>Ga0310810_10007240_pt1 | contig 12644 bp, 9 predicted proteins | sample NCmetagenome_FD_207641 | JGI IMG/M metagenome (GOLD analysis project Ga0310810, IMG submission 207641) | Soil microbial communities from experimental microcosm in Duke University, North Carolina, United States - NC | ecosystem: Engineered > Artificial ecosystem > Soil microcosm > Unclassified ... | reverse complement strand
GTCGGCGAGCTCGATGCCCACTTCCGACTGAAGGACAAAATCCAGGCGCTCAAAGGCGACTTTGCCAACATCGTCATCGACTGTCCGCCGGCGCTTGGCCTGCTGACCGTCAACGCGCTTGTCGCCGCGACACACCTTCTTATCCCGATTCAGTCGTCCTACTTCGCGCTGGAAGGAACAGACGACCTGCTCGAGACGATCGAGAAGGTGCGGCAGCGTCCCAACCCCGCGCTGCGCATTCTCGGCGTCGTCATCACGATGCACGACAAGCGGACGGCGCTGGCTCGCGATATCCGCGAGCAGATCCAGAAAGTGTTCGGCGGGAAAGTCTTCGACACGGTCATCGCCAAGAGCGTTCGCCTGGAGGAGAGTCCCGCGTACAAGGAATCGATCTTCACCTTTGCTCCCGATTCGTCGGGCGCGACGGATTACTACAGTCTCTGCGAGGAGGTCATCGAACGTGTCGAAGCGCGGACTGCCTGAGACGCTGCGAATGCGGCATGACGAGCATTACGTCGAGGCGCTGGCGGCCTCGGCCGGCGCGCCGGTCGGGAAGATGATCTCCATCGAGCTCCTCGATCCGAATCCAAATCAGCCGCGTCAGGTGATGGGTGATCTGTCCGAGCTGATGGCTTCGGTTGCTGAAAAAGGGGTCATCGAGCCGCTGATCGTCCGCCAGCGCGGCGGCCGTTATCAGATCATCGCCGGCGAGCGGCGGTATCACGCCGCCGTCCAAGTCGGGCTGCGGGATATCCCGGTCATCGTCCGCGAGGTGGACGATGGCGAGGTGATGGAACTGGCGCTCGTCGAGAATCTGCAACGTAAGGATCTGACACCGTTCGAAGAAGCGGAGGCGCTGCATCAACTCGCGCAGAAGTGCGATTACACACACGAGGACATGGCGCGCAAGCTTGGCAAGTCGCGCACGGCCATTACCGAGTCGCTGTCGTTGAACAACATGCCGGAGGAAGTCCGGAGCCTATGTCGGCTGGCCGACATCAGCTCGAAGTCGACGCTGCTGCAGATCGTCCGGCAGTCAGATCCGAAGAAGATGATGGCCCTCGTCGAGCGGCTGGTGAGCGGCGGCAACGGCGTGACGCGTCAGGACGTCAGGAAGGAAACGTCGAAACCCAACGCGGGACGTCCGCGGCCGTTCTTGTTTTCGTTCAAGCCTGAGACGAAGCATTTCCAGCTACGAATGACGTTCCGCAAAGGCAAGGTTGAAAAGGCGGAAATCATTTCGGCGCTCGAGGCGATCATCAAAGAGCTCCGAACCTCGCAGTAGTTAACGCACTCATCACGAGACGGGAAGACTGAACCAAGGGCTCGTTAGCCCACTTTCCTGGGCAAAACCACAACGTCGCATAATAGATGTTATGTTAACTAACGCAGGGACGCGTCCGTTCTAGGCCGTCCAGTTGCGCGACGGGAACCGCTCGTCGGGCACCTGCAGCTCGATCGGCTGGTGCCGCGGGTAATGTTCCACTTCCGAGGCCCGGTGGTTGACGGCGACGATAAACGCGACGGTCGCATCCTTCGAAACGCCCAGACACTGGAACGGCACCTGGATTTCGAGGAGCCGTCCGGCGGCCACGCTGATATCCGGGCAGCTCCGCGTGGCGTCGCGACCTCCGCGTGGACGCTCGGTCACCTCCGCGCGAACCGCGCCCGCGTCGCCGCTGATGACGATGCGGTACCCCTCAGGCTTCAAAAAATTGAGGCTCAACTGCCGATCGAGTGTCAACGCGTCGCGCATGGCCCCAGCGCCCGCGACCTTCACATACAGGTTCTGAGTGTCGAAGCCGAATTCCAGACCCCGGATCACGTTGGGATGCGCGGAAACCTCATGCATCGCGTCGCCTGCCGGCTCCACGTCCACCAGGCCGGCACCAATCCATTCGAAGTAATTCGTCGCCTCGCCGTCGATGACCGGATGGATAAAACCGGTAGGCCCCTGGATGCCCGCCTCGGGAGGCCGCGTCGTGATGTTGCTGACGGACAGCTCCTCGGGAACCGGAACGTTGATGGCGCGATAGATATTGCGCACATGACGCCGGAACAGTTCATCGAACACCAGGTCGTGGTCCGACGAATGATCGTCGCCATACCACCAGAACCAGTCGGACCCTTCGGCGATCAGCATCTCCTCGCGTGCGCGCGCCAACGCGTCCGGCCCGGCATCCGTCGCGTTGTCGATCGCGCGCCGCGCGTCGGCGAGCTGGCTCCACGCGCGCTGATCGTCAGCATGGCCGATCCAGATATAGAAATCCGCGTTGATCCATGAACCGGGAAAGATGGTCGGCAGGGTGTCTCTTGCGCCGGCGCACGCTTCGCCCATCGTGACGGTTTTCAGCGCCGCATGGGAGGACAGACGACGGTAGAGCGCGCGCAGGAACGGCCTTCCCTGCCCTTCGAAGTGCTCCCAGGCATTTTCCCCGTCGAGAATGACGAAGATCGTTCCCTCCCCGCCATTGGTTCGCGACGTGTACCGCGCGCCGGCGGCGACCAGGCGCTGCACGAAATCGTCGGCGGCAGCTTCGGCCGGCCACGATGCATAGCTGAACCCGATCAGATCGGACAGCGCGTGATCGCGGAAGCCGCACGCGACCTGCTGACCATCGCGTCCCACTCGATAGGGCCGATACAACACCTCGGCGTGGTCGACGAGTCCCTCGCGATCGCGACGGAACTCCCGCGCCGTCGTCTTTCCGAGGATCTCTTCGTCCGTGGCCATCCATTGAAATCCGGCGGCGGCCACGAGCGGCACCATGGCGTCCGACACCGATCCTTCGGACGGCCAGAGGCCGGCTGGACGGCGTCCGAACAGTCGTTCGTACAGTTTCACCGCGCGCAGCAACTGCTCTGCTGCGTCTTCAGGATGTCGGAAGCGTTCGCGCGGCATCCGCGAGGAGGGGTGCGTCCGCAAGTACACGTCCGTGTCGCACAGCAGCGGAAGAATCGGATGATAAAAGGGCGAGGTAGAAATTTCGATTTGGCCGCGCTCGGCCGCGTCGCGGTACTCGGGGATGACACGGCGCAACAGTTCGAGCTCGACGGCGCGGAGCGTGGCTTTATCCTGTTCGGTGAACCGGCGCCCTTTGACGACAAGCGCGCGGATGCGATCGTCCCGGTCGAAGTAGTACGGATCGATCCAGGAAAGCTTGTGCCACACCTGCAGGTCGCGCAGGTCGTCCGTCGAAAACTGAGCAGCCTGCGATCGGGCACTCAGGGCGGCGCCATTCGACTGGCGCTTCGCGGCCAATTCGGCGTAGCGCGGGTAGGCGTCGATCATGCGAGCCCGATGGGCGTGAAAGAACTCCTCGACGCAGAACTCCCGTTCCTCGGGGGTCAACGCTTCCGCCGGTTTCAAGCCGATATCAAGATGGCGATCCCGGGCCTCTTCGCGGGCGAACGATTCGAGCTGCACGAGGAGCGATGGGACCAGATTGAACGTCAGTCGCACATCCGGGAATTCGCGCAACAGCGCCACCATTCCCCAGTAGTCCTTGATGGCGTGGAGGCGCACCCATGGGAGGACGTGCTCGCCGGTCGCGAGGTCCTCGTAAAACGGCTGGTGCATGTGCCAAAGCAGTGCGACTCGAGTCATCGGCGCATTCAAGCGAGGGGAAGGCGGAAGGGAGAAGGGGGAAAAGGGGGAAGAAGAACCGCTGAAGACGACAGGCTATAAGAGGATGGAACTGCTAAGCCACTCCTGTATCCTTGAGACTGGAACGGGCACAGGGGCCTATGGCCTAGACCATCTCTTCCCCCTTCCCCCTTCCCCCTAACCCCTGCTGTATTCGTGATGCGAATCATCGATCGGTACGTCATCCGGGAAGTCCTGCTGCCGTTTGCGATTGCGCTGCTGGTCTTCACGTTCATCTTAATCGTGCCGTCGATGATGCAGTACGCGGAAGCGTTCATCGCCAAGGGCGTCGCGACGTCGATTGTGCTGCGCGCCATGGCCACGCTGCTGCCCTCCTCACTTGCGCTCTCAATTCCCTCTGCCCTGCTGATCGCGCTGCTGATCGCATTCGGCCGGTTGTCCGCTGACCGCGAATTCGTCGCCATGCAGGCGTGCGGCATCAGCGTGGCGCGGCTGCTCTGGCCGGTCGGCGTCATCGCCGTGCTCGGCTGGGCCGCGACCTCGTACGTGATGCTCGAAGCGTTGCCCGACGCGAACCAGGCGTTCCGGGAAATCACCTATAAGGTGCTGGCGCAGCGCGCCGAAGGCGAGGTCAAGCCGCGCGTCTTCTTCGACGAATTCCCCGACCTCGTTCTCTACGTGCGCGACATTCCGCTCGCCGGTGGCTGGAATGACGTTTTCATGGCGGACAATACGCCCGGCCGTCCGCAGGCGATTTACCTCGTGCGTCACGGACGCGTCATTCTCGACCCCGTCAAGCGCCGAGTCGAGATGGTGCTCGAGGACGGCACACGCCACGTCTCCAATCCGGACGGGACATATCAGGTCATCAAGTTCGATCGTCAGGTCATCAGCGTCAGTCCCGAACGCGCGTTCCCGCGAGGCGGTCCGCAGAAGGGCGACCCGGAGATGACCATCGCCGAGCTGAAGGAGCGCGCCGCGGAGTTCGAACGCCAGGGACTTTCTTCGCATAACCAGATCATGGCCATCCACCGGAAGTTTGCGATTCCGGTGGCATGTCTGGTCTTTGGCGTCATCGGACTTGCGCTCGGCGCCACCAATCGCCGGGACGGACGGCTTGGAAGCTTCGTGTTCGGGCTCGGTGTCATCTTCGCGTATTACATCCCGCTCACGCTCGGGCCAGCCCTCGCGAAAGGTCATCTGATTTCACCGTGGCTTGCCGTCTGGGCGCCGAACATCATCCTGAGCGGGTTTGGCGCGGCATTGTTCTTCTGGCGTTCCCGTGCCGCCGATCAGCAGTTCCGACTCGTCGTTCCGAACTGGCTGCACACGCGCCGTCGGCCGACCCGTGCGGCGTCCGACCGACACCACGTCGACGAATCCACCATCGGCGTACGAGGACGAATCGCGCGCTTCGTGCCGATGCCCAGCATCCTCGATCGCTACGTGACCGCCATGTACGTGCGGGTGTTTGCGCTGTGCGCGCTCGGCCTGCTCGGCCTGTTCTACATCTCGACGTTCATCGATCGTTCGGACAAGGTGTTCAAAGGTGCCGCCACGTGGAGCATGATGGGCGCGTACTTGTGGTACCTGCTGCCGCAGTACGTCTACTACGTGCTGCCGATGTCGGTCCTGCTCGGTTCGCTCGTCACGATTGGTGTGCTGACGAAGAACAGCGAGCTGATTGTCATGAAGGCGTGCGGCATCAGCCTGTATCGGATTGCCGTGCCGATGCTCGGCGCGGCGTTGGTGGCCGGCGGCACCTTGTTCGCGCTGGAGCAGACGATTCTGGGCGAATGGAATCGGAAGGCCGATAGCATCAAAGCCGTCATGAACGGCGTGGCACCCGCAACGCTCGACATGTTGACCCGGCAGTGGGTCGTCGGCAGTCACGGCACCATCTATCACTACAACTACTTCGATCCGAAGAACGACGCGCTGATGGGCCTGTCGGTGTATGAATTTTCCGACGGCATGCGCTCGATCACGCGGCGCTCCTACGCGGAACTGGCACGCTTCGAGCCGGGCTCCGGCCGCGGTGACGCGTGGCGTGCCGAGAAAACGTGGTCGCGCGAGTTGTCGCCCTCCGGCGATACGACGCGGTTTTCCGCAGACCCGGTGGCGCCATTCACGCTCGAGCCGCCATCGTATTTTGGAACGCGCCAGCCAGCGCCGGAATTCATGAGTTATTCGCAGCTACGCGCGTACATCGAGCAGCTTCGCACCAGCGGCTTCGATGTCATCGGTCAACAAGTAGCGCTCGAACGGAAGGCATCGTTTCCCTTCGTGACGCTCATCATGACGTTGCTCGCGGTACCGTTTGCGGTCAGCGCGGGCAGGCGAGGCGCCATGTACGGCATCGGGGCAGGGATCGTGATCGCTATCACCTACTGGGTGGCATTCAGCGTGTTCGCCGCACTCGGCACGGGTGGCGTGGTCGCGCCGACGCTGGCCGCATGGGCGCCGAACCTGTTGTTTGGCGCCGGTGCAGCGTACTTTCTGCTGACTGTGCGAACCTAGGCGTCACACGGTTCGCTCCACGGGTGCGATGCACCTCAGGCCCTCTCGAACCGAACCGAATGGATCGGCGGCAGATTCGACGACACTGTCTGCCACGACTCGCCGCTGTTTTCACTGACCCACAACGATCCGGTTGTCGAGCCGAAAGCCAGCGCCTCTCCGGTCTCATCGATATCGAGCGCGTGGCGGTACACGAGGTCGTAGGCGTGCTCCTGCGGGAGCCCTTGCGTCAACGTCTGGAACGTCTTCCCGCCATCGTGAGTGCGGTTGACGACCACGCGTCCGTTCGCCGGATAGCGCTTTTCGTCCTTCACCGCGGGCACGAACCATGCGGTCTCAGGATCCCGCGGGTGAACAGCGACCGCGAACCCGAACGCAGACGGATGCACGTTCTCGATCTCGCTCCATGACGCGCCGCGGTCGGTCGATCGGAAGATGCCGTTGTGATGCTGTACCCACAACGCGGCGGGACGTCCAGGGCATTGCACGACGAGGTGCGCGTCCTGAGCGTTCGGCTCGAACTGCAGCTCCGGCGGCATGTACTCCGCGCGCATACCCTTACCGCCGATGCGCCACGATGTACCCCCATCACGCGTGGTCCACGCGCCGCCGGTCGACACACCCACGACAATGTCGTCGGAGTCATGCGGGTTCACGCAGATGGAATGGAGTCCCGGATACTCGGCTCCCCCGCCATTCCATTGCTCGCGAAGCGGGTCGTCCCAGAGCGGCCTGTTCAAGGTCCACGATTCCCCGTTGTCGTCCGACTTGAACAGACCACCGGGCATCGTGCCACACCAGAGCGCATTGGGATGGTCGTCGCCGCCCGGCGCCAGCGCCCAGATCAACCGCAGCGTCCAGTCGATCGGCTTGCCGCTGAACGTCATTTTGGGAACGTACCCATTAGGCATCGGGGGATAGGCCGGGGTTCCGATTTCCGTCCACGTAGCGCCGCCGTCGCGCGACCGATGCAGCTTGACGCCGAAATGACCGTGGTTGAGCGCGGCAAGGAGCGAATCGCTGCGTGCGTCGTGCACGGCGAGCGTGCAGTTGTCGCCGAGGAAACTGACGCGGGACACGGACCAGCCCGAGGCGCCGCGCGTGATGGTGAACAATCCCTTCCGCGTTGCAACGTGACACGTCGTCGTCTTCGCCATTCCTATCCTCCCGACAGCGCCTGGATTACATCGAGAACCCCGTCCGCGGGGACCGCGTCGGACAAGCGAACGCGATCGCGCAGTTGCTCTCCGTTGATGAAAATCGACATGTGTTCGCGCAGCCGTCCCTGATCGTCCAGCACGTAGCCGCGAGCGCGTGCGTTCGTGCGAAAGTAGGCATCGAGGACGTGGCGGACGTCGGCACCTTCGACGTCCTTCGTCGGACACTGCACGTGCCGCTGGATGTTATCCGTGAATCGGACCGTTGGCATCGGCTTCACCAGGCGCCGAGATCGACGGCGCCGTCCATCCAACACGGTGACTCTTCACGCGTCCTAACGGGCGTAACGAATGTCATCGAGCTGGATTTCGCCATTCGAGCCTACCTTTGTGTTGACCGTGTCGATGACGAAGAGAACAGATTCGATCTTCGAGAGATCGAGGCGCGAGGTGCTGTTTAAATTCACCGAACGAAAATCCTCGAACGCCAGGTCAATGGTGCGTCGGACCGTATCCAGGTAGACGGATCGACGCCACCGCTCGTCATCACCAGCAGAACCACGCAATTGGACGGAGATGCGCATCGGCCGGTCGGCCCGAGCGGTGAACATGAGGCGATCGAACATGGCGATCGCCGGCGTCGCCGGCATCACGAATGCGGAATACGGATTGTCCGTCTGCGTGCCTGAGATCGCATACCGCAACAGGAGCTGGCTTCCGCCCACCTCGCCGATGACGTCCATGGCTGCGTCCGACGTCGGGCTCTTTTCGATGCGCCATCCACGTGCCTGGCCGCCGTCGTACAGCGTGATGAACGTGTGCGGCGCTGCGCGTGGCGAGTTCGCGGGGGGTGGGGCGTCGCGACCCACATAAATCGGATTGGACAACACCCATGGAACGGGCGGTTTTCCGGGAGCATCCGGCAACGAGACCTCGACGTGATATGCCGCAGGCTTCGCAGGCGCGTCGTAGTCGAGACGCGAGCCGCGTGCCTGTGCCACTGCGGCCCCGCTTTCGAACAGGGCAATCGTCGCATCGTCAGGTGCTTCGGCATCGACGCGCACGTGAACCGGTCCATGAACCGGCAGGACTTCACCCACCGATGCCGTGCTCGTGCCACTGGTCGCCGCGAACCCCAAAGCCACGGGGCCACCGAGCGCATCCACCGTCGAATACACATGCCCGCTTGTTATCGCCGCGATCACCTGCCGGGCATCAGCTTCCGCATTTCCCGTAAGCGTCAGGTCGGGTATCGCGATCGAGAACTCGCGGAAGGATGTCGTGTACGACGGGAAATGGAGCGACCCGGCGCTGTCGTACGGCTCTCCAAGCGATCGCGCTCCGACGCGTGCATGAGCGTCAGCGGCGGCTACTGCCACCACGCGCCGCTGGCGCGTAAGGACATCCCACTGTCGCAGCACCGGCTCAGGACGATCGAGCAATAAGGCCAACGCCTGCGGAGGCCGGAACGGATAGGTCACGAGCGCACGTCCGAGCATCCACACCCGGTCGTCCCTCCACTCGCTGTCACCATTCAGCCATTCGAGTCCGTCAATTGGCGTATTCCAATCCGTCCATCGCAACTCGGGCTTGGACGAGCCCGGGTGCGCGGCGACGGCGATGCCGCCGAGACGATGGATATCCTCGACCACATCGCGCGCGTCGCCGGCCAATGGGTACGGCGATTTGGGCAGACCAAGCGCGACCAGGTGTCCGCTTCGCGTACTGATTTCCGCGGCGTCGATGTACAAGACGCCGTCGCGATAATCCGGCAGGTCGGCCGCGCGCGTCGCGTCGCCATGGTCGGTGACAATGACAAACTGCAGTCCCGCCTGGGCTGCTGCCCGCAGCACGTCGTCGATCGAACCAGTGCCGTCCGATCGGTTCGTGTGGACGTGGATGACACCGCGCACCGGCATCTTCAGACCTGCGCGCAGTGGCGGCAGGTCTCGCGCTGCCTTCGGCAGCGCCGCCAGCAGGACAAGCGCCGCGACCACGGCTACCAAGACACGGACAAGGAGACGGAACACGCCGCTCAAGCCCTGGGATGAAAGCGGTCGTAAACGGCGCGCATACGCTGCTCAAGCACGTGTGTGTAGATCTGTGTGGTCGAGAGGTCGGCGTGCCCCAGCATCATCTGAATGGCGCGAAGGTCGGCGCCGCGCTCGAGGAGGTGGGTCGCAAAGGAATGGCGGAGCGTGTGTGGGCTGAGCGTGGCGCGAACGCCTGCGTGACGCCCGTACTCTTTCAGAATCTTCCAAAAGCCGACACGCGTCAGCCCGGGTCCGCCGCCACGTGCGCTGACGAACATCCGTGGACTGCTACGTCGGCCGAGCAGAACGGGGCGTGCGTGGCGAAGGTACCGGCTCACCCACTCCGCCGCCTGGTCACCGAGCGGCACGATCCGCTGCTTGCTCCCCTTGCCCGTGCATGTCAGATATGACGCGTCGAGATTGACGTCGGCCGGTCTCAACGAAATGAGCTCCGAGACCCGCAATCCCGTCGCGTACAACAATTCAATGAGTGCGCGGTCTCGTAATCCGCGCGGGGTGGACACGTCGGGTTGAGCGAGGAGCCGGTCGACCTCGTCCACCGAAAGATGCCGCGGCAGCGCCTTCCACGCGCGCGGTGCGCGGAGGTCGTCGGCTGGACTTACCTCGAGACGCCCCTCGATCACGAGAAAGCGGTAGAAGCCGCGGCAGCACGCAATCGCGCGCGCGACAGAGCGCGGTGATCGCCCTTGTGACATCAGCTGCCGCACGAATGCTTCGAGCTGCTGGCGCGTGAGGCGCTCGACCGAAGTAGCGCAGCCCGCGGCGAATTCGCCGACCATGACAAGATCGCGCGCGTAGCTTTCGATGGAGTTGGCCGCCAGACGCCGTTCGACGGTGAGATGTGTCAGGTAGGCGTCCACCCCCCGACTCGCTGCGCTCGCTCGGGGCACAGCCGGTCGGTTCACGTCATCCGGTCGGCGGGCGGGCGCGCCACGCGGCGTGCTCGTTCGAGACGTGCGGCGTCGCGAAGCGGTTGATGACACGGACTCCTCGGAAGATGATCGCGGGATTGTAGAATTGTAGCGAACTTATGCCTGTACGCTCGAAGTGGCAGTCTCTTCCGACCGAAGCGATCAACCCTGCGACACTCGGTATCGACAAGCTCTCCGCCGACGACATCGTCGAACTGATGTTGAGCGAGGACCGGAAAATGCTCGGCGCCGTGCAGCGCGAACACGAGCGGATCGCGGTCGGCGTCGAAATGATCGCGACAGCGCTGCGCAAGGAAGGGCGAGTCATCTTCGTCGGCGCCGGCACCAGTGGCCGCCTCGGCATCCTGGAATCCGCGGAGATGCCGCCGACCTTCAGCACCGAGCCGGGCCTCGTGCAGGCAATCATGGCCGGCGGGCGCGAGGCGATCTTCGCCGCCAAGGAAGGCGTCGAGGACAACTACGAAGAGGGCGCCCGTTCGATCATGCGCCTGCGGCCGGCGAAGCGCGACATCGTCATCGGCGTGTCCGCGAGCGGCATGACGCAGTTCGTGCGCGGCGCGCTGACGCGCGCCCGCCGCGCCGGCGCGCGCATCATCTTCGTGACGTGCGATCCCCAGACCGAGCTGCAGACGTTCGTCGATCTCACGATTTCTCCGGCCGTGGGCGCCGAAGTGATTGCCGGCTCGACGCGGCTGAAGGCGGGCACCGCGACGAAGATGGTGCTCAACATGCTGACGACGGGCGCTATGATCCGGATCGGCAAGACGTACGGGAACCTGATGGTGGACGTCCAGACGGGGTCGGAAAAGCTGAAGGATCGCGCGCGCCGCATCGTGAACATCGTGACGGGCCTCGAGTACGACGAGGCGGACAGGCTCCTCAAGCGCGCTCATTGGAACGTGAAGGCGGCGATCGTGATGCAGAAGACGGGCCTTCCCTACCCGAAGGCGTTGTCGCGACTGCGAAAAGCGCACGATTCGATGCGCGAAGCGCTCGGTGAAGATATCGAACCTCGCCTTCGTGGCATGCTGCAGGGCGCTGCCGAAGCGGCAGGCAACGGACGCGGTTAGATCAACGACGCCGCCTGACGATCCAGCAGCAGTTCGACATCCTGGTGCAGCTGTAGCATCGACGCCGGGACCTTCGTGGTGAGCCGCCCGCTGGCGGCCTCGCGGATGCACGCCGCTTTCTTTTCCCCCGTCGCGACGAGCACGATGTGACGCGCGCTCAGGATCGTTCCGATCCCCATCGACAACGCTTCCTCGGGCACGTCTGCCGGATTGTCGCTGAACAACATCGCATTGTCGCGCCTGGTCGATTCCATCAGACGTACGCGATGCGTTCGGACCGGCAGATCGTCGCCGGGTTCGTTGAAGCCGATGTGCCCGTTGCTGCCGATGCCGAGCAGCTGCAGATCGATGCCGCCGGCAGCGGCTATCGCAGCTTCGTAGCGATCGCATTCGGCATTCAGGTCCGCAGCCACGCCGTCGAGGAAATGAATGCGATCGGGGTGAAGATTGACGCCGTCGAAGAGGTGACGCTCCATGAACTGGCGGAAGCTTCCGGGATGCTCTGCGCCGATGCCGGCGAACTCGTCGAGGTTGAAGGTTGAGGCTCGCGCCCAATCGGTTTCGCCCGCGGCGTGCCGGCGGCGCAGCTCGGCGTAACCGTCAACCGGAGTACGTCCCGAGGCGAGGCCGAGCACGGCGTCCGGCTTGGCCCGCAGCATCGACGCGACGCGATCAGCGAGTGCGGCAGCGACCTCGTCGCTGCTGTCGAGCACCGTAATCTTCACGGATACCTAGACATACGTGGGAACGGCGAGCGATCCTCTGGCCGCCGCAAGCGCCAGGCGCACCGCGCCGATGGCAGGCTCAACCTCCAGCCGCTCGATTCGCGTCCGAGGAGCGATTTCCGACAGCCGTTTCGTTACATCACCGACCAGCCACGGAATGCCGCGGAAAATTCCGCCCGCCAGCACCGTCGGGAACGCATCACCGCGCATCTCCAGACGACCGATGACCGAGCCAGCAGCGGACGCAAGCTCGCCTCCGGCACGGCGCAGAATTTCGGCCGCAATCGCGTCACGCTCGTCCATGGCGCGCTGCACAAGCCCGGCAATCCCCGCAATGGTGTGGCGGTGGACGTCGCGGTAGTAGATCTCGTGGATGAGCTGTTTGGGTGTGGACAGATCCAGGTGCTCGAGGATCATCGGCGTCAGCAGCGTCGCGGGTCCCCGGCCATCGAACTGCCGGACGACAGCCGTCAACGCCGAACGCCCGATCCAGAAGCCGCCGCCCTCGTCACCCAGGAGATAACCCCATCCGCCGGCGCGCGCCGCCCGACCGGCGGCATCGCGTCCGTACGCGATTGA
>Ga0310810_10007239_pt1 | contig 12644 bp, 18 predicted proteins | sample NCmetagenome_FD_207641 | JGI IMG/M metagenome (GOLD analysis project Ga0310810, IMG submission 207641) | Soil microbial communities from experimental microcosm in Duke University, North Carolina, United States - NC | ecosystem: Engineered > Artificial ecosystem > Soil microcosm > Unclassified ... | reverse complement strand
TTCATTGTCGGCGTCGATCCGGTAGCCAACGGATTGGTCGAAAGCCTCAAGGCGCCTACTCGCAACGTGACTGGCGTCACGCCGGTGGTGGGCGCACTGCTCGAAAAGCAGCTTCAATTGCTCCACGAGCTGGTGCCTAGTGCGGTCCCGGTTGGTTTCCTGAGCAATCCGACTAACCAGAACTCTGCGACCTTGAACAATGTTCTTGCCGCCGCCGCGCGGGGCCTTGGGGTCCCGATTCTGCCGCTCTCGGCCGCGACGAACCAAGAGATCGAAGCGGCTTTCGCGGTCGGCCGTGAAAAGGGTATGGCGGCGCTTCTCGTCGCCGGCGATGCCTTTTTGCGCGCTCAAGGCCAGCAGCTGGTCGAGACGGCTGCCCGGTACTCGGTGCCGACGATGTTCGACGAGCGCGAATATGTCGCGGCGGGAGGACTGATCAGCTACGGCACGCGCCGGTCGGAAATACGGCGACAGGTGGGAGTCTATGTCGGGCGGATCCTCAGGGGTGCAAAGCCGGCCGACTTGCCCGTCATGCAGCCCACCAAGTTCGATCTCGTGCTCAACCTTAATACGGCCAAGGCGCTCGGCCTCACCGTGCCGCAATCGCTGCTCGCCCGCGCAGACGAGGTAATCGAATAGTGCATTCGGACCGGTCGGTGCGCACAAGCTCCTGAGCTATCTGGGCAACGTGCTGCCGTTTACCGACCTGGAATGGCAAGCAATGTTCGTGCTCGATCGCGCTCAATGGCTTAGAACCGCAGCGGAAATATTGCTCTCCGAAGCCGATCACCTGGAACACGGGTCGTGAGGCGCTTCCGCTAACGAGCGGCGATGAGCGTGGGAAGTTTAACGCGTTGCTGATTGCCGGCGTGTGGCTCGTCATCGCGGCCGCATCGGTAGTCTTGATCCTATTCGCCGGCTACCCAGCCCGCCTCGGACAAGATGGCCGGGCAGGCGGCGGTAGGGAAAGCTCGCCCGGCCAAGTTCACATGCGGATTAGTAGTCCTCGCGCGATGTGCGAGGCACTGTGTGAACATAGGCTAATGACGTTGGTTCACGGGCCGGTTAGGCGGCCGATGCCTCGGGTTCTGGCCGGATCAGCCGCCCGCCGAACGCCCCAATGAAGGCTAGTGCCTCCGCCTCGCTTCTGAACTCAAGCCGAAACACCGTGCCCTCACCCGCGCCCTGCCCGAAGATGACGGGCTGCGAACGGTGATGATCGAGCCAAGTCCGCATATTGCTCATCGCGGCCCCGAGATCGCCGCCGAACGAGCCGACTTCGACAACGTACAACATGCTTGCCTCCCAGACCTTTGGGATCGGCAGGTATGTAGGAAGAGCTCGCCGGCTTTATCAAGTAACCTTGTGACATTTTCGGCATATCGACGTGGAGCCTGGCTTGCGTTCATCCGGAGAGCAAACCATCGACAGAGTGTCCCGAGGGTGCCTCTCTACGCCGGCCCCGGCGATTTTGTGCGCGTGGAGTGCATCGCCTGCGGCCACTGCGAACGGATACCGCAGGGCTTTGTTGCTCAATGGGCTACGGGTGCCCCGACTACTCGCGTGCTCGATTTAGAACCACGCCTTCGCTGCCGAGAGTGCGATGCGCGCGGAAAGGCAGTCGTGTCGATCAGGTGGGCCGGGAATTAGCGCGCCCCCTAAAAACGCGCCGTTTCCGGCCGTGTGCTGAAGGCTGATGTTCATGGATCGCATAAACCACCTGCGCCCAGAAATCCCGGCTCTGTATGTCTCGCTCGTCAATACTCTGATTTAGCCGCTCAACAGCAACAAGGACGGCGCGGGTGCCATGCTCCTCGATAAGCTTGCGCGCTAACTCATCTACCCCTGCGGGCATGCAAGCGGCTCTGTGGGATTACGTGCCTGTACTATAATAACAGAACCAATGGCGACGTATCAATTAAGTATCAATTTTATGGAAAATCTTATCCTCCTATGAAACGCTCAACTCTCATTCAGTGGCGCTCGTTGCCGCTCCGTTGCCGAAGAAAACTCCTCGATGCTTGGCGATCAACCGGACGCTGCGCCAAAGACGGTGCTTGTTATCGAGGACAATGAGCTTAACCTGAAACTGCTAAACGATTTACTTGAGTATCAAGGGTATACCGTCATTACAACACGCTTGGGCGAGCCGGCACTTGGTCTTGCCCGACAATACAAACCAGACCTGATCCTCATGGATATTCAGCTTCCTGATATCTCTGGAATAGAAGCCACTCAGCGCCTCAAGAGCGACCAACAAACCCGCGCCATTCCCATCATTGCCATTACTGCGTTTGCCATGTCTGGCGACCAGGCAAGGATACTCGCGAGCGGATGCGACGCTTACCTTTCTAAGCCATTCAACGTCGCGGAATTTCTTCGCCTTGTCGAGCAGTGGACGACCAGAGCAACTTAGCCGAACCAAAGCCGGGGCGACCCGGGCCAACCACTGAGAGGAGACATCTGGCCATCGTATGGCGGGGACGTCACGTCCAGGTAGGCCAGCACTTAAGGGGGTGAGCGCCCCAGAGTGCTGGCCCTGCCGACTTTCAGGAGAGACAGGTTGGTAGTATTCACCTGCCCGCGAACATTCGCCAGTAGAGGGCTAAAGGCTGGTTAAGGCCGCGTGGACTTCGGATTGCCGCGTGCCCAGCCATGCCGCCTCAACGGCTTCGGCAATCTCCAAAATGGCCGCCGCAGCATAGGGGTGCCCCGTCCGGTACGCCCAAGCCGCCGCCACTTGCAGTTGCCAGATCGCTGCGATCCCTTCGCGGTCTAAGATCGAAAGGGCGATCTTCTCGATTAGGCTCCGCGCGCCGATCATGCCGACATAGCCTTTCCCCCTCATCGCGCAGCCAGAGCGCGACCGCGACGACGCCAACCAGAAATACCGCTGCGGCGGTCACCGCCAGCAGCCAACCGAACTCATCTGCCGTCATGCCGAGCATGGACGCAGCATGAGCCCAATAATCTTGATAAATCGCTTCAACTTACGATTAATTTGAGATTGCTTGCTGCGACAAAATGGCCGGACGAACCCACAGAGGGAAGAAGCTCGCCCGGCCAAGATCACGCGCTAAGCCCTGCCGCGCTGGAATGCGCAGGGCACCCTGCCAACACTCGTTAACTATATTGGTTCACAGCCCGCCGCGCTAAGAGCCGGCGAATGCTTGCCTGAACACAGTTCGGCCAAATCGTCGCTGTCGAATTGCACGCTAATGATGATCGTGTCGCCGTCCCATTCGGTCTCAAACCGCACGAGCGGGCGCTTATGGCGGTCCAGCGATTCGCGCAGCTCGCCGAGTGTGTCAGCAAAAGCGGCGGGCGGAGCGCGCACATGGACGACCCGCATAGAGCTCCCAAGTGAAGGTGCTTGCCGGCTCAATGTAGGCGGCCGCTCAACAGTTAAGAAATTATTACTCAGCGCAGGAACCGGAGTATTTGCGCCACGTTCGCGGCGCGGGGGAAGTCTTTGTAGGTGCCACAATGTTTGACCAACAATCGCGGGCGGGGGAATACCTGAGCCGAGCTACGGCGCTGCGGCAGCTTGCAGCGAACACACGCTACGCGGAAGCGCGTAAGCGGCTGCTGTTGCTGGCTGCCCGCTTCGAGCGGCTCGCCGATCAGGTTGAGAAGTGGGACAACGCGCGGCTCGCGACGGCAGCCGACTAATCGCAGGATGCCGGCTACCGTACCTAGGCGGCGTACTCCCGCTGGACAGCCTCGGCAGTCGCGGCGGGCAGGTTAAAGTATCGGCGCGCTGCGGTAAGGAAGGACGCCAACCCGTAGCCACTGGCGATGACTTTCGCCGTCTGGCCGTTGTAGATCGACCACTCGCCCGTTGAGAGGCAAAACAGAAGCCGGCCGCCGTCATTCTCTCGTATTGCCGTGAAACCTAATGCATGGTCGATCACGGTAAAGCCGGTCTCGCGTGCAACAATACGCATCGCGTCGATGAGCATCTCGGACCCACCATGAACTTATTGCCCTGGATGAACGCGGGAGCGAATGGTCCGGCATCAACAAAGATGCTTAATGGCGACACGTCATTTCGATTTGTACAGACTTGGCGCTAACAATTACATATTGGCTTCGGGCCAATCATGACGATCGTGGCTCCCATCCTATGATCGAAGCCAAAGAAGCTTGTAAACTTCGCGGGACATCCGGCTCATTAACCGTGTTTCCGCCGTCAACGGCAGGAGCGAACACGGCTATCCGCTGTTCTGGCGGTCATGGACGACCACGATCTTGTTGAACACGTCGCCCGCCAATTCGTGAGGCGGCATGGCGTTTGCGCGGTTGAAGTTCTCCGCGAGCGAGCGGATTGGCGCGCCGGAGATGATCGCTCGGCTGACGCTTGGCTCGATATCGCCGATGCTGCCGAACGGTTGCTCTGCTGCGATACCGAAGGTGAGCGATGAGTGACGCTGATACTATTGAAGAAATCGAAGGGCACAATGTCAGGATCGCTCGGCGCATAGCCCAATATTGGCGTTCAGCAAGGTGTCGAGTTTGAGACTGCTGGCGATGCTACCAAGCCGCTTGGCGTTGAAGTTCGGTCCAGGCGGGTTGCCGCGTGGATACCATGGCCAGGATGCCATTCCCGTTGGCCGGAGGAGTGCGTAAACAAAGGTTCAAGTTTATCGGATGCGGGTCCGATGAACGCGTTCATCTTCGTGCTGATCTGGCGTTCGCTCCCGGCTCTACGGAAGCGAGCGCGTCAAGTGTGTGGCTGCTCCTTGTCGCTGTCGAATGGCTGGCCGATCGGTTCGCCGGCTGGCTCTGGTGGCACTGGGTAGCGCATTGGTCCGCCCTCCGAATGCGGGGGCTGGTTCACGCGATCTCGGGAAGATGGACCGCCCCGAGAAATCTTCTTGGACCGTGATGTAATCACACTCGGTCCCGCTCCCCTCCCGTCCAATGCTTTGGTGCTTTCTTCGCATTCTCTCGCCATCTCCAACAGGCGATCGTGTGTCTGCCGATCGGTGATCGAACCGGCCAAGCGACGGCAGCGTTCCGCGTTTCGCCGGAGTTCGTCTATTCTGAGCACGAGACCGAGCTCGGTCAGGTCATCAGCGAGGATCTCGGCATCAAGCTCGAGAACGTCACGCTCGACATGCTCGGCCAGTCCAAGAAGGTGCGCGTCGAGAAGGAGAACACGACGATCATCGACGGCGGCGGCAAGAAGGCCGACATCGAGGGCCGCTGCACCCAGATCCGGCAGCAGGTCGAGGAAACGACCTCCGACTATGACCGCGAGAAGCTGCAGGAGCGGCTGGCGAAGCTCGCCGGCGGCGTTGCGGTGATCCGGGTCGGCGGTTCGACCGAAGTCGAGGTCAAGGAGCGCAAGGACCGCGTCGATGACGCGATGCATGCGACCCGCGCGGCGGTCGAAGAAGGCATCGTCCCGGGTGGCGGCGTCGCGCTGCTCTACGCGATCAAGGCGCTCGACAAGCTGACCCCGGCCAATCCGGACCAGAAGGTCGGTATCGACATCGTCCGCAAGGCTTTGCAGTGGCCGGCGCGGCAGATCGCCGAGAACTCCGGCACCGACGGGTCGATCATCGTCGGCAAGCTTCTGGACAGCAAGGACGTCAACTACGGCTACGATGCCCAGAAGGGCGAGTTCACCGACCTCGTCCAGGCCGGCATCATCGATCCGACGAAGGTCGTGCGGCATGCGCTGCAGGACGCCGCGTCGGTAGCCGGTCTCCTGATCACGACCGAGGCGATGGTGGCCGAGAAGCCTGAGCCGAAGTCGCCGATGTCGGCGATGCCGCCGGGCGGCGGCATGGGCGGGATGGACTTCTAAGGGTCACTCGTCCGGAGACGAACTGATCGCGGGCGGGGTGTTTTCTCTGTCACCTACCGTATGCGCGCCAGAGCATGGGGCCCCGGTGATGAGCCATATGGGATCCGCTGTACCTATAAGATCAGGCGGGGGCCTGTTTTCAAATGGGTCGACCACTCTTCTCCGACCTCAGCCCTCACGTGCGGCAAGGGCTGGAAAGGGGCAAAACTACGCGTTGAGGCGCACGAATTCGGACGTCTCATTCGCGCCGAAAGCAGCCGTTTGCAAGGGGCGGCCGGAGAGACGGTCTACATAAAACCCGGTTTATCGCTTGGGCCTGCGCGGCGCCTTCCAACCCCAGACACATATTTCAGTTCTTCGGCAGTCCGGCGAGAAACTCGCCAACTGCCGCGGCCCAGATCGTGGTGTCGCTGCGCATGATCGTCAAATGGCCGTCGCCATCGAACGGCGGAAGGTCGACGAAAGTGATCGGCGCTCGCGTTTTGGTGCGGTAGGCCTCGAACATTGCATGCGCCAGCGGTGGCGCAAAGTAATGGTCGTTCTCGGGTAGAGCCAGATTTGGGGGATATGCTCATCGGTCCCGAGGCGTCCGATATCGGCGATCAGCCGGTCCGCCCCGCTGCAAATCTGGCCTGGCACGAGCGAGCCACCGCCGCCAGCGAAATTGATAATGCCGATGACCCCAGCGGCGCGTCATAGGCGACGCCGAGCGCGCCCAAGGCGCCCCACGAATGGCCGAGGACCACAACATTCTTCGGATCGACAAAACTTTGTCGCTGCATGTAGGTGATGACGCCCTCCATCTCGGTGGCGGTCATCCGCGCCGAGATGAAATAATCACGATGATCGCAGCTTCCGGCGATATCGCTGATCTGACCTTGGGAAGAGCCGTAGCCGCGTCGCATCGGTACCGCCACGGCAAAGCCGTGGTCGACAAACCACCCGGCGGCAACGTCGTAACCGGGATGCATCTCGGGCACCATCGTTTCGCTACCGCGCGGCTTGCCGTGATTAATCGTGACCAGCGGGAAGGGGCCGTTGCCGGCCGGCCGATATACCACTGTCTCAAGCAGGAAGACGCGGTCCCCGGTCGCAGGGGTCATGATCGGGACCCACCACTGTTGCCAATTGTCCGGACCCAACGGAGCACCTGCTGGCCCGGCTTGCGGATCGGCTAATGCGCCAGCGGTGGCTGTCAGCAGTAGTAGCAATGCCACCAACCCTGCTGGCACTGCCCAAGGCGACGACTTGGCATCTGGCATTTGCAACAGTCCAAAGCTCAAATGACGATCCGCTCGAACTTTCATACAAAGGACGCCGACGGGCTTTCGGGCCCTCTGCGCGGATCCACTTTGGGGGCAAAACCGGAAGCTCCCGACGTTCCTGCCGGGCTTCCGCCAAGCGCCGTTAGCGGACACCCGCGCAGCGTGATTTACAGGCTGCGTTCGACCGAAGCCGACCTTAGGCGGCGACGCAACCGCCTACCGGCGTTGCCCGAAGCGGACGCCACACACAATGCGCGTCCCGGATCCGCGAGTGTTCCAAGCGTCTAATCTTCGGAAGCTAGCCTTTTGCTTGCGGCCTGCTGCTGGCGACGGCGTTCGTCACCGAGCGCGCCAGCCGGGCCAGCTCCGCCGGATCAACGCGGCCGTAGCCGGCCGCCAGGTGGCCCTTCCTCCTTCCAGGAGCGCTGAGCGGGCCGCGGCGCTCCTCCAGTCCCCAGCCTTACGCGGGTGTTCAGGTGCCCGCCCTGAAAAGGCGGCATTCAGCGGTCGCTAGGTGAGCGGCATATGGGCCGCTAAAAACGGACGCTTCAGCGCCGCTGATGCGAGAAGACAACGATGCCCAGAACGACCACGATCGTGATGATCATGATCAACCAGTCCATCACCCCGAAACCAGCCATAGGAGGACCGTCGCCCGTCGTGGGTAGGGCCGCCCAACTCTTTTGGTTTACACGCTTGCAGCGTTAGAGTGCGGTGCCCGCACGCTTCGGTCTCCCTTTGTGTGCTGGGCCGTGTAGTGACCTTGGCCGGGCGGGCATCCCCAACTGTTCGCCCGGTCCTCTTCGCCTCGGTGACCCCTGCCGAACCCGGGGCAAGCAAGAGGGACTACGCGGCGGTAGACATCGCTGATCCGCTCCCTGGAGGGCGTTGATCGCTGTTGCGGGGCGGCTTAGATATGTGGTGCCCACGTTTGGTGTCCCCTTGCGTGTGGCCTTCGACTACTTAGCCGGGTAGGCTCTGCTGGCCTGCCCGGTCTTTCTTCGCCGCGCCGCAGCCGGTGCGCTCCTCCAGTCCCGCTCCAGCGCGAATCAGAGGTGGACCGCTGAGTAGGCCGCGAAGGCGAGCCAGAGCAGCAACGTGGCTTTGCCCATCCGATCGAAGAACAAGTACATTGCATCCCCCAATAGGCAGTGTTCAGCGAACCCACCGCTTGGTTGCCCAAGCCGAGAGGCGAGACGCGTCCCGCTACTCACGTTTACGAGCTAATCGGCTGCTGCCGTGAGCCGCTCCTTGCCCCATATCTCTACCTGACCGGCCAAGCGCTCCAGGCCTGCGGCCATCAACAGCAACCGCCTTCGGACCTCTGGGTAGCGCGTCTCGCCCGCGAGTTGCCGCATCTTGGCGGCCTGCTTCAGGTATTCCCCCACCCTCGATTGTTCGTCGAACATTGTAAGGCACCTACGAACATTTCCCCCGGCCGCCGAAACGCGCGTTACTGAGCCCGGTTCCCTGCTGATTTTAAGATTTTGTTTACCTGTTGCTTGGGTGCCGAAAAGGAGCCGCAATCCGCGGACCTTTATGGTTAACGACGTGTTCCACCAGTAGGCGCTCGCGTCACCCCTCGCGAGGGCCGGCGCAGGCCGGCGGGCCGATTACCTTCTCTGGGTGCCCGTCCGGGTCTCCATCAGCGACAACACAAACTTGGCCGGAGCGGATTTCCTCCATGTCCGCTCCGGCCATCTTCGGTACGGCGTCCGTCCGCTGAGGCTAACCCGCACGGAAAGACAGGCCCGCGCAATGGATGTTAGCGATTCGTTCGCCGACCCCGCATACCATCGTAATCGACAGAAAGCCAAATTGTAACAGGCACTATTATCGGATCGCGGTACGCTCGGTTCATGAGGCGGAGGAGCAAACTTTTTAGTGGTGGGCGCGTCGCGCCGCGCAACATCTATCTCGGCCCCCGCAGGACTAGCTTACGGTAGGAAGCTGTCATGTGGGAGGCCCTTGCCGATATCGCTCAGGATCAGGACAAGACGGTTGATGACATTATCCTGGAGCTTAGCCGCGAACGTCCGCACGACCTGAATTTGAGTGCGGCGATCCGCGTCTTAATCGTGGAGTTCTATCGGGCGCGGTTCAAAAGGCGACGGCGCCGCTAGCGTTTCGCACCGCTGACGACAAAATCCGCATCCCGCCCGCCGCATTCCGTACACCGCAACAGCCGCGCCCATTCAGGAACGGGCATTCCCGAGCCCTGCTGGGCGACCTGGGTGGCGAGATCGGGCTCACCCCGGTGATTACAGCCCTGGCACCACACGATCAGCCGGACATGCGCGGCGAGCGCTTGGCCAAGCGTCATCGGCTCCGACTCGCCTTTGCCGCGCGGCGTTACCATATTCGGGTCAATGCCCCTGCCAGATCTTACCGCCGAAGAATACGCTGAAGTGCCCGTCGCGCGCGCTGAAGGGATCGCCCATGTCCGGTAGAGCGCGGCTACGCGGCGGCGAGCCGCGGAAAGTAAGCCAGCGCAACACCCGGCGCGCCGCAGCACTCCCGAAACAAGTAGCGCCGGTTTGGAAGCCTGGTGATTAGGTGCGTTGGCAGGCGCGGACAGGCGTGTTCCGCCGTTACGTCGGCGATGATGTGCACGCCGAGGTCGTAAGCGCCGAACGCGTCTACCGGGTGCGGTTAGCCGCTTTGCGCTGAGCATCCGGTGCCAACGAGCTCACAGCGCGCCCCCCGCCACCGCTCGCCGTCCGCGGTCCTGCCGGGCTTCGTGAAGCCGCAGCTCAGTAAACTAGTCAAAGAGCCGCCGGCCGGCGCGGAGTGGCTGCACGAGATCAAGTTCGACGGCTACCGAATGCACGCGCGCCTCGATCACGGCGACGTGCAGCTGCTGACGCGCACCGGGCTCGATTGGACCCGCAAATACCCGACGATCGCCGCCGCCGTGAAAGAGCTGCCGGCGTCGCAAGCATACCTCGATGGCGAACTCTGCGGCGTGCGGCCGGATGGCACGATATCCTTTGACCTGGTTCAGACCGCGCACCAGTTCCACCGCGACGCGGCGCTGGTCTTCTTCCTCTTCGACCTGTTGTTTCTCGATGGCGAAGATCTGACCGGCCAACCGCTTACCGGGCGCAAGGCGCACCTTGCCGAGCTGCTGACGGGCGCCGGCGGCGAGCTGCAATACAGCGATCATCACCAGGGTCGCGGGCCGGAGTTTTTCAAAGTGGCGTGCGAGCGCGGCGGGCTGGAAGGCATCGTATCGAAGCGCGTCGATGCGCCTTACGTGCCCGGCGACCGGGGCCTTTGGCAAAAGACAAAGTGCCTCAATACCGATGAGTTCATTGTCGTCGGTTGGAGCGAGCCGGAGGACAGCCGGCCGTATCTCGGCTCATTGCTCCTCGGTTATTACGACGACGCCGGCTGGCTGCATTACGCCGGCCGCGCTGGCTCGGGCATTGCCGATGCCGAACTCGAAAGGCTGTATCGTCGGCTACAGCCCCTCGCGGTAAAAAAGATGCCGCTAGCCGAAGCGCCGCCGCGCACGAGCCATTTCGGCGCGCCGCTCGAGCTGTCGCGGGTACACTGGGTACGGCCCGAGCTGGTCGTGCAGGTGAATTATCTCGCCTGGACCGATCAGGGCTTGATGCGCCAGGTCATCTATAAGGGCGTGCGCGAGGACAAGCCAGCGCGTGAAATCCGGCGACCCGGTTAACCGTAGCCGGCGCAGACCGTAGCCGATGCGGCTGCGTCGTTACTTGAAAAACGCGATCTGGCGGATAAGCTCGAATTAATTCAAAAATTGAAGGTTCTTTTAATTCTTCTTCGCGACAATCCGGCAATGAACTCGATGACGCCGGACCAAGCGCGTCGGTAATCGCCCTTGGAATGACCGCCGTATTTCTCGTCGGCGTAATAGCCCTGGCGCTGTGGATTTCTGCGGCAATAGAGGACGAGGCAATGATGACCGTAACCGTGCCGCGCACCACGATCGAGAAAATTGCCCGGTCAGTTCTGGCTCGCAACGGTATCTCAGGAATCTGGCAACTACACGTCGCTGCGGCCGACGCTCACCGAACGGGGCACCCGCAATCCGCAGGCATTGTGCTGGAGATCGCCGAGGTCGCTGAGGAGGTTTGGATGAAAGCCGAAGTTATGCGATCTTTCGCGCTCTAAACAATCGGCGCGCCATCTACCTCGGAAGCGGTATCGCATATTGAGGGCAAACACCTCGCCGCATTGAGAGAACGGCGGGGTGCCTGTCCGCGCTAGCTTACTGGCCGTTGGCGTGAGCCAGCGGCACGGAGGCTGCGCCGCAGCTTATCAAGAAAGCTTTTATGCGGGCGGACCCAGCATGAACCGCAGCCGTTAAAGATCAGAGGCGGCGATACTGTCCCGAAGGCGCTGCTCAGCTCTCGCCCGAATCGCGACGAGATCCCGAATGCAGTCTAGGTATTGAGCGGTTCCAGCGGGCATCCCCCATCTCGCGCAATACTCTAGGTTCTCTGCGCTGACATCTGCGGCAAGCTGCGCTTCGGCCTGCTCTCGCGCAGCGTGCATCCCCGGAACATTCAGCAACGTAAGCAGTATCAGAGCCGGACCGAGCACCCAAAGCGCGCGCTCTATCGCGAGGTACACCGGCCCATGCTCGACAGCTTCGTCACTAGGTTCGTTTTCTCGCTTCATGTCCGTTGGCCGCGGCCATGGCTCCGGTGTGTGCAGGCACAATTACCTTCTTCCAACATTGAAGCAATGTGAGGGAGATCACTTCCAGAGGTTTTTATTTGTGGAGTGGTGAACCGAATCCCCCGGCAAAAAGCGTCATGATCCAGCAAATCCGCGCCCGTGGCGCGGGCTCGTATTAACTGTAAATAAAGAACGAACGAGTCACCGTTATGGCAGCGTTTTGTAACTCGTTCAAATCGGACCTAGTTCACGGGTTGTCGAATGGCGGACGTACTTGTTATTGATGATGACGCGGTCAGCCGTGAGGTCATGACCGCGACGCTGGAAACCGCTGGTCATCGCGTCCGAGAAGCTGAGAACGGCGCGAACGGTATCGCTCTGGCTCGAAAATATCAGCCGGCTGTCGTGGTGACAGATCTCATGATGCCGGAGAAAGAAGGCGTCGAGGTCATTATGGAACTGCGGCAGAAAGAACCTCACATAGCGATCCTCGCCGTGTCGGGGGTCGCGGGGAATGACCTTTACCTGCATGTCGCGCGCGAGCTTGGCGCCGATGCCGTGCTGCGGAAGCCCTTTGAGTTCGATGCTCTTATCGCGGTGTCAGAGCTTTTGAACCAAGTGCGGCAAACTCACGAGACCGACTCCTGTACGGGCAATCATCACCGGCACGGCAAGTCGGCTAACGAAGTTCAGAGCAAGATACTTGCGGTCATGCACGATTTAGACCCGCGCCCGCTTACTAACACCGAGATGGCGTCGAGGCTGGAAGGATTTGCTCCTGCCGAACAGGTCGCCATCAACATGCGGGCTATGGCAGTGGACGGGCGATTGAAGCTAGTCGGCGAGGGGGCCGAAACGAAGTGCTATCGGCTACCCCAAGACGAATTTGCCGCCTAGGCAAACAGTTA
>Ga0310810_10007238_pt1 | contig 12644 bp, 16 predicted proteins | sample NCmetagenome_FD_207641 | JGI IMG/M metagenome (GOLD analysis project Ga0310810, IMG submission 207641) | Soil microbial communities from experimental microcosm in Duke University, North Carolina, United States - NC | ecosystem: Engineered > Artificial ecosystem > Soil microcosm > Unclassified ... | reverse complement strand
TCTCCAGTGATGCGCACTCGCAGAACGCCCTGGCGGTGACGCGGTGGGGCGTCCTCCAGGCCAGGCGGGCGTGGCTCACGCCCGGTGACGTGCTGAACACCAGGCCCTTCAACGAGTTCCGTTCGCTCCTCCGCAGGAACCAGCGATGACGCAGCTCAAGATGCTCAGTGCGGACGACAAGCTCGCCGAGATCCGGCGCCTCTATTTCGCCGCGAGCAAACACTCGATCCAGCAGGATCTGGCAAAGGCGCTCGATCTCCTCAAGTCGATGTCCACCGAGGAAGAGCGCGAACGGGCGACGGTCTACATGGAAGGTCTTGCCGAGATGCGCAAGGACTGGACGAAAGACCCGAAGCCGAGGACTGGTGGCGGGAAGGGCGGCGAAAAACGAAAACGAGCCGCCGGTCCTCGAGAGGGCAAGAAGAAGAACAGCTAGCTAGCGGCTCAGCCCTTGTTGCCGAGCACGATCCTGCGCCGCGCCGCCTGGCGCAACGGATCGGGCACGTTGCGATCGCTCGAGACGCCGTTCAGGTCGCGATCGTTCAGGCGGTTCAGCAGGTTCAGCGACAGTCCGACCGGACACTTCGGATTCTTCGTCAGGGCGACGACGACGCTGTAGTTCTTCAGCCAGCTGCGGTTCATGGCGATGGTCCGCAGCACGTCTTCCGACACCGTCGCCATCTTCGCGAAGCTCTCGATTTCGGCCTCGCTGACCTTGGGGCTGCTCAGCACGGCAGCCGCCACGATCTTGTTCGGATCGCGAATGAGAACCGCCCGCATGTCGCGCGAACCGCGCATCGCTGCCTTCATCCGCTGGGTGACGTTCATCTTCTGCAGCTTCTGCAGCATGGTCTCATCTGAATCGTCGTCCGAGACCTCCTCTTCTCCCCCGGCATCATCCGTGGTTCCCTCAAACAGCGGGTCGTCCGCAGTGATCGCAGGGATCTCGGCCGGAAACACACCGCGATCGCCGAAGAACTCGCGGATGCCGATTGGCACGTCCGATCGACCGAGATAGGCCCGAAGCGCGTCGACCGGAATCCTGTCGAGGGTGCCCTTCGCGGTTTGCCGAATGTCCTCCTCGCGATCGTCGAGGAGCAGGATGAGGATGCCGAGCTGTTCGTGTGCGGCCGGCGCAAGTGCGCCCTGCGCGGCGAGCAGACGAATCTCACGCGCAACCTCGCCGCGGCGAAATAAATCCAGCAGCGGGGCGGCGCTGCTCACCGAGCGCTCGTGACGCGGAGGATGGCGTCCGGCGTCAGCGTAACCGGACCGGTGATGCCGTGGGTGGTGCCTCCGTCGGAAGACCATTCGAGCGCCGACGGATCGGCCGGAACGACGGCCAGTTCACGGTTCGCGTGGAAGGTGCGAGAGGCGCTGGCGCCGAGCGTGACATCCTGCGGCGGCTGGCCGTCTGACGCCACCGTGAAGTTCGTCGGGCGGACGGCGTGAAGGGTGACCGCAAACGAAGAGCCCGATCGCGATGACATCGGCACTTGTGCCGACGCCGCCACAACCGGCGTCACCGCTACATGAGAACTTGTATGTCGGCCCACGACGCCGAAATAGACCAGGACTGACGCTATTGCGGCGCCGCCCACAGCCAGCGACGCCACGATCGGCCAGACGCTGCGGCGGTTGTCGGACTCGAGCTCGTCGACCAGCGCCCGCGTGCGCGGATGCCCCTGCGTGACGGTTTCGACCGGGAACCGCGTAATGAACTCCGCGATCGTCTGCTCGGGGTCGAGACCGACTTCGAGTGCATACGCCCGCACGAACGAGCGGCTGAAGATGCCGCCAGGAAGACGGGAGATGTCGTTCTCCTCGAGCGCTTCGAGCGCTCGCACGGAAATCTTGGTGGCGTCAGCGATGACGCGCAGGGAGAGACCGCGATGTTCGCGGGCTTCGCGCAGCTTGGCTCCGAAGTCGGCGTGGCGTTTTTCCGAGGTCATCGCACGGGGGGAATGTGACCTCCCATGTTAGCAGCCTCGAACGCGGCGCGGAACGCCGCGGCGCGATCATTCAGCGGGATTGCGCGACATGTCCCCTCGTTACTCATCCACGCGCCAATCGCCGCCACGCCGCTGATACTCGCGCGCGCCAACTCGCCGGTCCGATCGACGTCAACGCCACCGACCGCCAGCACCGGGACCGCCGTGGATTTCGCGATTTCCTCCAATCCTGACGCGCCGAGAAACACCTGCATCTCCGGCTTCGACTGGGTGGCGTAGGCAGTGCCTGCAAGAAGATAATCCACGGGCCCGGCTTCTGCCGCCTGGTTAGGGGTTCGCACCGAACGGCCGATCAAAAAGCCGGGTCGCGTGCATGCGCGCACGTGTACCGCGTCGAACGACGTGCTTCGCAGGTGCACGCCGTCGGCACGCGCGGCCAGTGCGACGTCGAGCCGATCGTTGACGACAACGCGGGTGCGGGAGCCTCGGGTCAGCAGGACGATCGCGGCGGTCACGCTGGCCAGTCTTCGGGTGTCCAGATCGTGCTCGCGCACCTGGATCACATCGATGCCAGCCGATAGCGCGAAGCCTGCCTGCTCAATCACGCAGCGTGCTCGCGCCTCCTCATCGGCGGCCGGCGTCAGCCGGCGACGGTCGGTCACCAGATGCAGGATCACTGACGAACACCGCCGAACGCGGCACTCATCTCGCCGAAGCCTGCCACGAGATTGAGCAGGCCCACGCCAGTCACACCGCCGCGAAAGTACGGGCTGGTGAACAGCGGCTCGAGGCCAGGCCATGCATACACGAAGTAGTTGCGATCCCAGAATGCCGACCATGGAAGCACCATGAGCAGCAGTCCGACTTCGATGAAGAAGACAACGAGCAGGAGACGCGTGAACAGACCGGCTACCCTCCACCCTCGGTGCGGGACAACCGGGAGATGCGGCGCGTGACGTCCCTGAACTCGCCGGCATCGACCTGCAGTTCGAGGAACAGCGCGAGTGCCCCCTCGCGTTCACCGGAGAGTTCCAGGAGTTCTGCCAGCTTGAACAGCGTCTCGAAACGTTCCTGGGCGCTCGTCGCCGGAGCGTCCACCGCGTGGCCCAGCCACTCGATGGCCTGCGGTATCAGGTTCTGCTGCTGGTATACGCGCGCGAGCAGTGTTGCCGCCGCGAAACGACGGCCCATTGATCGTGCCGCGGTGCGCAGCGGCTCGATGCTCCCGTCCAGGTCGCCCGCTTCGAAGAGCGCCAACCCTCTCGTGTATGCGACGTCGGCAGAATCGTCCTTGGGTTGTTGCTCGGCCTCGTCGCGAAACTGCGCAAACACAGACTCGATGTCCGGTGGCGGCGCTGCGGGCTGCGAAGGAACCGGAGTTGAAGCGACGGGAGGCGCCGGCTCGAACTGATCCAGCACGACGCTCAGGTCTTCTTCGACGCTGGCGGACGCCTCGGGCGCTGGCCTGGCTGGAGGCACAACGGCTGAACCCGGCTTGCCGAAGATCAGGTCGAGATCGATCGAGTGCGGATTTCGAGCATCACCGGCGGGTTCTGCGGCTGCGAGTGGCGCAGGCGCATCCGGCTTCGTCTGCGGGATCGTGTCCGGCGCAGGCGCGTCCGGTTCCTGTTCGAGTCGTGCCGGCGCCGACGGAGCGCTGAATGAAGACGGATTCGAAACGGCTTGCGCGTCGACAAACGGTTCGCTGTCGATGCTCGTGCTCTGTTTCTCGGCCAGCCAGTCGGCCACCGCTCGATCGGGATCCGGTGCTCCGTCGAGGGCGAAAGCCGATCGCAAACGCGCAATGTGGGCCGACTCCGAGGGCTGGCGTGTCAGCAGATCTTCGGCCACGTACTTCGCCTCGGAAGCGGCGCCGCTCGCGAGATAGGCATCCGCAAGAAGTGATTGAGCGTCGACTGTCCGATCCTCCAGCCCTCCGTCGACGCAGACTTCGACCAACTGTGCCAGCGCGCCGATGTGGTGCGGCAGAGCGATCACGAACCGATTGAGCAGATCGGCGGCATCGGTCCATTTTTCTGCGGCCGTTCCTGCGTCCACCAGTCGCGACACGACGGCGTAAGCCGCGTCCGGCTGATCTGCGATCAGCGACAGGCCGAGGTCTGCGAGCTGTGCGGTCGGAACGTTCTCCAGCGCCAGCGCGGAATCGATCAGTTCCATCCCTGCCTGGAACTCGCCCGCACGGAACCTCTGACCGGCCGAACCGACCAGCAGATCGACGTCAGTGCGAAGTACATCAGGCGTCAGGTATTTCGCGGCTTCCGCGTTTCTGCCTTGCGCGACCAGGATTCGCGCCAGTTCTCGAGCCACTTGCGCGTTGCCAGGATCGCGCGACGCGATCTCCGACAGCGGAACGACCGCGTCGGCGTCACGTTGCTCTTCGACCAGCATCGCAGCGAGGTCGTTGAATTCCTGGAGTGCGCCAGGCAGGTCGTCGAGCTCCAGACGCGCGCGTGCCGCGGCCAGGCGCGCTTCGACATCCTTGCGATCGAGACTGCCGACACGAACCACGAGCTCGAGCGCGCCCTTTCCGTCGCCGCGAGCGCGGCGCCCCTGCGCTGCTGCCGCGAAAAGCGAGCGTGCGTCAGCGAGCAGCCCCTGCTCCGCGGCAAGTTCGGCTGCACGCACGAGCGCGTGGTCGGCGTCCGGTTTCAGCTTGAGAATCTTCTTGTAGACGGCCGATGCCTTCGGCAGGAAGCCTTGCCCGGCGAGCGTCTCCGCAACACGCGAGAACTGCTCGATCGCGCGGTCCAGGTGATTGGCCCGCACGTACAGGTCACCGAGCACGTTGGCCGTGTTCCAGTCAGCCGGCTGGTCCTCGACCAGGCGCACGTACTCGGCGATAGCCTGGTCTACCTTTCCCTGCCGTAGAAGCTTCTCCGCCTGGCGGAGCGTGGCGGCACGATCGATGGGCACGGTTCAGGTGATCGTATCAAACAGCGAGGTGGGCCTGAACGATCGCCGATGCGCGTCGGAGTAGCCGAACTGCGCGACAGCGGCGAGATGATCGGCCGTGGCGTAACCCTTGTGCCGGTCGAAACCGTAACGGGGGTCCTTCTCGTGCAGCGCCACCATGACACGGTCGCGCGACACCTTGGCGACGATGGAGGCGGCAGCGATGGCTGCGCATCGCCGGTCGCCCTTGGGAACGCCTCGTTGTGCCATCGGAATGTCGGGAATGCGGAACGCATCGACCAGCACCACATCGGGCAGCGGGCCGAGCGCAAGGACAGCGCGCCGCATGGCGTCGAGCGACGCGCGGTGAATGTTCAGTCGATCGATCTCGGGCGGTTCGGACCAGGCCACCGCCCACGAGACGGCATGACGGATGATTTCGTCGTAGAGCTCGGCACGTTCCTCGGCGGGCACCGCCTTGGAGTCGGCGAGGCCGGCAATGTGCCGCCGCGGATCGAGGATGACCGCACCTGCGGTGACCGGGCCTGCCAGGCAGCCGCGTCCAACTTCATCGACGCCAGCGACAAGGCAGAACCCGACGCGCCGGAGCGAATTCTCGAGCGTGCGCGTAGCGGAAACGCGCGACATTTACTTACAGGAGAACCCGACGCCTGCTCACGCAACCGCCGCGTCTGACTATCTGGACGCGTCTTTCATACGCGCCGCTTTGCCCTTCAGCGCGCGCAGGTAGTACAGCTTCGCGCGGCGGACCTTGGCGGACCGCATGACTTCGACCTTCTGAATCGTGGGCGAGTGCAGCGGGAAGATACGCTCGACACCCTGGCCGAACGACACCTTGCGCACGGTGAACGACGCACGGGTTCCGCCGCGGTGCTGGCCAATGACCACACCCTCGAACACCTGGATGCGCTCCTTGTCGCCTTCGCGAACCTTCACGTGCACCCGGACGGTGTCGCCCGACTTCATCGCCGGCCGTTCGGCCAGCTGCGTCTTTTCAACCAGTTCAATCGCGCCCATTGTCCTGCTCCTTACTGTCTCGTCTACTTTCAAGTTCTGGACTCTGATGTCTCAATGCGAAGCCTCAAGGCTTCGGCAGCTTCAGTTCGCGCAGCAGCTTCTGCTCCTCCGCGTCGAGTTCGCCGTGTTCCAGCAGATCCGGACGTCGCTCGAGCGTTCTCGCCAGCGCTTCCCGCTTCCGCCACCGCCGAATCTCGGCGTGGTTGCCCGACAGCAGTACGTCAGGCACCCTCAACGGCTCGCGTGATGCGCTGGTCGCGATCTCGGCCGGCCGCGTGTAGTGCGGAAAATCGAGCAGCCCGCGGCCGAAGGAATCCTCCGCCACCGACTGTTCATCTCCGACGACACCCGGCACCAGCCGCGCAACCGCGTCGATGATGACCAGCGCCGGCAGTTCGCCACCGCTCAGCACGTAGTCTCCGATCGACACTTCTTCGTCGACCCGCGTGCGCACCCGCTCGTCGACCCCTTCGTACCGCCCGCAGAGCAGCACCAGCCACGGCTGGCGGCTCAATCGCTCCACCACGGGCTGCGTCAGCGGCGTCCCCTGCGGCGAGGTAAGCAGCACCGTCGGCCGGCCCTCCCCAATCTGCTCGATCGTGTCGAGCGCCCTGAAGAGCGGCTCCGGCTTCAGCACCATCCCCGGGCCACCGCCGTACGGCACGTCGTCCACGACACGATGCCGGTCGGTGGTGAAATCGCGCAGGTCGTGCACGGCCACCGTCAGCAACCTGCCCTCGATCGCCCGGCCAACGATGCCGGCACCGGCCGCCTGTTGAACCATCGCCGGAAATATCGTCACGACGTCGAAACGCATGACTACTTTCCGCGTTCGTTCAACTCGAGTAAACCGTCCGGCGGCGCGATCACGATCCGCTTCGCCGACGGCTCGATTGCCGTGCAGATGTCGCTGGCAAGCGGAATCAACAGCTCGCCTGAATCCCGCTGCACGACGAGTCGCGTGTTGCCCATGTCGCCCTCGACGCTCGACACCATACCGATCGTCGTCCCGTCGAGTGTCTCCACGACGCACCCAATCAGATCGTGGTGGTAGTAGCTGCCCTCGGGCAATGCCGCAAGCGATTCGACCGGAATCCTGAACTCGAGTCCGGCCAGTTCCCGCGCGGCATCCATGTCGCCGATCCCTTCCAGTCCGATCACCGGACGCCCCTGATGCATCCGGGACGTGGTCACCGTGACCGGCTGGATGCGGTCCTCCTTGATCACGAACAGTGTGGCCCCCGCCGCGAACCGTGCTTCAGGAAAATCGGTTGCGGGGTTGACGATGACCTGGCCCCGGATGCCGTGCGGCCGGGCAATGACCCCGACCACCGCCATCTCGTCCCAGTTCACGGCCTGCCGTCGCGAATCTCGAGGGTGACGGTCTTGCCTTCCTTCTCGCCCGCCGCCGCGGCCAGCGTGCGAAGCGCGGCAGCCGTCCTGCCCTGCTTGCCGATTACCCGCCCCATCTCACCGGCGCCGACGTACAACTCGACGAGGGTGGTCCCGCGATGCTCCGACTCGACGACGTGAACCTGGTCGGGCGAATCGGTCAGCGCGCGAGCCAACACCTCGACGACGCTGCGAACGGCGCTCACTTCGCTTCGGCCGGTGCTGCGTCGGCCGGAGCCGGAGCGACCGGCGTCAGGTGCCTGGCGATCAAGGTCCGAACGGAGTCGGACGGCTGCGCGCCCTTGCTAATCCAGAAGTTGATGCGCTCGGTGTTCACGGTCACCAGCGCCGGCTTTGTACGTGGGTTGTAGTGCCCGAGGATTTCAACAAAGCTGCTGTCGCGGGCTGCTCGCGAGTCTGTTACGACAACGCGGAAGAACGGACGCTTCTTGGACCCTGCGCGACGCAGACGAATGGCTACCATCTGTCACTCCTGATACTGCCCGGGGCTTCGCGGCCCTGACTGAAACTACGCTGCGCGATTGAGTAATTGGTCGGGTCTAAAGACCCGACCCTACGTACGAAGACCCAGCCCCCGTACGACTCGCCTGCGAAGCACCGGCGACTATCGCCGGTTGCGCAGCATTTCCATTGCCCGGCGGCGGGCCTGTTTGCCTCCGCCGGAAAGCCCGGCCATCCCGCCGAGCTGCTTCAACATCTTCTGCATCTGCACGAACTGCTTCAGCAGCCGGTTCACTTCCTCGACCGACGTACCGCTGCCTTTCGCGATGCGCTTGCGCCGGCTGCCGTTGATGATGTGCTGCTTGCGCCGTTCGTCCGGCGTCATCGATCCGATGATCGCCTCGATGCGGCCAAGCTGCTTCTCGTCCGGCTTGTTCTCCGACAGCGCCTTGAGGTTGCCCATCCCGGGCAGCATCCCCATGATCTGCTCGAGCGGCCCCATCTTCCGGATCGTCCTGAGCTGATCGCGGAAATCCTCGAGCGTGAACTCGTTCGAACGGATCTTCTGTTCGAGCTTCGCTGCGTCTTCCTGGTCGATCGCCGCTTCCGCCCGTTCGATGAGCGACAGCACGTCGCCCATGCCGAGCACGCGCGACACGACACGATCCGGATGAAACGGCTCCAGGTCTTCGAGACGCTCGCCGCTGCCGACAAACGCGATCGGCACGCCAACGACCGAGACCACCGACAGCGCCGCGCCACCACGCGCGTCGCCGTCCATCTTCGTGAGCACGACACCGGTGACGCCCACCCGCGCGTTGAACTCGCCCGCGCTCTTGATGGCGTCCTGCCCCGTCATCGCATCCGCGACGTAGAGCAAATCCGACGGGTCAGTGACCTGCTTGATCGCCACGAGCTCGGTCATCAGCTCGTCGTCGATGTGCAGACGACCGGCGGAGTCGACGATGACGACGTCGAACCCTTTCGTCGTAGCTTCGGACATCGCGCCCCTGGCACGCGAGACCGGGTCGAGTTCGCCGGCGGGATCGTGGACCCGGACACCGGCCTTCTGCCCCACCACGTTCAGCTGCGCAATGGCAGCCGGACGCTTGACGTCGGTCGAAACGAGCAACGGGTGGCGGCCCTGCTTCGCCAGCCACTTCGCCAGCTTCCCGGCGGTCGTGGTCTTACCCGCTCCCTGCAGCCCGAGCAGCAGCACGACCCGCGGCCGCTTGCTGCTTTCGGTCAGCCCGCCCTTCGCGTCGCCGAAGAGGGCGAGCATCTCGTCGCGGACGATCTTCACGACCTGCTGCGACGGCGACAGGCTCTTGAGGACCGCGTCCTCCATCGCCTTGTCGCGCACGCGGTCGATGAACGCCTTGACGACCTTGAAGTTGACGTCCGCCTCGAGCAGTGCGAGGCGAATCTCCCGCAACGCGGCTTCGATGTTCTCGGGCGTCAGCCGCCCCTGGCCTGCCAGGGACTTGAAGACGTCCTGCAGGCGTGTGCTCAGTGATTCGAACATCGTCCGTGAAGCCGGTAACCCCGAGGTGTGCGCTAACGTGCTCTAGCGCAAACGCTTATTGTTGAACAGGATGGGCGCCTGCGTCAACCGAAGAGCGCGCTGGCCTGCCCGCTGAGCTCCGCACCGGGAAGGAACTCTTGCACCGCAGTGTGAGGATGACCAACACGGCAAACAGACCGAAGGCGCCAAAGAAATATGGCGAGGTCGCCTCATAGAGCAGCGCCAGCCGGCGGCCGCCAAAGACCAGAGGCAGGATCGTCGCCGGCGCGGCGGTCGCGAGGACCCCCATTAGGACGAGTCTCCGATCCCGCCCCGATCGCAGGCGCTCCCACTGCGTCAACAACACCACCACGGGCACGAAGAGCGTCACGAAGTACCGGCGCTGCGTGTGCGGCGACGCGAGCACGATGCCGGTCAGGACAATCGAGAACTCCAGCAGCTTCGCCACCGGATCGCTGCTCGCTTGCCAGAGCGCAAACAGCGCTGCAAGCCCGAGGACCAGGACACCCGCAATCCAGAGGGCGTTGACGGCTGCCGGCGACAAATCAGCGACGCTTGCGTCGACGTGAGAGATGTCCGCATGGCCGGGCGTCAGGTACCGGCTCAGTGCCCCGCGCAGCGAATAGTTGTCCCCCTCGTCGACCTTCTCGAGCGCGTACGTGGAGTACGCGCGAAGTTCGCGCTCGTAAGCAGTCCACCCCGTCGCACCTGCCGGCAGGATGACGAGAACGACGAGCATCGCCAGCGTCGCCAGAACGACAGATACACGGCGCCGAAGGACGAAGTAGCCAAGCAGCGCCAGCGGAGTCAGCTTTGTGGCAATGGCCACTGCCAGGGCGAGCGCAGGAGTCAGCACCTTGCCTGCCTCAACGCGGTCGTAAGCCAACACCATGAGCCAGACGCAGAAGAAGTGTGCGTTGCCGAAGCGCAGCTCCTCTGCCAGGTACCCGCCGACAATCACGAAGGCCAGCGCAAATGCGCCGAATCCCCAATCCGGCCACCCGGCGCGACGGGCGATAGTCGCGCCCACCCACCAAAGCGCCAGCAACTTAAGAACGTAGAAGACCAGCGCCGACCACTCGAGGGGCAGCAACCCGAACGGCACGAAGAGATACGCGATCGCTGGCAGATAACGGAATCCCTGGCTTGGCCCGGGATGACCGTCATAGGCCTCTTGCGGATACAACTCGAAGTGGCCCGCCAGGATCTGGCGGGCGGCGCGATGGTAAACAGGAAAGTCGATCGAGTGCCGCGCCGACTCGCGTGCAAGCACTACGAGCAGGACAAGAAATACAGCCAGGCCGGCGCGCTGAAGCCACCGGGAACGCGTGCCGGCTGTCACCTGCGGGAGCTCGGTGCTAGACACCAGACAAACGGTGTCCGAGCTTTTCCTTTTTCGTCTTCAGATAACGACGCGTGGTGTCGGACACCGCGATCTCGAGCGGCAGCCATTCGCTGACCGACAGGCCGTAGCCTTCGATGCCGACGAGCTTTCGCGGATTGTTGCTCAGGAGGCGCATCGACTTCACACCAAGCTCGCGCAGCATCTGCACGCCCATGCCGTAATCGCGCTGATCGGCCTTGAAGCCAAGCCGCTCGTTCGCTTCGACGGTATCGAACCCTTCGTCCTGGAGCTCATACGCCCTGATCTTGTTCGCGAGTCCGATACCGCGGCCTTCCTGGTTCAAATAGAGAAGGACGCCGCGCCCCTCGGTCGCAATGAGCTTCATCGCCGCGTCGAGCTGGGCGCCGCAGTCGCAGCGCACCGAATGAAGGACGTCGCCGGTGAGGCACGAAGAATGGACGCGCACGAGCACGTCCTTGCCCGACGAGATGTCGCCGCGCACCAGGGCGACATGTTCCTTCTTGTCGAGTTGATTGACGAACACGTGCATGTCGAAGTCGCCGAAGGCGGTCGGGAGCTTCGCCGACGCGACCCGCTTGACCAGCGACTCGGTTCCAATCCGGTACTTGATCAGATCGGCAATCGTGATGATGAGCAGGCCGTGTTTCTTCGCGAACTTGGCGAGCTCCGGCATCCGCGCCATGGTGCCGTCCTCGTTCATGATTTCGCAGATGACGCCCGCCGGATACAGACCCGCGATACGCGCGAGGTCGACAGCCGCTTCGGTCTGGCCGGCTCGCTCGATCACGCCGCCGCTTCTCGCTCGCAGCGGAAACATGTGACCCGGACGCAGCAGGTCGTTCGGCCTGGTCGCAGGATCGATCGCGGTCAGCACGGTGGCGGCGCGGTCCGCAGCGGAAATGCCTGTGGTCGTGCGCCCCTTCGCTTCAATCGGGATGCAGAACGCCGTCTCGAACCGCGACGTGTTCTGCGACACCATCAGCGGCACTTCGAGTTCGTCGAGCCGCTCAGGAGTCATCGACAGGCAGACAAGGCCCCGCCCGTATTTCGCCATGAAATTGATCGCCTCGGGCGTCACCTTCTCCGCGGCGATCGTCAGATCGCCCTCATTCTCGCGATCCTCGTCGTCGACGACGATGATCATCTGGCCTTTGCGGAAGGCTTCGAGGGCTTCTTCGATTCCGGCGATGTGGCTGGTGCGCTTGCGGGCGCCTTTGGCGATCTTCATGTGAGTGTTCATTGTCCTATTGCCTGACTGGCTCGGCCGGCGTTCTCGCAAGAGCGGCGAGTTCTGCGGCACGCGCGACGTACTTGCCAACCATGTCGAACTCGAGGTTCACGGCCGTGCCGGCCGCGGCGTGGCGCAGGTTGGTGTGTGCCAGCGTGAACGGAATGATCATCAGCTCGAAGCGCTCCTCTGACAGCGCCGCGACGGTGAGACTGATGCCGTCGACCGCGATCGAACCGCGGTGGATGATGTTTGCCGCGAAACGTCCGGGAAAACTGACTTCAACGGTGTGGAAGTCCGCATCGGGACGAACGGCTTCGATGCGGCCCACCGCATCGACATGGCCCTGCACGAAGTGCCCGCCAAAACGGCTGTCGGCCCTCATGGACCGCTCGAGGTTCACGCGGCTTCCGGGTTTCAATCCACCGAGCGTCGTCACGCGCAGTGTTTCGGGTCCGATGTCCGCGAAGACGCCGGTGGCATCGCGAGACGTCACCGTGAGACAGACGCCGTTGACCGCCAGGCTCTCGCCGAGGGCAAGTTCGGGTGCCAGTGATGTCGCGAGACGTATCCGCACGCCGCCGCCGGACTGGACCGCCTCGACAACTTCGCCAACCGCTTCAACGAGGCCCGTGAACATAACCTTCGATTAACACATCAGGTCCGATCGGTTCGACGCGTCGCTGCGCCAGCGCCGCCGGAGGGAGACGCCGGCCTTCGAGGAACCGGACACCGCCGGCCCCGATGACATGCGGCGTGACATACAGT
>Ga0310810_10007237_pt1 | contig 12644 bp, 13 predicted proteins | sample NCmetagenome_FD_207641 | JGI IMG/M metagenome (GOLD analysis project Ga0310810, IMG submission 207641) | Soil microbial communities from experimental microcosm in Duke University, North Carolina, United States - NC | ecosystem: Engineered > Artificial ecosystem > Soil microcosm > Unclassified ... | reverse complement strand
GACGACGGCGTCGTACCCGTCGGCCAGCTCGCGCCCGCATCCCGGATAGCGGCTCGGCCGACCGGCCACGGTCTCGGCGTACATGTAGCGCTCGATGGTAGCCAGGTGCCGGACCTGGTCGCCCAGCGTGAAGCCGCCCGCGCGAGGGGTCCACTCGAGCCGGTCAGGGGGGATGCACTGGACGACCCGCCGGGTGCGGCCGCGGAGGCTGCCCCAGTACTCCAGGAATTGGAGCACCGATCGGATTTCCATTATCTCACCGTGACTTGGTCAGGAACGCCAGCGTTCGCCGGTTGAACTCCTCGGTGCGCTCGTAGATCGTCGCGTGCGCGCAGCCTTCGAAGATCACCATCTCCGAGCCGCGGATCCCGCTCGTCAGGCGCTCCGCGAACCGGGTGGACGTCAGCTGGTCCTGGCGGCCGAAGCTGATCTGCGTCGGCGCCCCGATCCGGCCCAGCTGCGACTCCACGTCGTGCGCGAGCACGGCGTCGGTCTGGCGCAGGAACGCATCCGCCGGCTGGGCCGGGCGGCTGCGGACGAAATCGGCCAGCGATTGGACGTAGTCCGGCTTGGTGACGTACAGCTCGGGCGTGAGGCACCAGGGGAAGATCCCCAGGACGACCAGGTCCGCGATCGAGTCCGCCGCCCGGGCCATGACCCGCCAGCCTTCCACCACCGACTTGAGGAAGGCATCCGTCCTGGGCCAGGCGCTGTGCAGCGACAGGGTCCTGACCTTGGCCGGATACTTGGCCCCGAGCCACATGCCCACCGCGGCGCCGAGGGAGAGGCCGAAGATGTGCGCCCGCGGGATGCTCAGCGCATCCATGAACGCCGCGACGTCGTCGGCGAAGAGCTCGGTGGAGTAGACGCCGTCAGGCTTGTCGGTCTCCCCCGCGCCCCGGGGATCGAGCGAGATGCAGGTGAAGTGCTTGGCGTACTCGGCGACCTGGAACGCGTAGCAGGCGTGGTCGGCGGACGTATAGGGAAACAGGATCAGCGGGTCGCCGGCGCCCTGCTGATCGTAGTTCATGGTCAGGTTGTTGGCTCTCACCTTGGGCACGGGGCCCTCCCTTCGTGACGGTCACCAAGGTAGCGAATCGGCGGGCAGCCGTCGCTATCGCTGGAGCATCCCGTGCCCGCGGCCGCCTTCCACACGCACAGCGTACAGGTGAGCAGGATCGCGTCTCGAGCTCGCCCAGCTCCGCCACCTGCGTCACGCCGAGCAGCTTGCCGAACCCGTTGCCCACGTGGATGGCGGCGGGAACGCGGTCGAGGAACGGGTTGCCCTCGTGAGGCAGGATGGCGGTGACGCCGGTGCGCACCGAGCCGCCCAGGCGCACGGTGGTCTGACCCACGCGCACGTCGGGGACGTCGGTGATCGCGTTCAGGGGGCCGGACGGCAGCACGCCGGGGACGATGCCGAGGTCGCGAGCGCGAGTCGGATGGTGTGCGGCGAGCGCGGAGGGGAACACCAGCGCCCAGAGCAGGACAGAACCAGGCGGCCGGTCCATGAGCGCTTCATCGATCCGCTAACGGCTCGAGGCACGCGCGATGGTGCTCCGCGCCGACGCGAGCCGCTGGCGCAGCCCGGGCACCACGGCGGCGGTCGCCGGGTTCGCCGCGAGCTTGTTGAGCGCGAGATCCACCGCGTCGAGCCCGAGACTGGTTCCGAACCGGGTGGACACGCGGCTCAGCGCGCCCTGGTAATTGGGATCGGCCTCGAGCTCGGTCTGGCCCAGCGCCTGCGCCTTGGCCAGGATGTCGGACAGAGCCGCGACGGCCCGTCTGGCGCTCTCCGGCGAGGACAGGTTGCCGCCGGCGAATTGCGCGACCTCCGGCAGGCTGGTAGCGAAGCGCTGCAGCGCCGCGGCCTGCTTCGCGTTGCGCGGGTGGTCCTGGTGCATGACCGCCTGCGCGGCCGCCATGATGGCGAACGGTGCCATCGCCGTGTGGGTCAGCAGGGGCGTCCCCGAGATGGCGCCGGTGAGCGGCAAGGCGATGAGGGCGAGCCCGCCCAGCCCATGCACCAGATGGAGTGCGGTGCCTTCGATCCGGAACACGATGCGGATCAGGTCGCGCACGGGCATGAAGCCGAAGACGCCGGCCCCGACGAGGCTCGCGAGCGCCGCATCGGACCGGCCCACGGCCTTGAAATGCTCATAGGCGGCAAGACACCCGAGCGCGATCAGGAGAAACACGATGTGGAGCAGGATCCGGGCGACGGCCGATCCCGGCGACGAGCGGGGAACGGCGGAGTGCGGCGGGCGACTCATTGACGGACCATGCGGGTAATGGCGATGCAGTCGCGGATCACCATCAGGTGCTCCCGATCCAGAGTTCGGTCCTGCTCGCGACGGCTCGGGGAGGATCGCACGTCGCGCGGCGAGCCCCTGCGACAGTGGCCACCACTCACTTAAGGCGGGCCCGTGTCCTGTCCATCGGCGGATGTTTCGCCACCGGCAACGCTTGATATTCTCCGCATCGAGCCGAAGTACGGCTCGGTTGACCCGGCGGGCTTCGGCTCGTCCACCCTACAGTGCGGAGAGAGCCATGTTGACCCAAACCACTACACTCAGACTAGCGATGCTCACCGGCGGACTGTTCGCCTACGGCTGCGGCTCCAATGGCGGCGACGTCACCGCCCCTCCTCCCTCGGCCAACACCGTCGCCGCGACACCGTCCCTCACGTTCACGCCGGGCTCGATCACTGTCCATCCGGGCGACGCGGTGACGTTCGCGTTCGGCTCCGTGGGCCACAATGTCTTCTTCACGGCCCAGGCCGGCGCGCCGGCGGACATCGACGGCTCCAACGCGAATGTGTCCATTCCGCGCACGTTCGCCACGGCCGGCACGTACCAGTACACCTGCCACATCCATCCGTCCATGCACGGCACGGTGGTCGTTCAGTAAGGCGGCGGCCCTGCCCGCTCGACTGGGTAGGCCGAGCACAGCAGGGTCGCAGTCGTTCTCAGCCTGCGGCCCGCTGGCGTGCCCCACCGGCGTGACCCTCCATCCATCCTCTCGCGGCTCGACGTTACGCCACGGGTTTCCGACCGGCAAGGGCCCGAGGCGGCGATCGCGGACCCAGGCTTGTTTTCGTCGGCGCCGGCGCCTTATCGATTCACGATGCGGCTCGAACGGTCAGCGGAGCGGTTTCCCGACGTGCTGTTCGCGGCGCGCGGGCGGTAACGTGGAGGCCGACCCCGACCGTCTGTCACAAGCCGGGGGGCATCCGTGTCATCTAATGACAGCATGGCAACGCCCGAATCGTGGTTCGCCTCGACGAGACCGATGCTCTTCTCCATCGCCTACCGGATGCTGGGAAGCGTGATGGATGCCGAAGACGTGGTCCAGGACGCCTGGCTTCGTTGGCAGGAGGCGCCCGAGGCGGAGATTCGCTCCCCGCGGGCCTACCTCACCACCATCGTCACCCGGCTCGCCATCAATCGCCTGCGGGCTGCGCGGACCAAGCGGGAAACCTACGTCGGACCCTGGCTCCCGGAGCCGCTGGTGACCGAAGACACCCCTGACACGGTGGAGCTGGCGGAGTCGCTCTCGATGGCGTTCCTGGTCCTGCTCGAGCGGCTCTCCCCCATCGAGCGGGCGGTGTTCCTGCTGCACGAGGTGTTCGACTTCGAGTACGCCGACATCGCCCGGATGGTGGACAAGACCGAGGCCAACTGCCGCCAGCTGCTCGCCCGGGCGAAAAAGCGGGTGGGCGCGCCGCGCCCGCGGTTCGAGGCCGATGCCGAGCAGGCCCGGCGTCTGACGCAGCGCTTCACCGAGGCGTCGGTGGCCGGCGACCTCGACGGGCTGCTGGCGCTGCTGGCGGAGGACATCACCCTGTGGGCGGACGGCGGGGGCAAGGCCCGGGGAGCGGCGCTCAAGCCGCTGCATGGCGCCACCCCGGTGGCGAGGTTCATCCTCGGCATCATGCGCAACGTGGTGCCTGCCGGGACCGGCTTCCGTCCCACCCGCATAAACGGCCAGCCGGGCTTCATCGCGTATCTGAGCGGCCGGCCGCTGTCCGCGCTCATCTTCGACATCCGTGGCGGGCGCATCAAGACGATCTACGCTGTTGGCAACCCCGACAAGCTGCAGACGCTTCCCGCATCGTCCTAGCTGCAGGCCCCCTCGCCGCACGTCGCTAGTCGCAGCCCTGTCACAAACCCGGTGGCTGACGTGTCATGCTCGTGACGGCCGGAGCGGCGCGAGCCGGACCGGTCGCGGCAAGGAACGAAGTGACGCATGACTCGAAGGGGGGATCCAGTGTCGGTCTATTCGGTTTCGCTGTTCCTGCACATCGTCGGAGCGCTCGGACTGTTCGCGGTCCTCGGCGTCGAATGGGCAGGACTGGCTCAGCTTCGGCGCGCGGCCGGGGTGGCCCAGGCCCGTGAGTCGGTGAAGCTGCTCGCCGGCCCACGAGTTGTGGGAGGCCCAGCCTCGCTGCTCATCCTGCTCACCGGCATTCACCTGACCGCCACCCGCTGGGGGCCGCGGGGGTGGATCGTCATGGGGCTGGCGGGGATGGTGGTCATCGCGGTGCTCAGCATCGCCGTCAGCGGACGCCGGACGACGGCGATCGCGCGGGGGCTTCCGACGGGCGATGGTCCGATCCCGCCGGCCGTCCGGCAGCGCCTGCAGGATCCCGTCCTTCCCCTGGCGCTCCGGGTGCGCACGGCGCTCTTCCTCGGCGTGGTGTTCCTCATGGCGACCGAGCCGGGCGCCGGCGTGTCGTTGGCGGCGCTGGCGGTGGCCGTGATCGTGGGAATGGCCGCCACGGTTGCCAAGCGGGGCGAGGGTCGCCATCCGGCGCGCGTCGCCGGGAGCGAGCCATGAAGCTCACGATTTTCGGCGCGACCGGAGGCATCGGCGGCCAGCTGCTCGATCAGGCCGTGGCGGCGGGTCATGAGGTGACCGCCGTCGTCCGCGACCCTCGCCGGTTCGCGCCGAGCCTGGATGGTGTCCGAGTCGTCACCGCCGATCTGACGGATCCGGCGCCCGGCGTGCTCGAGTCGGCCGTGGCCGGCGCGGACGCGGTCCTGTCCGGAGTGGGGCCAAGACCGATGGCCAAAGCTGGCGTGGCGGAGCACGGGACCCGGGCGATCGTCAGGGCGATGGACGCCACCGGCGTCCGCCGTCTCGTGGTGGTGAGCGCGGCGCCGATCTCGACGGTGCCGTCACCTGGCCGGCCGCATCCGCCGAGACGCGACCCGGGCGAGGGATTCTTCATGCGCCACCTCCTGACACCCTTCGCCCACACGGTGATGCGCGAGCGGTACGCCGACCTCGCGCTCATGGAGGACGTGCTGCGCGCCAGCGACCTGGAGTGGACTATCTTCCGGCCGCCCCGGCTGACCAACGGTCCGGTGACCGGTAGGTACCGGACGACGGTGGGGCAGAACCTTCGGGGAGGCCTGGTGGTCTCGAGGGCGGACGTCGCACACGCGATGCTCGCCGCCCTGGGGCAGCCCGCGACGAACCGGCAGGAGGTGGGAATCGCGCGGTAGTCAGGCGTCGGCGGCGGCGGTCGTATATGAGCCACCGGCCCCGGATCCGGTTCGTGACCGAGAGTCGCCGCCTCCCGGCCGTGCGGAAGTGATCTGGCACACATCTGCTCCCACCCGAGACCGGTAGAGTTGTGGAGTTGGCGGCCGCCTCCCCGGCGGCATGGGCTGCAAGGCCGCGCCGACATCTTAGTTGTTCACGCCCGGCCAGGGACTTCCCTGCGTCCGGGCGCCTGTCTATTCCGGGACCCGGGTCGCAATGACCCTCGTCCCACTACGGCGGTCGAGGTGTCGATCGGCGAGGCGAGCGTGGACGTGCTGAGGTGAACGAATCGACTCGGCTAGTTACCCGAAGGGGGAAGTCCGCCGCTGCGGGCTCCCCCTCACCGGTCGGGGCGAACGCGCCGCTGCCTGATGCCGTAGGCCGGGGTAGGATGATCGGATCGGCGGGTGCGGACCGGCGTTCGGCGGGTCGCCTCGGGGCGACCGCCCCGGAACTCGAACGTGTTTCCGTCCAGGACTCGGGCTCGGGGATCGAGCTCTCCGGCATCGGCCGCCTGGCGCAACGCGGTCTCGGCGAGAGTACTCGCGGGGAGCCACACGCCGGTCGGCGCCCAGCGGACGCGGTCCGCGGCGTCGGGGCGAAGCCGGGCTTCGCGGATGACGGCGGGGCCGCCGGAGCGATCGTCGGTCATCCCGATGAAATACGGCGGGACCGGGGACAGGTCAATGACACGTCGTGTCACAATGTCAGAACGTCCCAGCGGCCCGGGGCCGATGCTCCGGAGGCCGGCCTCAAGTGAGCTGTAACTGCCCGCTCGCGGCCACTCGTGACGGGTTCTCCTCGATCGAGAGCCGGGTGATCAACCCGTCGCGGAGGTCGAAAATCAGGGCGAGCTCGCTGCGGACCGCGAGGCCCGCCGGCTGTATGGTGAAGCTCTCCTCGGCCAGGACGACCACCCGCGCGCCCCGCCAGGAGTACGTCGCCCGCCAGAAGGTGATCAGGTCGCCCAGCGGCTCGAAGTAGTCGAGGACGGCGGCCCTGCCGGTGGCCTCGTCCGCGCCGCCATCGGGGCCGGCCACCCGGAACACGATGTCCTCGGCGAGGCCGTCCAGCAGGGGGCGAAGGTCCCCCGATACCAGTACGTGTTCTACGATGCCCTTGACCAGGGCCAGGTTATCTGTCGTCACCCGCATCGGGTCTCCCTCGTTCGGTCGGACACCAGATCGTCGAACGACCGGTCTCCATTTCGACAGCATCGTCTTCGACAGCATCGGACAGAGGCTCGAACCGGCTCCTATCTCGGACCCGCAACGATCTCGTCCAACTCCTATTGTGATACGCCGGTACGTCCGTCGCTATGGTAAATGAAAACCTGATACACGACCTGCCCTACCCGCCGCCCACCCTTCCGGGCCGGCTCGAACCGGGCCCTCCTCAGCTCCGGCAGAACCGCAGCCGTCCAGTCGGACGAGGACTCCTCGACGAGGGCGATGGTGCAGCGATCGACCCAGCCAGCCGAGTCGACGACGAACCGAAGCATCGTGCGCCCGGTTTGCACGTCGCGCATGCGATACGGCATGGCGTTCACGCGGACATAGGGCGCTTTGGCCGGACGATCGACGGCATCGGCCTCGTATACCGAGTCGGTGGACGCCGGGAGCAAGGAATCACACCCGGTCTCGGCCGCGGACAGGCGCCGCGGCTGGTCGGGCCCTTGCCCGAGCAACCGGCCGGGAACTGCAAGGCAGACGCAGAGCGCGCAGAGGAGACGTGTCACAGGTCCCATCGAACAGTCCGCGAAGGCGGGCTCGGCGCTCCGTCGGCCGAGCCTCCCCGTGCGAGGTGGTCCGGTAAAGGCTACATCTGAACTTGGCGCCGCGTCAGGACTCTGCCAGACGTCCCCATAGGCCACCCGGGCCCTGAACCCGGGCATCGGCAGGATGGGAGCGCACAACGCGCTCACTGGCTTCTGCCGGTGGTGGACCTGGATATCGCGGAGGTCTGGGTCCGGTGGCGGGCTCTCTGGGGCCACCGCATCTTACCCTGACCATGGCCGATCTTCTTCCGGCCGCCGCCGCGGCTCTCGCCGACCGCCCACACCGGCAGTCATTCATTGCCACCGGCAATCACGAAGTGGGAGTTCGAGGAGGGATAGGGCCATGACGCCAACCACCACCACCTTGCCGACCCGCCCCCTCGGCACCAGCGGACTCTCCATCACGCCGGCGGGCTTCGGCGCGTGGGCCATCGGCGGCGGCGACTGGGCCTTCGGCTGGGGGCCCCAGGACGACGAGCAGTCCATCGCGGCCATGCGGCACGCAGTGGAGCGGGGCGTCAACTGGATCGACACCGCCGCGGTGTACGGGCTGGGGCACTCCGAGGAGGTGGTGGGCCGCCTGCTGCGAGCGCTGCCGGCCGAGCGGCGGCCGCTGGTGTTCACCAAGTGCGGGATGGTCTGGAACGAGCGCGGCCCCCAGGCGGAGATCAAGCGGGTCCTCACGCCCGACTCGATCCGCGCCGAGTGCGAGGCGTCGCTCGAGCGGCTCGGCGTCGAGCGGATCGACCTGTACCAGTTCCACTGGCCCGACGAGATCGGGACGCCGGTGGAGGAATCGTGGGACGCCATGGTCCGCCTGGTGGAGGCGGGCAAGGTCCGCGCGATCGGCGTGTCCAACTTCGGCGTGGACCTCCTGTCCCGCTGCGAGCGGATCCGCCACGTGGACTCGGCGCAGCCGCCGTTCTCGCTCATCCGGCGCGACGCCGCGGCCGACGTGATCCCCTGGTGCGCCGCGCACCGCACCGGCGTGATCGGCTACAGCCCGATGCAGTCGGGCATCCTCACCGAGCGCTTCAGTGCCGAGCGGGCTGCCGCGCTCGCGCCGGACGACTGGCGGCGGCGGAGCCGGGAGTTCCTGTCGCCCAACCTCGAACGAAACCTCGCGCTCAGGGACGCGCTCCGCCCGATCGCGGCGCGGCACGGCACCACGGTCTCGGCCGTTGCCGTGGCCTGGACGCTCGCCTGGCCCGGCGTGAGCGGGGCCATCGTAGGCGCGCGCTCACCCGAACAGGTGGACGGCTGGATCGGCGCCGCCACGCTGCGGCTCACCGCGGAAGACCTCGACGAGATCGCCGCGGCGCTCGAGGGCACCGGCGCCGGGCGCGGCCCGGTGCGGCCGGGCCGCCTCGCGGGCGGCCCGGGGCGATGAGCCCCGCGCTCCTGTTCGACCTCGACGGCACGCTGGTGGACAGCGTCTACCAGCACGTGCTGGCGTGGCGGGAGGCGCTGGAGCGCGCCGGGATCTCGCTCGCGGTGTGGCGGATCCACCGGCGCATCGGAATGAGCGGCGGCCTCCTGGCCAACGCGCTGCTGCGGGAGGTGGGACACCCGGTGACGGCGGAGCAGAACGACCGGCTTCGGCAGTACCACGCGGAGGCGTACGCCCGACTGGTGGGGCAGGTGCGCCCCCTGCCCGGCGCCCGCGAGCTGCTCGAGCAGTTGAGCCGAGCGCGCATTCCGTGGGCCATCGCGACCAGCGGGTGGATGGAGAGTGCCCGGCCGGCGCTGGACCTGCTCGGCGTCGGCGCGGACGCGGCGATCGTCACCCGCGACCAGGTGCTCCACGCCAAGCCCGACCCCGACCTGTTCCTCGCGGCCGCCGCGCGGCTCGGCGCGCCGATCGAGGCCTCGGCGGTCATCGGCGACAGCGTCTGGGACCTGCTCGCGGCCCGGCGCGCGCGGGCGCTGGGCGTCGGCCTGCTGTCGGGTGGCTACGGCGAGGACGAGCTCATGGACGCCGGCGCATACCGGGTGTACCAGGACCCGGCGGATCTCTTGGAGCACCTCGATGAGCTGGGGGTGCGGCTGGAGATGGAGTGAGGCGCCCGCCAAGGCGTTACCGGGCGGGGCGTGCGAGCCGGCAGCCCACCTGGTAGATGGAGATGAAGCCGGACTCGAAGTTCCTGCGGGCGCCGCGCAGGTAGAGGCGCCACACCCGCACCCGCTCCTCGCCCGCGAGGCGGACCGCGTCTGCCCGGTGCTCGTCGAGCCGTCGCGCCCAGTGCCCCAGGGTCTCCACGTAGTCCTTCCCGAACTCCTCGACCTGCTCGGTGGTGAAGCCCGCCCGCTCGAGCGCCAGCAGGACCCGCGACACCGGCAGCGGGTCGGAGTCGGGGAACACGTAGCGCATGGTGAAGGCGCCAACCGCCGCCTCGTACAGCCGCGCGATGCCGTGATTGAGCAGCCGGCCGCCCGGCCGGAGCATCCCCGCCAGCTGCCGCGCATAGAGATCGATCCGCTCGCCTCCCACGTGCTCCACCATGCCGATGCTGGCGATCGCGTCGAACTGCTCGCCGGCGAGGTCGCGATAGTCCTGGACCCGGATGCTCACGCGTCCGTCCAGCCCCGCCTCGCGCACCCGCGCCCGGGCCAGCTCGGCCTGCGGCTCGGAGAGCGTGATCCCCACGACCTCGACCCCATGGCGCGCCGCGGCGTGGATGGCGAAGCCGCCCCAGCCGCAGCCCACGTCCAGCACCCGGTGGCCCGGCTCCAGCGCGAGCTTCCGGCAGGTGAGCTCGAGCTTGGCCTCCTGCGCGGCCTCCAGCGAATCGGCGGCGGCAGCCCGGGAGAAGAAGGCGCAGCTGTAGGTCATGGAGCGGTCGAGGAACAGCGCGAAGAACTCGTTGGACACGTCGTAGTGATGCCGGACGGCCCGGGCGTCCCGGGTCCGCGAGTGCAGCAGGCCGCGCGGGCGCAGCTCGGCCCCGGGGACCGGCACCCGCGGGATCGCGCCGGCGGCGCGGGCCGCGGCCAGCAGCAGGCGCGCGCGACTCCGCGCGGAGAGCGGCGGCGGACGCCAGGTGTCGGCCACGTGGACCAGCGCGTCGAGGTCGGCCACCTCGAGCTCGCCGGTGACGTAGGCGCGGCCCAGGCCAAGCTGTCCGGGCGCGCGGAGCAGGTGGGCCACGCCTCGAGGCGAGCGCACGCTCAAGGTGGGCCCGTGGTGGCTGGTGGCGGGGACGGCGGACCCGTCCCACAGCTCGATGGCGAACGGACGATCGGGGAGGAGGCGTTGGATCGCGCGGCGGAGGGGGGTGGTGGAGGTGAAGCGCATGTCGCTACCGGGCCATAGTCGCGGAGGTGTCCGACTGCGTCCGTACGTTATGGCTCGGAGCTCCCGAGCGCATGGGCAGAAGGGACCAGTGAGGGCGGACGGACTTCGGGGAGCGCCTGAGGGGAGGGTGACCGCCGACGATGGTCACGGCCCTCGGCGGTGGCGCAGTCCGGCGGGCGGGGCCGGGTAGATCCCGGACGGCAGTGAGCCGATTTGCGGTCGAACGACGTAGTAGAGATACGAAGGCAGTCGCAGTGAACAGGCGGTTCGATCCCAGGGAGGGGGTCGCCATGCGCAAGCCGATCTTCGGACTCAGCACGACGCCGGTTATGGACATCAAGTCGGAGCTGCGAGAGCAGCTCGAACGGAATCTGCTGGCGCTGGTCTATCGGACGGGGCCGTAGCATGCCATCGCCTGGCTTCCTGTCCCTCCTGATGGTCCAAGATCGGGGAGACCCACCCCGGCTGACCATCAGCCGCGAAGCTCGGTCCGAAATCCGGGGAGCAGACCAAGGTTCGTGAGATGGCTGAGTCGTTGGCGGTGCCCAAAACGGCTTGACGCGACCCTGTGTGGCCCGGCCCGGCTACCCAAGCCCCCTACTCGCAGCCAATGTGTCGCAAAACAGGCCCTCCCTGTCGCATTCCAGCCCTATCTCATGCTCCAGACCGGCAGTACCCTAGGCAACTACAGGCTATAGCCACACGCAGCCAGGCTCGCATCGCTTCGGGTCGGGCCAACGGACGGTTACCGAACGGTATCCCCATGATTCGGGTGCTGATCCTCTCTGATATCCGACTCTACCGAGAGGGGTTGGTGGAGTTGCTTGGCCGCGGTGAGGATATCGCCGTGCTGGGCACGGCGACCACCTGGTCCGAGGGCGAGCCGCTCATCGGTGCGCTCCAGCCCGACGTGGTCCTCCTCGACCTGGCCATGCCGGACAGTGAGACCGCCGCCCGGACGATGTGCCGAAGCGCCCCGGGGATCCGTGTGGTCGCCCTGGGCGTCCGCGAGACCGAAGGCGACCTGGTGCGATGCGCCGAGGCCGGGATCGCGGGCTACGTGAGGCGCGATGGGTCGCTGCAGGACCTCATCGCGTCGGTGGAAAGCGCCAGTCGCGGCGAATGGCGCTCCTCGGCCGAAGTGATGGCCCAGCTGCTCAGGCGGCTTGCCCGTCTGACGGCCGAACGGACCGGGTCGGAGCCGGACGCTCCGCTCACGGGACGCGAGCGGCAGATCGTGAGCCTGATCGAGCGGGGGCTCTCGAACAAGGAGATCGCGCAGGCGCTGGGCATCGAGGTGCCGACCGTCAAGAATCACGTGCACAACCTGCTGGAGAAGTTCCACGTGCACCGGCGAAGCGAAGCGGCCCGCCTGGCGCGCACGCACGCTGAGCCGCCGGGCGGGACGCGGCCCTAGACCGGCGTCCGGCAGGACTCGAGCCCCGCCGGAGCGAGGGGAAGCACGGCCAGCGGCGCATAGTGGTGCTTGATGCCGTGCGGGGCCTGAGGGATCGCCACCCCTTTCTCCGTTCGCGGCCATTCCACGTCCGCCGTCGCCACCCGCGCCGGGATCAGCCAATGGTCGCCGCTCTGGTAGTGGTGCGCCGGGTCGGCCGGAGCGGGCTTGCTGAATGTGACCAGGACGCCGTCCTCGAGCGGCAGCGGCACGCCTTCCATCAGAACCAGCGCGCCGTCATCGGCCGCCCACTTGGGCAGCGAGCCCTTCCCCCGCTGCCGCTCGCGCTGGTCCCACCGCCGAAGGAAGGGGTGATGCACCGCATCCCCGGGCGGCGTCATCGGGTCGCGCATGGGGTACACGGGCAGCGCGGTGCCGTCCGGCGGCGCCAGGGTCACCCGGCCGGCGCTCTCGTCCAGTTGAATGACCTGGGCCAGGGCGGTCGGCTCGCCGCGCAGCACCACTTCGTCGTAGACGACCTCGACCCAGTCGCCGATCCGAAGCCGATGCCGGTCGTCCCTGCCCAGGCTCTCGACCTCGGCCTCGCCTCCGGCGAGCGAGATGAG
>Ga0310810_10007236_pt1 | contig 12646 bp, 7 predicted proteins | sample NCmetagenome_FD_207641 | JGI IMG/M metagenome (GOLD analysis project Ga0310810, IMG submission 207641) | Soil microbial communities from experimental microcosm in Duke University, North Carolina, United States - NC | ecosystem: Engineered > Artificial ecosystem > Soil microcosm > Unclassified ... | reverse complement strand
GTGGAGGCTTTCCCGCCGAAATCGGGAGTTTTCGGACCGCTCTCGCAGACCGCTTCGATGGCGTTTTCGACGGCCCGCGCGGCCTGCGGAAATCCGAAATGATCGAGCATCAGCGCGGCCGACCAGATCGTCCCGATCGGGTTGGCGATGTTGCGGCCGGCGATGTCGGGCGCCGACCCGTGCACCGGCTCGAACATCGATGGGAATGTCCGCTCCGGGTTCAGATTCGCGGACGGCGCGATGCCGATGCCGCCGGCGACCGCCGGCCCCAGGTCTGACAGGATGTCGCCGAACAGGTTGCTTCCGACGACCACGTCGAACCAGTCGGGATTGCGGACGAAATGGGCCGTCAGGATGTCGATGTGGAACTGGTCGGTCTTCACGTCGGGATAGTCCTGCTTCAACGTGTTGAACCGCTCGTCCCAGTACGGCATCGTGTGGATGATTCCGTTCGACTTGGTTGCCGACGTCAGATGCCGGCGACGTTTCTGCGCGAGCTCGAACGCGTAGCGCATCACGCGATCCACGCCGCGCCGCGTGAAGACCGTCTCCTGAATCGCGAATTCGTTGTCGGTGCCGCTGAAGATGCGTCCACCGATCGAGGAATACTCGCCCTCAGTGTTCTCGCGAATGACCACGAAGTCGATCTCTTGTGGCGTCCGGTTGGCGAGCGGCGTCGAGACGCCTTTGAACAGTCGCACCGGCCGAAGATTCACGTACTGGTCGAAGCCGCGGCGGATCGGAATCAGCAGCCCCCACAGCGAGACGTGATCCGCCACACCGGGATAGCCGACCGCACCGAGAAAGACCGCGTCGAACTTCTTCAATTGCTCGAGGCCGTCCTCCGGCATCATGCGGCCGGTCTTGGCGTAGACCTCGCAGCTCCAGTCGAAATGCGTCATCTGGTAGGAGAGGCCGAACTTCTTTCCGGCTGCCTCCAGGACGCGCAACCCTTCGGGGATGACTTCGTGGCCGATGCCATCGCCCTCTATGACAGCGATTTTGAAAGTGGACATTCCGCCGATTCTATTTCAACATTCACGAAGATCACGAAGGCGCGCATTCATCATTCCCTGCGCGGAGGACGTGTCATGCATCGCACGATTGGAACGCTCGCCGCGGCGGCCGCAGTGGTCATCGCCGTGTCCGTGAACGTTGCCGCACAGGCACCGGCGAGCATGCCGCCGTACACGCCGCCGAAACAGGCGAACGGTCAACCGGATATTTCCGGCATCTGGGAGGTGCTGAACACCGCCGCCTGGGATCTCCAGGATCACGGCGCGAGCCTCGGTGTGCCAGCCGGCCGTGGCGTCGTCGTCGACAACGAGATTCCGTACAAACCCGAGGCCCTCGCCAAGAAGAAAGAGAACGAAGCGAAGCACGCCACACTCGATCCCGAATCGAAGTGTTACCTGTCGGGCGTGCCGCGCATCACCTTCATGCCGTTTCCATTTCAAATCGTGCAGCAGGCGGACAAGGTGAACATCCTGTACGAGTACAACCACACCATCCGCCAGATTTACATGAACGGCAATCCGCATCCTTCTGGGCACATCGACTGGTGGATGGGCGATTCGCGCGGCCGCTGGGAGGGCAACACGCTGGTCGTCGACGTGGTCGATTTCGGTGAAGAGACGTGGTTCGATCGCGCCGGCAACTATCACAGCGACCAGCTGCACGTCGTCGAGCGCTACACGCCCATCAGTCCGTATCACATGCGTTACGACGTCACGATCGAAGATCCGAAGGTCTTCACGCGACCGTGGAACATCAGTGCGATCCTGTATCGACGCATCGATCCGCATGTCGAGCTGCTCGAATACGAGTGCTACGCGTACCAGCTCGAGGACGAGTTCACCAAAAAGTGAGGCGAGCATGAGTCTTCGAGCGCGCATGTGCGCCATAGCGCTCGTCCTGGCGCTGCCGGTGATGACGGCTGCGCAGGCGATCTTCAATCCGAAGGACTGGCCGGAAGGGAAGCGCGGGCCGGGCGCCAAAGCGTGGATGGCGGAGCGGAGCAAACTGCCTCCCTTTACGCCGCCGCGCACCGCGGACGGCCAGCCGGATCTGCAGGGACGCTGGGGCGGCACGTGGAGCGGCGACGACATCGAGGAAATCCCGACGTTTCTCGACGTGACGACGCCGCCATGGGAGAGCTGGGTGTCCGAGCCCGCCGACGGCAAGCTGCCGTATCAGCCGTGGGCGCTTGCGGAACGGAGTGCGCACCGCGAAGGATTGGGACGCGAGGTGTGGTCGAAGGATCCGAGCAAGCGTCTCTACTACGACCCGCAGGCATTCTGCATGAAGAGCGTGCCTCGCTACTCGCAGCGCGGCTACGAGCTGGTGCAGACGAAAGACACGGTCCTGATGATGCTCAACTGGGGTCACATCTACCGCGTGATTCCGCTCGACAACCGTTCGCGTCCTTCGAGCACCGTCCGGATGTGGATGGGCAGTGCGCGCGGACACTTCGAGGGCGACACGCTCGTTGTCGAGACCACGAATCTGAATGGCAAGATGTGGCTCGACAGCGCCGGCAACTTCATCGGCCCGAATGCGAAGGTCACCGAACGCATTCGCCTCGCCAGCGCCAACATGCTCGACTACCAGGCCACGATCGAGGACCCCGAAACCTTTACGCGGCCGTTTACCTTGAGCGCACCACAACGTCGTCAGGGCGCTGGCGGAGGCGGCGGAAACGCCGAGCGCGATCCGTACGCGGCGGAGTCGTGGGAACACGCATGCCACGAGGGCAACGGGGAACACGAAGCGGAGATCAAGAAGTTGGGATTCAAATGGTATCTGCCGACCGCGCCGCCCAAGAGATAGGCGGGCGCGTAGGGCGGGCAACGCGATCGGCCGCATATTCATGCGCGACCTCCGGTTCGACGACCTGGAAAAACGCTGGCGTCGGCTCGTCGGTCCACAGTCTCGTGAGCGACGATGCAGCTTTCGATGCGCGACGGACTGCGCCCGTGAAGCCTCCGCCGCGTTTTTTCGTCTGATGCTGTCAGGTCGCTCACAGTCGGTCGAACCTGAACATGCGGTCGCTCGCCGTGCAGTCGCACCGAGGAGCGAAGCGACTCGTCAGCGATTCGAGCAATCCCACCTATCGCACCGCTTGCACCGACCTGCAAAGTCGACTCGCACCGATCTGCGAAATCGACTCGCACCGACCTGCGAAATCGACTCGCACCGACCTGCGAAATCGACTCGCACCGATGCGCAGTTGCCGACCCGACTACTTCCCTCTGACTCGGAGAACAGCCGCGGCACGCCGGGTTTTCCCCTGCTTGTCCAACGCCTGCGCCAGTCCATCTAGCGCAGGCGCCAGTGTTGGCGACAAGAAGAGAGCTTCAGAGAACCGCTTCTCTGCGACGTCGGGTCGACCAGCCTTCAGCTCGGTGTTCCCCAGATTCAGCAGCACCGCCGGCTGGCGTGGCGTGATGCGCAGCGATGCCTCGAACGCCCGCCGTGCGCGGTCGTGATCGCCAAGCGCGTCGAAGGCGAGCCCGAGCAGGTTGTCGTTGCGCGCGGCATGTTCCTCAGGCGCCTCGCCTGTTGTCAGTCGTTCGCCGAAGGCGGCAGCCTGCGCGAACCGGCCGCGCAGGAGCGCGAGACGCATCTGCGCGTAGAGGGTGTTCGGCCGCGTGCTCCCGGTACGAACCAGCAGCGTGACGAGCTGTTCAAGCGCCGCATCGTTGCGGCTGTCGGCCAAAACGGTGATGAACTGATCCAGTGCGCGGTCGTCGGCTGGATCGAGCGCGGCGGCATGCTGGGCGACAAGCGTGGCCTGCTCGAGATCGCCGCGCGCCGCGAGCACGCGCGACAGCTCGACGTTGAGTGCGGCTGTATCGGTTGACGAGATGCGATCGCGGAGGTACTTCTCCGCGGATCCGAGTTGACCGCCGGCGGCCGCCGCGCCGACGTATCCCGCCAGCGCGTCCCGATCGTCGGGGGCGACCGCGAGTGCTTCGCCAAAATCGAGCATCGCCAGTTCTGGAGCATCGGCTCTCATCTGCATGTCGGCGCGATTGCGCCAGTTGCCCGCGGTGGCATGCGCCCGGGCAGCGGCGATTGCCGGCGGCACCCTCGCGTGCGCGGCCGTGGAACGGAGGCGATTGACGTTGCTCGTTTGATAGCGGCCGTAAATCGCGCGGGGTGCGGAGTATTCGAGCGAGAGGCGATCGTCCGTTTGTACTGGCGCGCCGCGGGCGTACTCCTGAAGATCGCGACCTTGCGCGATGAATGACAGCAGCACGCCGAACGGGTCTGCCGCCTTCGCCTCGTCGAGATCCGCAACCACGCCCGGTCGGCGCCATCCCTCTGCGATGCCGGAATCGAGCGCCTGAATCGGGGAAGTTGGTCCAATCAGCAGCAGGTCCGATGCGCCGACGAGCCAGGCACTACCATCCGGAAACGCCGCAACAAACGTGGCGACGATCGACCGCAGGTCGGCGTCGCTGATGTTATAGGTGTGCGCCCACTGGCAGAGGATGCCGCCTGGTCGAAGATGGTCGCGGGCCGTCTCGAAGAACTCGCGGGTGAAGAGCGTCGAGACACCAGCCATCCACGGGTTCGAGGGCTCGGAGACGATCACGTCGTAGCGTTCGTCCGACAGCAGCAGATGCGACCGTCCGTCGCCGACGATGACTTTTGTGCGCCTGTCGTGCAGGGCGTCGCCGTTCTCTTTGGAAAAGTAGGCCGAGGCGGCAATCACCTCCGGGGAGATTTCGGACACCTCCGCTCGGTCGATCGGATGACGCAGTGCGGCCGCCAGCGTGACGCCGCTGCCCAGACCGATGATGTAAATCGACCGCGGATCCGGGTGCAGCAGTAGCGGCAGGTGCGCGAGCAGCTTCTGCGTCAGCATGTCGGCGCCATTCGACGCGTCGACTTTCCCGTCGATCGCAAGCGAGGTCACCCCGATTAACCGACGGACCGACACCGTTCCCGCCGCGCCTTCGCGGTAATACAAAAGGTCTCCCGCCTCGAGCGCCGTTTCGATGTCGCCGCCTGCCAGCGCCGGTGCGAGGCGATACGCACCGTTGGCCAGCCGCGCATGATTCCACTCGGGCATCAACGCCGCCAGTGCCAGGGTGGCGAGAGCTGCCGCGGCGACGGCGGCGGGACGTCGCGACGCCGCTGCAGCGGGCGGTCGACGCCACGCCACAAAGAACCCCGCGACGACCGCAAAGGTGGATGCCAGCTGCAGCGAGTGCTGCAGCCCGAGCCACGGAACAAGAACGAAGCTGCCCGCCAGTGCTCCCGCAATCGCGCCCGCAGTATTGGCGGCGTAGATCAGTCCCGCTGTTCGCGGAGCGGCTCCGGTCCGCGGGGCCGCCGTGGCGACTGCGAACGGTAAGGCTGCGCCAAGTGCAATCGTCATCGGCAGCTGGAGGGCCACCGCCAGGCCGACATCAAGGGCGAACACCGACGTGAAGCTCGCATCGGCGCGGCCGGCGCTGCGGGCGATGACCATGGGCAACCGATCGACGAAGGCGGCAGCCGCAAGCGCAGCTGCCGCCGCGATGATGATCGACATGCCGAACCAGAAGGCGACGTCGCGAATGCGCGGCAAACTCGCAGTGGCGATTGCCGACCCGATCGCCAGACCGGCGATGAATGCCACGAGCATCGCGCTGAACGCGTAGGTCGTCGGTCCCAGCGTCATCGCAAGGACGCGCGTCCATACGACCTCGTAGACGAGGGCGGCGAATCCGGAGACGGCGATGCCCATCACGAGCCTTGGGTTCATTGGGTTCCTTGGGTTCAGGGGGTTCCGTTCCCTGGGTTCATCGGGTTCACAAGGTTCATAGGGTTCACGGGGTTCGGTGAGGTGCGTAACCTCTAGAGTTCGGCTGAGGACGAGCGCACCGGCCGCGGCAACAACGTTCAGGAGGACTCCGAAGATGGTCGTGCCGGACAGGCCAAGAGAAGGAAGTAGTACGAATCCCGTCAGCGCCGCACCAACGGCGGCCCCTATCGTATTAGCCGCGTACAACTCGGCGACATCGCGCACCCCCTTTGCACCTATTGCACCTATCGCACCTATCGCACCCTTCGCACCCTTCGCACCCCTCGCATACGCCGCAATCCCTACAGGAAAGCTCGCGCCCATCGCTGCCGCCGGCAGTGCAATGATCGCGACGGAGGCGACGAGACGCGTGACGCCGAATAGCACGCCGCCGTTGCCGTCGGCGTAGGCCCACGCGAGCACTGGCCGCAACCCTCCGATCGCAAAGGGCATGGCCAGTGCGCAGAGCGCGATCGCCGCTTCGAGCACGGCGTAGATCCGAAGCGCGCGAGCGGGCACCAGACCCGACGCGGCACGTCCCGCGAGCCACGCGCCCAGCGCGAGTCCTCCCATGAACGCGGCCAGCACCGCTCCCACGGCCCCCGTCGTGTGGCCGATCGTCATTGTCAGCAGGCGCAGCCACGCGACCTCGTAGAGCAGGGCCGCGGCGCCGGACAGCAGATACAGGACGACGAACAGACGAGGCCGCACGGGCACATGCTATGGTATGGCCTTGTTCCGACAGGGGTGTGCGATGAAGAAGCTGCTTGCCATGTTCGCGGTCGGTCTGACGTTCGCCATTGCAGGCGCGGCGCTGCTGCAGGCCGCAGGGATGCCGCTGTGGGCGTATGGATACGTCGACCCGCCACCGGCAGACTCCGACTACTCGAAGAAGTGCACCGTCGCGCACCCTGTCGACTGCGCGCGCGGCGGTACGCCGGCTGACGACGGACGCAAACGAACGCTGCCCGGGGGCAGCGGCGGCTGGACGGTGACGGAAATCGCCAACGACTTCGGTCCTGTCGATTGGTATCCCGGCGACCATCCGAAGATGCCCGAGATCGTCGCCCATGGCGATAAGAGCCGAGGCATTCGTGCCTGCGCGCTCTGTCATTTCCCGAACGGCACGGGCAAGCCTGAGAACGCGCCGGTGTCGGGCACGTCGGTTCAGTACTTCATGAATCAGATGGCGGACTTCAAGAACGGATTGCGCCACACGACGGACAAGAACAAGGCGAACGCGTGGGAGATGCCGCTGATGGCGGCCGCGATGACGCCTGAAGAATGGAAGCAGGCGGCTGAGTACTTCGCGGCGATCAAATACATCCCGAAGAACAAGGTCGTCGAAACGACGATGATTCCGAAGTTCGCACCGAATGCGAACAACCTGTTCCTGCCTGCCGCGGGCAGCGAAAAGGTGCCGCTCGGCAATCGACTCGTCGAAATGCCGGACGATCCAGACGATGCGCAGAACGTTCGTAATCCGCGCTCACCGTTTACGGCCTACGTTCCGCCCGGAACGTTGAAGAAGGGTGAAATGCTGGCGTCGACCGGCGGGAGTGGCAAGACGATTCGGTGTGACCTGTGCCACGGTCCCGGTTTGCGTGGCCTCGATCCGGTGCCTGCCATCGCAGGACGGCAGGCCAGCTATCTCGCGCGGCAGATGTACGACATGCAGGTCGGCACGCGCCGTGGCACCTGGGCACCGCTGATGAAAGACGTTGTCGCGAAGCTGAACGAAGACGACATAATGGCGCTCGCAGCGTACGTCACGTCGCTGCCGCCGCAGTAAGACGGGCTCGAGGCTCAGGGCTACAACCCCGTGCGCAATAGGGGACGCCGGCGCGGTGCCGCTCGAATCCGTCGTCGCCGGTTATCTCAGCCACGTGAAGCATCACGTCACGCAAATCCGCGAACGTCTGTCCTAAGCCGGTTCGATATAAAATCGCCCATCCATTTTTTGAGGGAGAAACCGATGCGCAATCGCGTTCCGATTCTGCTGACCGGCCTGATCTGTCTGGCGGCGGGATATCTATTAAACAGCCCGTGGGTGTCGGCTCAGAGCTGGCTCACATCCATTTCGGCGATCCCGAACCAGAAGGGCGGCCAGGACGTGTTCGGCGGCTACGAGGTTGTCGCCGGATGGCCGAAAGACCTGTCCACCCTTCCCGGCAACGAGGCGTGGACGTTTGGCGCGGGGTCGAGCGTCTACGCTGAAAGTCCCAATCGCATTTACGCGGTGCAGCACGGTGAGCTGCCGAACATCAAGCGGCCGATGACGAAGAAGCTCAGCGACATGGGCCCGAGCATCTTTTTTCCGATCGGGCGTCTGCCGTGGCGCGACACGACCAGCTCGAGCCCTCCGGGCAATGGCGGCACCGGCCAGCTTGCTGAAGAAGGCATGCAGGCGTGGGAGCGTGCCGGCAACAAGATGGGCGTCGACGCGAAGTGGGAGCGCAACATCATGGTGTTCGACGGACAGGGCAACCTGCTGCCGGATACGAACAACTTCATGAAGTACGACTCGATGATGCAGCGCCCGCACTCGATTACGATCAACCCGTACGATCCGGAGAAAGCCGTCTGGTTCGTCGACGATCACAAGCACACGATCTGGAAGTTCAGCAACGACGGATCGAAGGTGCTCGCCCGCTACGGCACGTTCGGGGAACCGGGTGCCGACGACAAACACTTCAATCGTCCGACCTACATCGACTTCTTCCCGAACGGCGACTGGGTTGTGGCTGACGGCTACAACGGCACGCGCGTCGTGAAGTTCGACAAGACTGGCAAGATGCTCGCGCAGTGGGGCCAGAAGGGGAGCAACGGAACCGATACGCGGCCGGCGTACTTCAACAATGTCCACGGCGTCGCCGTGGATCCGAAAACCCTGAAAATCTACGTGAACGATCGCGGCAACCACCGCGTCCAGGTCTTCGACAAGGACGGGAAGTTCCTCGATCAGTGGAAGTTCGGCGAAGCGCCATCGGACGTGCATCTGATCAAGTACTTCGACGGCGCGATCTGGGCGTTCGATCGCGGCACGAGCAAGATGCTCAAGTACGATCTCGACGGCCACTTCCTGTACGCGTGGGGCACGTGGGGCGATTTCCCGGGCGGCTTCTGGGGCGTGCACGATTTCAGCACCGACATGGATGGCAACTTCTATGTCTCTGAAGTCGACAAGGGTGGCGCGCAGAAGTTCCGTCCACGTCAGGGTGTGAACCCGAATTACTTGATTGGCAAGCCGCTGCGCGCGGCTTGGAAGTAACACAATAGGGACTGGGGACCGGGGTCTGGGGACTGGAACGACTCAATCGCTTCCCGACCCCAGTCTCAGTCTCGGCGATCAGCCCCCGAACCCCAATCCCCAGTCGCTGATTCCCAGTCCCCAGTCCCCAGTCCCCAGTCCCTATCTAGTTCTCGCCATCGCGGCGCTTCTCTATCTCACGCCGCTCCTGCTCGACGCGCCGCTGACGGATCCCGACGAGGGTCGGCACGCGATCATCTCGCAGGAGATGATCGAACGCGGCGACTTCGTCGTTCCCCGCCTCTTTGGAAGTCCGTTTCTCGACAAGCCGATTCTGTTCTTCTGGGCGCAGGCCGCGTCACTGCGGCTGTTCGGCATGACGACCGCCGCCGCGCGGCTTCCCGGCATGCTGTTCGCCCTGCTCGGCATCATCACGACGGGTTGGCTCGCACGCGTGCTCGCCAACGAGGCGGGGCCGGCCGGTCTGCGGATTGGATCGGTGGCCGGGGGTTGCTACGCGACGATGATGCTTCCGTTTCTTCTGGCGCAGGCGCCCGTTCACGATATGGCGCTCGTGCCGTTCACGAATCTGGCGCTCGGGTTTCTCTGGCGAGCCGGCCGGTCCGGAGCGTTTCGGGACTCGCTTCTGGCTGGCGTTGCCCTCGGGCTGGCGACGCTGACGAAAGGACTCGAGGGAATCGCGATCGTCGGCATCGGTTATACCGCTTACCTTCTCGCGACGCGAACGCTGACGCGTCGACTCGTGGCGCTCGGGATCCTTGTCGTGGTCGTGGCCGTGCTCGTCGCGCTGCCGTGGTATGTGGCGATGAACGCGCGCGCGCCCGGTTACCTCGGCTACTACTTCCTGAATAGACACGTGCTGGGGTTCGTCACCGAGAGCCAGCGGCACGGCGGTCAAGCGTGGTGGTACTACATTCCGCTTCTTGTCGCCGGCGGCCTGCCGTGGATCGTCTATGTCCGACGCAGTGCGCTGTCCGACGCGTCGGGCAAGTTGTTGTGGATCTGGCTCGCGGCCAGCCTCGTGTTGCTCAGCCTCTCGAATTCAAAAGCGGTGACCTACATTCTTCCCGTGATGCCGGCGATTGCCATTCTCGCGTCGCGTTCGCAGAAGTTGGTGCGACACTGGCGGCCGGTGGCGATCGCGACTGCCGCGCTCTATGTCACCGCCATCCTTGTGGCCGGCCCGGCGCTGGCGCGCGGACACTCGTCGATCGATCTGACGCGATACTTCAACGACGAAGGCCAACTGCCGAATCACGTGTTCGTCATGGAGTCCCGCATCTCGTTCGCGTACTACCTGCGTCCAGACGTCCGCGCCCGCATGCACCGCGATCAGGTCGAGAGCTTCACCCTCGACGAGCTCTCCGAGATCCGCCCTTTTCCGAAAGACGCCGTGCTCGCGTTGCCCGCCGACCTTGCTGAGCGCCGTCTCGCGCGCCTTCCCGAGCTGGCGAACGGGTTTCGCAAGCAGGTGGGCCGCTACCTGCTGATCGCGCCGATGCCGTTCGCGGATGAGCGATAGCGATTACGCCAGCGACCGGGCGTTCATACGCGGGCCGAAGGTCAGGATCAGCAGCGCGACGGCAATCCAGCACACCGCAATGTAGGCGAAGACGCTTCTGTACCCGTAGGTCGTGAAGAGGAAGGCGACGATGAGCGGTCCCACCGCGTTGCCGAGCCGTCCGATGCCGTAGGAAAGCCCCGCTCCTGTATTGCGCGCGTTGGTAGGAAAGCATTCCGCCGTGTAGGCATAGAGCATTGGCGCGAACACCTGCTGGCTCATCGCGACGAGAAAGCCAAACACGACGATCACCCAGGTGTTGAAGCTGAGACCGTAGATCATGCCGAACGCGCCGACGAGCACCGCGACGAGCGCGATCAGGTACTTACGCTCCCATCGATCGGCGATCATGGAAGCAATCCACGCGCCCGGCACCGCACCGATGGAGATCGCGGAGGACTGTTCCAGCGTGCGCATGATCGAAAAACCCTGCTCCGCAAGCAGCGTCGGCACCCACGCGTTGAAGCCGTAGAAGCCAAGTGTCTGGCAGAACCAGACGGTGATGAGGAGGAGCGCGCGTCCGCCGGCCCCGGACCGAATCAGTCCTTTGATTCCGATACTGCCGGCTTCGGCGTCCTCGCTCATGTCGCGGCGCCCGGGCGCGGGTCCCTTGAGACCGACGAGATTTTCCGGACGCGCGAGGCCTCTGTTGGTCTCACGTTCGATGCGCGCGAGAATCTGCTCGGCTTCGTCGAAACGACCGCGCCGTTCCAGCCATCGTGGCGACTCCTCGAGCCGTCGTCCGAACAGTGGAAAGAAGAGCGCCAGCGCACCCCAGATGAAGATGACGCGCCAGCCCCAATCGGCATGCGGCACCGCGAAACGGGCGACGTAGGCGGTCGCCGGAATGCCAAACAACCCGAACATCAGAATGCGCGCCTGAAACGCCCCGCGTACTCGTGACGGAAACATTTCGCCGATGTAGGTCATGGCCACGACGGTCATCCCCGACAGGCCCACGCCCGTCAGCAGACGGGCGGCGAACAGGGTCGGGACGCTCCACGCCACGGCGTTGAGGAGCGACATCGACGAGTACCAGACGGTGGTCAGCAGCAGGGCCCGTTTGCGTCCGAGATGGTCGGAGATGGTCCCGGCAGTCATGGCGCCGATGAACATCCCGACAAAGGACGCCGACGTGATCGTCGCGATTGTCGAAATCGAGAGCTGCCATTGCTGACGAAGCGCCGGCGCGGCGTAGGCGAAGCTGTTCAGATCGCCCAGCTCGAAGAAGAACACATACGCGAGCAGTGCGGCGGTCCGGCGGTGAAAGGACGAGACCGCGAGCCGGTCCAGTCGTGTGGCAGCGAACACTGCTTCGGGCATTGCCAAATCTTACCGGTAGGAGCCGCGAAGACTCAGGCGCACTCGCGTCGGAACTTCAGGAGCGCCGCCGCCCGGTAGATGCCGTGGACGAACTTTCCGTACGGAAACGTGATGAAGAGCGCCAACACCACACCGAGGTGCACGACCAGCAACGTGGGCATGTACGGCCGCTCACGCAGCGCAAGCAGCACCAGCCCCGTCAGGCTGGTCAGCAACAGCATCGCGAGGAAGGCCCCGCCCAGCGAGCGCTCGGACGCATCTGTCAGAGCCGGATCACGACGCAGGTCGAGGGCAAGGAGTCCCCCAGGTCCGATCACCAACCCCAGCCCACCGGCGGTTCCGAGGATGACGGGCGCACTGGTGTACGCGTACGGTGCGATCCACCCAAACACGAGATGGTAGAACGCCGCCACCGTTGTCGAGGCAAAGCACAGCGCGAAGCCATAGAAGGTGCAGTGGTGCAGCCACCGGCGCCACGGCCGGCGCTGTTCCTCCCCGTCGACGCAGTCTGCGCCCGTCGCGTGCAGGTGCTGCAAAGACAGCACGTCGCGCACAGCACGTTCTCGCGCAACGAAACCCCGGTAGCGCGAACCTTCATGGTTCGCGCGTTCAGCAAACCGACGATGGCCTATCACCATGGCCGCAATGACGAAGACGGCGACGATCCCAAAGAGCATCACCATCACATCGTGCG
>Ga0310810_10007235_pt1 | contig 12646 bp, 13 predicted proteins | sample NCmetagenome_FD_207641 | JGI IMG/M metagenome (GOLD analysis project Ga0310810, IMG submission 207641) | Soil microbial communities from experimental microcosm in Duke University, North Carolina, United States - NC | ecosystem: Engineered > Artificial ecosystem > Soil microcosm > Unclassified ... | reverse complement strand
GGCCGGCTCGACGTGCGGCGCGCCGGCCTCGCCGCGGATGTCCCTCTCGCACAGCTCGGACCGGGAGACTGGGTGGGGGAGATGAGCGTGCTGCTCGACGAGCCGCGGTCGGCCACGGTCATCGCGCGGACCGATGCACAGCTTCGGCGCGTCTCGAAGCACGACATGGGGCACGTGCTCGCCGAGGATCCCTCGCGAACCGAAGAATTGCTGCGCCAGCTGGCGCGGCGCGTCAAAGCCACGAACGAACGATTGAGCGGGAGCGTGTGAACCAATGCGCGTCACTTTCCGGGGCGTCCGGGGCTCCGTCCCCTGGTCGGTTCCCGAAGGCATCGTGCACGGCTGCAACACGCCGTGCATCGAACTGTATGACGAGCGCACCGGCTGCCTGCTGGTGCTCGACGCCGGCTCCGGCATCGTCGGCGTCGTCCCGCCGTCGCTGTCGAAGGCGGCATGCCCCGTGTCGCTGGTGCTGACGCATTACCACTGGGATCACCTGCTCGGTCTGCCGTTCTTCGCCTCGCTCTACCAGCCTGGCTGGGATTTGACGATGCACACGCCCACGCTGACGTCGCACGACCCGGCCTGGCTGGACACGATCTTCAGGTCGCCGTTCTTTCCCGTGCCCTACGAACGCCTGCCCAACAAGCCACGGGTAACGATGGCCAGCCCCGGAGTTCTGGACGTGGCGGGTTTTCAGGTGACGGCGCTGGATCTGAATCATCCCGGCGGCGCGCTGGCATATCGAGTGAAAGGCGAGCAGGGGGATTTCGTCTACGCGACGGATCATGAATTCGGCGATCCGGCGTTCGACGAACCGCTCGTCGAGTTCGCCAGGGGCGCGAAAGAGCTGGTGCTCGACGCGCATTTCACGCCCGACGAGCTGCCCCTGCACAAGGGCTGGGGGCACAGCGACTGGCGGCAGTGCTCGGAGTTTGCCGCGGCCAACGGCATCGGACGCCTGTGGCTGTTCCATCACAAGCCGGGACGCACGGATGCCGCGCTCGAAGCGATCCGGGCCGAGGCACAGAAGGTGTTTGCCTCCACGCAGACGGCGTGCGAAGAGAACTTCTTCGAGATCTAGGATGTAGCGATGTGGAAGGGATTACGACTCGCCGGCGCAGTCGCGGCGGCCATCGTCGTGATGCTGGCGGCGCCGGCCCGCACGGCCGATCATCGCGATGCGCCGGGTGTGAACGAGGATCCGCGCGCCGACATCAACGACATCTACGTGTTCGTCAACCCGAACAGCGGCAACGTCGTGCTCGCCATGACGGTGAATCCCTTCCAGATCGGCGGCGCGCCCGGGATCGCCTTCGGGCAGGACGTCCTCTACGAGTTCAAGATCGACAACACCGGCGACGACGTCGAGGACCTCGTCGTCCAGACGACGTTCACGGCCGTCGTGCCGGCGCCGGGCGTCCAGCAGTTCAACGTGCGCGGACCGGCGAAGCCGCGGATGGCCGGCGCCGCGAGCAGCCTGCTGCTGCAGGACGCGCCTGCGATCTCGGGTCCGGCCGACGGCACGGTTTCCCAGGGCAGCGGCAACATCCTCAAGGCGTTTGCCGGCGTTCGCGACGATCCCTTCTTCTTCGACCTGATCTTCGGATTCCGGCTGCTCGGGATCTCGCCCGGTGGACCGCTGACCCGGCCGGGAGGGATCGATTTCTTCGCCGGCATCAACTGCAGCATTCTGGCGGTCGAAGTGGCGCCATCCGCGTTGAAGGGCAGCGCCGGAAACATCCTGCGGATCTGGGGTACGACGGGACGGGCGAAGACCACCACCCGTTCCGGCAGCATCTATCTGGCCGACACGCAGGCCGGTCCGTTCGTGCAGATCGATCGCATGGCGTTCCCGGTCGAGAACACGGTGCTGATGCCGACCCGCCTGAAGGACGCATTCAACCACTCGGTTCCCGTACAGGACCATCTGTTCCGCGAAGAAGCCATCCTGCACCTGCTCGCGATCAACAACGACCGGACCTATTCGCAGACCGTGGTCGACGCCGTGCTGTTCCCCGACGTGCTGACGCTCGATCTCTCCAAGCCCTCGGCGGGCTTCCTCAACGGCCGGCGTCCGCAGGACGACGTGATCGACGTCGTGCTGCAGACGGTGAGCCGCGGCGTGCTGCAGGGAGACGGCGTGAACGCGAACGACGTGCCGTTCCTCAGCGACTTCCCGTTCTTCGCGCCGGCGCACGATCCGTCCCTGCCGATCCCCGCGCGCAATAAGCACTGATCATGCTCGCGGCACTCGCCATCGCGCTGGCGCTGGGGCAGGCGCCGGCGGCGCCGCCGCCGCAGGTGGGCGGCGCCGGCGATCCCGAGATCGCGTTCTGGTCGGCGCGCGTCGAGCGCGACAAGGACGATCACATCAGCGCGACGAAGCTGGGCTACGCGTGCCTGAAGCAGGCCCGCCGGACGGGCGACTTCCGTCTTTACGCGCAGGCGGAGGCGGCGCTCAGCGAAGCACTGCGGCGGTCGCCGGGCCATTACACCGCCGTGCTCGGCCTGGCGACGGCGCGCGCGGCGCGCCACCGGTTCCAGGACGCGATCGATCTGGCGCGGCAGGCGGCCCGGTCGCAGCCGAAGGACGCCGACGCCTACGCGATCATCGGCGACGCATACCTCGGTATGGGACGGCTGGAGGAGGCCGAAGCGGCCTACAAGGAAGTGGCGGCGCGCGCGCCGGGCTTCGTGACCGATACGCGCCTGGCCAACCTGCTGCAGGAGCGCGGGCGGCCGCGCGAGGCGATCGCGCTGCTGCGATCCGCCCTCGCCGAGGCTACGGCGTCCGCGATGCCGGTGGAGTCGCGATCGTGGTGCCACGTGATGATCGGCGCCACGCTGTTCGACCTCGGCGACTGGGATGCCGCGGAGCCCGAATACGAGGCGGCGCTGACGCTGACGCCCGACAGCTACGTCGCGGTCGAGCACTTCGCCGAGCTGCGGTCGTACCAGCGCCGAACCGCCGACGCACTCGTGCTCTACGACCGCGCGATCGCGATTGCGCCGCACCCCGACTTCTTCGAGGCGGTGGCGCGAACGCTCGAATGGGGGAAGCGGGCCGACGAGGGGAAGCGATGGCACCTCCGCGCGCGGGAGGGCTACCTCGCCGCCGTCGCGGCGGGGGATCCCGGCTACTACCGCAATCTCGCGATGTTCTTCACGGACGTCGAGCCGAAGCCGGACGAAGCGGTGGCGTGGGCGCGCAAGGATCTCGAGTTGCGGCAGGACCACGCCGCCTGGTCCACGCTGGCCTGGGCGCTGCTCGGCAAGGGAGATGTCGCCGGGGCGCGCGCCGCCAGCGCCAGGGCGACAGCCTTCGGCACGGCGGATGCGGGCATGTGGTTCCGCGACGGGATGATCGCGAAGGCAGCGGGCGATCGCGCCGCGGCTCGCGCCTCGTTGACGCGCGCGCTGGCGATCAATCCGCGGTTCGACCGCAACGACGAGGCGCGTGCGGCGCTCGCCGAGCTCGAGCGGCGGCGCTAGAACGTCCAGCCCGCGCCGACGTGGACGCGGTTGATGTTGGTCTTCGCGTCGCCGAAGAGCCGCATGTAGCGGTACCCGCCCTCGATCCGGATGTGCTTCCAGGCCTCGACCGCAACGCCGCCACCGCCGCCGGCGAGGAACGCGAGCTGCTGCCGCCCCTCGCCCAGACCCGTGATCGCGGCGACCTCGGCGTCGAGGCGCTCGCCGTTGATCGTGAGATGGACCTGCGGATCGAGCCGCGCCGTGCCGGCGCCTCCCTCGACGTAGGTCCGGAGAGGTCCGGCCGCCGGACCGCGCGCGCGCACCCCGCCGAGTCCGTACCACGCGGGCACCCGCGCCTCGTAGACGATCGGGAACTCGCTGTGGAACGCGCGCTCGTTGAAGGCGCGGATCGCCTCCTCCGACGCGGCGAGCTGGTCGCGCAGATCCTCGCCGATCGCGTTGCGCATGCGGCCGATTTCGCCGAAGAGCTCGAGGCCATGGTTCACGCGCCACGCACCGAGGCCGGCGTAGGCGGAGTCGGTCTCGGCGCCGCGCGCCGACCCGAGCGAGCCGACGACGTAGCCGTTCGGCGCTTCCTGCGCGCCGGCAACGGCTGGCAGCGCGAGGAGCATCATCACCGGCAGCAGCTTCAACACTCTCGACACCTTATTTCTGAATCTCCGGATTGCGCGGCAGCTTCAGGTACGGCATCCGCACGGCGCGCCCCTTGCTGTCGGTCATGACGCTGTTGTCGACGCGAAGCGCGTCGGGCGGATGGAAGCCCTCACTGCCGAACAGGGAGACGTAATCGTCCTGCTCGACGCCGTCGCCGCTGACGCCGAGCCCGCCGATCACCCGATCGCCGCGATAGAGCGGGACGCTTCCGGGGAACCACACGATCCCGCTCTGGTTCAGATAGGTCCGGTTGCCGCCGCGCGACGCGCCGGGGCCCTCGGTGCACGGGTTCTTCGAGTCGTAGACATACAGGTCGAACCACGGCCCGTGCTGCGGTTCGCTGTGCTGCTCCTCGAGCTCTTCTTCGAGATCGATGCCTGGCGGGAAGAGCGGCTGGCCGGCAAAGCTGATCGTCCGCGCCGTGACCGCCCAGCCCTTGCCGGCGGGCGGCTCGGGCGTCCAGGTATAGCGGTCGTGCTCGCTGTCGGCGGCAATGCTCTTGAGCACGTCGTAGCCTTCACGGGTGCTGAAGTAGTAGGCGTTACGCGCCTTCGTCATCGCCACATCGGCGGAGAAGATGGTGCCATCGGCCATGCGGTAGAGGGCGAGGATCGCGCCGCTCTCGTCGGAGACGCTGATGGTCATGCGCGCCGGCTGGTTGATCGGCAGGCGGATCATCGCGCGGGTGCGCAGCGCCACCGCCACCGACTGCTCGATGATCCGCTGCACCTCTTCGACGCTCAGGCCGCCGGCCACGGTGCTGCCGCGCGGGCCGAGCACGTAGCCCTCGGGCGCCTGCAGGCCGTCGCGCGGCTGGATGGTGAACGTGCCGTTGGCGACGAGGCCCGGCGCGGTACCGGCGGGGCGCCCGCGCAGCGTCTGGCGGATGCAGCTGATGGTCGTGCACGCGCCGAAGAACGGCAGCCGGAGCCCGTCGATGAAGACGGCGCCGGGCGCGCCCAGCGGCTCGGAGAAATCCATGCCGCGTCCGGAGCCGGCCGCCGCCGCCGTTGCCGCATACTCCGCGAACTCGGGCCGCACGCCGGCGACGCCGATGCCGCCGATCACTTTTCCGCCGCGGTAAATCGGAATGCCGCCGGGATTCACGGGCACGGCGCCGAGGCTGGCCTGGCCGGTATCGAACACGTCCGCCTTGCCGGTGGTAATGCCGACCGACGACAAAGGTTCGCCGTGGTCGTCGAGCATCGGGCCGCCGCGCGCGCAGCCGCGGGTGTCGGACGGCTCGCACGGCAGCGGCGTGCCGCCGGCGCCCTGGCCGAACGCGCCGGCGATCGAGGTCGGCCGCGGGAACGGCGCGTTGAACACCGCGTCGCCGCGCACGTCGACCTTGCAGCCGCGGTTGATGTTCTCGACGCCGTACAGCGCGGCGTTGCCGGTGTTCTTCACGCCGGGTGGAAAATGAATGCCGCTGATGAACCGGACGGTGCGCGACGACAGCGGCGCCTGGTCGTTGGCGAACATCGCGCCGGCGCGCGCGACCGACACCGCGATGTCGGGCGATTGCTCGTCGGCGCCCGGCCGCGCGTAGACGCCGAGAATGTTGCCGGTCCGATCGACCACGGCGGCGGCCAGCGTGTCGTTGCTGAGCGCGGTGGCGGCAATCATCAGCACCGCGCGGACGTCCTCGGCGGTGAGGATCTGCGCCGGTCCGCCGGCCTTGTCGGATGGTGTGTTCTGGGAGAGCAGCAGCGGCGTCGCCGCGACCAGGAAGGCCGCGGCGATCAGCGAACTCCGGAAACGCACGGGCGCGATTCTACACGATCAAGGATTCCTGAATCCTTCGCGATAGCCGATGCGGAATCCCGCGCGGTAGCCGGCCTGGTACTCCTCGCGGCTGCCGATGTTCGGCTGATAGCCGGAGTCCGCGGTTTCGAGCTCGCGCTGGCCTTCGAGATCCCAGTGCCGCGGCTTGTCTTCGCGCCCGGCCTGGACGCCTTCCTGGTGGCCGCGATCGTAGCCGGCACGGTAGGCCGCGCTCTGACGCGGCAGCACGGTGGCGGGCGAGTTGTCCCATTCCTGGCGCGACAGCCGTCCGTCGCGGTCGGCGTCGAGCCGATCGAACGCGCTGGCGTTCCAGTGCCATTCGCCGCGCGAAATGAACCCGTCGTTGTTGGCGTCGACGCTGCGGAACTCGTCGCGCGCCCCGCCTTCGCTGCCGATCGCTTCGCTGCGGGTCAGCACGCCGTCGCGGTTGGCGTCGAGCGCGTTGAACACCGCGGCGCTGCCGTGCCACTCACCGCGCGAGACGCGCCCGTCGCGGTTGGTGTCGAGATCGGCAAACTGGTCCTCGCGATCGAAATCGTCCATGCCGGTGAACTCCGGCGCGCTGAGGAAGCCGTCGCGGTTGCGGTCGATGCGCCGGAACAGCTCCGTGGTGCCGTGCCATTCGCCGCTCGTGATGCGGCCGTCGCCGTTGTGATCGAGAGCGCGGAACCGCGCATCGCTCCAGTCGTCATCTCTGTCGATGGCGCCTTCGGTGTCGGGATCGTCCCAGCGGTTCTCGCGGCGGCCCGACAGGCGCACCTCGTCGCCGGACAGGCGTCCGTCGCCGTTCCAATCGTGGTTACGGAACGACCGATCGTTGCCCCGCCATTCGTCGCGCGTGATGACGCCGTCGCCGTTGCGGTCCATGCCCTGGAAGCGCATCCCGGCATTCCCCGCAGCCCCGCGTCCTTGCGCCCAGGCCGGAGCCGCCAGCGCGAGGCACACTCCCGCCGCCAGCAGAATTGATGACTTCATTGCGTCCTCCTGAGCAGGACCTGAGCAAGCCACGTACCCAGCCGGCTCGGGCATTGGCGCAAAAGGAGCAGAAACTCAGCCGTGGAGGCTCAGGCCGTCAGCGATTCGAAGGGGAGCGGCGTCTGCGCCAGGATGGGGATGCGCAGGCGTCCGGCGCCGTTGCTGGAAAACAGCGGCTCGCGTCCGACCCGGTTCACCGCTTCGTCGGCGGCGCGGTTGAAGGCGTCGAGCAAATCGATCGTCTTCGCGCCCGGGCGGCGCGGCCGCCGCAGCTGCCGCAGCAGCGCCCCGGTGAAGAAGCCGTGCACGCTGTTCTCGCGCGACTTCCCGTCGGCGGCGCACGACGCCAGCACGATCGGACGGCGATCCCCGGGCAGCGCCTCGAGCGCGTCGCCGAGACGGCGCATCGCGTCCTGCGCGCCGCAGGTGTCGACGATCAACACGCGCAGGCGCGCCGATGGAGCGGCGGCCAGCGCCTCGACGACAGGCGCGTCGCGAAAGAAGTGTCCGCTCCAGAAGAGGAGGAGCAGATCGAGGTCCTCGAGCGCGGACCAGTTGGAGAGGTGTGCCTCGATTGCGGCGGGCGTGGCCTGCGTGCCGGTGAGGCAGCGGTTGCGCTCGGCGCGCCAGTAGCCAAGCTGCGCGAAGGTCCACGAAATGCCGAAGGCGTCGCGCTCGGCGGACCGGACGGTCGCGCCGTTCGCGTCACGATTCACGCCGATCGAGAGCAGGTGATACCTGAAGTCGCGGCCGGGCATGAAGCCGACTGATGTGTCGGCTCGGGCGTCCTGGAACTTTAACGCTTGATGGCCGCGTCGCTCAGTCCCGGCTCTTTCATCAGGCGTTCGATCGCCTCGATCTCCACCGGCACGAATGCCGACAGGTTCTCGTAGCCGCGATCGGTGATCAGGATCATGTCTTCCAGCCGGAGGCCGACGTGCTCCTCTTCGATCTGCATCGCCGGCTCGATCGTGAAAATCATCCCCGGCTCGTAGGTCGACGGGGCGCCGCCGACGTCGTGCACTTCCATCCCGACGCCGTGCCCGAGGCTGCGGGCCGTGGCCATGCGGCCGCGGTAGCCGCTGACGAAGGCGACGGCCGCCGCTTTGATCCGCGCGTCGGTGAAAGTGTAGCCGGCCATCACCGCATCCATCTTTTCAACCGCGCCTTTCAGGATCTCCGGGGCCGACGCATGCGCCCGGATCGACGTCATCAGCGCCTGATACAGCTTCAGGTAAATCGAGTAGAACTCGCGCTGCCGCGGCGTGAAGCGGCCGTTCGCCGGAAAGATCCGCGTCACATCCGACTGGTAGTACTGATAATCGGGCGCGTAGTCGAACTGCACCAGCTCGCCGTCCTGCAGCACGGCAGTGTTCTTGTGGTAGTGCGAGTAATACGTGTTCCGGCCGGTCGCGACGAGCGCGAAGTACGACGGGCCGTAGGCGCCCCATTTCTTGAAGACGAACTCGGCGTCGGCCTGCAGCTCGTATTCCTTCATGCCCGGCCGCGCGTCGCGCATCGCCTCCATGATGCCGAGGCCGGTGATCCGCGTCGCCTCGCGGATCACGGCGATCTCGCGCGGACTCTTGATGACGCGCAGCGCGTCGACGACCGGATCGAGATCCTTGATCTCGCCCACGCCCGCCGCTTTCAGCTTGTCCACGAACTGCTCTTCGCGTGAGACACGCCCATCCCAGGGATCGGCTCGCGTCGCGCGCCAGAGCGCCGCCGGATCGGTGGACGACGCCTCGCCGAGGACTTCCGGACGCAGCGGCGTGTAGACGGTGCGGCGCTCGGCGGCGTAACCCGCGACCGCCTTGGCGAAGTCGTCGCGCGGAAGTACCTGCTGCGCGCCCGTGGCGGCCGCCGCCTCCGCTCCGGGCGACAGCCCGGGCCCGAACATCCGCCCCTCGCGCCGTTCGTTTTTCGGCTGCAGGTAGATCGTCGTCTGTTTCGTGCGCCCGTCGATGGTGACGATCGCGCGCGGTTCGACGACGCCCGTGAGGTAGAAGAACTGATTGTTCTGCCGCAAGGCCTGTTCGCCTGGACGCTCGGTGGTGCCCTGCAGGATGGCGACGGCGTCCCCGATGCGTTCGAGCACTCTGGCGCGCCGCGCCGAGAACTCTTCGGGCGGAAAGATCTCGCTGCCGGTAAAGACCGGCTGGGCCGCGAGCAGCGCCCCGAATACCAGCACGGCCGCGAGCGAACAGGTGAGCTGTTTCATCCGCGCATGATAGCGCGCTACCATCGGCGTCAACGTGGATAACACTTCGGATCCGGTCCGGCGCATGGTCGCCGAGCAGATCCGCGCGCGGGGGGTGCACGACGAACGCGTCCTCGAGGCGTTGCGGTGCACGCCGCGCGAGCGGTTCGTGCCGGCGGATTTGCGCTATGAGGCGCACGACGACCATCCCGTCCCGATCGGTCACGGCCAGACGATCTCCCAGCCCTACATCGTCGGCTACATGACCGAAGCGCTGCGGCTCGAGCCGCAGCACCGCGTGCTCGAGATCGGCACCGGGAGCGGGTATCAGACGGCGGTGCTCGCGCGGCTGGCCGCCGAGGTGTATTCCGTCGAAGTGATTCCCGAGCTGGCCGAGCGCGCCCGCCGGACGCTCGCGGAGCTCCGCTGCACGAATGTGTACATTCGTGTCGGCGACGGCCATGAGGGCTGGCCCGAACACGCGCCCTACGACCGGATCCTTGGCGCCGCCGCGGCGACGGAGATCCCGCCGGCGCTCAGCGCGCAGCTGGTCGAGTCGGGCATCCTGGTGATACCGGTCGGCACCGGGCACCAGGAGCTGCAGGTGCTGCAGAAGCGCGGCGCGCACCTCGCGACGCTCGCGACGCTGCCGGTGCGCTTCGTGCCGATGGTGCGGCGCGGGTAGATTACGGCATGCGGTCTCGCGCCGGAACGAAGCCGACCGATCGCAGCGCTCCAGGCCCGGGGTCACCCTCGTAATAGACGCCTTCCAGGAAGAGTCCCGAAGCGGGCGCCGTGAGGGTCGCGGGCAGTTCCGACGATTCCTCGAGAAACGCCGCGGTTTGCGCCGGCGTGAGCTCGCCGCGGCCGACTGCCGCGATCACGCCCACGATTCGTCGCACCATCCGCCAGAGGAAGTGCGAGCCGACGATCCGCACCAGCACCAGGTCGCCGTCTTCGCCGATCTCCAGGCGATCGACGAGCACTTTCGTGGATTTCTCACCCGGTTCGTCGGCGGTGAACGAGGCGAAGTTGCGCATCCCGACGAACGCGCGGGCCGCCTCGCGCATCTGCACCAGATCCAGCGGTTCTTTCACCCACCAGACGTACGGTTTGAAGAACGCCGTCTTGCGCCGCGAGATCTGGTAGAGATAGCTCCGCGCCACCGCGGCGTGGCGCGCGTGAAACCGGTGCGGCACCTTGTCGATCGCGCGCACGTAGATGTCCGCGGGCAGCGCCTCGTTGAGGCGGTGCCGCAGCGCGTTGGCCGCCAGATCGGTGTAGAGCTCCAGGTGCGCAACCTGCGCCAGCGCGTGCACGCCGGCATCGGTCCGCCCGGCGCCGTACAGCTCGAACTCGCGGCGTCGTGTCCCCTCGACGACGGCGCGCTCGATCTCGCCGGCGACCGTGCGGGCGTTCTGCTGGATCTGCCAGCCGCTGTAGCGCGTCCCGGCGTACTCGATCAGCAGCTTGAAGCGGGGCATGGGCTCACGCCACCAGCTCCATCGCCCTGCTGGCAATCGCCGTGTCCTGGAAGCCGACCCCGGTCAGGTCGACAATCGTCAGCTGATCGTCGGCCGTGCGTCCGGGCTTCTGCCCGGCCACGATCTCGCCGAGCTCGGCGTGTACGCGGTCGGGACGGAGGAACCCGGCGTCGATCGCATGGCGCAGCTCGCCGAAGGCGGCACACTGCGTCAGCCGATCGACAACGACGAGATCCGCGCTCGTGAAGCACGACGGCTCGAGCTCCTGCTTGCCGGGCGAGTCCGCTCCGAGCGCGGTGACGTGTTGGCCGGGCCGGAGCCACTGCGCCCGCACCAGCGGCTGTCGCGCCGGTGTCGCGGTGATGACGACGTCCGCCTGCGCGCAGACGGCTTCGGGGCTGGCGGCGGCGACGGCGTCGTAGCCCTCGGCCCGCATGTCGTCGAGATACGCGGCGAGGTGCCGGCCGTCCGGCCCCCACGCCACGATCCGGCTGAACCCGCGGACGCAGCGGAGGCAGCGCACCTGGTGTCGCGCCTGCAGCCCCGTCCCGATCATGCCGACGACGTCGACAGTGGCCGGCGCGAGGACTTCCGCCGCGACCGCGCCTGCGGCGCCGGTCCTGATGTCGGTGAGGAAGCCGTTGTCGAGCAGCAGCGCCGCCGGCATGCCGGTCTGCGCGTCGAAGACCGCCATCAGCCCCGACCCGCTCGGCAGTCCGCGCGCCGGATTGTCGTAGAAGCCGCTGGCAATCTTCACGGCGACATACGGCACGCCGTCGATCAGCGCCGTCTTCACGTGGAACTCGCCGCGGTGCGCCGGCACCTCGAGGTTGATCACCGCCGGCACGTGCGCGCGGCCGTCGCCGTCGGCGCGGAACGCCTCGCGCATCGCGTCGACCGCAACCTGCGGTGTCACGACGCCGCGCAGCGCCGCTTCAGAGATTGTCCGCATCTCCGTCCTCATGGGATATAGGCGACCGCGTCGATCTCGACGCGCAGCCCCTCGCCGGGAAGCCCCGACACTTCGACGGTGGTACGGGCGGGCCGATGCGAGCCGAAGGCGCGGGCGTAGACCTCGTTCATCTTCGGGAACTCGGTCATGTCGACCAGGAACACGCCGCATCGCAGCACGTGCGCCAGCCCGGAGCCGGCGGCCGCGAGGATCGTGGCCACGTTCTTCAGCGCCTGCTCGGTCTGCGCCTCGACGGACGATCCCGCCAGAGTGCCGGTCGCGGGATCGCGGCCGGCCTGCCCCGAGACGAATACGAGCTGGCCGAAGACGATTCCCGGCGAGTAGGGGCCGACGGGAGACGGGAGGTTGGTACTCGTGACAGGTTGCGCTCGGTCGGGCATCACGTCATCCTAAGCGAAGTGGTCCCATGCTGATCCGCGCCATCGCCCTGATGGCTGCTTTGGCGGCCGTGGCGCAGCTGCCCGACGCGCGTGAGGCGCTGCGCATCGGCCGCACGCGCGACGACGTGCTGTACGCGTCGTTCTCCAACGGCTACCGCCTCGCGGTCAGCGGACCGGTGGCGAGCGCGGAAATCATTACCGAGTTCCGGCGCGCCGTGATGATCGTCCGCGAGCACGCGATGCAGGGGGAGTACGGGTTCACCGAGCGCGATCTGAACGTCGCGATGAAGCCGCATGCCGGCCAGGTCGCGTTCGCGGTCGAAGTCAAGCTGCACCCGCTCAACACGTATCAGCGGGTGCCGGCCTACGAGCTCTACATCAGTACAGGCGCAAACTCGCCGCCGCTTGCGGCGCCGGCGATCGTCCGGCAGCCCGTGTACGCGCTCGGCGGGCCGCCCAGTCCTCTCGTGGGCGAGCGGCTGGAAGCGACGTTCCCGACGGCGCAGCTCGCCGGCGCCAGCGCGCCCGAGATCGTCGTCACCGACGAGCACGCCGACGTGCTCTGGCGCGCGCGCGTCGATCTCGCGCGCTACCGGTAGCCGCGAGCCCTGAGCCATGAGTCACCGAACTTTGCTAGAGTCCGTGCTATGTCCATCTTGAAGCGCGCGGCGTTCGTCACAGCACTCGTCACGCT
>Ga0310810_10007234_pt1 | contig 12646 bp, 10 predicted proteins | sample NCmetagenome_FD_207641 | JGI IMG/M metagenome (GOLD analysis project Ga0310810, IMG submission 207641) | Soil microbial communities from experimental microcosm in Duke University, North Carolina, United States - NC | ecosystem: Engineered > Artificial ecosystem > Soil microcosm > Unclassified ... | reverse complement strand
CAACCGTCGAAGTTTGGCGGCGACGGCGCTGTCAGGGTGGAAAACGGCCAGATCGTCCTCGACACCGGCAAGCCCTTCACCGGCGTCACGTGGTCCGGGACAGAAATCCCCACGACCAACTATGAGCTCGCGCTGCAGGCGATGCGTGTCGACGGACGCGACTTTTTTGCCGGGATCACCTTCCCTGTCGGCGACTCGTCCTGCTCGCTTATCCTCGGCGGCTGGGGTGGAACGGTCATTGGCCTCTCGAGCGTCAACGGGGAGGACGCGTCCCAGAACCAGACCTCTCAGTCGATGGAATTCGAACAGGGACACTGGTACAACGTCCGGATTCGCGTGACCGACGCGGCGATCGAAACGTGGCTCGACGACAAGCAGATCATCAAACAGGATCTGAAGGGAAACAAGATCACCATCCGAGTCGACATGGAGCCCTCGCTGCCGCTTGGCATCGCTTCATTTCGAACAAAAGCCGCCTTGCGCGATGTGCGCCTGCGCAAGCTGTAGCTCCGGTGTCGAGCTGAACGCGCCGACGGCGACGGTGAGATCCGAAGATCCGAAGGGATCCGGGCGAATCGCGGCAACGTGTCTCAAATTGCGCCGCCGGCTAGATGATGCGTTCTCAGCCCTCGAAGGCTGTAACTAATCTCAACACACGTGGTTCGGTGAGGCCGGGCTGCAGGACAATTGAACCTGCTCCCCAAAGCCAAGGCCCGTTATCATTGCTCCCGCAATGAACACGCGACGGCAATTTCTCATCACCGCTCAAATGGGCGCACTGGCTGCGATGACCGCTTGCCGCGGCGATCAGACCACTGCGCCACCATCGCCAGCGACGACAGCCGGAGCGCCACCGACCTTTGGCGCCGGGCCAGTGACTGGCCCACCGGTTTCCGCATCGACATTCGCGGAAGCCGAAAAGCTCGCGCAGGTGACGATGACGGCGGACGAGCGGCAGGTGGCGGCCGCGAGCTGGCAGCGCTCTATGGCGCCGCAGCTCGAACGGCGCGTTGGGCCGCGCAAAGTCGCGCTCGATGCTGCCACAGCACCTGCCACTCAGTGGAATCCCGTCACCATCGCAGGCAACGCGGGACCGCTCCGCGACACATTCGTCCGCGGCAACGCTGAATCGATTCCGTTGCCGTCGAACGACGCTGACATTGCCTATGCACCCGTGTCGCGCCTGTCTCGCTGGATCGAACAGAAGGCGCTGACGTCGGAAAGGCTCACGAACATCTACTTGAAGCGAATCGAGCAGTTCGATTCGAAGCTGCGCTGCATCATCACGCTGACCAGAGATGTCGCGCTCGAACAAGCGAAGCGCGCAGACGCCGAGATCGCCGCCGGCAAGTATCTCGGGCCGCTTCACGGGATTCCTTACGGCGTCAAAGATCTCCTCGACACCGCGGGCATCGCCACGACGTACGGCGCCGAGCCGTTCCGGAACCGCGTCCCCACCGCCGACTCCTTCGTCGTCAAACGGCTCAACGACGCGGGTGCGGTTCTCATCGCCAAGCTGAGCCTTGGCGCCCTGGCGCTGAACGACATCTGGTTTGGCGGTCAGACCATGAACCCGTGGCTGCTCGACGAGGGCGCGTCCGGATCGAGCGCAGGTCCGGGCGCGGCGACCGCTGCAGCGCTCGTCGGCTTCTCGGTCGGCAGCGAAACCGGCGGCAGCATCGTCGCGCCCGCGATGAGGTGTGGCGTGACCGGCTTGCGACCCACATTCGGTCGCGTCGCGCGAACGGGAGCGATGACGCTGTGCTGGTCGCTGGACAAGCTGGGTCCAATGACGCGCAGCGTCGAGGATGCGATGCTGGTCCTCCAGGCAATTACCGGACAAGACGCGAACGACGTGTCGAGTCTGCCGTGCCATCTCGAGTTCGACGCGACGGCAGGAGTATCCGGCGTCCGCGTCGGCTACTTCCCCGCCTGGATGAAGGAAAGCCCGGCCACCGACGTCGATCGGGCGGCGCTCGACGCCGTCAAGAAGCTGGGGATGTCGACGGCTGAGGTCAGCCTGCCTGACTGGCCATACGGATCGCTGATGCCTGTTCTTTTCAGCGAAGCGGCCGCATCGTTCGAGGAGCTTACGCTGACCGGCGGACTGAACACGCTGAAAGTCCAGGTCCCGGATGCATGGCCCAACCTGTTCCGGTTGTCGCGTTTTCTATCGGCCGTCGATTTCGTGCAAGCCGATCGCTTACGCCGACGTGTCGCGCAAGAGATGGCGCGGATCTTCTCTCAGGTCGACGTGCTGCTCGTCCCGTCACTGCGCGATGAGATGTTGACGATCTCGAACTTCACTGGCCATCCATCGCTGACGCTGCGCGCAGGTTTCGTCGAAGTGGGAGAAGCACGCAGCGACTGGGCACCCGATCCGAAAAACCCCTTGCCCAGATTCTCGCCGCCGCGCCGGGTGCCTCATGGCGTGACTCTGCTCGGGCGCCTGTTCGAGGAAGGAACCATCGCACGAGTTGGACTGGCGTTGGAACGTGCGTTTCACGTGGTCGACGAGAGACCCGCAGGATTTTGACGACAACATCACGCCGGTGTTGAAGCTGACGATGCGGGCACCTTCGGCCTTTTCGACACGAAGTAGATGACCAATCCGAGGATCGCTCCGATAGCGCCACCAATCGTCTGCCCCATGAGCAGCCGTGAGGTGGCGTAGCGGATGACCTCGGGGATTTGCACGACGGCCTGCACCTGGGCACCTTGAGGCAGGCCGCCGGGCGAGCTGTACCAACCGAGCATTGGCGGCACAATGAACGACGCCGCAACGACGCCAACGAGCGCTCCAACCAACATAAGGATGAACGCTATCTTCATGGCGCCAGTGTAGCAATCTGGCCGGTTGGGCGTCGAAGCACGTGGTCTGACGAATCGCGAGTCGCGGAGCTGCGGGGTTAGAACTTGACACTGAGCCCGACGGAGAACGGCAGCGCCCAGCGCGCGCTCTTGTCGTTGATGTTGTCGAGGCCCGTGCCAATCAAGTTGTCCGGCTGAGACAAGCCGGTCACGTATCGAAGCCCGAGCTGCGTAAAAACATCGACCTGTTTTGCAACGGGAAACATGACGCCGACGTTGCCGCCGAGTGTGAACGCCGCGGTCTTGTCGTAGAAATCCGTCGCATTGCCCGTGAAGTTGATCTGGGGCGCGGAAAGCAGGACATCGATTTCATCGATGAACGCCAACCCGAGAGTGGCCTCGCCGTACCCCCGAATCTTCTGGGTCAGCGGCAAATAATGTCGGTACCCGACATCCATGCCGAAGCTCTGATAATCGTCGAACTGCCCGTACAGATTGGCGACACCGAGATCGCCCAACCGAGTGACATCCGCACTAAGTGATTGATACGTGAAGGTGACGCGCAGTTCCGAGTTCTCACGGAACTCGAACCCGCCGCCGAACCGCAGGTGCAAGCCGGTGCCGTATACATCCGAGTAGCTGTTTTTGAGGATGACGACCGCCTGGTTGTTCAGCGTGCCGATGCCGCCAGAGTTGATGTTGCCGCTAATCGTGTTGTCCCAGCCGATGCCGAAGTCGACGCTCCACGGCTTATCTGGCATATAGGGCTGAGCGTACGCGGCTGAACCAAATCCCAGGACCAGCACCGGCACCAAAATACGAATGACACTCTGTCGTTGCATGCTCTACCTCCGACACGACGTACCGACCCACGAAATCCAGTGGAGAATGCGAGAGCTATCGCAAGAGCTGCGAAAATCGCGTGGGTTTTCCGTGAACCGATGGTGCTCTCGCACCGCCGGCGAAGGCGTTGCAATACTGGATCCGCGACCACGTGGCCGGGTTCAGGAAGAGCTGCTGACTATGACCCGCGGCTGTGACGAAAGGCAACCGCGACGTTGAGGGACGGAGGCGATCAGCTCGAAGGAGCGCCTCGGCTCCTTCGAGCGACGTACAGACGCGTTATCGAACGTTGAATTCGACGCGACCTGATCCTTTATGTCCGTGATCGTCCTGCGTATCGACCACCACGACGATCGTCCCTGCTTGCCCGACACCGCACCCGACGCCAGTCGATAGCTGGAAGAACATGTCCCCTCGCGCCGCTGCCAGCGCACTGCCGATCGGCGTGACCGGTACTGGTGCCGGCAGCACGACCTGCGGCGCTGTGTTCCCCGACGTGTCGGTGAACTGGACGCGGAATCCCGTCACCGCGAAACCGGTGGTGCCATCGGCGTTGACGACGACGACGAACGGCACGTTGAACGGCGCGACCTGTGGACAGCGAGCATTGGGAACAGGCTGCGCGATCACCGTAGACGTCTGCGCGCTGAACGTCACGCTCGTCAACCCGAGAGGGTTATAGCCGAATGTGATCGGTTCGGTTGGATACTTGTTCTCACATGACGCTGAGGCGACGGCGGCGGCGAGCAGCATCACGCACGCAATGTGTCGAGAGAGACCGTGAGCGCCGCGGTCGAGGAGAGTGGGCATGGGGGAGCCTCCTTGGTCCGATCGGCAACGATTGGACGTACCCGTTTTCAGTTGCGGCCGCTGGGGTCAGCCACTCGGAGGTCAGCCCATGACGGCCCTTCGCGCGATTCTATTCGACATGATTCACAAAAATGCACAATCGTTTCGTCGTTGATGACGGGCGAGTCCGGATTTCAAAATTGTTGTTGCGCAGGCGATCGCGGGCTGGATGACCTGAAGCGCAGGCAGAGGCTCGCGTGACAGTTTTGTAAGCCTGGGGGATCCGCTCAAAACATCCACGCGCAGATCACGACCGCGGCGATTGCCGCGACGAGGTCGCCGATCAGCGCGGCGGCGACGGCGTGGCGCGTTCGTCGAACGCCGACGGCGCCGAAGTACACCGCGAGCACGTAGAACGTCGTTTCCGAGGACCCATAGAGCGTCGCGGCCATGCGCCCGATCACCGAGTCCGGTCCGTACGTCTTGATCAAGTCCGTCGTGAATGCGAGAGAGCCGCTGCCAGTCAGCGATCGAAGAATCGTCAGCGGCACCAGTTCCGCTGGAAACCCGGTCGAAGCCACCAGCGGCCGGAGGGCAGCCATCAGCAGATCCATTGCACCCGATCCACGGAACATCCCGATCGCGACGAGGATGCCGACGAGAAACGGAATGATCTTCACCGCGACGTCGAAGCCTTCCTTCGCGCCTTCGATGAAAACGTCGTAAACCTTTATTCCGCGAAGCAGCCCGACAAACGGGATTGCGACCAGGAGAACCGGCATCGCCCAGAGCGAGATCGCGTCGAGCGTCGCGCGAATCACGATCGCACGTCCGTGGCTGCGGCCGGCGTCTGCGGGTAAAAGTGCTGCAGCACTCGCGCGGCGAACACTGCTGCGACGGTGCCGACGAACGTGGCACCGATGGTCGGAGCGATGATCGCGGTCGGCACGGTCGATCCAGCCGCGGCCAGGACGCCGATCATCGTCGCCGGAATCAACTGCACACCGGACGTCGTCACCGCCATGAAAGTGACCATGGCGTTGGTCGCGGTGTCCTTGTCCGGGTTGAGGGTCTGCAATTCCTCCATCGCCTTGATCCCGAGCGGAGTGGCGGCGTTGTTGAGCCCGAGCATGTTAGCCGCGAGCGCGACGACGAGCGCGCCACCGGCGGGATGTTCTTTCGGTACTTCTGGAAACAACCAGCGAAGGAGCGGACTCAACGCGCGGCCGACCAGCGTGACGAGACCGGCGGCTTCGGCGATGCGCATGATGCCAAGCCAGAGCGTCATGATGCCGATCAGGCCGATGGAGATCTGCACCGCCGAAGACGCCGAGTCAACCGCAGCCTTGGTCACGGCGTCGGCCGTTCCGTTGATCGCGGCGATGAGAAGCGCGATCGCCATCAGTCCGAACCAGATGTAATTGAGCATGGCGAGATAGTAACGTAGCGTCTGATCGACGCCGCTGCCGGGTATTGCTGGCCGCAGGGTACGCTGACGAGACTGCAGGTGGAACCGCAGCTCGCGGTCGCCTCGTAAAAAAAGGAGGTGGCCGTCTACGGGCGTGTAAGGTTGATTTCAATTGTGCAGCCGGCCCGACAGTGGCCGCGCGCGATGCCGAATCGGATAATGGGCGTAAGATATTGTATCTTAATGTGTTATGGGTTCTATCGGCTCGGCAAGGAATGGCATCGGATTTGAGGACAAGGCGCCGATGTCTCCCCGCGGGCTTCGCCAGCCACTCAGCAGCACTACCATCCTGTTCTGCTCGATCGTTCTTCTTTCCGAGATCACGGCGCACGCCCAACGCAACGTTGCTCCTGCGGAGCGAACACGAGGTTCCGAGCAAGTAGTCGTCGGGCACGTGTCGTCGGTGGATCCGGTCTGGCGGACCAACGACTTCGGCGACCGCCTCATCACGTCGATCGTTCACGTGACAGTCGAGGAAACGCTGAAGGGGACGGCACCACCATCGGTTGACGTCGAGGTCGAAGGCGGCACCATCGGAAGTCTGACGCTTCGCGTATCCGATCTTGAAACGTTTGCGCTTGGCGAGCGCGCGGTGTTTTACCTCCAGCACAGCCGACGAGGAACGCTGGTGCCACACCTTAGAGGGTTGGGGATTCAGAAGATCGATCAGGCCGGCCGGATCCGTGGCAGCAACGTGACACTCGATGACGTCCGACGCGAAGTGCGGGCCGCGGCAGGACAGTAGGCATGAGAATCAAACCGCTCGTGGCCGCGGCCGCGTTCCTCATTGCACTCGCGACGGTTTTTTCCAGCACCACGCGTGCGTACACGGTGTTCGGCTACATCTGGCCGTCGGGAACCGTGCCTGTTCCCTACTACATCAATCCGGTCAACATGGACGTGCCCACTTCGGCGATTGAGCCCGCGATCCGCGAGGGCGCGAACGCGTGGCCGCTGCAATCGGGCGCGTCATTCGCGTTCACCTTCGCCGGCTACAGCAGCCAGACCACGAACACCAATGACGGCATCAACCTCGTGATGTTCCGAAACGCAGCGAGTGGATCGGCGCTGGCGACGACCTATTCCTGGTTTTCGGGCACACGCATCATCGATGCGGACATCGTGTTCTGGGATGGCGGATTCCAATTCGTGACCGGGACCACCGGTTGCTCGAATGCGTTCTTCATCGAAGACATCGCGACGCATGAGTTCGGCCATGCGCTCGGCCTCGGCCACTCGACGGTGCCCACGGCAACGATGTACCCGTCGATTTCGCCGTGCAGCCAGCAGAGCCGCACGCTGGACCCGGACGACATCGCCGGGATCCTCTCCCTCTATCCGCCGCGCACCCCTCCCGTACCTCCGACGGGTCTGCGAATAATCAAGTAACACTCGAAGGGACAAGGGAAAAGGATGGTTTCGTTCCCAGACCATCTATCGCTCCTGACGGCATGGCTCGACCATCGCGCCCGGATCGCCGACGACATCGACCGACATTTGCTGAACGTCCAGGACAAGGCCGCGGGGCGGAACCGCGACGAGGCGGCTCTTGCGCGACTCCTTGACTCGTGCTTCTTCGACCGGGCAGGAGTTCCACGGTCCGTCTCTCAACTCAAGGGACAACTGGCTGCAGCGCATGTCGCCGACGGGTTCGAACCCGTACTGCTCGAGCGACAACGCCATCAGTTCGACCCGATCGAACTGGTGTTTCGTGCCTACGCGCACTGGCACCATCATCGGTGGCCGGGCAGAAATGGCCGCCTCGCATTCGCCGAAACGGTCTACGCCGTTTTCGTTCTGCGACAGCTTGAACTTCTCAGCCTGCGTATCTGGGACGAGGGCGACGCTGATGCGGGAGAACGGCTTCGCGAGATTCAGTCGGTTCTCGACAGGTTGAACGGCGTGTCGGCAGCGTACGTATTTGTGCGCGACGCGCGTTGGCTTCTGCAGACCGCGCAGGGGGCGCTCACGCGGCACCTCTCCCCCTATTTCATGATCGCCTCTCGGATCTCATCGTCGCTCACAGACGGTGAACGTCTCGAGGCGCACAAGGCCGGGGTCACGCTCGCGGGAGGCCACCTGCGATCACAACTGCGCTATCGCGCCGCCGAAACAGGACGCGCGCCTGACGATCCGGAACTGCTGGCGATCACCCGCAATTCGAACTCCATGGATGCCGCGCTGCTGGTCTGGGACCTCGTTCCGGTGCTGGTGGCGTATAAAGAATCGTGCGCGGCGCCCGATCGCGATCGACGGGTCGCCTTGGCGGACGTGGTGCTTCAGGGCGTATCTGCCGATCCGGAACTGTTTCTCACGCGTCTTGACGTTCTCGGCCCATGCACCGTGATTGAAGATGTTTTCGTCGAGCGCAGCAGCGACGGCAGGCCGCGGCACACGCCTTTCGGCGCCGCCCACCTCCAACACGTGGCGCGCTACCGCGCGCTAATCGCGGAACTCGCAGGTCCCCTCGGAGAGGACGCGCTCACGCTCTCGACCGAACGACGCTCCTATTCGCCGCTCGGCATCAGCTACGGATTCTGCGCGGACATCCTGTCGCATATGGCGATCGATGCGTTGCATTCCCAGTCATCCTTCGGGCTCAGCCTCGAGGACATGTTCACCGCCGGATCAGACAACGACGCATCCAGGGCAACTCGAGCGCGCAATTGGGAGACGCGGCCAACGGGAGACGGCAGGCGTGAGCATTTTGAGCATTCACTCACCTGGGCGGCGGAGGTGATCGAGCGCACCCGGACAGCGGTGACACACGGCGTGACCCACGCAACGCAAACCGCATCCCGTCAGTCGACCGGGCGATTGTTCGTCGTCCCGGAAGCCCGCGCGCGGTCGTCCCCGCCCAGTGGCGCCGTTCCCGACGGAGTCGTCGCGGCGCAGGAGCACTGCGTGACGTCAGATCTTCAACGCGCGCTGGCGACCGGTGCCACCGCGTTTCCGAAGAGTCAGATTCTTCTCGATCGAAAGGAAGGCAGGTTTCTCGCGAGCGCTGAGATTGACGGCAAGTGGTTCGGTGTCTCGAAGGTGCTCCTGACCGCGTGCATCTGTCGAAGGAAGGCCGCGCTGATCACCGACGTCCCTCAACCTGTCGTCGACATCCTGCGCATGACATGCCCTGAGCTGTTGATAATCTCCGACTGACTGAATTCGATCGGACTATGGCGAGTTAGCCACCTTCAATCAGCATTCAGCAATCAGCATGCAGCATTTCGCTGATCGCTTAACTCCCCTTCTTCGGCCTCCGCTCGTCGTTGAAGCCGAACGTGTAGATCGTTCCGTCGTGCGTGCCGACATAGACCTGCCCCATCGAGCTCCAGAAGCTTCCGGGTGACGCGAACGTTGTCATCGATGTCGCGCTGTTCCAGAGGCGCTTCCCGGTTGCGCCGTCGTACGCATGAAGCACCGCGGGTGTACCTCGGCCGCCTGCTGCCGACGGCATGCCGGTCGAAAGCGTAAACACAGCGCCATTGACGATGAGCGGTGTCGCTGGCGACGAGAGGCTGTGTGACACCCAGGCCGGCGTCAACGACAATGCGCCGCCGGCCTCATTGATCTTTAGGGCAACGACCGACCCCGCCGCCACGGGCCCGTTCGTGCTTGGCGCTCCTGACGCCAATGGACCTGCCACCGGCACCAGAATCCATGACGTCGGCGTCGCAGTAGCACCGGCTGCAGTCCCCTGTTGCCAGGCCGCCAGCGCGTCTCGACTGACGCGGCCACCGGCGCTGACGATCGGCTTCGACGAATGCAGCGGCGTCGCGTGGTCCGCCCCGCCGAGCGCTGCCGCGTCGAGCAGGATCACGCGCCCGTCTTTTGTGGCGGCCGCGACGATATCTTTGTCATTGTGTCTGAGGATCGTCGGTCCGGTGACGAACTCGGCGTTCGGCTGCGTAAACCAGTCCTTCAGCTCCAGCGTTTTCGGATCGAGCGCGACGATGGCGTTCGCTTTCCCGTCTCCGCCCGCCTGACCTGGGCCAACCGCGGCGATGAGCGTCCCGTTCGGAGTGAAGGCGACAGCGCCGACAATCTCTCCGCCATTCGTCTTCCACGACACGACCGGTTTTGCGTCGCTGTCCAGATCGATCGCCCAGACAGCGCTCGGTGCGCCGCATTTCCCTGTCGTCGCAGCGTAGAGAGTCGTGTTCACTGCGATCGGCGAGTTCCACTGTGAGTTGGCAGGGAGAAACGCCGCCGGCTTTTGAATGTCCTTGCCTGACGGCAGGCCGACGACGTGCAGCATGCCGTCGCTCGCCATGACGTAACCGACGCCGGATGGGCGAAACAGCATCCCGAAGTTGCCGGCTTGTTCGACTGGTGGCGCGCCTGGAATCCGATCCGACTGCGGCGGCGCACCTCGTCCCGCGCCGGGCGCTGGGCCGGGAGCAGCAGCACCGCGCGCGCCAGCGCCGCGTGCTGCGCCCGGATCTCCGGCGGCTCGTCCCGGACCACCCGCGCGTCCTTCGATCGGGACCCCCTGGCCGGGCTCTCCAAGCAGACTGCGGTATCCAACCGCACCTGCACCGAAGGTCAGCCGCGGCGCCGCCGCGGTCGCGGACGGATCCAATCTGACGATTCGTGTTGCCGCGGAGGTAATCCCGCCCGCGCACGCCGTCGTCGGTGCCGGCATCGCCGCATCGAAGTGTCGCCGCCAGACGATGTAGCCGGTGTCGTTGTCGATTCCGTAGACGTTATTCGAGCTGCCCGCCACGACCGACATCGGCACGAACAGTGTGACGCCGCTGGCGCTGACCCCTTGCGAGAGGCCATTCAATCCGCGCGGCTGGTTGTCGAGCTTCGCCTTCCACTGCAACTCGAATCCTGGCTTCGACAGCGCCTCGATCGAGATCTTGTCGTCCGCCCGAATCCACGACGTCCGCTGCGCATCGCCCAGCGCGGTAAGCCACTGGGAGCCCCCGCGTCCCGGCTGCGTGAACACGACGGTCCCCATCGCAACAGACGTGAAGGACGCGACGATCAATCGGAAGTGGCGCATCAAGGTCTCCTTCCGCCTAAAGGCGGAAGCCACAAAAGAATTGTCGATGGTCGATTCTCGATTGCGGATTGGACTCATTCAGCACTCAGCATTCACTTGGCGACGCCAAAGCAGTACAGGACGCCGTCGAATGTGGCGACGTAGGCGCGTCCGTTTGCGACGGTCAACCCGCTGAAGTGATTCCACGACTCGATCTGGCTGCCGCTCGACCACAGTTCCTTGCCTGTCTGGCCGTCGAGCGCGTGCAGGGTCGCGTGACGCGATGTCGGAATTCGCCGTGCGGGCCCCGAGCTCAAGCCGCCGCCATAGACCGGACCGCCCGGCTCGTTCCAGGCGCGATCCGGCATCACCTGGGTCGCATCCTCACCCGCCGCATAGGCGAACACGATGCCGTTGGCAATCACCGCCTCCTCCGCCAGATCCATGTCGCGCGAGAGCCACGCGGGCGTCAGCTGCCACGTTCCCGCCCGTTCTTCGAGCTTGAACGCGGCGACTCCCCCACCGGTCGGCCGGGCGTGTTCGATCGGCGCCTTGAACTGCGTGCTCACCGGGCCCCAGAACGGCACGAGCACCCACTGCGCGCCCTTCTCGTCCTGCCAAGCGCTCAGCGCGCCCCACACGCCGCGCGCGTCGAACGCCTGCGCATCGTTGCAAATCAGCGGCGTCGTGTGGAGGGTCGTTCGGTGATCCTCGCCGCCCAACCCGTCGCGATCGAGCAGCCACACGCGGCATTCCTTACTCGTGCCGACGAGGAACTTCCGGCCGCGATAGTCGATGGCGGCGGGCGTGGTGTTGACGTCGAGGTCGCGTCGCCAGAGCCAGTTCGCATTCGGTGCGGCGAAATAGTCTCCGAGCTGCAGCTGCTTGTTCGCGTCGAGCTTGACGCCGACGATGCCGTTGCCCAGACGGCGGCTCTGCGAATCGAACTGCGCGTCTCCCGTTCCGAGATACACGGTGCCGTCCGACGCGATCGAAGCGCCGCGCCGGCCCCACAATCCGCCGCCCGCCGGAATGAAGGCGCTGGCACGACGCGATGTGAGATCGAAGGAATAGAACGCGTTGGTCAGGCCGCCGCAGCCTTGCGCCGTCGCGGTGTAGATGACGCCGTTGTGCAGGTTGAGCGCGTATGGCTTGCCGCCGCCGGGGACGAATTTCTCAGCAGGCGCAACGTCCTGGCCATCGGCCAGATTTACCTGCCGTAGACGGCCATCCCAGGAGACCGCGTACACGGTGTACTTCCCCGGCGACGACTGCGCCATCGTCGGCACCGCCGTCTGTCCGCCGGGACAGAGCGTGTCGCTGGTGCCGCCAGGATTCGCCAGCGTACTGTCGAAGTGTCGATGCCAGATCTGCTGGCCGGTTCCGACGTCGATTCCAAAGAGGTCGTCGGATACTCCGGCGACGACGGCCACCTCGCGCGTCCCTCCCGTCGTCGTCACGCGCTCGGCCACCAATGGCGCAAACAGGTTGTGCATCGCGCGCGGCGTGCTCTCGAGCTTCAACTTCCAGAGAAGTTTCGTGCTGCCGACGTTCGCTGGCGTGAAGATCTTCTCGTCGCGGACCCAACCGGTGCGCGCGTTGTCGACTCCCTCGGTCAGGAAATCCGACCCGGCAATGGTGACCGTCGACAAGAACAGAAGCAGAAGTCCTACCCTGACGACTCGCATGCGTTTGTCCTTCGCAGGAAGAGAACAGGGATCATATGTGTCGATGGCCGCGAAGTCGAG
>Ga0310810_10007233_pt1 | contig 12646 bp, 9 predicted proteins | sample NCmetagenome_FD_207641 | JGI IMG/M metagenome (GOLD analysis project Ga0310810, IMG submission 207641) | Soil microbial communities from experimental microcosm in Duke University, North Carolina, United States - NC | ecosystem: Engineered > Artificial ecosystem > Soil microcosm > Unclassified ... | reverse complement strand
CGCAGATCGCCAAGCTCGCCAACAACCTGCTCGCTGCCGCGGCGATCGTGCTGTCTTCGGAGGCGCTCGCGATGGGGGTCAAGGCTGGTCTCGATGCGAAGACCCTGTGCGACATCATCAACGCAGGGAGCGGACGGAACAGCGCGACGCAGGACAAGTTCCCGAAGTCGGTGATCCCGCGCACGTTCGATTTCGGTTTCGCGACGGGGCTCTCATACAAGGACGTGCGCCTGTGCCTCGACGAGGCCGAGGCGCTCGGCGTCCCGATGGTGGCCGGAGCGGCCGTGCGTCAGATGCTCGCGATCACGAACGCGAAGTTCGGTGCCGACTCCGACTTCACGTGTATCGCCAAAGTGGTCGAGGAATGGGCGGGCGTGGAGATCAAGTAAGTTCAACGGTTGAAGGTCAAAGTCTGTAAGTAAGTGAAAAGTACGTGGAGACGGGTGTTTAGACCCGCCGTTAGCAATCATCACGGGAGACGAAATGGATAAAGCGACGTTCGAAAAGGGCCGGGAGATTCGCAGCGCCGTGCTCGGCAAGGAATTCGTGGACGCGGCCTTCAAGGCGGCCGACAGCTTCAGCATGCCGATGCAGGAGCTCGTGACCGAGTACTGCTGGGGCGCGGTGTGGGGACGCGAGGGTCTCGACAAGAAGACGCGGAGCATGCTCAATCTGGCGATGATCAGTTGCCTGAACCGTCCGCACGAGCTGCGGCTGCACATCGCCGGCGCCTTGAAGAATGGGGTCTCGCGCGATGAGATCCGCGAAATCTTCATGCAGGTCGCGATCTACGCTGGTGTCCCGGCGGGCGTTGACTCGTTCCGCGCCGCCAAGGAAGTCTTCGAAAAGATCGACGCCAAGTAGTTGCGGTTATGTTGGGGGCGGGCCTTCAGGCCCGCCCATCGGCGTAGATACGCCTCCGGTGGCGCGGTCGCGTCATAGCGATGACGGACCGATGGCAGAGACGTGAACCAGGGAGCAACGTAGCGGATTCCGATGACGAACCGTGGGGCGATCGCTTCAACCTACGACGCGCTCGTTCGTCGCCGTTCGAGATGCGGTGGGTAGACCGCCTTGATTCGGCGACGATCGGGCTTCACGCGCAGGAAGGTCAACTCGCCCGCGCCGGTCTGGTCATTCGCACCGGCGCGTCGCGCGTCGGTGGGAATCGCATCCTGCCCGATCAAACTGGTCAGGTGCACGGCCCTCGAAAAAGACTCTGGGCTCTTCGCAGACGCCATATTCATTGCAGCGGGTGGCACGAAGCGGGTCGACTCTACCCCTGGCGGTGTGGAGTCGCCATTGGGAAGATGCCGGGGGGTGTTAGGGAAAATCCTTAGCTGCGGCGACTACCTGTCGCTCAACCACCCTTGGAGCAGGGCGTACTTGACGATGTCGATGCGCCCCTTCAGTCCCAGCTTCCGGGCCGCATTGGCTTTGTGGACTTCGACGGTCTTGACGCTCAGCTCCAGTTGCGCCGCGATTTCTTTGTTGCTGTACCCCGACGCGATGAGCCGCAGCACTTCGCTCTCGCGCTCGCTGAGGCTCACGCCGGTGGCCTGGGCCTTCCGCCCGCTCTTGGAGAGGAATCCCGCCGTCACGCGCGCCGTCAACGCCGAATCGAGGTACTGACCGCGCGCCGCCGTTGCCCGAATCGCTTGAAGCAGCTCCGACGCGGCGCTCTGCTTCAGCACGTAGCCATCGGCGCCCGCGCGCAGCAGCTCCTGCAAGTAGGCATCGTCGCCATGTCGCGTGAGGATGACGATGATCGCGTCGGGCTGCGTCTGTTTCAGCGTACGCGTGGCGATCAGCCCGTTCATCCCGGGCATCGAAATGTCCATGACCACGACGTCCGGTCGCAGTTCGCGCGCCTGTTCGACGGCGGCCATGCCGTCGCTGGCCTCGGCCACGACCGTCATGTCGGTCTGGCTCTCGATCAGCATCTTCAGGCCCTGGCGGACGGTCACGTGATCGTCGGCCAGGAGGATGCGCAGCTTGCGGATGCTGTCAGTCATGTGGCGGATTGCTCCGGCGCCGGCGCGAGCACCGGCAGGCGGACGATGATGGTCGTGCCTTCTCCGGTTGCAGACTCGATCTGCACGGTGGCGCCGACCAGCGCCGCGCGCTCCTGCATGCCGAGCAGCCCAAAGCCCTGGTGCGGGGCTCTTCCAGTGGTCTGCTCGAATCCCACCCCGTCGTCTTCGATGATCAGCAGGACCTGATCGGACCGGCGCTCGAGGATCACGTCGACGCTTTCGGCGCGCGCGTGCTTCGCGATGTTGTTCAGCGCTTCCTGGGCGATCCGGTACAGCGTCGTCTCGACTTCTGACGTGAGTCGATCGGCCGTGAGCCCCGTGGTGTGGAGGTTGGCGCGTACGCCGACACGGAGCGACCAGTCCTGGATGTAGTTGGTCAGCGCCGCACGCAGGCCGAGATCGTCGAGCGCTGTCGGGCGCAGCTCCCAGACCAGATGGTCCACGCTTTGATCGAGCTGTTGCGCCACTTTCTCGAGCGAGCCAACCTGCGCCGAGAGGCGCGCGGTGCCGGCGCAACTGTCCTTGAGTGTGCGAATCCCGAGGCCCAGCGCCGTCAATTGCTCGCCGAACTGGTCGTGCATCTCGCGTGCGATGCGCCGCCGCTCGTCCTCCTGCGCGAAGACGAGGCGTGAAAGCAACTCGGTGCGCGCGCGCTCAGCCCTCTCGCGCTCGATCATCTCTTCACGCAGCGACGCATTGGCGAGCGCCAGTTCCGCCGTGCGCTCGCGAACGCGGACCTCGAGCTCCTCACGGGCGCGCTGCAGCGCTTCCTCCGCGCGCTTGCGTTCGCTCAGGTCGAAGTGGGTACCGACGATTCGAATGACGAAGCCATCGCGCTGGCGCCGTACGGGGAAGCCGCGCGAGAGCAGATGCACGTAGTGGCCGGCCTTGTGGCGAAGACGAAACTCCACGGTGTAGTCGCGCTCACCGCGCAACACGCCGTCCACGACCTCGCGCACGACCGCACGATCATCGGGGTGCAGCAGCCGCTCCCACGCGCTGACATGCGGTTCGATCTCGTCGTCGGTGTAGCCGAGCATTTTCTTCCAGTGCGGCGAATACACGACCGCGCCGGTCTCCAGGTTCCAGTCCCAGACGCCCTCCTGCGCGCCGGCAAACGCCAGCAACAGACGCTCTTCGCTTTCTCGCAAAGCCGTCTCGGTTCGCTTGCGTTCGGTGATGTCGCGCACGATGAACTGGATCGCACGATCGGGCGGGTCCTCGAACAGCGTGCCCATCACTTCGACGGCTCTCGTCGCGCCATCGAGCCTGACGAGCGTCTCTTCGGCAACCGGCACGTGCTTGCCCATCAGGAGCTGGTGCTCCCGCTCTTTGATGTGGCCGTGGCGGTCGGGATGAAAGAAGCGCAGCGGCGGCTGGCCGAGGATCTGATCGGGGCTCGTAGCCCCGAAGAGCCGCACGGCCGCCGGATTCACGAAAACGATCGAGCTGTTGCGGCTGACGAAAATGCCGTCCGGCGACAAGTCCACCAGTTGGCGATAGTCCATATGAATGGCTCGCCTAGTCGACTGCCTGCCCGGTTTGCCGTAACTCGCGGCCATCGGCGAGCGTGGCTCGCACGAACATGCCGCCGGGCGACCCGTCGCGCATGGGCCGGACGACGATAGTGACCTTGTCTCCGGGCTTGAGCGATGTCTTGGACCAGCCGCGCCGGCCCAGGTAGTTCGGGCTCATTCCCTCGATGCCCCACGTCTCGACCTTTCCGTTGTCGCCGGCCACATCGAGCCAGATCCACGTATGCGGGTTGGTCCAGTCGAACTTCTTGATCGTGCCACTGATCGTCTTCTCCGCCTCCATGTTGAACGGGGCGAAGGAGTGATGGGCGGTGGCCTCGCGGCTACCGGCCGCGACGAGTGTCAGAGTGATGAGTGCCAGGATGGTTGTGCGCATCTGTAACTAACCTTACTTGCCAGAAGTCTTCGCCGGGTCGCCGAGCCGGATGCCCGCCTTTCCATTGTCGTCCACGAAGTTCCGGTTGTTCTCCTGACAGACGTACTCGGCGATGGTCCATGAACGATGCCGCTGCAGCACGCGGGTGGTCGTATACGGAGCCGTGAGCACCTCCGGATCGGTCACCGTCGTCTCAATGCTCATCGTGTCCGGCGCGGTGAGCCGGAAGCGCTCGCGGATTCGCATCTTGTCGCTGTGGGGCACGTTGGCGGCGAGGTCCGTCTGCGGCGAGAAGCCGATCGTATCGACGACCAGCGTGTCGTTTTCCCAATGGCCCACCGATGTTCCGTGGAATTTGAGATCGGGATCCTCCGGCAATGCGCGGCCGTCGGTGTAGATGTGACGCACCTGCGTGTAGGCCTCGATCACGATCGTGACCTTGCCCGGTGTCAGCAGGAATTCCATCGGGTACGGCTGCCCCATGATGCCCGGCATGCCGGGAGGCACGCAGTTGGCGGTCTGATTGTCTTCGCGCCCGAGCGACTGCAGTTCCTTGCGTTTCGCTGCGGCTGCGGGAGTCAGCGAGGGCCCCTGAGGAGCGCCGGCGCCGCGGCCTCGTCCGCCGCCGCCGGGCCCGACCTCCCACACACCGGTGAAATCGGGCAGTTTCGACAAGGCTGTCCAATCGGTGGCTGTGGGCGGCGTTTTGCTGCCTGCGGACTGCGCGGCGGCGGGACCATTGCAGAACATCACCGCCAGAAACGCCGCTGCGACTGACAGAAGAGATACCGGGGTGGACCGCATCAATGCTTTCTCCAAGCGAGAGAGTCTACCCCTCCCGCCGCATCCGTGTCAGGTGGGCAGCTCTGCGCATGATCCGACGCTCAGACCTCCGCACGCGAGAAGACGCTCGTTTGCTCGACCCCTCCGCGCCAACTGGCCGAGAGCGTCAGCGTCGCCCCATCGGGCGACAGGATGTATTCCACGCGGCCCTCGAACTCGCCGTCGCTCGACACAACAGCCTCGAGGCTGCGCGGGTTCAGCCACCTGGCGCACATGATGAAGCCCTCTCGATGGCGCGACGGATGCTCGTGACCATCGGCCGCAAACGAGTTCACACCGCGATCGATTCGGCCTGACGCGTCCACCATCACGAAGTCGATCGTCACGTCGGCACCGTCGACGTCGAATTCAATCGACGCGGCTTGAAGGTGATTGAGCGGATGCAGCTTCGATCTCGAGAGGTCGGCGGTCCACTTGCCGGCGAACGGATGCGGCGATGCCAACTCCCGTTCGACGTGCGTCTTGAGCCGTGGCCAGCTCGCAAACCCGTACTCGCGCGCAAGCGCGTGCTGCGCGTCCACGAGACGAGCGTCAGGGTTCTGCTGCTGCAACGTCGGAAGCAGCTCCTTCGCCTGTTTCTTGAGGTGATCGAGATTGGGGCGAGGCGGCAGATCGCGAGACATGACTTCTCCCTCAGGCCCGGCGTCCGCTCGCAGGCAAAGAGAGTCGATGCTCTCGGATCGAGGAAGACGCCCAGGTGGGATCGTCCCTTCCCGCGGACGGGATGCAACCTGGTTTGCAGGCGCCATCGTAGCGGATGGTTACCCTTCCCGACAAGATTCGAACGCGTGGTCAGGCCTTGATAGACTGCGGATGGTGTCCGTCGTTTCCCGTGCCGCCGCATCGGCCGCGGCTTTCGCCATATTCCTCCTTGCTTCTGTCGCTCATGCCGGCCAGTCGGCGGTAGCCGACACTGCCGGTGCAGGCAGCGATCCCTCATCGACGCTCCCGTTCGCGTTCGACGGTCCGCCCGTTCCGGTGGCGCCCGATGTGATTTCACGCGACAGTGGAGGCCGCGTGACGTTGCGGGCCGTACGGCTGACCGCGCCACTGAAGCTCGATGGCCAGCTCGACGAAGCGGTGTACTCGCAGACGCCGTCGTTCTCCGACTTCTTCCAGATGGAGCCGGTCGAGGGCGAGCTCGCGACCGAGAAGACCGAAGGCTGGATCTTCTTCGACGACGACGCGTTGTACGTGACGTTTCGCTGCTACGAGAGCCGGCCCGATGCGCTCGTCGCCAACGAGATGCGTCGCGACAACAACAACATCTTCCAGAACGATCACATCGCGTTTCTCATCGACCCGTTTTACGACCGGCGCAACGGTCTGGAGTTCGCGATCAATCCGATCGGCGGGCGGTGGGACGGCCAGATCAGCAACGAGCGTCAGTTCAACGCCGACTGGAATCCGGTCTGGGATCTGGCCATCGGCCATTTCGCCGGCGGCTGGACCGTGGAAGTGACGATCCCGTTCAAGTCGCTTCGGTATCGACCCGGGCGTTCGCAGATCTGGGGATTCAACGCGCGGCGGGTCAACAAGGGGAAGAACGAGACTTCATTTCTCACGAAGTTGCCGCGCTCGCTCGGCCAGCGCGCGCTCTTCCAGTCGTCGCTGGCGTCCACGCTCGTCGGGCTCGAGGCGCCGCCAGGATCGCGCAATCTGGAGGTCAAGCCGTATGTCGTCTCGGGACTCTCGACTGACGCCACCGCGTCCCCGCCGATCGCCAACGACCTGTCTGGCGACATCGGCGTGGACGTCAAGTACGGGCTGACGCAAAACCTGACCGCTGACTTCACCTACAACACCGACTTCGCGCAGGTCGAAGCCGACGAGCAGCAGGTGAACCTGACGCGCTTCAGCCTGTTCTTCCCCGAGAAGCGCGAGTTCTTCCTCGAGAACCGCGGCCTGTTCGGTTTCGGCGGGGTGGACACGGCGAGCGGCGGCGACACACCGATCCTGTTTTACAGCCGGCGCATCGGGTTCGACATGGGACGCCAGGTGCCGATCCAGGCCGGCGGCCGCGTCACCGGGCGAGTCGGCCGCTACAGTCTCGGCCTGCTGAACATCGGTACGCGGGAAGAAACGGGCTCGCTCTCTCCCGCGACGAACTTCTCGGTCGTGCGCGTGAAGCGCGACGTCCTGCGGCGCAGCAGCGTCGGCCTCATCGCCACCGGGCGCTCCAACATCGAAGGCGGGACCGCGAACAACCAGGTGTACGGCGTGGACGGCACGTTCGCGTTCTTCGCCAATATCTCCATTAACACGTACTGGGCCCAGACGCACACCGATGGTGTTTCCGGTGACGACACCAGCTACCGCGCGCAGTTCGACTACACGGGCGACAAGTACGGCGTGATGGTCGAACGCCTGGTCGTCGGCGATACGTTCCGGCCCGATGTCGGCTACGTCCGTCGCAGTGACATCCGGCTCTCGCAGGCGCAGCTCCGATTCAGTCCGCGCCCAAAGTCGAGCCGCGTGATTCGCAAGTACTCATGGACGGCGCACATGGCATACACCGAGAACGCCGCCGGACGCGTGGAGACGCGTGATGCGCGAGGCGAGTTCGGCATCGAGTTCCAGAACAGCGATACCTTCGCCGCCAGCTACGGCGATACCTACGAATTCCTCCCCGTCCCCGCGCGCATCGTCGGCATCACCATTCCGGCCGGCGGCTACGACTACGCGACGGCGCGAGTGGGATACAACTTCGGCCGGCAGCGGCGGCTTTCGGGCAACGTCTCGCTGGAAACCGGCGAGTTCTACAGCGGGAACAAGACGACGCTGTCGATCAGCCAGGGGCGGGTGAACTTTACGTCGCAGCTGTCGATCGAGCCGACGTACCTCGGCAACTGGGTCGATATGGTGGAGGAATCGTCCATCACGCACCTGGTGGGCTCGCGGATCACCTACACCGTCACGCCCGAGATGTTTGTCAGTGCGCTCGTGCAATACAACACCGGCATCGATGCCGTCTCCGCGAACGTGCGCCTACGCTGGGAGTATCGGCCTGGCAGCGAGTTGTTCCTGGTGCTCAACGAGCAGCGCGACACCCTCTCGCTGCGGTTCCCGGATCTGGTGAACCGCTCGTTCATCGTGAAGGTGAACCGGTTGGTCAGATTCTGAGCCGACATCGTTGATTGAGGATCTCTGATCGTCGAAGCGTTTTTGATTGATGAATGTTGTCAATGAATGCCCGCGCGGCGGCGGCAATCAAAGATCAACAATCGTCAATCACCAACGAATCGACGATCAAAGATCGCTCAATCAACAATGATCTAGTTCGTTCCCCGCGCCGGGGCACTCTGGCCAATTGCCGTGCGCAGGTCGGCGATCGTTGTCAGCCGCGGACCGTGCAGCGCCGCGATCTGACGCACATCGAGCTTCAAGCGCTGGATGTTGTCGTTCAGATTCACCGAGAACGGGTTCGCCGTCGCCGGTGGCGGCGCATCGGCCGCGGCCGGCGTGTACGCGTCGCCCTCGACCAAGATCTTCTCAATGGGCAGATAGACCATCGCGAACGCATCGTTGTGCCCGCCACCGGCAATCTGGTGCACCTCGATGGTTCTCGCACCATCGGTGAGCACGTACTTATCGGTGAACGTCTCGAACGTGGCGGACTTCTTCGACTGCGCCAACTTGTCCGGATTGAGCGTGCGCGGCGCGGCCCAGGCCTGCTCGTAGTACGGCTTGTTCATCTCGTGCGTCACGACGGTGGCGCCTTCATCGACGTACGTCCGCAGCCCGCCCGAGTGATCGAAGTGCACGTGCGTGTTGATCACATAGCGGATGGGTTTGTTGGGGATGAGCGACTTCACCTGAGCGATCACGGCAAGCGACCGCTCTTCGTTCTGCGGCCCTTCGACGACGACGATGTGATCCTTTTGGTCGATGACGACGCTATGGTGGGTGCCACCCTTCAGGTAGTAGACGCCGTTGGCGAGCTTCTCGACGGTCACGCTCACGGGCGCTGCAGGCGGGTCAGCCGGCGGAGCGACGGTCAGGCCCGGATTCGCCATGACGGCGTTGACCGTGATGTCGAGAACCGGATGGCCGCCTTGCACACGCACGATTCGCGCAGGGAATCGCACGCCCGCGAAGTCCTTGTAGTCGGTGTAGTTGAATTGCACCTCGGTATCGCCGAGGACGGGGCTGTCGATCCACGTCCGGACAACGGCCACCTCGTTCTGTGCGTTGATCGTGCCGGCGTATCGGTACTTGCCGATGGTGAACGTCACCTCCGAGCCCGCATCGCCGGACTGCACCGTCGCCTTGTTCGCCGCGGCCGCTTTGAGGAACCCATGCGGCGTCGTCCAGATCTCCATCACGCGTTCTTCAACGGCGGCCGGTTGTGGCTGTGCCGCCGGTGGTGCTCCGGCCGGCGCGCCGGCGGCGGCGGCGAGGTTCCACGCCGTCGTGCCGCTGACGTACTGGTCCGGCCGCTGCTCGACGGGGGCAGGGCGGACTCGATCGCGCTCGACGGTCTGAAGTCGCGCCATCTGCACGCGGGCGGCTGGCGCGCCATAATCGACCGTTGCGGTGTAGCTGCTGACGTCGAATTGCGGCCAGGGCAGCGTCGGGTTCGGCGCCTGGCCGAATTGATACCAGCGGCCGGCGCCGGAGAACTGGATTGATGTGATCCGCGCGGTCCCGAGCGCCGCGTTGGCGGCCTCGAGTGTGCCGGCGCGTGGCCCGCAGGCTGATGCCGCCGCCACGGCGAAGACGATGACCGGAATCATGAGTCTGCGCATGGTTGCCCTCTATGAAATAGGCCGCAAGAACGGGCCCGAGTGAAGGGGAAGCGTCGGCAGTATAGATGCTGGCTCGTGCAGCCCTCAACCAATTCTGGGTATGGCTCTGCCGTACGTGAAAGGCGTTAGGATTACGCATGGTGTTGCGAGTCCGCGCGCCTCACGCCTGGGCGCCGAAGCGCAGCGCGCGAAGGTGGCCCACCGGCTGCGCGCTCCTGGCGCTTTTCCTCGGCACTCTTCCATTCAGTTGGTCGACGCACGCGGCGCAGCAGACGGACGTGTCGTCTCCGGCCGCCGCACGTAAAGCACTCCTCGATCGCTACTGCATCTCCTGTCATACGCAGCGGCAGAAAGAGCGCGGCGCCGTCCCGATCGCGCTCGACACACTCGACCTCACCCAGATAGGCGCCAACGCCGCCGCGTGGGAACGCGTCGTGCTGAAGATGCGCGCGGGGCTGATGCCGCCGGCGGGTGCGCCTCGACCTGACAAGGCCACGCATGATGCCTTCGCGACGTGGCTCGAGTCGGAGCTCGATCGTAATGCAGCCGCGCATCCCAACCCGGGCCGCACGGAGCCGTTTCACCGGTTGAATCGCGCGGAGTATCGCAACGCCGTTCGCGACATCCTCGACCTCGATGTCGATGTCGCGTCGCTGCTTCCGGCCGACGATGTGAGCTACGGATTCGACAATATCGCCGGCGTGCTCAAGATGTCGCCGACGTTGATGGAACGGTATCTCGGGGCAGCCCAGAAAGTGAGCCGGCTCGCGATCGGCACTCCGCTGCCGGCGCCGGGCGTCGATTACTTCAGAGTGACCGACGACCTGTCGCAGGACGAGCACCTGCCAGGGTTGCCGCTCGGCACTCGCGGCGGCACGCTCATTCGCTACACGTTCCCGATGGACGGTGTGTACGAGATCAGGCCGCGGCTGACACGCGATCTGAACGAAAGCGTTCCGCTCTACACCGAGGATCAACTGCTCGAGGTCAGCATCGACGGCGCGCGGGTCGGTTTGTTCACGCTGCCCGGCATCGGTTCGGCCGCAGCCAACGCCGAAGCGACTGAGAGCACCGAGCCTCAGCCCGATGCGACGTCGAACACCGGAGCCGGTGCCGGGAACGCAGGATCTGCGGCGACCCAGGCGCAGCCCGCGCGTCCCGCAATCTCGCAGATTCGTCAGGCGGTGCGCGTCGGCGCGCGCGAACGGGCGGCACGAAACCGCCTGGACGAGTCGTGGAACCTGCGCGTGCCGGTGAAGGCCGGCGCCCGGGATCTCGTCGTCACGTTCGTCAACAGCGTGTCGGCTCTCGACGAAACACCCCGGCTTCCATTCGAACGGCCGTTCCCGGCGGGCGTGAACATTCCGGAGACGCGCCGTGGTGCGTATCTGCGCAGCGTCGAGATCAGCGGTCCGCACGATCCGACAGGCCCGGGCGAGGGCCCGAGCCGCACGCGCATCTTCGTCTGCTCGCCTTCAACGGGACCGAAGTCGACGGCCTCCCGTTCCGGCACGGACGCCGACACGTGTGCGCGCACGATTCTGACCACGCTGACGCGGCGCGCATACCGCCGCAACGTCACGGGCGCCGACGTCGAGCCGCTGATGACCTTCTATCGCGAGGGGCGCGCGCAGGGCGGTTTCGATACTGGCATCGAGCACGCGCTTCGTCGTCTGCTGGTGAGCCCGGAGTTCCTCCTTCGCGTTGAGCGCGATCCGGCGGGAACGGCGCCTGGCGCGGTGTACGCGATTAGCGACGTGGAGCTGGCGTCGCGTCTCTCGTTCTTCTTGTGGAGCAGCGTTCCCGATGACGCACTGCTCGATCTGGCGACGAAGCGTCAGTTGAGCAACCCGGAGGTGCTTGCGAAGCAGGTCCGCCGGATGATGACCGACCCGCGCGCGGACGCGTTCGTGAAGAACTTCGCGGGACAGTGGCTGTTCCTGCGCAACCTCGATGCGGTGGTACCAGTGCAGAGCGTGTTCCCGGACTTTGACGATGCCCTGCGGCAGTCGTTCAGACGGGAGACGGAGCTCTTCTTCGACAGCATCGTGCGCGAGAACCGCAGCGCGCTCGACCTACTCAGGGCCGACTACACGTTCGTCAACGAGCGGCTTGCGACCCACTACGGGATCCCGAACATCAAGGGCGATCACTTCCGGCGCGTCACGCTCCCGGCCGACAGCAAGCGGCGTGGCCTGCTCGGTCAGGGCAGTATCCTGACGGTGACGTCGTATCCCGATCGCACCTCACCCGTCGTGCGCGGGAAGTGGATCCTCGAGAACCTTCTGGGAACGCCGCCGCCACCGCCGCTGCCGAACGTGCCACCGCTCAAGGCGACTGACACTTCTGGTGTGATCCTGCCGATGCGTCAGCGCATGGAGCGTCATCGCGCCAACCCGGTGTGCGCCTCGTGTCACGCGATGATGGACCCGCTCGGCCTCTCGCTGGAGAACTTCGACGCGATCGGGCGATGGCGCACGCTGGGCGAGTCGTCGGCGCCGATCGATGCGACCGGTGCGAGCCCGGATGGGACGCGATTCGAAGGCCCCGATGGTTTGAGAAGCGTGCTGTTACGCTCGGACCGATTCGTGGCCACGCTCACCGAGAAGATGATGACGTATGCACTCGGCCGCGGGCTCGAGTACTACGACACGCCGTCAGTGCGAGCCATCCTGCGCGACTCGGCTCGCGACGATTATCGTTTCTCGTCGCTCGTGGTGGGCGTGGTCGAAAGCGCGCCATTTCGTATGAGGAAGGCCGGACTGTAGGCGAGGAGCCCTATGTTCATCACGAAACGCGCGCTTCCCAGACGGACGTTCCTCCGTGGTGTCGGGGCCACCCTTGGGCTGCCGTTGCTCGACGCGATGGTGCCGGCGCTCTCGGCAATGGCGCAGACGGCCGCCAACCCGGTGCGCCGCCTTGGGTTCGTCTACCTTCCCAACGGCGTGGCGCGGAACTTCACGGGCATCAACTACTGGACGCCGGCCGGCGAGGGCACCGGTTTCGAGCTCTCGCCGATCCTGAGCCCGCTGGCGCCCTACAAGAACCGCCTGCTCGTCATCAGCGGTCTCGCGCAGCATCAGGCCGATGCGTTCGACGATGGTGCCA
>Ga0310810_10007232_pt1 | contig 12646 bp, 6 predicted proteins | sample NCmetagenome_FD_207641 | JGI IMG/M metagenome (GOLD analysis project Ga0310810, IMG submission 207641) | Soil microbial communities from experimental microcosm in Duke University, North Carolina, United States - NC | ecosystem: Engineered > Artificial ecosystem > Soil microcosm > Unclassified ... | reverse complement strand
GCATCGCGTCGCGCGCGTTGAGAAACAGGTTCAGGAACACCTGCTGCAGCTTGTGCTCCACACCCGCCACCAGGGCGGGCGACGGACAGAGCTCGCGCCGGACCTTGATCTTGCCGGCCACCAGCTGGGGCTCCAGAAGCGCCAGCACATCGCCTACGATTGCGTTCAGATCCACCGGAACGATTTCTTCGGCGTTGGGAGCGCCGCCGCGCGACAGATTCAGGAGGCCGTTGACGATCTTCGCCGCGCGGAAGGTCTGCTGCTCGATCTTCTCGAGCATCCGCGTCTTGGGATCGGCCGGATCGGCGTCGGCCAGCAGCATCTGCGTGAAACTGGAGATGCCGGTGAGGGGGGTGTTCACTTCGTGCGCAACGCCGGCGGCCAGCATCCCCACCGACGCCATCTTGTCGGAGATCTGCAGCTGCTCTTCCAGCCGGACACGCTCGGTGACATCCTCGATGATGATCATGTTCCCCACCGTGGCCGGCTCGCCGAAGTGCGCGGCCGGCGTGCGGAGCGGAACCGTCGCGACGTTGACGCGCAGCCGGTGCCCCGCCTTCGCGGCGCGGCCGGCCAGCGGCACGCGATAAAGTGACGCGCCCTCCGGGGCCTCCCGTTGGGCAGCGTGCAGCGCTTCGACGAACGGGCCGTCAAACACCTCGTCCAGCTTGTGACCCGACGCCTCTGGAGCGGACAACCCGTAAATGTTTTCGAGAGCCTTGTTCCAGCGCAGCACGCGTCCACGCAGGTCCACCACCACCAGCCCATCGTCCAGCGATTCCACGATGTTCTCGTTGAACTGTTGAAGGCGCTGGAGCTCCCCTGCTTTGTGCTGCAACTGACGGTACAACCGGCCGTTCTCGAGCGCCGTCGCCACGTGACTGCCCACCGCCGAGAGGAGCGCCGTGTCCTCGCTGCTCAGGGGCTCGGCATGGCTGCGCTGGCCCAGCGCCAGGATGGCGATCGTGCCACCCTTGGACACACACGGAACGAAGTGGTGGACCCCGGCTCCTCGCCAGAATGCAATTTCCTCCTGGGGAAAGGCGCCGGCGAGTCCGGTGTCGTCCAGGGAGAGCGCCTGCCCCTCCGCCAGCGTCGCAGCCACCTGTGACTGGCGGCCGAGGGTCGGCACCGTGAGATCGCCGAAGCCCTCGGCGCGGATAATCTGGTAGTCGCCGGACGCTTCATCGAGCAGCATCAGCGCCATGCGATCCACGGCGAAGGTCTCACGGATGCGCGCCACCAGCCGCTCGCCAAGGCGATCGAGATCCAGATCGCTGTTCAGATCGCGGGCAAATCCCACGAGGGCGCGGCGGTAGTCGTACTTGTCCCGATAGAACGCCCGGTCAAGCGCATTTTGAATCGCGCTTTTCACGGGGCTGAAGAGCAGCACTACGACGATCGTCGCCAGCATGGCGATCACCATGTTGTGGCGATCGGCCGAGTCGAACACCGTGCCGGCCAGCCGCAGCAGCGTGGCGTAGATCGTGAAGATCGAGAGAACGACCGCGGCATACACAATGCTGCGCTTCACGATCACTTCGATGTCCATCAGGCGGTAGCGGATGATCGCCGACGCGAACGCCAGCGGCACCAGGCTGAGCGGAATCACCGAGAGCTCCATGGGAAGCGACGCCCTGAGGCCGAGGGCGTACGGCAGCGCGTATCCCAACGCAAACGGGCCCGCCCCGAACGCCGTGCCCCATACGATCCACCGGAGCTGACGGCGCGCCGTGGCGGAGCGGACGCGCCCGATGGCGCGTGTCAACACACAGAGACCCGCGATCATGTAGAGCGACAGGTAGAGCGGCTCTGCTTGATCGAGCGCGGTCAGGATCCGCGAGTGCAACGCCGGGTTCAACGGAAGCCGCCCCACCGCGATGACATTGGTGAGCCCCAGCACGGCCGCCGGCGCGTAGAGCATCGGCAGGAGCGGCTTGCCGGCACCGCGAATCCACGAGGCCGGGCGATCGGGAAAGACAAGGGTGAAGTGCAGAAACAGCGGCGCCAGCAGGAGCGTCGCAATGGCATCGGCCCAATAGAAGTACCAGTCGAGACGGTCCAGGCGGCTGAAAGAGAACGTGAGCGTGCCGAAGAACGCGAGGCACAACCAGAAGAAATGCAGCGTCGCGGGATCGTGCGGCCTGCGCAATCGCACCGAGGCCCCGATGAGCAGCGTGAAGATGCCGATGGCGGCCAGAATGAAGTAGAGATTGGAGGCGCCCGCCGGCGCCGCCGCCAGTCTCACGTTCAGCATCTGCTGCTGGCCAAGGCGCAGGACCGAATACGTGAGCTCCTTTCCGGAACCCGGCTTGCTCAGAGCGCGATCAACCGCAGACGGGGAATCCACCGGGACGCCGTCCACCGCAACCAAGACGTCGCCGGCGCGGATACCAGCGGCCATCGCGGTGCTTCCCGCGGCCACTTCGGCCGCCATCACACCCTCGGGACGCGCCTTCCACAGCACTCCGTCTTCCAACTCGTGCCAGGTGGCCCGCACGGCAATGTTGAGCGCGCCGAAGCACAGCAGTACTCCCACGAGGGCAAAGAGACCCCATCCGCTCAGCGGCCGCCGATCGCCGTGCGGGTCGAGGACCTTCATGAAGCTGCCATGGGCATTTGAGGAGGCACCGGTAAGGCTGCAAACGCCATACCCTCACCGGGGCTGCCTTTTGATGCCCAATCCTTTTATTTACAGCAGTTTATCAGATCAGAGGCGGGGCAGATCTATAAATATGGATTTCTTATTCAGAATGTTGGATTAGCTAAAACTTCACGAGAAGGCCGCCGACGATGCGTTTCGGAGAGCGCAGGGCAAGAGCTTCGTCATACAGGGACGCGTAACCGTCTTCTTCACGGAACATATTGCGGATGTCGACGAGCATTTCCCAGTCGGCGCTGGAAAAACTCATAAACGGCAAGGCCTGATTGACCCGCACGTTGAAGCGGCTATTGGCGCTCGATGGAGAGAGGCGATCCACTTCGGGGCCCCGGAACGCCGTGTTCACGCGGTACTTCGCAGATAGTTTCGTCGAAGTTTGCGGGATGGTGGCCTCGACTGTCGCTTGAAGATCGTAGACGTTCTCCGGCGACGGAGAGGGTGAGAGGGCCACGGCCCGCGCAAAGCGTCCCCCGCCATTCGACGGCTGCCAATACGCCCGCGCTACGGTGTACTCGATGGTGCCGCGCAGGTAACCCGTCACCTCCTGTGTCATCCCCACTCCCCAACCGCGCGCGTCGATATCGCCGGCGGTGCCCACATAGTAGTGGCCCATCGGCGATTGAAGCGCGCCAAGAGCGTCGGATGCACCAAACATCTCCACCAGCTGATCGGTGACTTGCTGATTGAACCCGCGGATGGAGACGGAAACGCCCGGCGCCAAGTCGCGTACGACCGAGACCTCCAGATGCCGTGTCTGTTCCGGCCGGAAGCCGCCATCACCGGGGATCGATGAGAACGTCCGTTCCGGCGGCAGCCACAATCCGTTCACCGACGGCGCGAATTCCTCGGCGCCCGGCACGAGAGCCCGCTGTGACGCCACCGCCTGCAGCCGGAACCCATCGATGGGAACCGTCACGCTGAAGCGCGGGCTCCACAACCCGGCCCTGTCGAGGTAGTCATACCGGGCGAACGCCGTGCCGTAACCCACGATGAAGCGCGGCGACACCGTCCATTGATCGAAGCCATACACGCTGCCGACGTTGCGCGCGCTGTCCCGAATGGCCACCAGCGCATCGGCGTTCCCCCCGTCGTACTGCTGCGTGCTGTACGACAGGCCGAGGTCGTACGCATGGCTTGCCGACGCAATCGACTTGTACGAGCCCGCCACGATCCACGACGCGAGATCTCCCTGGGTCATGGCGCCCTGCATGGCCCACGCGCCGCCGGCGGCCTGCGTGCCCACCGAGACAAATGCCACGCTCCTGCCGCCGTTGGTGTTGAGCAGTTGTCCGGGAGTATCGAAAGACTCGCTCGTCAGGAGGTTGATCTGTCCCGACAGCGCGAGGTCGCTGAACAGCGCGGCCGGCCCGACGGTGACGGCGCGGCCAAACCACTCCGCGGCACGGCCGTCGAATGGGGTGCGGACTATCCAAATCGCATCGCGAATGCTGGCTTCCTTCAACACGCTGCGCGGGAGATGGCGCAGCCGCCACGCCGTGGCGACGCCATCCTCTCCGTCGGTATTTTTCCCGCTGCTCGAGGAGTCTGTAGAGGTGTCCGTGGCGGCTGCATCGGCTGGAGCTGGTGTGGACGCCGCCACGGCGGGTACGGCGGACGCACCCAACTCCCCGAAACCGGCAAGTTGCGTGGCCACCGGCACCGGCTTGGCCGCCTCAGTGACGGAATTCGCGCGTCTGAGTTGAACAGGAATGGTGACGGTGGCCGCCGTGAGTTGTATCGTGCGGCCGCGGGATTGCCAGTAGCCGCGGGAGTGCACGCTGAGGACATAGGGGCCGTACGGCAGCTCTTTCAGCGTGTAGTGCCCATCCCGGTCCGTCGTCGCCGCAGCTGTAGTGCGGCCCACCACCGACACCATGGCGCCCACGACAGGTGCATGCGCGTCATCGAGCACTCTGCCGTCGATGGTGCCTGTGGGAAACGTATATGAAAGCGCGGGAGTCTGTGAGTACGCAGCTGACGCGGGGCAGACCAGAAGGGCGAGTGCCGCCGCGGAGACGAATCGGTTCATAGAGAACCTCAGCTCGTTGGCGGGGCCTGGCCCGGAAGGCCAGGCCCCGTCAAAACTACGGAGTGACCGTAAAAGGCACGTCGCGGGTCACCGACTGATTGTTCGTCTTGTCGGTGATCTTCATCTGAACCTTGTATTCACCCGGGTTGAATGTCGTGAGTGGAACGCCCTGGGCCACAAATACCATGTGGCCGGCCGAAAGGTTGAACTCGGGCGGCAGATTCCCGGCGTTGTACGCCGCAGAAGGCATGTTCACAAACGGCTTGTCTTCGCCGGCGCGGAAGAAGTTGTAGTCCACGGCTACGTCCGGCTTCCCGCTGGCTGCCTCTTTCTCATTATAGATGTAAAACACCCAGAGAAGCTCTCCGCTCTTCGGAAAGCTGGACACCGGGCTCGGGGTGATCTTGTAGCCGGACACGGTGTACGGCTCCTCCAGCTGCTGCTGTCCACTGAGCTGCACCGTGGCCGGCTGGATGTCCTTGGCCAGGATCACGCTGCTCGTGGAAAGCCCATTCAACAGATCCGGGACGGTGAGGGGCTGCGCGGACACCACGGCCTTCGCCGGAACAGCCTTCTTGTCCTTGGGATTGGCAGGTTTTTCGGAAATCGTGATGTAGAGGGTGTAATCGCCGGGCATCAGTTCGATCGCGCGCTGAATGGTGCCGTCCGGCTTCGGTGTGATAAACGCAACATCCTCGAAGGCCACGGGCGTTGCGCCTGGTGCTCCGCCTCGTCCACCGCGTCCCCCTCGACCGCCCTCGGCAGCCGGCGCGGGCGTTTCCGGCGCCCCCGCGGCGGGCTTCCGGATCGCCACGACATACATGACCAGCGGCGTGCCGGTCAGCTTTCCCGGTTCCAGCTCGACAGTGTAAGGAATGTAAATATCGGTGCCGGACTTCAAGAAGTGGGGCTTGAACGTGACCTTCGCGTCGGCGGGCGCTGGCTGCTTTCCGGCGATGACGTTGTCCACAAGGGCATGTATCGTCTGATAGTCGGCGAGCTCATCTTTGCTGAGCTTGCGTGCCTCCTGCGCGAACGACGGGGTGGCGATGGCCCCAGCCAGGACCAGAATGGTGAGCGCACCAAGAATTGTTGCGGGGCGTCGGAAAGCCATTCAAAAATCTCCCATGAAATTTGGGCTTCAAACAAAAAGTGTAATTAATAATTATGGGACGGCCGTGAGAAGTAAGTCAAACAATCGCGGCGCGAAACGGGAGCCGCTAACCGCTGTGATATAAGAGGGTTCCCTATGCTCGATGACGCGCTGGTTGTGCTGCTGGCGGGAGGTGCCGGTGAGCGCCTGTACCCGCTCACGCGCGACAGGGCGAAACCGGCCGTATTTTTCGGGGGGCCCTATCGCATCATCGACTTCACGCTGAGCAATTGCATCAACTCCGGCCTCCGGCGGATTTTCATCGCCACCCAGTACAAATCGCTATCGCTCAACCGCCATATCCGCATGGGCTGGAACGTGGTGTCCGAAGAACTCGGCGAGTTTGTCGAGATCCTACCGCCCCAAAAGCGCGTGAGCGAGCACTGGTATCAGGGCACGGCCGACGCGGTGTTCCAGAATCTTTACTCTATCGTGCAGGAGGCGCCCCACCACGTCATCGTGCTGTCGGGCGACCATGTCTACAAGATGGACTACGCCAGAATGCTGCGGTTCCATCGCGAGCGCGGCTCGGCGATGACGCTGGCGGCGATCGAGGTGCCGCTGGCCGACGCGCGCCGCATGGGTGTGCTGTCGGTGGATGACAACGATCGCGTGATAGGGTTCGTGGAGAAGCCCAAGGATCCGCCTCCTATTCCCGGCTCCCCTGACACCGCGCTGGCCTCGATGGGAATCTACGTCTTTGATACCGAAGTGCTGTTGCGCGCACTGGAAGCGGACGCGGCGCAGCCCACCAGCCACGATTTCGGCAAAGACATCATCCCGGCCCTGATCAAGGAAGTGCCCAACGTCGCCTACCGGTTTTATGACGAGAACAAGAAGTCGTCGAAGTACTGGCGCGACATCGGAACGCTGGACGCGTACTACGAAGCGAACATGGATCTCTGTCACGTGGATCCCGAGTTCAACCTGTACGATCCCGAATGGCCGATGCGGACCTACCAGCCGCAGGCGCCTCCGGCGAAATTCGTGTTTGCCGAACGGGGCCGGCGCTGCGGCGAGTCGCTCGACTCGATCATCTCGCCCGGCTGCATCATTTCCGGCAGCATCGTGAACGGCTCGGTGCTGTGCCCCAACGTGCGCGTGCACAGTTACGGCACGATCGACCACTGCATCCTGATGCCCGGCGTGCGCGTGGGACGTCATGCGCGGCTGCGCCGTGCCATCGTGGACCGCGACGTGCTGATTCCCAGAGGCGCCGTGATCGGCTACAACCTCGAGGAGGACCGCAAGCGCCACACCGTCACCGACCAGGGAGTGGTCGTGGTGACCGAAGACGACGAACCGCTGGTGGAACCGATCGGCGAAGACGCCCTCCGCATCGAAGCCGAAGACGACAGCCGATAAATGGGGTCAGACCCTCTTTTTACGTTTTTCGTAAAAGGCATGAAGGTTGCGGGCGGCGCAAGTTCATGTCGCGAAAACGCCGCATCATCGAGCCTCACGCCGCCTATCACGTGTTGAATCGGGCCGCCAAAAAGGCCGCGTTATTCGAAACCGGCGGAGACTATCACGCCTTTGAGACACTGCTGGGCGAGGCCTGCGAACGCCACCCAATGCGAGTTCTTGCGTACTGCCTCATGCCCAACCATTGGCATTTGTTGCTATGGCCAGAACCGACGCAAGATCTAACGCGGTTTGTTCAGTGGCTCAGCACGACGCACGCTGCGCGCTGGAATCGAGCCCACAAGAATCTAGGGGGAGGCGCGGTGTACCAGTCTCGCTTCAAATCAATTCCCATCCAAACCGGGCCGCATCTTCTATGGGTCTGGCGCTATGTGGAACGAAACGCACTGAGATCAAACATGGTCCAGCGCGCGGAAGACTGGCGATGGAGCAGCCTCTGGCACCGCCGCACTAATGATGACAGACTTCTTGATAGCGGGCCGGTGCCCCTGCCGCCTGATTGGCTCGATATTGTTAATATTCCTCAGACCGAGGCAGAGTTGGCCGTCTTTCGTCACCACGTCGCCAAGATGAAGCCCTATGGATCTGATAGTTGGCTCGCGACGGAACCACCGCCCAGAGGCCGGCCACGGCTTACGAAAAACGTAAAAAGAGGGTCTGACCCCATTTAATCATCGAGGAACTTGTGAAGATTTCACAGATACGCGGCAGGGAAATTCTGGATTCGCGCGGCAACCCGACCGTCGAAGTGGAAGTGCGGCTCGAAGGGGGCGCCTTTGGCCGCGCGGCCGTGCCATCCGGCGCGTCCACGGGTGTGCGTGAAGCGCTGGAGCTGCGGGACGGCGACAAACGCCGTTACGGCGGCAAGGGCGTACTGAAAGCGGTGGCGAATATCAACGGGGAAATTGCCAAGGCGCTCACCGGGGTCGATGTCGATCAGCGCGCGCTGGACCAGAAAATGATCGCGCTGGACGGCACCGCCACAAAAAGCCGAATCGGGGCGAACGCGCTGTTGGGGGTGTCCATGGCGTTTGCCCATGCGTCCGCGGCGGCCGCCGGCAAACCGCTCTACGTCCACCTGTCGGCCGCGGGGGGCGGCGGCCACGTGCTGCCGGTGCCCATGATGAACATCCTGAATGGCGGCGCCCACGCAGACTCGAACGTGGACGTGCAGGAATTCATGGTGATGCCCATCGGCGCTTCGTCCTTCGCCGAAGCGCTCCGCACCGGCGCCGAAATCTTTCACTCGCTCCGCGCCTCGCTTCGCAAGCGCGGCCTGTCCACCGGCGTAGGCGATGAAGGGGGCTTCGCGCCCAGCCTGAAGTCCAACCGCGAAGCGCTGGACATCGTGCTCGAAGCCGTGAAGAACGCCGGCTACACCGCCGGCACGGACGTGTTCCTTGCGCTAGATGTGGCGGCAAGCGAGCTCTGGGACAACGGCAAATACGTGTTCAAGAAGTCCGGCGAGAGCGAGCGGTCGATCGAGAAGATGGTCGAGATGCTCGCCGGCTGGGTACGCGACTATCCGATTATTTCCATCGAAGACGGCCTGGCGGAAGGCGACTGGGAAGGCTGGAAGCTCATCACGAGAGAGCTGGGAAGCAAGGTCCAGCTGGTGGGCGACGACGTGTTCGTCACCAACCCGGAGATTCTGAAAAAGGGCATCGAGGAAAAAGTCGCCAACGCGCTGCTGGTGAAGGTCAATCAGATCGGCACGATGACCGAGACGCTGGAAGCCATGGCGATGGCGCGCGCCGCGAAATACGCCTGCATCGTGTCCCACCGATCCGGTGAAACCGAAGACGTGACCATTGCGGATCTCGCGGTGGCCACCAACGCGGGTCAAATCAAGACCGGGTCCGCCAGCCGTACCGACCGCGTGGCCAAATACAATCAACTCCTTCGGATCGAGGAAGCGCTCGGGAGCTCGGCAAAGTATGCCGGGCGGTCCGCAATAAGTCAGCTCGCGGGTTGATGAGTGGCATGAGCAGCACGAATGGCATGGGCCCGCTCGTTCTTGTCGTCCTCGACGGCTGGGGACTGCGGGACGAGAAGGATAACAACGCCATCAAGCTGGCGCGGACGCCCGCTTACACCGAAATTCTGGAGCGTTTTCCGCATTCGTCCCTGACCGCATCCGGGGAAGCGGTGGGCTTGCCGGCAGGACAGATGGGCAATTCCGAGGTGGGCCACACCACGATGGGCGCCGGCCGCGTGATTTACCAGGACCTGACCCGCATCGATAAGAGCATCAAGGACGGGGAATTCTTCGAAAACAAGGCGTTGCTGGACGCCGCCGGGGGCAAAGGAGCGCTCCATCTCGTGGGGCTGCTATCGCCCAACGGCGTGCACAGCCACGAGAATCATCTTTATGCCCTTATCGAGCTCGCAGCGCGCCGCAAGCTCGACCGCGTGTTCGTGCACGTCCTCACCGACGGGCGCGATACGTCCCCGACGGGCGGCGTGAAGTATATCGCCGCCCTCGAACGCGTCATGCAGAAAGCCGGCACGGGCCGCGTCGCTTCTGTGGGCGGGCGGTATTACGGCATGGACCGGGACAAGCGCTGGGAGCGCACGAAAAAAGCCTACGAAGCCATCACCGGCGTCAACCCCACCCACGCGCGATCGGCTGTTGATTACGTGCAGAAATCGTACGAGAAGGGGGTAACGGACGAGTTTGTCGAGCCGGCCACGGTCGTGGACGCTGACGACAAGCCGGTGGGCCCGCTGCAGGACGGCGACAGCGTCATCTTTTTCAATTACCGGTCCGATCGAGGCCGGCAGCTGACACGCGCGCTGGCGCTTGTCGACTTCGACGGTTTCGAGCGGCGGCCTTGCCCGAAGATCGCGATGACCACGATGACGCAGTACGACCCCACATTTACGTTTCCCGTCGTCTTTCCGCCGCAGTCATTCACAGGCACCTTCGGCGAAGTCATTTCAGGCCTTGGACTTACCAACCTGCGCGTGGCTGAAACCGAAAAATACGCTCACGTCACTTACTTCTTCAATTGCGGGATCGAGAAGCCGTACAACGGCGAAGATCGGCTCCTGGTGCCCTCGCAGAAAGTGGCCACCTACGATCTCGCGCCAGAGATGAGCGCGAAAGGCATCTGCGACACGCTGGTGAACGACGTCACCGGACGCAAACATGACGTCATCATTTGTAACTTTGCCAATGCGGACATGGTGGGACACACCGGGAAGCTCGAAGCTGCCGTGCGCGCCGTGGAAATTCTCGACGGCTGCCTGGCGCGCATCGTAACGGCCGTGCGAGACGCGGGCGGGATGCTCTTGATCACCGCCGACCATGGCAACGCCGAGCAAATGTGGGACCCGATTGCGAACGAACCGCATACCGCGCACACATCGAACCCAGTTCCGGTAATTCTGGTGAACGGCCCCAAAGGCGCCCGGCTCCGAGAGGGAGGATCACTCCGCGACGTGTCGCCGACGATGCTGGGGATACTGGGGTTGGAAAAACCGAAGGAGATGACGGGGGCGGATCTCAGAATTCTGTAAGAGCAGGGAGCAAAAAGAGCTAAGAGCGACGGGGCACAGAGCGAAAGAGCAAAGAGCCTTTGCTCTCTGCTCTTTGCCCTCTGCTCTGGCAGAGTTATTCCACTTTTTCCTGCTTCGCCTCGTCGGCGGCAATGCGCAGGGACCTCAGGAACCGGCGGTCGTTGGCAGTCATATCCGCGCTCCGGCGGGTCCCGACAACTTTGGCAGGTGTAGCAACTTTTGCAATCGCCCCGCCCTTCTCGCTCGTCCGGTTCACAAAGCCGACGACAGCTTCCAGGGTGACTCGCATCTCGAACCCGGCCGCGCGCGCTTTTTCGCGGCAGGCTTCCACTTGAGGATCATCGGCGACTGCAGCGGCAATGGCATCGGCGAGCTCACGAGCCAGCCGGTTGACGACGTCATCCATTGGTTTGATCCTCCCTTTTGGGTTTCAACCCCTACAAATTGTGTCTGCGTACGCAGGCATCGCAACCGAGCTCCTGCCTACACCATTGGCGCGACAGGAATCTGTCCACCGGACTAGTCATTTGTTAGAAATCGGACTCGGGAAACAGCGATGAAGGACAAACAGCATTCTAAGCCCGTGATCTGGCACTGTCAAGGTCGTGGAACCCTGTAGTGCTTCAGTTTCAACGGTTTGTCCTATCACTTTCCCATTCACTTGTTTCGGACGTTCGAGGTCAATCCAATACGGACCGCCGCCATTTTCTCGCCGGCAATCAGCGTCGGTTTCGGCACGGGTATCGCGTACAGCGCACACTTGGTATGCTGTTGTTCACGTAGCCCTATATGGCTGATTCTTTTCGTGTTCCGGGCGATCTCGCCGGCTGGGAGCCAGGAACCGACCTTGGCAATCCAGGCGAGTTCCCCTTCACAAGAGGCATCCAGCCCACGATGTACCGAGGCCGGCTCTGGACGATGCGCCAGTACGCGGGATTTGGTACCGCCGCGGAGTCGAACAAGCGGTTTCGCCACTTGCTTGATCAGGGGGTGACCGGCCTGAGCGTGGCGTTCGATCTGCCTACCCAGATGGGATACGACTCGGACCATCGCCTGGCCGAGGGCGAAGTGGGCCGGGTGGGCGTCGCCATCGATTCGCTCGACGACATGGCGGAGTTGTTCGAGGGGATCCCGCTCGAACGAGTATCGACGTCCATGACGATCAACTCGACCGCCATCATCCTGCTGGCGATGTACGTGGCACTGGCCGAGCGGCGGGGTATCTCGCCTGAGGCGCTTACCGGCACCACTCAGAACGACATCTTGAAGGAGTACGTGGCGCGCGGCACGTACGTCTACCCGCCAAAGGCGTCGCTGCGCCTCGTCTCGGACATTTTCGGTTACTGCGCGGAGCGTGTGCCTCAGTGGAACCCGATTTCGGTCAGCGGCTATCACATACGAGAAGCCGGTTCCACGGCGGTTCAGGAAGTCGGGTTTACGCTGGCCAATGGCCTCGCCTACATCGGCGCGGCGCTGGCGCGTGCCCCAAAGCTTGGCGCGACGGCAATCGCGCAGCGGATGTCGTTCTTCTTTGCGGCGCACAATGACTTCCTGGAAGAGATCGCGAAGTTCCGGGCCGCCCGCCGATTATGGGCCCGATTGATGGTCGAACGGTTCGGCGTCACGGACCCGCGCGCCCAGCAACTCCGATTTCATGCGCAGACGGCAGGCAGCACGCTGACCGCGCAACAGCCGGACAACAACCTGGTGCGGGTCACGGTGCAGGCCCTGGCTGCGGTGCTGGGGGGCGCGCAGTCGCTCCACTGCAACGGGCGCGACGAAGCGCTGGCGCTGCCCACGGAAGAATCGGCCACGCTGGCGCTGAGGACGCAGCAGATCATCGCGTGGGAGTCCA
>Ga0310810_10007231_pt1 | contig 12646 bp, 8 predicted proteins | sample NCmetagenome_FD_207641 | JGI IMG/M metagenome (GOLD analysis project Ga0310810, IMG submission 207641) | Soil microbial communities from experimental microcosm in Duke University, North Carolina, United States - NC | ecosystem: Engineered > Artificial ecosystem > Soil microcosm > Unclassified ... | reverse complement strand
CCCCTCATCGCCAGATGCTGCATTGCAGCCAAGTATGCATGGCGCAGGTGTTCGAGATCGATACTGCCGAACGCGTGGTACGCCACCTCGGTGAGGGTCCGGGCACTTTGCGATACGACCAACTCGTACTGGCGTGCGGGACGAACGCGAATCTCGACATCGTCAAGGGGATGGCTCAAGTAGCTTTACCCCTTAAAACCCTTGGCGATGCTCTCTTCCTGCGTAATCGAATTATCGCGCGTCTGGAGCAGGCGGAGCTGCAACCCGATCCCGAGCACCGGCGTTGGCTGACGAGCTTCATCGTCGTCGGGGGCGGATTCAGCGGCGTGGAGACCGCCGGGGAGTTGGTCGACTTTCTTTACGCGAGCTTGAAGTTTTACAAGCGGGTCAGCCGCGAGGACTTACGCATTGTCCTGCTGCACAGCGGCGACCGACTGCTGCAGGAGCTTTCACCATCCCTGGGCAAGTTCACCCTTCGGAAAATGATGGCCCGAGGGGTTGATGTTCGACTCAACGCCCGCGCCGTGCGCGTGACGGATCGTGCCGTACACTTGGAGAGCGGCGAGATCATCCCGGGCGGCACCGTTGTATGCACCATAGGTACACAACCCAATGCGCTTTTGGACTCCATTCCGACGATGAAAAGCAGGGGTCGCCTTGTGGTCAATCCCGATATGTCAGTTCCGGGTCTTCAAGGAGTATGGGCCGTCGGCGACTGTGCGGCTGTCATTAACGCGCTAGATCGTAAGGTGAGTCCGCCAACTGCCCAATTTGCCGAGGCCCAAGCGCGACAACTAGCCACCAACATTGTCTCGCATCTTGCCGGCCAACCGACACGCCCCTTTGAATTCCGGCCCAAAGGGCAGCTCTCTTCGGTTGGACATAACAAAGCCGTTGCCGAGGTGTTTGGCATGAAGCTTTCGGGCTTTATCGCCTGGCTGATGTGGCGCGGCCTCTATCTCTTGAGAATTCCCACACTGGCGCGCAAGACACGCCTGTTCCTCGAGTGGAACTGGGCGATGTTCTTTCCGCCTGACATCGCCCACCTTGGCTACCGCCGCACGCAGCGACATGGCGCCCAGGCCCTGAGCTCAACGCAACCGTCTGCGCCGGCTACCAGCCCGGTCTCAAATGGATGAGCGGCGTGGGTAGCAGATCCTGGCGTCGCGCACTCAAGCGACAACGCAGACATCCAGTGTTCTCTTTCATGCAGTTCGTGCTGCCATCAAGGAAAACTTCTATCCGCCGACTGGTCAGCTCGCGCCGGGATAAACGCCTGACCGGTATTGCTCGTATCTGTACTTCTACCACTCGTTTGGAGGGCTAACACATGAGGACATCCGGTACCCTATCATCATGGCGACTCTGGTTCGCTGCAGCGGGATTTGTTGTAACCGCGGCATTTGCTGACGACATGGTCTCGTTCGCGAGTGGAGGCTATGCGACCGGCCTGCGTACCATGGAAATGATGCACATGATCGATACCAACAAGGACGGGATGGTGTCCAAAGATGAATGGGTCGCTTACCAGGAGCGTGTATTCAAGGCGCTGGACAAGGACGGGAACGGCTCGTTGGACGCGGAGGAGTTCTACGGCCATCCCAAGCCGATTTCGTTTGCGACCGGCGGCTATTCGCACGGACTAGAAACGCAACAGATGTTTGGCAAGATTGACGCCAATGGCGATAGCAACGTCTCGCACGACGAATACATCGATTTCCAGGTCAAGGTGTTCGAAATGATCGATACTAAGAAGAAACACGAGCTCAGCGCATCGGACTTCATAGTTCCCGCGCGCTAGTGGGCGGTGCGACGTGGCTGTGACAGGTTTTCGGCCCGGCGCCAAGCACCACGTGATTCGCTGTTGGGTCAAGCCCCGTCGGCTCCAGGAGCAATGCCCTCCAAGACCGTGTTCCTTCCGTCAAACCAATGGCCTTCCAGCATTAGGAGCAGACCACTATCGTCTACCCAGGCCGATGCGGGAAACGATCTCCAGGAATTCCCTGAAGGTCGACTCCTGGAATGCCGCGGTCTTCTTGCCTCCACTGCGGGCGCGATCGGCGCCACGTAAATAGTCACCGCTCTCGATTGCGCGGCGCGGATTCGTCAGCTGCAGCCCATGCCGCATTCCCGGCGTGACGAGTTTGGTTATCACGCCGGCATTCGAAACGGAACTGCTGTTGGAAGGCATAGTTGAATGCGCTTTGATCGTGAACCCCAACTGCAGCGCGATTTTCGTGCGCGGCAGCTGCCGCGCTGCGACATAGCGTTCGGCGACATCGGAACGAACCTCCTCGAGTGGATCGCGAAGTGCTTCCAGTCTTCTTCAGGCGACGCTGGAGCGTGCGCTTGTGCATCCCGCCGATGACATCAGCAATCTGATTTCCTGTGCGGAGAAAGTCGGGGCGTACCAGAATCTTGGGATGGGCGCACCCGCCACAAGCGCGTACAGCCCTGCCAGAGCAGCCATCTCCCGAGTTCTCGCGCAGGTACCCCTAGCACCCATCGCGGCACCGCCTCCTCAGGAGTCGCGTACAATGGGGCGTGCTCGAGTGCATTCGCGGGCTTTGCGCCGGAGAATCTCCACCATGAAAACGCTTTTTCTGCATCCCCCTTCCTTCGGCGGTTATGACGGGGGTGCCGGCGCGCGCTATCAGATGAAGCGCGAGGTGCGCTCGTTCTGGTATCCAACTTGGCTCGCGCAACCGGCGGCGCTTGTGGAAGGCTCGAAATTGATCGATGCGCCGCCGCACCGCTTGCAATTTGAGGATATCGCACCGGAAGTGCACAACCGCGACCTAGTGGTGATGCACACGTCGACGCCCTCCTTCAACTCGGACGTGAAGATCGCCGAGATGATCAAGTCACTCAAACCGGACATCAAAATTGGCTTGATTGGTGCCAAGGTCGCGGTTGAGCCCGAGAAGAGCCTCGTCGCCGCTGCGGCTGTCGATTTCGTCGCGCGAAACGAATTCGACTTTACGATCAAAGAGGTCGCCGACGGTAGAGCGTGGAGCGACATTAAAGGCATATCCTACCGGAACAAGGAAGGCGCCATCGTTCACAACGATGACCGCGAAGTTCTCGAAAACATGGACGCCCTGCCTTGGGTGACGCCTGTTTACAAGCGCGATCTCACGATCGAGAACTATTTCGGCGGGTACCTCAAGCATCCCTACATTTCCTTTTACACCGGCCGCGGATGCAAATCACGCTGCACGTTTTGTCTGTGGCCGCAGACTGTGGGAGGACATCGTTATCGTGTGCGCTCGGTCGAAGACGTCGTCGCGGAAATGCAGTGGGCAATGAATGCCTTTCCGCAGGTGAAGGAATACTTCTTCGACGATGACACGCTGACGGACAACCTGCCGCGTGTCGAGGCACTGGCAAAGGCACTCGGCAAGCTCGGTGTCATCTGGTCGTGTAACGCCAAAGCAAACGTTCCGCGCAGAACCCTGGAGATCATGAAGGACAATGGCCTGCGTCTGCTCCTGGTGGGTTATGAGTCGGGCAATCAGCAAATCCTGTTCAACATCAAAAAAGGCATGCGGGTAGAGTTCGCGCGCCGCTTCACCAAGGATTGCCACGAGCTCGGAATCAAAATTCACGGCACCTTCATCCTGGGCCTGCCCGGCGAGACCAAAGAGACGATCCAGCAGACGCTGGATTTCGCCAAGGAGATGAATCCTCACACGATTCAGGTCTCACTCGCGGCCCCGTATCCCGGCACCTTTCTCTACCGCCAGGCAAAGGAGAACGGCTGGCTCTATAACGAGGAAATCGACCTGCTCACTCAGGAAGGAACGCAGATTGCGCCGCTGAGCTACCCGCATCTCAGCCACGGCGAGATTTTTGACTCGGTCGAGGACTTCTACAAGAAGTTCTATTTCCGGCCGACGAAGATCGCAGCTATCGTGGCCGAAATGATCGCCAGCCCGCAAATGATGAAGCGCCGCTTGCGCGAGGGCGCCGAATTTTTCCGCTTTTTGCGCACGCGCCACGACACGCCTTGAAGGAACGAATCCCTCGTGGAGTACCGTGCGCGTTAAAGACGGGGGGTAGCGGTAGAAATTCGTGGTTGGCGGACTGCAGCGCCCAGCTCCAGCTAGGGCGGCGCGCCGCCCTCACCCTTTACGCCCGACCTCCGCCGTTGTCTGTGAATTTGGCGACCCTCCATCCATTGCCACGACAGCAACGACAGCACACCCCACAGCACTTCCCGCAGCCGCTTGGCCATGGAAACGGCCAACGCTAATTCCGCGTCGATGCCGAGCGGCCGCCCAAACAGCACCAGGCCTGCTTCCTGCACTCCCAGGCCCGCAGGTACAACGAAGGCAACATGACGGATGGCTTGAGTCATGCTCTCAAGAATCAGCGCCACCCTGGAATCCATTGGATGGCCAAATAGCCGCAGGGCGAACCAGACTTCGAATGCCCCTAAGAGCAATGCGACGAATTGTAACGTGCCAGCAAAGAGTAGCGGGCGATGGCGTCTCAGGGAGGCGCGCACCTCTCGATCGAGAGACGCCACGCCTTCCGATAGTGGGCTGGTCCCGACCAGCGCCAGCAGGAAGGCGTGCATGCGCTCAAAGATTGAGCCGTGACGCAACAGCCATCCCGTCGCCAGCGGAACCGGGAGAGTGAACAGCAGAGCAAGCAGCAAACCCGGATGCTCATGGACGCCAACGCCGCGCTGGAACAGCAGCAATACCCCCACAACGAAGAATAGGTACAGGGCGAACAGCGTTATCAGAATTTCGACAATGATGCTTGCACTTGCCGGTGCCACAGGCACACCGCGCCAACGTAATAATCGAACCCCGATCACACCGCCGCCTACACTCGCTACCGGTAACAGCCGATCGATCGCTTCGCGTACCGTAGTGGCCCAAAACAGGTAACCGAGGCCGACTCTTTCCTCACGATTGATACCGCGCAGGAGACTGGCCCAGCCAAGCGCGTAGAGAAGAAAGTACACTGCGCGATACGGGATCAACCAAAGAAGTGGCCACCCTGCCAGAGCCAGGGTATGAACCATGGCGGCGAGATCCACGCGGACCGCCAGCGCCACCAGAATGGCGAGACCGAGCAGTGCGCCGATACGCAATGCTGTTCTCAAACTGTTGCCGCCGTCAGCGAAACGCGAGAAATTTGGGCCAACAACCGCCCCCCAGGCTCAGCGCATGATGCCGTCGGCATCGACATCAAACGCCTGGCCCCGCCACAGGACGCGCGAGGTAAAAAAGCACCCGCACCATACTGCGAAAATCAATAGCTCCCGCAGCGGCAGGAGCCACAAGTCGCCTAACAGCGGTCGTTCAGCGGGCGCGCGCTGCATAAAATGCAGCAGCAGTCGAGCAACGACGGTGATCCAGAACAGCACCTCTGCGCCCAGGGGAACGACCGGTTGCGCGAGGCAGAGCAGCAGGCCACTGCTGGCCAGCAGCAAGCTGAAGCTCAAAAAGAGTAAGGGGAAGCTACGCGGCCGCAGGACACGCAGGGTACGCATCCAGCGCAACTCGTGCCGGAAGAGTGAGGTTAAGTTCACCTCATGGTGTTGTGCCGCAACCAGATACCTCGACATGACGATTTTCAGGCCCAAAGCGCGCACCAGCTCGCCCAGCCTGTAGTCGTCTGCCAGATGATTCGCGATCGCTTTGAAACCACCAATGGCTTCGAGGGTATCGCGCTGCAAACACAAAGTTTGACCCGAGACGTAGCCCTGAAAGCCGAACAGTTGGGCGAGCAGCACGCAGGGCATATACCATTCGTTGACATACATTGCGCCCAGCTGTGAAGAAATTCGCGCCGTCGGCACGTCGCGGTATATGCAACTGACCAGGCTCACGGCGGGGTTTTGCAGCGGCGCCGTTACGGTCGCCAGGTATTCCGGGCCAACCCAGGTGTCGCTGTCAGCGATGACCAGCACGTCGTAGCGAGCGTGTCCGACCATGTTTATCAAGTTGCTGATTTTGTAGTTTCTGCCGTGCAACGCCGGATCGACGACGACGTCGATTTGCAGCAATGGGAATTCCGCTACCAGTCGGCGAACTGCCCGCAGGGCAGGATCGGTCACGTCGCGCACGCCAAACACGAGCTGGAAGGTCGTGAAATCTTGCTGGCAGAATGTACGCAGGTGCTCGTACAGGTGCGGCTCATCGTTGCACAGTGGCTTGAGCACGGTTGCAGGCCGCAGTTGAGGCGAAGGCACGGAAATGCCTCGGTGGCGCCAAACCGCTGCGGCAATAAGCGTCAGCACGGAATAGCAAGCGGCGAGTATCAAGCACAGGTAGCCGCAGGCTCCGATAAGCGAATGGATGGATCGCATCGATACCTCGCGTCCGATCCCGACCTCAGTCAAGGCTGCTGCGCGTGCGCCAAGCGAACACCCTCGCCGACATAAGACGGGAACTCATCCGAAAGCCTCGCAATGGTCAGTTCAGCACCGGCACTATACGCAGGAACCGGGATCGGGCAGAAGTCGGTTGGCGCCCGTCGGACCAATCGGGTCGCAAGGACGTTGCAATGCGGGCGGGGGCAAGATCTCTCCTCCTTTGTGGCTTGGTACGCTCTCAGAAAGATGACATCTTGGGACACCGCGACCGGCGCTTCAGTTCACCGAAGCGCGTGTCGCAGCGGGTAGCCCCATCAATGCCGGCTGGAATAGCAGCGCCGATACCAACGTCCAGACGAGCGATATCATCAATAGCTTGCCCATACTCGCGGTACCCGGATGGCTGGAGGCCCACAAACTGCCGAATCCCGTGGCAGTTGCCAGCGCGCTGAAGAAAACCGCCCGCGCGAGGCTTGAGGTGAGTAAGTGCGATCCGCCGGCGCGCCAAGCCATCACGAAGTAAATATGAAAGGCGACCCCGATCCCGAACAGCAACGGCAGCGCGATGATATTGGCGAAATTAAGCGGCTGATCCATGAGGACGCAGCTACCCATGGTCAATAAACCGGTCAGGACGATGGGTGCCATGGTAATGGCCACGTCGCGCACGCGTCGCAACGTAGCCAATAAAAGTACGGTAATGGCTGCGAAGGAGAGCACGCCTGCCTCGGCAAAAGCGTCTACCACTGCTCGACCAGCCTCGTGAATGCTCAGCGGAGTACCAGTGGCGTCTGGGATTACCTTGATGCCGGCGGCTAAGAATCGATTGAGTACCACATTATCATTGGCGTCGCCCTTGGCCGTGATGGACACGCGTGCGCGTCCGTCAGGTGCCAGCCACGCCTCTACCAGGTCCGGCGGCAGCGTCGCGATGCTGATCGGCTGTGGCTGCAGCGAATCGCGGATCTGCTCAAGCAGCGTCGTCGCTCCGGAAAGCAACACCGTGGCCGCTTCGGTTCTTGCGCTGGGGGCGGCTTTTTCCAAAGCCTCGAGAGCATCGGCGAGCCGCAAGGCGTCACCCGCCGACGCATCACGGCTTGCCACCTGACGTAGGCTGGCAGCAGTGTCATGCAGACTCTTTGTCACCTCAGCGTCGCTCGGCGGCAGCGCGACTGAGATCGGATTCAACGCCAGGTCCAGCAAGCTGGCCGCATCGGCGATTATTGCAAGCTTCTCGGGCTGATCCGCAGGTACGAAGCTGGAGAGCGTTCGTGCCTGGGACACCTCGGGCAGCACCCTGACTCGAGCCGCAAGTGCGTCGGCGGCCGCGAGGTCAGGGCGGATCACCTCGAGAGTGTTCGGAGACAGCTGCGGGTCGATCGTCAGATCGTGCAGCGTGGCAACGGACTCCACCCTGGAACTACGCAGGTGAACAGGGTCGGAGTCGAAGCGCACGAGCGGTAAAAAGAGCGCGGAAAGCGCGCCCGACGCTATGCCCACGCCTACCACGATGGCCCGGTGACGCAACACGAAATTGTCCAGCCGTTCCAGCCGCGGATGCTTTGCATCCGCCGCCGCTCCCGGCGCCCGCGTAAGCTGAATGAGGGCCGGCAACAGGGTCAGATTGAGCGCCAGCGCAATGAACATGCCGAAACCGGCTATCACGCCAAGCTGCGATACCCCGTAGTACGCGGTGGGCGCAAGCGCGAGGAAGCCTGCCGCAATAGCCGTGGCCGCCAATGCCAGCGACCGACCCATGCCACCAGCGGTCGCAATGAGAGACGCGCGGACATCTTTCCCAGTCGCGCGCTCGGCCCGATAGCGAACGCTGAATTGGATGCCGATGTCGATACCTAAGCCTACGAATAAAGGGATGAAGGCGACGGAGATGACATTGAAGCGATGGAAAATGGCGAGGCCCAGCGCCGCCGCACTCACGAGACCCACCAGCGTGGTTGCGAGGATGGAAGCGATGAGCCAAACCGACCGCACCGCCATCCACAGCATCACGGTGATGGCCCCGAACGCGAGTGCCGCGATCAAGGGTGCCCGCTCGGCCAGCGTCGCGAATTCCTCATCCTGTAAAGGTACCGGCCCGGTGATGCGCACGAGCACACCGTGAGCGCCGTCCAGTTGTAGTGCCTGCGCGGCCGTGCGTATGGCAGCGATTGCCACTTTGCCCGGCTCTAACCGTGAGAATTCGAGCTTGGGATCCACCAGTATCACGTGGCGCAATTCCTGTTTTTGCGGTGGCCCTCCGGAGATAAGATTACGCCAGGAGAAAAAAACCCTCTTGTGATCATGCAGGCCCTCCAGCGCATCGGCCAACCGCCGGATGGGATTAACGATGTCAGCGAACGAGGCGCGGCCACTGCTCACTCCTTTGAGGGTGAGGGACAGCGCCCCCAGCACGCCGCGCAACGACGGATCAGCAGCCAGTGGCCCGAGAAAGGGCTCTGCCTGGATCAGCCGGGCCATAGCCCCTTGCACGTCTTTGGTCGAAGCGTAAAGCAGTCCGTTGTGGGCCCAGAAGGGTCCCGCGCCCGGGCGGTAGACGGTCCGAAAAAGCAGATGCTCCTTGCGCAACGATTCCGTCAGCGCGGCAACGGCCGCGTCTGCCAGCTCAGGCGTTTGGCCGTCCACGACCACGACGATCGGCGGACCGGCTTGCCGGAACACCGCATAGAATTCGGTTTCACGCATTCGCCACGGCAGTTTCGGCGAGAGCAGCGTGTAAGTGTTGGTACTCATGGCAAAATGGCGGAGCGTATACATCGTGACCACTGCTACGTGTACCAGGGCGACAATCACCACGATCCAGGCTCGGTCGGCGCACAGGGAAACCATCCGCGCGCTGAGGGACAGCCGGTTGCTCACCGCGTCCGGCGCCCTGGATGGCTGGATTTGTGGCCGATCCGGTGAAAGAAAATCACGTTGCCCATTGCGTCGGGTTAGTGCTCCGGCGGACGGAGGAACGGAATCGCCTCACGCCATTGCGCCGATAGGCCCCCAAGTCCGTCGATCGATGGCGGTCACGGAATGCTTCGCGAACAGTTTGCTCATCCTCACGAGGCACAAATCGGCAAGATCGGGCGCTCGATCGGCATCCCGGTCGGCAAGGCGCGTGAGCTGATCAAGTATCCTCGGGTGTCAAAGGAGAGTGCTATCAGCCCTTTCATTCAGCATCGCGAAAGCCACCGACGCGCTTCGAGGTGACCGGCCGTTTCCACGAAGGACTGCCTCGCAGATGAGGAGCGGCTCCGTGACGCTGGCCGCGATTTGCGTCGACTCATCTGACGCAACCGGCGAGCCTCATGAGGGGGGCCGTGCCCCGCTCTCGCGCGCCTTCTCGAGCTGCTCACGAATGAGGTGGCTCCGCCGCATGCCCGATCGTTTCGACCCCCGCTCAAGCCACGCCGCACGCTCTTCTGTAAGACGAATTGTTACTGGATGACCCATAGGACAATATCGTAAGACATACACCTAAAGATCGGAATGAGACGTCGCGCGCAAAACCATTCGGACAGCAGGGGAGCTTGAAGCGAAAGTGTTCGAGCCTTGATTGGTGGAAAGGGAGGGACTTGTTTCCCTGGTTTGCCCTCCCCTAAGCCCTTGAATCAGGTCGGTCGCAGAACGGCACCGGATCGGAAATTACCAGTTTTGTGGAACAATTGTGTACCACACACTGGTGAGGCCGGTATCGGCCGCCAGCTGATGATTGGCCCTGTATTACCGGTATTGACCCGATCTCGACATTCGTGAACGGCGGCTTCCGGGGAGTGGCATTTCTTCGACCGAATCGCACGGCCGACCCACATGCCTCGCCGAGAAGCGCTGCGCAGGAACCCGCGCACTAGCGGAGCTTTCTCCAGTAGTCGACAAACTGGCCAGCGGCCTCGTTGCGGTGAAGCCACCTCTGTCAAAGCTCCCCAGCAATCCCTCGCCCGCCGGCTCAAAGACACAATTCATCCATCCTGCTGACAGAGTTGCGGCAGCACTCTGCGCCACCTCTAGATTAGCTAGATGCAATGTTCGGCAGCGAACAGATATGCCTCTATGCTGCACGTAAGGTGAGGGGTTAAGAAATACGAGGGCAATGTATGAAAATTAACAATCAGTGCGTCACGATTGCGGCTTTCCTTAGTCTTGCGCTCACGGGGGTCGCCGCGGTTGCTGATGACCATCCATTCACTCAAGGGCCGGTCGTCAACGTGGCAGGGATACGGACTGAATACGGAAAGTTCGACGAATACATGAACTATCTCGCCACGACATGGAAGCCGGAACAGGAAGCGGCAAAAAAGGCCGGCTATATCATCAGCTACAGGGTAGTCACTGTAGAGCCACGTGGGGAAAATGATCCAGACATTTACCTAGTGGTCAACTACAAGAACTGGGCGGCGTTGGACGGTGCGACTGCCAAGACAGATCAGATACTGAAGCAAGTGGAAGGCAGCTTGGCAACCTCCAACAAGGGCGCGGTCGACCGCAGCAATATCAGGCGAGTAGTGGGTTCGTGGACGGGCCAGGAACTTGATCTGAAATAGCACAGGAACCTTACTGCACAGAAGGGGAAGCCGGGCCTTGCGCCCGGCTTTTTGTTGTTCAGCCCGTCGGGCCGGATGCTCGGCGCGCCCCCACGAGAGCGATCGACCCCTAGAATGGCAGGAGGTGAACGTCCGCTACGCGGCAGTCATTCCGGCGCGATCACTGGCGGGAATTGGGCCGATCGGCGACCCTGAGCACTCAGCTGGCGCTGATGGGCGTCGCGGGATCGGTATTGGTCTTTTCATCGTAGTCTTGTGGGCCCACTTGGTCGTCACGTCTTGGTTTGGACTACACTGAAACTCACTGAAGCAGTTCTGCGTCTCTGAACCTTGGAGCTCAGGGAACCAACATGATTGACGCGCGTACGGGCCAATCCCTCACTGCAGGCAGTCTTGAAGCTGCAGAACAGTATCAGCTGGCTGTTGATCGCATCCTTGGCTCTGAGACGGGCGCAGCAGAAGGCCTCGATCGGGCTCTGGCGCTGGACAACAATTTCGCTCTGGCGCTAGCCGCACGCTACATGCTTGCCAAAGACGCTAAGTCAGCGGACGCCGATGTCTTCAAAGAGCGTGCACTCATGGCGGCAGAAGCCGCTCTACCCTGGGAGCGTGCGCATATCCTCGCGCTCTTTGCCCTGCTTGAAGACCCTTATTCCAACCTTGCAGCGACCGAAACCTACATCGCTGGCAATCCCAGTGACCTGCTGGTCATCTCGCAACTTTGTGGTTACCTGATCTTTTACGGCGGTGCGCGCAAGCTTGAGCGGGTTCTAAGTATCATGGAATCGGTCAATCCCAGTCTGCATGATGATTGGGCATGTCTCGCGCGCCTCGGGTTTGCGGCCAGTGAGGCCGGCGATCGGAACCGCGGTCGTGCACTCGTCGAGCGGGCACTGCGGCAGAGGCCGCAGGCACCCTACGTTATCCACGCCTACGCTCATGTGTTGCACGATCAGGGCAAGCCCAAGGAGTCGCTGAAGTTGCTGGGTAACTGGCTAAACGAACACCGCGGTTCGGCCGTAGGCGGCGCCATGTATGGTCACGTGCAGTGGCATCTGGCGCTGGCGGAATGGCAGTTGGGGTTGGCCGAGCAGGCGTGGCAGCGCTATGAGCGTTACTGTGCACCCGAGACCACTCGCTGTGGTCCGGTGCTGACTCTGGCCGATTGCGGCGGTTTTCTATTGCGCGAATATCTGCGAACAGGAGCTACCCGTCCGGTCTCGGCCGCAGTTTCTGCATTGTCCGAGCGATTCGGCGCCATGCTTTCGCATCCTTTCATAGCGCTGCATCTTGCCGGTATTCAGGCATCAGCCGGCGATCTCGCCTCGCTGGAGCAAAGCAGGGCGGCGATTGCGGCCAAGGAGCCCAGCGACCAGACGTGGCTCTCACTCTGTCTGGTTGATGCTATCGGTCAATTTGCCAGGGGGCAGTACGCCGATGTCGCCGAATTATTGAAAATGGTATCAGTAGATCAGCGCATCAGCGTGGGGGGAAGTCGCGTTGAGCGCGTTCTGATTGACCTGCTTGAGGCTAGAGCAGTTGAGCTGGCTGCGTAGCCTGCAAATCCCTTCGAGATTGTGCTAGACGTGGATAGCCCCGGGCCCTGAGGCGGTGCTAGATTGGTCATTCGAGCGTCCGCTCTCGCGAAAATTACCGGCTGTCGATCAACTCCAACACACAAAAATCCTGCCGTCTCGACCACCTGCTGCTCGGCCTTCCCACGAACATTCGTGAGACGGCCTCGACCGACCGACACGAGAACGTA
>Ga0310810_10007230_pt1 | contig 12646 bp, 11 predicted proteins | sample NCmetagenome_FD_207641 | JGI IMG/M metagenome (GOLD analysis project Ga0310810, IMG submission 207641) | Soil microbial communities from experimental microcosm in Duke University, North Carolina, United States - NC | ecosystem: Engineered > Artificial ecosystem > Soil microcosm > Unclassified ... | reverse complement strand
GACCTTGATCGTCATTCAACGTTGACAGTCGGAGTCGCAGCCTGTGCCCGGATCGCGTAAGTCGTCAGACCTGTTTACGGCGGCCGGCGGCGCGCCCGCTACCTCCTCGAGACGATCGGCGATGGCGACGCAGCCTAACGCCGGCCGACGTCATCGCGTCGTCGCAAACAAGAGTTGCGCGCCGTGGCCAATGAGCTGGTAGACAGAACGCTTCTTCCCAAACGCGCCTATCTGCTCCACGGCGGTACGACGCCGACCGATCTCGCGTAGGTGATCAGTTGCCCGCGATGCTCGTGCGAATCACCGGCCTGCCACGACATCGCGGTGAGAGCCGTCAACCGCATACGTGGCGGCAGAGGAAGCTTCACCGTCCGAAGGGTCGAATCGGGACGTGCGGCGGTGAGTTGCGCGGCCGTCGCTGCGGTTACCTCGTTGCGAGCGTAGCCCCAAGCCCGCTCCACCTGATCGAGAACGTCCCTTTTTGCTGTGATTGCGGACAGCTTAGTTCGCGCCTCGGGGAAATCCGGCCAGTCGGTCGTCATCTTCCCGCCCACCGCGGCGGGGAGAACGAAGTACCACGCCATGGCCATATGTATCAGCACGTTTCCCACTGTGCGCACCTCCGGAGTCGGGCGCCAATCGTACTTATCCTCCGGGATCGCACGTGCCAGCGCGATGACCTTGTCGTACAGATCATCCATGTCGCCGAGGAATGCGTCGCGGACCGCGAGCGCAGATTTCGCATCGGAAACGCTAACCGCGGGGAATCGCGTGAACGGTTGCGGTGTCTGCGACTCGGCGACGGGTGCTAGGGCGAACAGTGCCGGGACAGCGATGACTCGCGACAGCGTGAGACGCCTACGACGCCATTGGATCGACGGCGACATACTCCGTCTCTCGAGGCGAAGGTGTACCGATTGGGAATTCGGCGCCGGAAAACCGCCGTGCATCGCTTTGCGCCGACAAGAATGCATCCCTCTTGGGAGTAGAGCGCCAGCGACGGGAGCCGACAAAACGAACGCCCGTCAATGCAATCGGGTCTCGATTGCGCAAAGCTGTCATCCGACGTCGTTCGCGCGCAGATGGGTCTTGAGTCGGCGGCGGCATTTTCCTAGAGAGGACTTGCCTGAAGGCCAAGCGCGTTAGGCGCGGGGGCCGAGCACGACGGGAAGCGCTTCCAGTCCTCGGAGGACCACGCCGCGCCGCCATCGGCGTCGCCGGGCTCCGCCCGCGACGCGTAGCCCCGGCGCCCGCCGCAGCAGCGTGGCAATGGCGATCCTCCCCTCCAGCCGCGCCAGCGCGCCCCGAGGCAGTAGTAGTAGTGCACCCCCTGCCCGAACGCGAAGTGCCGGTCCGGCTGCCTCGCGCCGTCGAGCGTCTCGGGATCCGGGAACTGAGTGTCGTCCCGGTTGGCGGAGGCGAGGACTGCGTACACGAGTTCCCCGCGGGATCGCTATTCGCGAGCAAGCTCCGTGCGTCGCGCGTCGATCGCCCGCCGCACGGCGTCGAGGCTCGCGCGGTCCCACTCCCGGAATGTCTGCTGCTCGAACAGCTCGAGCGCGTCTGGCCCCATGTCAGCGACCTCCTGAATCCACCGCAGCCGCATGGTGAGCGGGGCGTCCGGGCGCCCGGTCACCGGCCACGGCCGGATGGACGGCGGCGCCCGCGACAGCTTCCGCCTCGGTGAAAAGCCTGTCCAGCACGGGGCGATGTTGCCAGTCGTCTTCGCCAAGCCAGCGCGCGAGCCGCGCCTCACCCTCCCGCTCGAACCGGATCACGGGCAACGTTGGGACCGTCGATCGCCGGCGAGACGACCTTGAGGACGGCGATCTCCGAGACGGACCATACTCGATCGTGGCGGTCACGGTAGGCGATGGGGAGTTGCTGCCGACGTACTCGAGCCGCGGTCATGATTGCTTGGCATGGCAACTGTAAAGCCGATCGCACATCAAAAACGGGCCCTTACCGGGGCCCGTTTTCGTGCAGAATGTTGCCAAAAATGTTGCCGTCGTCGGAGGTGCAACGACAAATCGCGCGCGTAAGTCGTTGCACTACATAGAGGCGCCGATCGGAATCGAACCGATGAATAGCGGTTTTGCAGGGCCAGTACTACCAGTCCCGAATGACGCGCCATCGCCGGCCTGGCAAGCAATCGCCGTCACTACGTCGCTACAGTTGCGATGGTTACCCTTTGAAGTATCCGTTAAGCGCTGACGCCATGCGCAGCCAAAGTCGGTCATACAGCGCCTTGTTCTCCCCACTTTCTCCCCACTTCTCCGGCTGGAGAACTTAAGGGCTCCGCTTGCTGATTAGAGCTCTGACGCGAAGACGGCTGATGTTTCCTACCTGGCGGGCCTCGAACGTAGATTCGAGCAACGGGACATTTTACAGTCCTGTCTCGACAAAACTTTACGCGCACGCGGTCACTCAAGCGGCGGTTTCGCTGCGACCGGGCAGTGCTTTGGCCATGACTTCCACGCGCCGCTCATCGTTCGAGCAGATTCGATTGCGAGAGAAGCAAAGCGTCAGCAGAAAGGTTCACCGCCGCAACGGCCGGCGCCGACCTCTTTACTCAGCCGCAAACCACGTGCGACCCGGTCGGCACTTTCAATGTTTTTATCGGCACTTCGATGAAGTTAAGTTCGATGCGAGCCGCGCCGACCGTGGCCGTATCCCGCACGCTCGGTCGGCTGATTCTCTGGCTGTCACCTCGCAACCAAGCGACGCGGATTCCAGTCCATGCAGCGTTGCCGACACGGACGGCCCGCAACGCGTGTTTTGCGAAGGTAGAAACAGCACTTGGCCTGATGGCCCGTTTCGATCCGCTTCGGTTGCACCGCCTCGAGACAGATCTCACTGCCATCGTTGTTTGGCCGGCGGCTTCCTTCGCTGGGTCGCTCAACGCGGTGACGCGAATCTGCCTTCTCAACCGGAGCGTAGTGGACCGCGATCGCGCAGGCATTGCGACGGCCACCGTCCTCGTTCACGAGGCCATGCACGCGCGGTTGGTGCGACTGGGGTTTGAAGCCGACGCCCACAGCTCTCCTCGCATCGAGCGAGCATGCAAGCGCGCCGAACTGCATTTTCTGCTACGGCTCCCGCCTTTTACCGGCCGCGATGACGCGATTGCAGCGGCCCAGTCAGCGGTGGCGCAGACGCCCATCCGGGACCATCGCGGTCGCCGACGGTGACAACGCGAGGAAACTCGCGTCAGCCGGGCTCGCCTAACGCCGACAGTCGCCTAATAACGCGCTCCAATTATCGGTCAGCCAACCCATCCTTCGGTTCGGAACCCCGTACATGCGACGTGGCGACCGGAAGGTCCCGGTCGCCACGACATCATCGTCTCGTTATGCCTAACGCTGTTGCCTCTTGGGGTTATCCGGAATGACCTTGATGGAGGGATCGCATTTCTCGATTCTACAGACCGTTTCGGGGAGCGACTCGTTCTCGCCGTGCTTGTACGACGTCAGAATACTGACCCCAAGGCCCGCCGCAGGCAGGAGCCTCCCACCAGCACCCCGCGCGATCGAAGCCGCTGTCATCTCTCGAGGAAGTGGGTTTGGTGGCGCACCGCCCGCCGGCACGGCCTTGCGGAGTACTTGCATCCCCTCCGTCAGTTCATCCGCCTTCTCGGCGGCGGTTTGAAGTACTTCTGCTTCCTCGAGTGCTACCAGTGCCGTGCTTTCGCGCAGGTGTAGATCACCAAAGTAGTTCCCGACGAGCGTCATCAGCCCCGTTACAAGTTTACCCCAGTCGGGCGGCCACAGTCCGAACGGATCACTATAGTTGACCGGGTCGCCGTTCGCGAATCCGTAGAGATTCAACCCGCCCGCTAGGCCGATTGGGTCCTCCTGCGTGAACTTCCCCGTGGTCGGGTCGAGGTAGCGATTCCGCTTGAACAAGAGGCCCGAACCGTCTCGTTTCTGTTCGAGCAGGGAGCCGTGCCACGCCGCGACCTGGAAGACCTTCTGCTGGTTCGCCGTCCACCCGAACGGCCAGGCCACGCGTAGGCAGCGAGACGGGATCGTGCTGCCACAATGTTGGATCGACCCGTCGGCGAACGCGCCGTTGTCCGCCTCCCCGCGCACGTTCCAGTGCGGGACGATCGTGAACGGCTCCTGCCACTGCGCAAGTTGGCCGGACGAGTCGGCCTGGTACGCCCACCGCGTCACGCTCAGCGGCTGGTCGAGCGACGGGCCGACTGTATACGCCACTCTTCCATAGAACGGGTTGAGATCGGCGTTCAGCACGCCCGGCTGGAAAATGGGCTGCCGCGCCGCGAACGCGGAGTCGTTCTCGAGCGCCGCGTCGGCCGTACCCGTGTGGCCGGGCTGCTGGATCTCGACGAGCTCCTGGCTCCCATCCCACACGGTGCGTCGGATCGTACTCACGCCGCAGACCAGGCTCGGCGTGGTGATGACGCACTCGCGTTGTGTGCGCGTCAGCACGCGGCGACCTAACGCGTCGTACCGGTGCTCGTCGAAGTCCAGCGTGATCGGCACGTCCGGCCCGGTCGGCCCGCCCACAGTCGCCGTCCGATGATCGACCACGCGGAGACGACCATCCGCGGCGTAGAACATTGCCCGGTCTTCGCGGACGACTTGCCGACCTGTTGCCTGTCCAATCGTCCAGGAAAAGATCACGTTGCCCGACGCGTCGTACAGAAGCGAGTCCGCCCGCACGAGCAGTAAACTCCCATCCGGTTGCGGCTCAATGTGATTGACCCGCACCTGACGCGCAGTCTTCGGCTGATACCTCGTGTTGTTCTGGCCGACGTCCGTCTCGAACGGCTTGCTCACGGCGTTGACGATCACCGTCAGGGACGCCGTGTCATTGGCGAGGCCGTCGCGAATGAAGCTCTCGAACGAGCTGCCGCGAACGTCGCCGCCTTGCGTGGCGGAGTGCTCGGAGAAGCTGCTCGACCCGAGGTAGCCGAGTCCGTAGTAGGTCGCGGTCAACGTATCCCGCTTGCCTACAAAATTCGCTGTGAGCAGCCGGTCGCCGCGCGAGTTCAAGCCTAACGTGGTCTCGCGAAGCCGGGTCGCGGTAAAGTGCCCGAGTGTCGTGGAGTCACGGTTCAGAATGAAGTCGTTGTTCAGCCGGCTGGCGCCGTCGTACCCGAACCGGCGAACGATGCGCCCGGGGAACTGGATCGAGTCCACGCGCGCTTGCAGATCGTAGGCAAACGTGAAGACGTTGTTTTGCAGATCTGTAACCGTCGCGAGCGAGCCGGTGCCGGGGTCGTACTGGTAGCGGACCCGGTTGAACGTGCCGGCGGCAGTGGTCGTCAATTGTACGGGGTAGGTGAGCGCCGAACGACGGCCGTCGAGATCGTACTCATACCCGACGCCATAGACGTGCTTCGAGAAATCGCTCCCCGTGTAGTCACGGACCTTCAACGTCTCCGCCTGAATGAGCCCGTTGGCGTAGTAGCGCCGGCTCACGCGTGCGTCGCCGTTGTTCGCGCCGGTGACCGCGCCGGCTTCGTCGTACGCGAACGTCTCCGTGTCCGCCGCGACCGTCAGGCCCTCCATGACGTTCTTGAGGAGCCTGGGGTACGGAGACGTCGAGAGCGGGTCGCCGTTGTACTGAGAAAAGGGTATTCCCTGGTTCCGCGTCGGATACGTTACCGTGGGGAGTACTCGACGCGTTAGGCGGTTCAGCGCGTCGTAGGTCATGTCGGTCGCGAGACGCGTCGTCACATTCCCGGGGTCGGTACGGCGCGACACGAACCGCGTCGTATTCCCCGCGAGGTCGTACACCAGACTGTCTGACGCGCCGTCGCCGGCGGTCTCGCTCACCCGACGGTTGGCCCGGTCGTAGGCCCACTGCGTTCGTAGGGTGTCAACCCTGTCCGCGACGCCACGGGTAAAGGACAAGCGGTCCAGTCGCGTGAGGTTGCCCTCCGCGTCGTAGAACGACGTCACGCGAATCGCCTGGGCCGGGACGTTCGGGTCGGTCGGGCTCGGCGGCCCGGAGTCCGTGACGATCGAGTCCCGATCCATGAGGTCATATGCGCGGAACTGACACTGCTGTCCGCCGTTCCCGGCGAGGTCGATGTCGGTGCAAGAACTCGTCGTCCGGCCCACGGCGTCGTTGACGAAGTGCCGCGCCGTCCACACGAGGTTACCCGTCAACTGACGCACGTGCGCGACGTTCCCGTTCGAGTCGTATTCGATCGAATCACGATCTGGGCTTCCGAGCGGCTTGGGGTACTCCGCCGCGCGGAGCAGCCGGTCGCCGCCCCCCGAGCCGTAGTAGCGGAAGTTCACGCGGCTCGCTGTTCCTCGACCGTCCTCCTGCCAGATGCGATTCCCCGTGACGGAATCGTATCCGAACCGAACACTGTCGCCTTCAGGGTACGTAATCCGCGTTATGCGCTCCCACTTCGGGTCCCATTGGAACGTCGTAACCGCGTCTCGGCCCGGCCCGAGCGGTGCGTACTCCACACGCGCGCCGATGAGGCCGTTGGTCGTATAGAAGGCTTCGTTGACCCACCCGTTCTTGTGGACCACGCGCGTGACGAGCCCCGCGAATGCGCGGTTGCCTCGGTAGAGCCGAATGGTGTTCCCGACCGCGTCGGTCACCATCAGCGGTGCTCCGAAGCGGTCGGTCTTGATCTTCGTGACATCGATCACGTCGCCGTTCGGCCGCGGCCCATCGATGGACGTCGCGACGTCGCCGGGGGAGAGCGGTATCCCGCCGCACCCTCCTGCGACGAGTCCCTGGAGCTCCGCCGGGCAGATACTAGAATTGGCCGACTCGGTGGCGTTGACCGGAATAAACGTCGATATGAGTCGGCTCGAGAGGATCCCAAAGCCCTGACTCACGTTGTTCCGGTTCGTGCGGTGCCAAACGAGGACGCTGTTCGTGGTCTGGTAATCGAACCCGACAAACCGGCCGTCCGGGTCCGTTATGCGCGTCACCTTCCCGCGCTGGGCGTGGATGAGCGCTACCTTGCGCCGCGTTCCTCCGGTATTTGGCGCGGGGGCGGTCGCGGAATCGAGGAGCGGCGTGGATCCGCTGTAGAAGAACTGGTGCTGCGACCCGCCGGGGTGCGTGATCGCCCGCAGCCGCCCGCTCGCCGGGTCGTTGTCGAACGTGGTCGCGAAACCGAGCGGGTCTTTGGTCGCGACGTGTAGCCCATTCGCGTCGAACTCCACGCGGGCCCCGTGCCGGAGCTTCCGCACGTAAGTCGTCCCTTCGAGCACCAGCGAGTCGGGCCGATCGTAGCCAGCGGCGCCGTAGGCCTCGCCCGCCCGCGTGGTGTCCCGCACGTACCGGCGAGTGCTCCCGTCACCGCCGACCCACAAGAACCCTCCGCCCGGGAGCCTAACGAGCCGCTCATACCCGGCGAGCCACCAGCCGGCGCCGAACGCGCTCGCCTTCCGATTCACCACCACCAGCGTGTCGGACGCGGCGAGCGTTTGAGGCGCGCCCGCGACCGTCATCGTCACCGTGAATGTGTAGGGGTAGACGCCGGTCGTGTCGCTCGACGCGTCGTAGGTGAGCCCTATCCGCCGCGTCGAGTCACCAGGAATATTCGCGACCGCGGTGGGCGCCACGACCTGCACGTCGTTGCCGCCGCGCCGGACGCTCAGCGACACCTTCACGTTCGTCGCGCCCGCTGCCGGCGCCGTGACGTTGGCGAGTAGGACCGGGCGCGGCTCGGCGTGCGTGCTGGTGTAAAGGAGTACCGGGGTGCGGTCGTCGCCGCGCACCCGAAGTGATGGGAGCGGGTGGGCGATCACGAGGTCGCCGCACTCGTACGCCGAGTTGGTGGCCACGCCGAACGAGACGCACCGGGAGCGTTCGAGTGTCGTCCCCGGGTTGAGGGACTTCGTTTCGACCCGAGCCTGACTCGGCACCCGAACGGTGATGGTCGCGCCAGCCGCGACACTCTGGTTGTCGTTCACCTTCGCGACGAACGAGATGGTGCCGCTCCAACCCGGCGCGCCGGACGTGAAGGTCACCGTGAGCGGCACGGACTGGTTCGGACCCACGCCGTTGAGCGAGAACGTCGACCACGCGCAATTTAGCTCGAACGGCTGACAGGCCGCCGCCTGGATCGAGAAATCGACGGTCCGAGTGCCGGTGTTTTTCACGGAGAACACTTGCGTCTGGGCCTGGGCGTACGGCGGAACGTCGATCGTCCCGCTGCTCGGCGTGACCTGCACGCCGTCGGTCGCCGTCCGAGCGGTCCCGATAAGGGGGCCAACCAGGAGTACGACCAGTGTGAAGACTCGACGAGTCATGGAGATCTTCCTCAGGTCAATGTGATGCCCGACCGAAGCGCCAACAAAGGCGCGCCGGGCCGGACGTATTCGTTAGGCGCTGCCTCGAGATGTCCCGAAGGTCGTTGGCGGCGCGGTCGGCGCCTGGTCCCACGGCCGCACGACGACGACGACGGAGAGCCCGCCGCACACCCCGCGCGCGGAGCACACCCGCGCCATCACCGTATGCGGCCCGGCTGCGGCGCCGCCGGTGGCCGCGGTCTCCGCGGCGGGGTCTGCGACTGTGCCTAACGCTTCGACTGCCGTGACACGGAACCAGTCGGTCCGATCGACGCCATCGACCGTCGCGCGGAACGAGGCGGCGTCGACCGGGTCTCCGGCCTCACGCGGTGCGAAGCGAAAGACGACCACCGGCTTGTCGGCGGGGAGGGCGACGCCTCGCGCGGGGTACGCGAGGACGACCGCAGGCGGGCGGTACGGCGAGAGTCCCGGCGCCCGGCCGGCGAGCGCACAGCCGGCCGGTACGAGGGCGAGCGCCACGAACCCACGCGGGGCTCGGGAGAGAAGCGGATGGCATGGCAACGGTACCTCCGGGCAGCGGGTGAGGCCGGCGCGAACCACGCCGCGTGCGTGGCCGCCGACACCCATTCTCTTGCCGCCCTGTCACGCACCTAACGACAACGCCGCCCGGTTGGAATGGTCAACCGGGCGGCGTTGTCGCTGCAACCGTAGGGGGCCTAACGTGTCAACTGGGCACCGCCCGCCGATGGGGGCACCATCGGAGCAGCACGGTCCCGAGGACGAGCGCGGAATCGTTCGGAATCTCGAGCGGCGCGTAGTCGGCGTTGAGCGACACGAGCTCGACGCGCACGGAACTCACCCGCCCTACCCGCTTCACCACGTACCCGTGTTCCGGATGTCTCGCGACGACCACGGCTCCCGCCTGGAGGGTCGGGCCGACCTTCACCAGGATGGTGTCACCGGTGTGGAGCAGCGGGGCCATGCTGTCACCGGCGACGCCCAAGGCGACAAAGCGACCGTCCGCTACGCCGGCCGGCACTGCTACGAACGCCCCCGGCGGCTCGTCCCAGAGCTCCCGGCCGACTCCCGCCGCGACCGCGAGGTCCCACCATGGCGCAGACCTCTCTCCAGCCGCGGTCACGCCGCCTACGGTATCCGGGTCACCCGCCAACGCGTCTCGCGCGGCGTACGTCCGGGGTGGCTCCTGCACGCACCGGACCTTGTGCCGGCCCGCAGCACGGTCCGCCGCGACTCGGCGCTGCACGCGGTCGGCGAACGCGTCCGCGTCGGCGTCCAGCTTGCGCCGCTCCGCGCTCGTTAGGCGGCGCCGGGCCTGACGGGCCATCCAGTCGAAGAACGGGCCGTGGCGCGGGTCCGTGGGGTCGATGCGCTCGTACGCGACGCGCGCGACGAGATCGACGACCAGGTCCAACGCGTCCTCGGTGAGATAATCCCGCGGGTCAGCGGTCATCGGAGTCTCGCCTGCGCTGGTGGATCGGTGACATACGGTTCACGCGCCCCCGCCTTCGGTGCCGGTCGCACGCCCGTAGCGAGCGGACGGGAACGTGCGGCGGAAGAAGTCCTCGATCTCGACACGCTCGCGTCCCGTGAACGAGGCGGCGTGCTGCAGCGTGGCGTCCTTGAGTCGCGCGCGGAGGCGCATGACGCGGTTCCGCACCGCGCCGTGGGTCATGCCGAGCCACTCGGCGATCACGCTCTGCGGCACCCACCGGCTCACCCAGGAAAACAGGAGCTGCTCCTCGGGACTCAGTCCCTCCTCGAGCATCGAGGCGAGGCGCTCGAGCGCGGGCGAGGCGGGGGCGCGCTCATACCCGGGCCCCGCGCTCGCGCGCCGCGTCGCTTCCGAGACGGTGCTCTCAACAGCTCCGCCTGGGTCGTTCGTGTCCATACCCTCTCGCTCCCAGTCGCGGCGCCGGCGGTCGCCGCGGTACTGCTTGAGGCGTTGCAGGCGGAGCGCGCGTACGAGGTACGGGGCCAGCGCGCGCGGATCGGGGTCGTCTCGCGGCGCAGCTGCAGTGCGACGTCGTCCAGGCACTCGTCCACGACCTCCTCCCACAGCGCGGGCTGCACCCGCAGCCGCCGCGCCTCGTCCATGAGGAGCGGCTTGAACGTCCGCAGGAACTCCCGATACGCGTCGGGTTCATCGCGTCGCATGCGAGCCACCAGCTCGCGTTCCCAGGCGGCGCGCCGCCGCTCCACGTTCTCGCGCAACATGACGGCGTCGCCTCTCGCTCACCAGTCCGCTTCGTGTCAACCGCTCATCGTCCCTCCACTGCTGTCTTCCCGGGGTGTCACGGCGACCCGTGTCCCCATCGCGCGCGGTCCATCCGGTGGTCGAGCCAGTCGCGGAGCCGCCGCTCCGTGCGGGCGAGCACCCTGTCGCCCGCGTCGACGCGCGTGACGGCGTGTCGGAAAACGGCCGCTTTCCCGCCAGAGAGCCCGAGTCGAGCCGCGCGGTTGAGGAGCCCGAGCACCTCGGCGGCGAAATCGGCGCGACGCTGTACGTCGGGATCGCCCGGAACCGGGTGGCCCGCGTTCCGGGTCGCGCGGCGGAGCCTAACGCGCGCGCGCTCCGCCTTGTCCATCTCCTCGCGGCTGGGCCGGTGTCGCGACGCGGTGAGCCCGAGGTTCGCCAGCGCGCGCCCGATCGCGGACGTCTCCGTGTTCTCGAGACAGGCCACGGCGTTGACCTTGCCGTCGTCGACGCGTTCCGCCGCCCACCCCGTGGCGGCGGGCTCCCGCTCGACGGGAGTGCGGAACACCTCGGCCCGAAACGTCACGTCCGCGTCGGTGTGCCTAACGAGGTGCGTGACGATCCGCCCGGTGGGGTAGCGGTCGTAGAACAGCCGAATGCGTTCGGCGACGGGCGAATACTCGCTGTCGCCGAGCCGGAAGTCTGACTTCGGCATGGCGGAACTGGACGAGAGCCGGAACGGGAACGGGATTGGGCTCCCAATATTTCCCGAAGAAATACCGAAATCAATTGCCAAGCTATACGAACTGGTAGTCGTGCACCGGTGTCTTGCCTGCACGGTGTTCTTCGCGTCCAGAGAGCAACAACGGACCTTCGCTGGGATCAATCGTGGCGGCCTGAGCTTTCGGCATTGGGCAAGCAAGGGATTGGTTGGTATTGTCACTTTTATGTGAAAAACACATATTATTGGTGACAGGTTCACGCGGTCCCGGAATTCTCTGCCGATTTTATGTGAGAAACACATGAAATCGCCTATTATAGGGTCAATGCCGAGTAAGCATCAGCGGACGGTCTACGAAATTGCCGAGGGACAACACGGCTACTTTACCGCGGCTCAGGCCGTCGCGGCTGGCGTGCCGAGCGCCCACCTGCCCGACATGTTGCGCCGCCGCGTCGTGGAGCGCATCAGTCGCGGCGTCTACCGACTCGTGGACTTTCCTCGTGCGCCGACGGCGCAACTCATGGAAGCCACGCTCTGGCCGGCGAGCCATCGAGAGGACAACCGAGGAGTACTGTCCCACGAGTCGGCGCTCGCGTTCCACCGGATCTCTGACGTGAGTCCCTCGCAGGTCCACATCACCATCCCGCGCCGTTTTCGCATTCGACGCGCCGTGCCGACATACCTGCGTATCCACCGCGGCGATCTCCCCGCCTCGGATATCGAATGGCGCGAAGGGATACCGGTGACAACCGCGGCACGCGCGATCCGAGACTGCCACGCCGAGCATCTCGGCCCGGCGCTCGTGCGCCAGGCAATCCAGGATGGGCGGCGACTCGGGGAGCTGACGACTCGCGAGGCGGCCACACTCACCGCCGAGCTTCTCGAGGCGCCGGCAGATGCTTCTGGCCAGCCAATCTCCCGGTAGAACCGACGCGCTCGTGCGACCTCAGAATCACCGCGTCCACGAATGACTGATCGCGAGCGGCCGCCCAAGCGTCAGGGAGCCAAACCGGTTCGCCCGGAACCAAAAGGCGCAAAGGCAAAGGCCTTGAGCGCGCTCGTCCGCGCGTTCGCCGCAGAGCAACAGATTCCAGAGGCACGCGCCCGGTTGTGGGTCTCCTACCTCATGCTCGGCGGCGTGCTGCTGCGCGCCAATCGTGATCGTGAGGTACCGACGTACGTGATCAAGGGCGGTGTGGCAGTGGAGCTCCGCCTCCGCGAGCGCGCGCGGGCTACGAAGGACATCGATCTCTCGGTCGGCGTCGCCGCGCCCGATCTCGTTGTTCACTTCGAGGAAACTCTCTCCGAACCGTACGAAGGCTTCCGATTCCGCCGGCGGGGCGAGCCGCACGTGATGCCTAACGGGGCAGTCCGCCTCGACGTCACGGTCCAGTACCACGACGCGCCGTGGAACACGATCCAGGTGGATCTCGCGCCGCACGAGGGGGCGAG
>Ga0310810_10007228_pt1 | contig 12647 bp, 10 predicted proteins | sample NCmetagenome_FD_207641 | JGI IMG/M metagenome (GOLD analysis project Ga0310810, IMG submission 207641) | Soil microbial communities from experimental microcosm in Duke University, North Carolina, United States - NC | ecosystem: Engineered > Artificial ecosystem > Soil microcosm > Unclassified ... | reverse complement strand
CCGAACGCCGCGCCGTTCAGCACGACTTCGCGTCGCTCGATCCGCAGCTTGATCACGTGCGCGTCCGCCGTCGTGGTGCTGAACAGCACCGCCACGACCACGAGCAGGAAGGGCAGGACAGGCGGGATGGGCAGGAAGGAAAAAACACTGTCACGCCGAACGCCTCTTTTGCAGAGAGTTCTTCCCATCCTGCCCCTCCTGCCTTTCCAGCCCTACTGCGTCACCGTTCTCGTTGCAGGCGCCTTCGGCCGCGCGTCGGCATTCGCGATGTCCCAGCTCACCTGATGCACGAGGCGCGCGATCTTTTCCATCTTCACGTAGTTGATCTTCTCGGGCCGGTCGTACTGCGTGTGATAGTCGGGATGAAGTCCGGTGATGAACCCCATGGCCGGGACGCCGCGCTGGAGGAACGGCCACTGGTCGCTGCGCCGGACGAGATTCGAGCTGTTGTTGTCGTATCGTTTCCTGAGATCGAGGCCGATCCGGCCGTTCGCCTGCTCGACGATCCGCGTGATGTCGGGCACCTTCGAGAACGCCATCAGGTTCAGCGCGTTGCTGTTCGACTCGGCGGTCTGCACCGCGAGGCCGTTGAAGCGCGCGCCGCCGCCGACGGGAATCTCCTCGTTGCGGCCGATCATGTCCATGTTGAGGACGGCCGCGATCGAAGCCAGCGGCTTGATCGGCTGCTCGGTGTACGCCCAGGCGCCGAGGAGTCCGCGCTCCTCTGAGTTCCAGGCGGCGAACAGCACGCTTCGCTTGGGCCGCTGACCGGCCTTTGCCGCCAGAGAGTACGCCTCGGCAATCTCGAGCAGCGCCACCGTGCCGGATCCGTTGTCATCGGCGCCGTTGAAGATCTGCGTCGCGTCAGCGCCGTTGTGATCGAAGTGCGCGGACACGATTACCCATTCGTCTTTCAGCCGTGCGTCGCTGCCTTCCAGCAATGCCACCACGTTGCGATCCGGCACGGTGTGCCGTTCGACGGACGTATGCAGCTCCACGCGCGCTCCGGGCAGCGCCATCGGCGTGAACCCGCGCGCCGTTTCGGCGGATCGCGAGAGGTCTTCGAACGACTTTCCGGCTGCGGCGACGAGCGAGGCCGCGAGCGCGGGCGAGATCTGCGCCGCCGGGATGTGGATCCGATCGGCCCATGCCGCGAGCATGTAGTTCAGGATCCGCGGCGGTGTGTCAGGCCAGAAGTTTCGTGCCGTGGCCTCGAAGTTCGCGGCGCCGGGATGGTTGTGCACATCGCTCACGAAGAGAATGGCCACCGCCCCTTTCTCCTGCGCGGCGAGCGCCTTGCGCCACACGGTCGAGGATTCCGACGTGACAACGCCGTCGAAGGCGCTGGCCGCATCGCGTTCGCCCGGCTCGTGGTCGAGCACCAGCACGACCTTGCCTCGTACGTCGCCGTTGTAGTCGTCGTACTGCAAATGCGGCGCGCTGATGCCGAATCCAACGAATACGACAGGACCGCTCGCGCGGCCGCTGGCGCTGAACCGCTGCGGATAGAATTCCTGTCCGACCGCCAGATGCCGGGCGAAACTCTCACCGGCGAGGACGTCGATGCCGTTCGCGTCGCGCCCGCCGAGCGTGGCCGTCATCAGGTTGTAGTTCTGGAAGAACGACCCGTCCGGTCCGGCGCCTTTCAGGCCCATCCGCTCGAACCGGGATCGAATGTAGTCCGCCGTCGCGCGGTTCTCCTCGGTGTCGGTGAGCCGTCCGCGCATCGCATCACCCGCGAGGAAAAACAGATCGGCGCGCAGATCCGCCTGCGTGATGGACTCGTTCTGCGGCGCCGCCTGCTGCGCGCGCATCGGCACGACGGCCGCGAGCAACGCGACGACTGCGAGAAGCCGTTTCATGATGACGCCTCTGAAAAGGTGTTCCGGACGCGTTTGGATCGCCAAAGATACATCAGCCAGACGGCGTACCACACGAGCGATCCCGTGAGAATGAGTGTGTTGTCACCCGGCGGTCTGTTACGTGGAAAGAACGGCGTCGTATAGATGAACACGTCGCCGGCAGCCGACAGTAGAAGTGACACGCGCGCCAGCCCCACCCCCCCGGGTCGCTGCTGCCACAAAGCGAGGCCGGCGGCGACGCCGAACGCCGCCACAATCAGCCGCGCGAGGATCGCCAGCGCGAGGGGCCATCCGCGGATGTAGAAGGAGTTGAGCGCGCTCGACGCGACGAGGCCGAGGCTGAGCGGCTGCCAGAGCACGAGGACGCGGCACAGCAAACCAAGCCAGCCTCCGACGCCGACGGGTCCGTCGTTCTCGCGCATCCGCGGTGCTACAGTGTTTCACGGAATGGACCGCGAGCCTTCAGGCGAGCGGCGTCGAACGCTCGGCTGAAGCCTGGCGCTCCGGCCTGTCTCGTGAATCTGTATCTCGTTCATCACGGCGACGCCGTCGGCCCCGACGTCGACACGCGGCGGCCGCTTTCGGCGGCCGGCCGCGACGCGGTCGCGCATCTCGCTGACGAAGCGGCGCGAAAAGGCGTCAAGCCGTCAGTCGTGTGGCACAGCGGCAAGCTGCGCGCGAAGGAAACGGCCCAGGCGTTCTGGCGCGCGTGCAACGCGCTGGCCGAGTTCTCGGCGACGCGCGATCTGCAGCCGGACGATCCGCCAGAATGGATTCGCGACCGGATTCGTGGAGAAGCGCGCGACCTACTCATCGCCGGACACTTTCCGCATCTGCCGCGCCTGCTCGCACTCCTGTTGCGCGGATCTGAACCGTTTCCGCCTCATGGAGTCGTGGCGTTGGCGAGTGACGACGGGGGAGAAACCTGGAAGGAGCTGTGGAGAATCGGGTGATCGACATTCGATCACCCGATACATTGCGGAACTACCGAATGACGACGCCCGCAGACGCGCGCCAGAAGTGGAAGCCGCCCGGGTCGAAGTCGATGTTGGTCGACGAGCTGTTGTTCTCGAGCGTGCGCAGGTAACGAAGATCGCCGCGCAGGCCGAAGTGCTCGTTGAAGAAGCCCATCACGCCGAGGCCCGCATTCCAGCCGAAGTCGTTGGTCGACGAGCTGACGGGGAACAGAATGCCGCCGTCGACCTGCGTGCGGATCAGGCCGAGGCCAGCCGTCACATACGGACGCACGCCGCCGCCGTGGGTGCCGCCGACGGGGATGCCGACGATCAGGTTGCCCATCACGTCGATCACGCTGTTACTGCCGAAGTCGGACGTCGTCCCGAAAAAGCTCGGGCTGTAGCCGAAGTCCACTTCGCCGCCGAAGATGCCGGCGCCCATCGCCCCGGCGGTCACGCCGAAGCCCGCCCGGCCGTTATCGAACACGTTGCCGCTCTCGAACCCGACACCGCTGTTGGCGGCCACCCACGGACTCACATAGCCGTCGGCGCGCGCCTGAGCCGGCGCCCATATGAGCGCCATCGTCGCCACCACCACGCAAGCTTTCAGAGCACCTCGCATGTGTCCTACTCCTTGAATTGGCCGGAGCGAGCCACACCGAAGCTCCGGCGTTCTGCCACGCCGTGCTCACGGTGCAAGTGGTGTTCCCTGTAAAGAAAAGAATCAGCGGAGGTTGTGCCCCGTCAGCGACGTCAGCAGTTCCCAGGCGCGACCGACGTGACGCTCTGCCGTATCGATGTGCCCGATCGCGATGCGGATCGCTACGCAGCCGCGCAGGCGTGTATGAGACAGGAAGATCTCGCCGGTCGCGTTCACGAGGTCGACGAGGCGCTCGTTGGCCGCATCGAGCTCCATGGCGGAAAGATGCGCGGACTTCGGATTCCAGCGAAAGCAGACGACGCTGAACGGCACTGGGGCGAGCCGCTCGAAGTCGTCGTGCGCGTCGACCCACGAGGCGACCAGCTGAGCGAGCCGGATGTGCTCGGCCAGGTGCGCGCGAATGGCGCGCGCGCCGAACCAGCGCAGGACCATCCACAGCTTCAACGCGCGGAATCTGCGTCCCAGCTGAATGCCGGTGTCCATCAGGTTGCGGACCTCGGCGGCTTCGCGCGTGCGGAGGTAATCGGGCGTCAGCGCGAATGCCGCGCGAACCGCGTCCATGCGCCTCGAGTAGAAGGCGCTCAGGTCCACCGGCGTGAACAGCCACTTGTGCGGGTTGACGACGACCGACTCGGCGCGGTCGGCGCCGGCGAGGACGTGCGCGTGCGACGGCAGCATCGCCGCGACGCCGCCGTACGCCGCGTCGACGTGCAGCCACAGGTGCTCGCGCGCGCAGATGTCCGCAATTTCCGGCACGGGATCGATGCTCGTCGCCGACGTCGTGCCGACGGTGGCCACCACCGCGATCGGCAGGCGGCCCGCCGCGCGATCCTCCGCAATCGCCTCGCGCAGTAGGTCCGCGCGCATGCGGAACGCCTCGTCGCTCGGGATCTTGCGGAGCGCCTCGTGTCCGAGGCCGATGGCGATGACCCCCTTGTCGATCGACGAGTGCGTCTGATCCGAGCAGTAGACGCGGAGCGGCGGCACGTCGCTGCGGCCGGCCAATCCTTTCGTGCGCGCGCCTTCCACGGCCAACTGCCGCGCGGCCACGAGCGCGTGCATCGTCGCTATCGATGCCGTGTCGTAGATGACGCCTTCGAAGGTGTCAGGCAGGCCAATCAGTCGGCGCAGCCAGCCGAGCGCCACGGCCTCGAGCTCGGTCGCCGCCGGCGACGTGCGCCAGAGCATTGCCTGCTGGTTGAGTGCCGCGGCCAGGAACTCGGCGAGGGCGCCCGGCGCGCTGCCGGTGATCCCGAAGTACGCGAGAAAGCCTGGATGGTTCCAGTGCGTGAGACCCGGCACGAGTATGCGTTCGAAGTCGGCCATGACGGCTTCGAACGGTTCCGGATCTTCCGGCGCGTGGTCGGGCAGCGCCGTCGTGATGTCACCCGGCTTCACGCGCGAGAGGACGGGGTAGCGCTCGACGTGCTCGAAATAGTCGGCGATCCAATCGACCAGCGCGTGCCCGTGCCGGCGGAAATCGTGAACCGGGTGAACCGGGGACGGAGGTCGATTGGGATTTGGAGGTCGATCGGGGGGCTTTTCGGACATCGACCTCCGTCCCGCCTTAGTCGAGCAGCGTGCGCCCGAAGAGCGGCTGACCGGCGCGCGAGGCGTAGTAGCCGTACATCGACACGCCGGCGATCGCCAGCATGAGCACAGCCACGGCGCCCGCGTACGGACGCGCGAAATCCGTCGTGGCGGGGAAGGACTCCAGCGTGAGGAACGTGTAGAACGTCACCAGCAGCGACAGCAGCCCGAATCGGAGCAGCAGCGCGAGCCCGAGCACGATGCTGGTCACCGAGATCACGAGCTCGATGGCGAGATGCTCGTTCGCGAACGTGCCGGCCAGCGAGAGGGGCAGCAGCACGAGCATGCTCGCGGCGATGACGAGCGACGTTCGGCGCAGCACGATCTTCAGAAAGATGACGATCGAGAACACTTCGAGCGTAGTGCGAACCGCGCGCAGCACACCGAGGAGTACTGTCGAGATCGCATACCGCGGACCGAGCAAGATCACGGGCACGGGCAGTTGGGGAATCGGCGTCGAACCGACGAGATACGGGACGATCAGCCGGAGCGTGTAGAGCAGCGCGATCGCGATTCCCGCCGCGACCCCGACGAGCACGTCCCGGCCGACGAGCGGATCGCGAATGTCGCCAGCCAGAAGCCGCGACCATCCGATGAGCAACTGCGGCCAGAACCGCCGGACGTACGGCTCGAAAGCGAGATACAGCAGCCACAGGACCGCCGCCGACAGCAGCGAACCCGATGCGATGTCGAGAAACCGATACGACTCGACCTCGAACGAGCCGTAGTGACGCGCGTGGAACAGCATCCCGACGGTGTCGCTGACGAAGACGATGGCCGCCATGCGGAACGCGCCGCGCCGATCGCCGCGGCCGGAGCGCAGATGACGCCGCGCCAGCAGCGCGCTGGCGACGATGACCAGATCGCCGATGAGCGTCGCGATCGTGCCGATAACGGACGTGAGCGACTGTGTCGGTGCCGCGGCGTCGCGCGCGGCAGAGCGCCACGGACCGATGAGACTGAAGAAGATCGGCTTGCCTCGATACGCCGCCCCCTCGATCCGTGCGGTGGCGTCCGGCACCTCCGGGAATGGCCCCTCCCACGCGACGCGAGCGTCCGCAAAGCTGCCGGGCAGCCAGCGCGGCTCGACCGGATGGAACCGGGCCTGATCGATTCCGGCGGCGCTGAAGAGCGGCGTCCAATCGGGTTGCGCGCTCGCGGTTTGCGCGTCGTCGATCTGCGGCGGAACCGCCTGGAACTCGCGCAGCCGCCCCATCGGGTCGAGACGAATGAAGCGCATACCGGTTGTCGTCAGCGGCGGATCGGTCGGGCTCGGCAGAAAGTTGTTGCTGCTCGACACGAGCAGCGTCGGCGCCGTCCGGTACCAGAACGTGGCCGTCCCGGTCCACCCTGTTGGAAGCGCCGTCCATGGATCCGCGGACGCCGACCGCCGGCTCGCGTAATTCAGATATTCACGCGATAACGACCAGGCGTAGGTGGAGTCGTACGGCGTCTCCGGATACCCGATCCGCTCGATCGTTTCCTGCGCGCGGTCGCGCAGCGAGTCCGTCGACCGCGGAAACGGGATGCGCTGGATCACGGAGAGCCGATCCGAGATCAGCGCCAGCGCCACAAGCATCGCGAACGTGAGCGCAACGAGGGCCAGACCGGTGCCGGCCTCGACCGCGCTCATTTCGCCCGCCGCCGCGACCATCTCGGGCGACGGCGTTTCGCCGGCGGCGATCGCCGCAGCCAGTTGATCGCCGCCCGGCAGCGCCGCCGACACGGCGAACGCAGAGGCGGGACGCCGCGCCGGCTCCCGCTCGAGGCAGCGCATGATCGCGCGCTCGATCGCCGGATCCAGATCGCGGACAAGCGACGTCGGCGTGGCGACCGAATCCGACTCATGCAGGCGAAGCAGGTCCTGCAGCGACTTGGCCTCGAAGGCGCGCTTGCCGGTGAACAGCTCGAACAGCACGAGACCGAGGGAGTAGATGTCGCTTCGCGCGGTGACTTCGCGGCCAGCCAGTTGCTCGGGCGACATGTACGCGGGCGTCCCGGTGCGAACGTCTTCGACGGTGCCGGCGACGGCCGCCAGGCCGAAGTCAGTCAGGCGGACATGCCCCTCGCCGTCGAGCATCACGTTCGCTGGCTTCAGATCGCGGTGGAGGATGCCGCGCTCGTGCGCCGCCGCGAGGCCCGCGCAGATCTGTCGCGCGACGTCGACGGCCTTGTCCTGCGGCAGCCGGCCGATCCGGCGGAGCAGCGACGCGAGATCCTCGCCGTCGACGTACTCCATGGTGAGGAAGTGCGTGCCGTCTGCGTCGCCGATGTCGTAGGTGCGGCAGACGTTCTTATGCGAGATCGTGCGCGCGATGCGCACTTCGTTGTGGAATTGCGCCAGGCGGCCTGCATCGGTGGCGACTTCGAGCGGCAGGAGCTTCAGCGCGACGGTCTGTCCGAGCTTGAGGTCCTCGGCGCGATACACCTCACCCATCCCGCCTTTGCCGAGCGGCGCGACGATGCGGAAGCGCCCGGCGAAGAGAGTGCCGGGTTCGAAGCGCTTTCCGGGGACGGAGGTCGACGTCCCCAAAGCCCTGGCGTCGACGGCGTCGACCTCCGTCCCCGACGTCCTCCGGTCCCGGTCGGCGACGGTGCCGCGCCCCGTCTTCCGTGACGCCTCGTCCGGGAGGCGCGTCACGTCGTCCATGGAAAACCGTCAGTGCTTGTGCGACTGCGCGTAGTCGAGCGCGAATTGCTTCAGGCCCGGGTTGGTGAGGCCGAGCGCGGCGGCTTCGGTGCCTGCGCGGTCGGCGTCCCAGTGGTCGATCACCATGCGCTTGATCATCCACATCGCCGACGCACGATTGCCGGAGGCGCAGTGAATGAACGCCGGCTCGTTGCCGGGCGTCGTGATCGTCTTGATGAACGTGTCCGCAACGGCCGGGTCGAGATTCTGGCCGTTCATCGGGATGTGGAAGTACTTGATGCCGGCCGTCTTGGCTGCGGCGGCTTCGGCCTCGATGTCGGCGCCGTTCTCAGTCGGCAGCCGCAGGTTGATGATCGACGCGAAGCCCATCTTCTTGATCTCGGGAATCGCGTTCGCCTTGGTCGCGCCGGCGCAGGCGACGGTGGTTTCGAGGCGCACGAAGTTCGTCACGCCGTCCACGGTTTCTTTGCTGACCTGTTGAGCGGCGGCCGGCTGCGCGGCGAGGATTGCCGTGCCGGCGACGAGTACGAGTGTCAGGCGCGCGAGCATGGGGAACTCCTTCAGAAAAAGCCCCTTCATCCTACTGAAAAAAGGGCCAGGTGGGACAGGTGGGTCGGGTGGGTCACATGGGAAAGCTACAATCCTCGCCTCAGACACTTAGTGGCGTTAGCGGCGGCGCTCAGGTGCGCTGGCGATCGGACGGCCGGGAATTGTTTTTGTCGGCGCTGGACGGGCGGCTGATGGCGGTGCCTATGCGAATCGACGCCGCGCGTCATACAGTGGAACCGGGCACGCCGGTTCGCTTGTTCGATGCGCACATCGGCGAGGCCGTGCCGAACGTCGTCTTCTACCGCCAGCAGCACGTCGTCACGGCGGACCGTCAGCGCTTCTTTTTGAATCGAGTGCTCGACGAGACGAGCACGGCACCGATCACGCTCGTGCTGAATTTCAAGCTGAAACAAGAAAAGGCGGGCGAGCCATCCGGCCCGTCCCGCCCTTCCTGCCTTTCCCGCCTGTCCTGCCTTATTCCTTGTCAGTCGTGACCGTGACCGGCGACGTGATGCGCGCCGTCAGCGGCGTGCCGGCGGGAATCGTCACGGTGCTCGGCGCGCTGGCCATCACGGCCGCCGTGCCGCCGCCGCCGCCCGCCGCCGCGCCGATTGCGGCGCCCTTCGCGCCGCCGAGAATCGCGCCGAGGATGGCGCCGCCGACTGCGCCGCCGCCCACCTTCGCGGCGCTCGAGTTGCCGGGCGCGTCGCCTTCGCGATAAATCGCTTCGGTGTTCATCGGCAGCCGCGTGCCGTCGGCGAGCACCAGCGTGTGGAACCGGATCCCGAGGCGCGCGCGATCCTTGAACTTTCCGCCGCGCTCGACGAGCATCACCGATCCGATGGCCTTCGACCCCGCCGGAATCGCGACCTTGCCGCCGACGGTGACGTCGCGCGAAACTTTCGCGTCGACGCGGTCTTCGATCTTCGCGGTATCGCTCGAGAGCCGGGTTTCCGTCGTCAGGCCGAGCACCGAATTCGCGGATACGACGAGCTCCTCGAACGTCTTCTGCGGCGGCTCGGGCGCGCGCGGCGGATCCTGCGTCCGCTCATCCGCGCGCGTCGAGGCGCTGTTCGCATCGCTCGACGACGTGGACTGCGGCGTCTGCGCGCTCGACGATCCGCTGCTCGATGGCCAGCTGCTCGAGAGCGGCGGCGGTTCCTGACGCGCTGCGGTCGTGCGCTCCCGCCGCGCGGGCGCCGACGCGGACGACGCCGAGCGGCTCGACGCGGCAGCCGGTTCGCTGCGGCGCGACGTTCGCGCGCGGGGCGAGCTGGACTGTGCGACCGGCGGCGGGGCCGGGGCCGCCGGCGCAGGGGCGGCTGATGGCTTGGCCGCGTCGCCGACGACGGCTTCGGTCTCCTGGACCGGCTTGGCGGCGGTCGACGACGACGAGGCAAAATCAGCGGGTTGCGACTGCGCGGCCGCCGGCGTCGGAACGGCGTTCTGCCGCGCCGCGAAATACCCGCCGGCAGCGGCGGCGGTCACGCACGCCACTGCGATGACCGGAAGCGCGAGTCGATTCGGGAACATGTGCAAAGGCTCCTTGTTCGCAAGACCGCCAACGCAAGGCCCGTACCCGGGCGTTCGAATGGTCTAAGGCTCTAAACCACTGGAAAACGGTAGTTTATCAGGCACAGCTCGAGCACGCAAAGTGTCCAATCCACGTGAATGTGTCCTCTGGAGAGACCCGGTCGACGCTAAAATCACTGGGGATTTCGCACGATCCACTGGCGAGTCCGTTGCAAGGGGAGCGAACCATGCGCGGCATCCGGGCACTTCTGGTTTTGCTGTTCGTCGCCGCCGCGCCGTCGCTCGCGCTCGCCGTTACCACCGACCAAGTCGTCGCCCTCAAGAAAGCCGGTGTGAGCGATGCCGTGATTCTCGCGCTGATCGAGCGCGACCACACGGTGTTTTCCATCGCTCCCGAGCAAATCGTCGCGCTGCAGCACGATGGCCTGAGCGAAACGCTGATCGTCGCGATGCTCAAGAGCGGCCGGGAAGGCGACGAAGCGGCGCGGGCGGAGTCGGCCTATCAATCCGCGGCGATCGCGGCCGCCATCGCGCCTGGCCCCGAGGTGCTCATCGTCGGCCACGGGCCCGAACGGCCGAATACCTACCACTACGACGGGTTCTTCACGAACGCGAACAATCCCTACCTGTTTCCGCTCCACGGAGGAGCGTACTTTCCGTCGTACGGAACCGGATACGAGGGCTCCGTTCCAGGGGTGTACCCGATCGTGGCGCCGCGGCTGACCCCGCGCGTCGATCGATCCGTGCGGCCGCGCGCACTATGCTACGCACAGACCCGCACGACCTCGAGCGGGTCCGACGCGCTGACGTACGTCACCGTCTGTCCGCCCGTTCTCCAGCCGAATCGCAAACTCGCGCGTTGACACGCTGACCGCCGCCAAGCGAGAGTGAAGGGCCACAAGGCAAGGAGCCCTTCATGAAGTCCCGTCTGCTCGCCGCCGGCGTTGCGTCCGTTGCGCTGGTCGTCGCGTTCACGCTCTCCTCGCCGCCAATCGCGGCGCAGTCTGCGGCCAAATCCACGAAGGCCGCTCCGCAGGCGCAGAAGCTCGACGAGGAGTACACAAAGCTCATCAAACAGAACCTGCAGGATCCACGGATCACGACCGAGCTCGTGGATCACCTGCCGGCATCCGACACCGTGCCCTCGCCACTCAAGTTCCTCGGGCGCGCCGTCGGGACGCCGGGCGAGCTGACGTACGCGAAGGACATCTACCGCTACTACGAGGCGCTCGCCAAAGCGGCGCCCACGCGGGCGAGATACTGGAAAGTCGGCACCACCGAGGAAGGCCGCGACATCGTGCTGCTCGCGATCGCCGACGAGACGACGATCAAGTCGCTCGACAAGTATCGCGACATGCTGGGCGAGCTGACCGATCCGCGCAAGACATCGGAGGCGCGCGCGCAGCAGCTGCTGCACACGGCCAAACCGATCTACTACGCGATCAGCGGGATGCACTCACCGGAAACCGGCGGTCCCGAGATGCTGATCGAGCTCGCGTATCGCCTGATCGTCGAAGAGACGCCGTTCGTCCAGAACATCCGCAACAACGTCATTACGCTCATCACGCCGGTCATCGAAGTCGACGGCCGCGAGAAGCAGGTCGACACCTACTACTTCAACAAGAAGCGGGCGCAGGGCGACGCACGGCTGCCGCTGATGTACTGGGGCAAGTACGTGCAGCACGACAACAATCGCGACGGAATGGGGCAGCTGCTGAAGCTGACGCAGGCCGTCACGAAGGAAACGCTCGAGTGGCACCCGACGATCATTCACGACCTTCACGAAGCGCAGACCTATCTGTACGCCTCGACCGGCACCGGCCCGTACAACAACGAGATCGATCCGATCGTCGTCAACGAGTGGTGGATGCTGGCCGAGAACGACGTGATGGAGATGACCAAGCGGGGCGTGCCCGGCGTCTGGACGTACGGCTTCTACGACGGCTGGGTGCCGAACTACATGTTCTTCATCGCGCACAGCCACAACTCGATCGGCCGCTTCTACGAGGTCCAGAGCTACGGGCCGGACAACTACGAAGTGCGGCCGGGCGCGACGACGACGAGCAAGGAGTGGTTCCGGCCGAATCCGCCGCTGCCGATGATCAAGTGGGGACCACGGAACAACACGAACATCCAGGAGTCGGCGCTGCTCTTCGCGCTGAGCCACGTCGCGAAGAACCGCGAGCTGTACCTGGAGAATTACTGGCTGAAGAACAAGCGCGCGGTCGACAAAGGCAAGAACGGGCCGACCTACGCCTGGGTGATTCCGGCGGCGCAGCGCCGCAAGGCCGACGCGGCCGACGCGGTGAACGAGCTGCGGGCGCAGGGACTCGAGATCTCGAAGGTGAACGCGGCGTTCAAAGCCGGCAACGTCGACGTGAAGGCGGGCGACTACGTGGTCCGCGGCGATCAGCCGTTCCGCACGCTCGCCGACATGTACTTCTCGATTCAGAACTACGCGCCGCAGAACCCGTCGCCGTACGACGACACCGGCTGGACGTTTCAGTACATGCGCGACATCAAGATTCAGCCGGTGGTCGACAAGAGCGTGCTCGACCAGTCGATGACGCTGCTCACGGCTGACGCGAAGGCGCCCGGTGGGATCGAGGGCACCGGTTCGGTGCTCGTGGTCGATCACACGGCGGACAACAACATCATCACGTTCCGCTTCAAGAACAAGGACGTGAAGATGCAGGCGGCGGAGGACGACTTCGAGCTCGCCGGGCACAGGTTCCGTGCTGGCGCGATCATCATCCCCGGCGCGGATCGCACGAAGCTGGAGCCGATGCTCAAGGATCTCGGGCTCTCGGCCTGGGCGGTCGCGTCGGCGCCGAGCGTGAAGACGC
>Ga0310810_10007227_pt1 | contig 12647 bp, 8 predicted proteins | sample NCmetagenome_FD_207641 | JGI IMG/M metagenome (GOLD analysis project Ga0310810, IMG submission 207641) | Soil microbial communities from experimental microcosm in Duke University, North Carolina, United States - NC | ecosystem: Engineered > Artificial ecosystem > Soil microcosm > Unclassified ... | reverse complement strand
GTCGCCGAAGATGATCAGCGAGTCGCGCGTCTGCTCGAGATTCAGGTCCGCGGCGAACTCGATCTCGCCCTCGGGCGGGCGCCAGCGCAGATTGCTGTTCGCGACGGCTTCGATGCGGTACGTCCAGTACAGCGGCTGGGTCGCGGCGGCGATCTGCTGCATCTCGTTCTGGTTGCTGAAGTCGAACAGGATCACGGCGCGCTGGATGTTCGCGCGCCCGACGACGAGCGGCAGCGTCTCGCCGCGCACGCGCGGACCGTTCGTGACCGTGAAGTCGCCGTTGAACTCGGCGGCGTACAGGCCGTGCTCGGCCGCCGAGAAATCGCGCAGGCTGAGCTTGAACGCGTAGGAATGCAGCGTGAATCCCGACAGGTCGACGCGCCCGCTGCCGGTGACGCGCCCGCGCGTGCCCTGTCGCGCGCTCAGCGAGTCGAGCGTGAGGTGCGTCTCGTCGAGGCTCAGCCGCGCGTTCACCGCCTCCAGCACTTCCTCGCGGCCGGCCATGCGCAGGCGGCCGTCACGCACGAACGCGTGGCCGTCGATCTTCGGCACTTTCGGCGTGCCGGTGACGTGCGCGCTGATCTCGAAGCGTCCCGACGCCGAGCCGATCTGCTCGACGAACAGCGGCACGATCGCGAGATCGCCGTTCGGCACGTCGATCTGCCAGCTCATCGGCGTGTCGGGCACGAGCGGCGTGCGCCCCAGGCCGAGATCGAGCGGCAGCCGCCCGCTCAGGTGCGAATCCACGCCGCGCCGCGTCATGCGCGCGTCGTCCACGGTCAGTTCGGTCCCGGCGTAGTGCGCGCGCACCTCGACGTCGTCGGCGCGATAATCGCGCCAGCCGCCGTCCGTCAGGTGCGCGTGCACGTCGAGCTGGGGATGCGCCGGGCTGCCGGACAGCTGGACGCCGCCCGCCAGCGTGCCCGACCAGCCGTCGGCGGCGGGGTTCAGCGCGCCGAGCCGGTCGATGGGCAGCTTCTCGGCCTCGACGAGCCCGTTCCACGACGAGGCGCCGGCCAGCCACTCGAGCACGCCGGGAGCGGTCAGCGTGTCGGGCCACGGGTGCGCCGTGCCCGCGAACGTCGCGTGGCCCTTGAGGCGGCCGCCGCGGAACGCGAGCGCGGCGTCCTTCACCTCGAGCCGCGAAGGCGCTCCGGCCAGATCCAGGCGCAGCGAGTCCACGGCGTGCCCCGACTCGCCCGGCGCGTCGGCGCGCGCCGCGAACGTCCAGCGCGGGTCGCCGTACACGCCCTGGATCTCGAGCGTGGCCTCGGCCTTTCCGCTCAGCTTCCATTCCACGGGCAGTCCCAGGCGACCGAGGTCGAGGGCGCGCGCGTGCGCCGACCAGTCGTACGCGCCCTTCGGCCCGGCCCAGCGTCCGGTCACGTCGAGCGTGGCGTCGCCGTCGCGCGCGTGCAGCCGGTCGAACGTCACGCCGCTCGGCACGCCGTGCAGCGTGACCGGCGGCTCGGCCGTCCAGTGGAACTGGCTGCTCTTCACGTCCGCGCGATCGAACGTGAGATCCCACGTGTCGCGGCCCCAGTTCGCGCGACCGGCCACGTCGAGCACGGTGTCGGCGGCCTCGGCGCGCAGCGAATCGATGCCGAGCGTACCGTCGCCGAGGTGCAGGCCGGCCTGGACGCTGTCGAAGTGCAGTCCCAGGTACATCACGTCGAGCAGGCGGGCGTCCGCGAGCATGTCGGGCACGTCGAGCATCGGCCCGCGCACGCGATCGAGCTTCCAGCGCGCCGCGTGCATGCCGAGCCAGTCGGTCTGGGCGCCGGCCAGGGCGCCGCTGACGAACACCTTGCCGTCGTGTCCCTCGACCCCGCCCGCGCCGTGATCGAGCATGCCGCGGATGCCGCTGGCCCGGCCGTCCGGCCATTCGTCGAGCGGGAAACGGTCCGCGACGTACGTGCCGAACCAGCCGTTCGACAGGACGCGCGCGTGCAGGGCGACCTCGCCGCCCCGGCGCTGCATGCGCACGGTGAAGCTGTCGGGTTGGATGTCGGGCATGTCCATGATGAAGTTCGCGCTGTCGGCGCGCCAGCCGGCGAGGACGCTCGACACCAGTTGCGCGCTGATCCGCCCCGACCCGTGCGGGCGCGTGTCGACCGCGTACTGGAAGCGCCCGTTCAGATCGCCGGACGGCCAGCCGTTCAAGTGCAGCGCGCCCCAGCGCGCCGGGTCGCCGCGCTGTACCAGGCCGCCCACCGACCAGCCTTCGTGCGCCCAGTCGACGCGCCCGTCCAGCACGCCGGCCGGCGACGTGAACCCGAGCGGCGCGAGGGCCAGCCGCTTGCCGTCCCAGCCGAACGCGCCGCGCCCGTCGCCCTTGAGGCTGTCCCAGTCCACGGTCGCGGTGAAGCGCCCGCGCCACTTCGTGTCGCCGTCGGCGTCGACCGCCGCGCTGCCCTCGCCGGGCACGTCGAACGAATGGTTGTCGAACACCCGCGCCAGCAGCTTCCAGCGCACGCGCGCCAGGTCGAGGTGCACGTGGCGCTCGCCGCCCTTCGCACTCCAGCCGCCGCCCGCCGACAGCTGGAGATCCGGCGCGCGCAGCTCGCGCACGCGGAACGTCACGCTGTCGCCGACGGCGAACTCGCCGGCGAGGCGCTCCAGCGGCTCGCGGTACGGGCCGCGGGTCCACGACAGGTTCGCGAGGTCGACGCTGAGCGGCGCGGTGTGCACGGTCACGTCGAGGTGGCCGCCGTCCACGTTCATCTCGGGGTCCGGCGCCACGACGCGCGCCTGGAGCATCGTCAGGTGCAGGCGGATCTCGGGCGCCGGGCCGTTCTTGCCACCGCCTCCGCCCCGCCACTTGGGATAGCGGATCTTGCCGTCGCGCCCGCGCGTCAGCCGGATCACGGGATGGTCCAGCGTCACGTCGACCGCGCGATGGCCGGGCGCCATGAACGCCCACGCCGAGTAGCCGAGGCGCATGCTGCGCGCCTCGAGGATCGGCGGGTTCGCGCCGTCGCGGAAGCGCACGCGCGGCGCGACGACCGTCAGGCCGACGAACGGATTGCCGCGGATGTCGCGGATGTCGAGCGCCAGATCGGAATGGAGCGCCAGGGTCTGGTTCAGGAACAACGTCAATTCCTTCGCCACCCATTCGGTGCGGTTCGCGACGTACAGCACCGCCGAGCCGACCACGAGCACGATGAGCGCGAACACGCCGAGGATGGCGAGACGGATGATCTTGCCGACCGTCCAGCGCACCGGCTCGGGGACGTGCTCGACGACCTCCTGGATCTCCTCGCGGATCTCCTCGGCGAAGCCGTGCGGATGGGGCTTCGGATCGTCGGGCGGGGTCGGGTCGGTCATGGGATCAGAAGGATGGGCCGATGGCGAATTGCAACTCGTGGACCAGCCAGCGCCGGACCAGAGGATCGACCGGGCGCGCGCTCCACGTCACGTCGAGACGCAGCGGCCCGAATGGAAGATTCACGCGGGGTCCGAAGCCGAACACGTACTGGACGTCGCCCGCGTCCGGCAGCGCGTCCCCGCCACGCGGCACGAAGTGCCGCGCTTTGATGTACGATGGCCGCGCCCAGACATTCCCGGCGTCGACGTAGGCCTCCACCCCGAACGGCCCGGCCAGTGGGATGCGCAACTCCACGTTCGCCTGGACGAGGGCCAGGCCGCCGGAGCGCGGCAGGCTGTTCTCGTCGAAGCCGCGCACGGAGTTGACGCCGCCCAGACGGAAGCGGTTTTCGAGCGGCACCCGGGCCACGTCGGCGTCCGTGACCAGGGTGTCCTCGGGCGTGAACTGGTTCGCCCTCCCGAACGGCCGGATGACGCCGGCGCGCACGCGGCTGGCCAGCACCCAGGTTCCGACCGGCGTGTACCACGCCGAGCTGAACTGGGTCTTCGTGTAGCTGCTGCTGCCCTTCAGCGGCCCGCCCGCGATCTCGCCGCTCACGCCCTGCACGGAACCGTGGGCCGGGTTCAACGGGTCGTCGCGCAGGTCACGATCGAACGCGAGCGTCAGCCGGTGCGTCGTGTAGGACGGCGGCACGTTGCGCAGCAGCGAGTCGCGCGTGACCTGGTCGATGGTGCCGCTCGTGAAATCGATGCTCTGCTTCACGAACACGTTGTCCTGGGTCAGCGACGCGCGCACGTACCGGCCGTACTCGCGGCGCAGCTGGAACGTGATGCCGGGCGCGTTCTGGTGCACGACCCAGCGCGGGTCGCTGGCCCGGTCGTCGTGGACCTCGTAGTACACCGTCACCTGCCCGCGCGTGCGCGTGCGCAGCAGCCACGGCTCGAGCAGCGACGCCTCGGTGCGCGTCAGCAGGAACTTCGCGTTGCCGTCGAACGACAGCTTCGAGCCGACGGAGCCCTGCAGGCCCTGGCCGGCCACGTTGCGGTGCCCCCAGTCCGCGTTCACGCTGAGCCGCTCGTACGTGCCGCTGCCGATGCCGGCGTCGATCCAGCGCGTCTTGCGTTCGCGCACGCGCATGTCGATCTCGATGGTCGAGTCGACGGGCAGCGGCGTGATCTGCACCTCGCTGAACAGGCCGGTCTCGTACAGGTGCTCGAGCGAGCGATTGATGCGCGACAGCCGGTACAGGTCGCCGGGCTTGATGAGCAGCTCGCGATCGATCAGCTGACGGCGCACGTGCAGCTCGCCCGGCGAGCTGAGCAGCACCTGGCCGAAGCGGTAGCTCGGACCCTCGAAGACGTCGTAACGCACGTGCACCTGGAGCCCCTCGCGCGTGGCCTCGGCGCCGACCTGCGGGCGGTAGCCGCGCTCCTGGTACGCCTGCGAGATGCGCGCCGTGTCCGCGGCGAGGAACGACGGATTGAACGGGCGCCCGGGCCGGGCGTACAGCTTCTTGCGCAGCGCGGGCAGCGGATACGTGCCGACGCCGTCGAACGTGACGTCGTGCACGCGCGACAGCGGCCCCTCGTCGATGCGATACGTGACGACGGCGCGCCGCTTGTCGGACGTCAGCTGGATGTCGTAGCCCACGCGCACGTCGAGGAAGCCGTGCTGCCGATACACGTTCGCGAGGGCCAGCGTGTCGGCGCGCACGAAATCCAGCCGGAGCAGCGGGCGCTCGCGCCACGGCAGGATCGACGCGCCGCGCGTCTTGAGCGCCGCGCGCAGTTCGTGCTCGGCGACGCGATGGCGGCCCTTGAAGTGCACCTGCTTGACGGTCTCCAACTCGCTCGGCAGTTCTCCTTCGGCGCGGACCGTCGCGGGCGCGAGCAGCGCGATCAGCAGCAGGGCCGCGACCGCACCGACGCGGCCGGCGCTACGGTGGCGAAGGGGCAACCGTCTTCTCCCGAGGAGCCGGATGGGGCGCGCGATCGAGCGCGCGCTGGCGCTGGATCCACCGCCACGGGTCGTTGGCCAGGATCAGGATGAACAGGGTGCCGAGCACCACCAGTCCGACGCGCTGGAACTGCAGGTAGGCGCGAGCCGACAGCGAACGGCGGCGCACGGCCTGCAGCAGCGCGAGCACGATGTGCCCGCCGTCCAGCACCGGGAGCGGAAGCAGGTTGAACGCCATGATGGCGACGTTGATGAGCGCCAGGAACTGCAGGTACGAATCGAGGCCGCGCCGCGCCTGCTCGCTCGCGGCCTGGGCGATGAACAACGGTCCGCCCAGGTACTCGCGGTAGTACAGCGGACGCGACACCGTCAGCCACATCCCGCCGTACACGCTTCCCACGAGCGCAATCGTCTCGTGGAATCCAATGTCGACGGACTCGAGGAACGTATGGCGGTCGATGTAGACCTCGTGGCGCGGCGCTTCGATGCCGATGCGCGGCGGGTCGCCGGCGCCACCCTCCGGGTTGATCGGCGTGACGCTCACGTCGAAGTCCTGGCCGCCGCGCTCGACGCGCAGCGTCACCGCCTTGTCGACCTGGCCCTTCAGCGACTGCGGCAGGTCGTTCCACACGCGGATGGGCCGGCCGTTCACCGCGAGGATGCGGTCGCCCTCGCGCAGCCCGGCCTTGTACGCCGGCATCCCGGTGACGACCGCGCCGACCACCGGCGGATCGTCGGGCCGGTGAATGCTCGACATCACCGGCTCGCGCAGCGCTCCCGGTACGTGCACGGAGATGGGCGTCGCGCCGCGCTCGACGCCCAGATCGAGGGGCTGCCCCGTGCGCTTGCCGGCCGCCAGGAAGATGCGCAGCCAACTCGAGGTCCGCTGTCCGTCGACCGTCACGATGCGGTCGCCCTCGCGCAGCCCGGCTTGGTACGCGAGGCTCGTATCGGAAACGGCGCCCAGAATATTGGGCGCATCCGAGTACGAAGTCCCCGTCATCCCGACGACGACGACGACCAGGAACGCGGTGATCAGGTTCGCGAGCGGCCCCGCGACCGCGATCAGCATCCGGCCCTGCCAGGGATGCGACAGGTATTCCTTCGGCGTCGCCGGCATCGAGCCGTCTTCGCCCGGACTGTCGCCGGCCATCTGCACGTAGCCGCCGAGCGGGACCCACGACAGCCGGTACTCGGTGCCGCCACGATGGACCGCGAGCAGCGCGGGGCCGAACCCGAGCGAGAAGCGCAGGACCGTGACGCCCCGCGCCTTGGCCGCCAGGAAGTGGCCGAGCTCGTGGACGAAGATCACGATCCCGAGCAGCCCGATTCCCGGGCCGATCCCGGCGAGCACGTGGACGATCGAAGGCAATACGTTTCCCATGCGTGGCAACTCCTTGACTCGCGCGTGGTTGTCGAAGCTAACCCGCCCCGGAACGGAGCGTCAAGGCTGGGGCCCGCCGGCGGCGGCGCCCGACCCCTCCTGCGATGCAAGCAATGCGCATGCGAGCCCGATCGCCAGGTAGCTCTGATAGACGACTTCGGCGTCCCCGAACGTGAAATCGAACAGTCCCGAAACGAGCAACGCGGCAAACACCGCGAGCGCCGAGGCGGCGAGCCCGACGTCCGGGCCACCCCGCGCCGCGCGGCGGCCGCGCAGCAGCTGTCGCGCGGCCGCGACCAGCCAGAACACGAACGCCAAGAGTCCGATGACTCCGGTCATGACCGCGATCTGCACGAAGTTGTTGTGAAAATGCCCGCTTTCGAACGTCCAATCGGGATAGCGGTAGCGGCGGTACAGCGCCAGCAGATCCTGGCAGCCGACGCCGATCCACGGATGATCGCGGATGATGTCGAGACCCGAGCGCCACATCGACAGCCGTCCCTGGTTCCCCGGATCGTGCGGGTCGACGATGCTGTAGAGCCGCGCCACCAGGCGTGGCGGGCCGAACCTGGCGAGCGCCGCGAACGCGACCGGCACCGTCCACCACCAGCGCGGCGCCAGCGCCACCAGGATCACGACCGCGCCGACCGCCGCGCCCAGCCAGTGGCTGCGCGTCTGGGTCAGCACGAGGCCGAGCGCGAGCGGGATCAGCAGCGCGGCGTAGATCCAGCGCCTCCCGTCGCGCCGGCCGGCGGCCTGGCCGAGCGCCCACAACAGCGCGCCGGCGAGCACGCCGCCCGACGTCATCTGGTTCGAGAGCAGGGACTTCATGCGATAGCCCGGATCGCGCGTCACGCTGACCGCGTAGATCAGAAGTCCAACCGCGGTCGTGAGGATGGCGCCGGCCAGCAGCAGCGGGACGACGCGCCGGCGCACGTTCGGCTCCCGCGTCGCTTCGGCGGCCAGCACGATGAGCAGGAGCGCGTAGAGCTTGCGCACGTGGAAGAACGACGACGCCGGCTCCTGGCTGAACGCGCTGCTCACGAGCCAGCACGCGACGAGCAGCGCGCTGGCGGGAAGCAACCACGACGGCGCGATCGTGAGCCGGCGGCCGCGCGCCACGCTGACCGAGAGCGCGATCAGCCCCAGGATCAGCGCGCCCTCGGTCAGTGCGATGCTGAACGGCAGCGTGAAGCTCAGCGCGAGCAGCGCGCCCTGCGCGACGGCCAGCGCGCCGCCGCCCCGGCCGGGTTCGCCCGGCGCCCAGTCAGGCCGTCGCACGCGACCCCGCGCGCTCGGCGAGCACGGCCTGGTACTGGGCGAGCGTGCCCGCGACCATGGCGTCGGCGCTGAACGCCTCGACGCGGCGCCGGCCTTCGGCGGCCCAGCGTGCGCGCGTGCCCGCATCCGCGAGCGCGGCGAGCAGTGCGTCCGCGAGCGCGGCCGGATCGCGCGGCGCCACGAGTCGTCCGTTCGCGCCGTCCTCGATCACGTCGGGAATGCCGCCCACGCGCGTCGCCACGATCGGCACGCCGCGCGCCTCGGCGTCGAGGAGCGACGTGCACAGCCCCTCGAGGTGCGAGGACAAAGCGAACAGCGTGAACTGGCGCATCAGCGCGCGCGCGTCCGGGCGGAAGCCCATCACGTGCACGTGCGCCTCGAGGCCGAGCGCGGCGCGCTCGCGTTCCAGCGCCGGCCGGCACTCGCCCTCGCCGATCCACGCGAAGTGCGCGTCCGGGCGCGCGCGCACGACGCGCGCCGCGGCGGCGAGCAGCGTGGCGTGGTCCTTGTGCGGCGCGAGCGCCGCGACCGTGCCCACGATCGGCGCGCCGGCCGCGAGCCCGAGCGTGGCGCGCAGGTCGGGCGCCGGCTCGTCGTCGCGCGGCAGCTCGATGCCGCTCGGCACGAGCGCGAGACGGCGTTCAGGCAGGCCGGCCGCGCGCAGCACGTCGGCCACGCCGCGGCTGATGCACAGGTAGCGGTCCACCGGGAAGCGGTACTTGATCCGGCTGAACGGCTGCGTCGCGACGCGGAAGTCGACGCGCCGCGACACGACGACGCCGGGCACGCCGGCCAGGCGCGCCGCCGGCACGCCGAGCGCGTGGGCATGCGCGCTGTGACAGTGCGCGACGTCGGGCGCCACGCGCTTGAGCGCGCGCGCGCCGCTCCACACCGCGGCCACGTCGAGGTCGCCGCGTCCCTCCCAGCGCACGTGCGCGAACGACTCGGCGCGCGCCCGCGGGGCGAGCAGCGTGCTCGCGTGACCGCGCGCGCGCAGCCCGCGCATGAGCAGCAGCACCTGGGCCTGTCCGCCACGCCACGTGCGGCCGGTGTCGAGATGGGCGACGTTCACGGCGCCGCGCTCCCTTCGCCCGTCAGCGCGGCGCGCAGCGACTCGCCGATGCGTTGCGGCGTGGCCACGTCGACGGCGCGCGCGCGGCCCGCCGCGCCCAGCCGCGCGCGGCGCGCCGCGTCGCCGATGAGGATGCGCAGCCCCTGCGCGATGGCCGCGGGCTGGTCGCGCACGACGGCGTCGAGATGGACGCCGGGCTCGAACACCTCGCGCAGGCCGGCGCCGTCCCCGGTCAGCACGGCGCGCCCCGCGGCGACGCCCTGATAGACCTTGTGCGGGATCACGCGCCCGGCCTTGTCGCTCGCGCCGAACGCGCCGAGCACGATGTGCGCGTCGGCCAGCACGCGCGGCGAATCGGCGTACTCGACGGGGCCGGCGAAGTCGACGCGCTGCACCTTGAGGCGCTCGACCAGCTCGCGGGCGCGCGCGAATTCGATGCCCTTGCCCACGAACTCCACGCGGAACTCGGGCAGCGACGCCGCGTCGCGCTCGAGTTGGGCCAGCGCCTCGATCACCGCGGGCACGCCGTGCAGCGGCAGGAAACCGCCGACGTAGACGATGCGCACCGGCCCGGAGTCGACGGGCGGCGGCACGGCGAAGAACGCGTCCTCGGCGCCGACCAGCACGCGGCGCAGCCGCGCCCGCGACACGCCCAGGCTCTCGAACAGCGCCCCGTGCGCCCATGTGTCGCACAGCACGAGATCCGCGCGGCGCATCGTTTTCCGGTCCAGCATCTCGTTCCAGCGGGCCTGCGCCGAACCTTCGGCGTGCAGCCCCCAGTCGCGCACCAGCGTGTCGTGGCGCGACACGAGCGGATCGAACACGAGCGGACGCCGGCCCTTGAGCGTCGCGGCGAGCGGCACGTCCTTGTGGCGGAACTCGGGCACGAACACGATGTCGGCCGCGCGGCCGTGGCGCAGGAACGCGAGCGCGAGCCGGGCGTGGCGGCTCAAGCCGCGCCTGCGATACGCGCACACCTCGATCACACCGACGCCCGCGCGATGCAGCCCCTCGCGCAGGATGCGATTGCGCGGATACGAAGGATCGTACGCGCCGAAGAAGCACACGTTCATCGCGGCCCGTCCCCGCCCGGCGTGCGCCGCCCGGCCCACAGCTCCGCGTACTTGAGGAACACCTGGGCCGCCGCCAGCAGGCACACCATCAGACCGGCCGCCCCGTCGAGAAATCCGAGCTGCAGGACGTACATGCGCAGGAAGCGCAGCGGCGGCCGCACCAGCGGATCGAGCGGCCCGGCGCGGCGCCCCTGTCCGCCCGCCTTCTCGGCGCCGGCCGCGGCGTAGCGCACGAGCTTGTCGCGGCACTCGCCCCACGTCGCGTAGCTGTGGTGTTCGAGCACCCCGGCGAGCCGGCCGTGCGGGCCGGGCACGTCGACGCGCTCGTGCACCGGCGCGGCGTCGAAGCGCGCGCCGTCGCGCGCGAACAGACGGCGCACGCGCTCGCCCTGCCAGCCGCAGTAGCGGATGCGCTGCCCGAGGAAATACGTCACGCGGTGCACGTCGAACGAGCGGCACGCGCCGGGATCGCGCACGCGGCGCGCGACGTCGGCGCGCGCGGCGTCGTCGAGACGTTCGTCGCCGTCGATCCACAGCACCCAGGGCTGCGTGCACTGGGCGAGCGCGAACGCGCGCTGCGCGCCGAAGCCGTCCAGCGCGCGCGTGAACACGCGGGCGCCCAGGCGTTCGGCCACGTCGCGCGTCGCGTCGCGCGAGGCCGCGTCCACGACCACGACGACTTCGGCCGCGAACGCGAGCGTGGGCAGCAGCGCGGCGAGCCGCGCCGCCTCGTCACGCGCCAGCAGCAGGACGGAGATCGGCAGCCGCTCGTCCATGGCGCTCCAGGTGTGCGAGCACGCGCGTCGCGGCCGCCTCGGCCGTCAGTTCGGGCATGCAGTTCCAGTGCGGACAGCGCGTCCGGTCGCAGCCGCGGCAGGGCAGCGTCGTGCGCCACACGGCGTGCGCGTCGCCGCGCGGCGCCCAGGTGTCGGGATCGGTCGGTCCGAACCAGGCGAACGTCGGGCGACCGAACGCGGCCGCGAGATGGATCGGCCCGGAGTCCGTGCCGACGACCGCGCCGAGGCGCGCGATGACCGCGGCCAGCTCGGCGACGCCGCACGGCGGCAGCACGCGAACACCCGGCGCGTGGCGCCGCACCGTGTCCGTCACGTCGTCCTCGCCCGGTCCGGCCAGCAGCAGCACGTCGCGCCCGGCCTCGGCGACGAGGCGCGCGAGCCGCCCGGCGTTGACCGCGGGCCACGTCTTCGCCGGCCACGTGCCGGCGGCCACGAGCCCGACCGTCTCCTCGGGCGCGCGGACGCCGGCGCGCGCGAGCAGCTCGTCCGCGCGCGCGCCATCGGCCGAGTGCGGCGCGAGCCGCGGGTCGAGGCCGTCCGCCCGCCCGCCGGCCGCGAGCGCGAGGCGCACGTGCGTGGCCGCGGCGTGCTCGCGGCGCGGCCGGCCGGCTGCGTCGAGCACGAGCGCCGTGCGCGGCACGGCGCGGCGGTACGCGCGACCGCGGCCGCGCAACGCGTAGCCCACGCTCGTCGCCGCGCCGCACCACGCGGCAATCAGCGCCGTGCGCGGATTGCCGAAGAAATCCACGACGAGATCGAACCGGCGGCGGCGCAGGGCCGCGATCAGCGCGAGGGTGCCGCGCACGCTGCGCTCGAGCGGCCAGATCTTCGCGACGCCGGGCAGCGGCTCGAGCAACGGCGCGTAGCGCGGCTCGGTCACGACCTCGAGCGTGGCGCCCGGGTGGCCGGCGAGCAGCGCGCGCAGCGCCGGCGTGATCAGCACGACGTCGCCCAGCGCGCGCGGCCGGAGCGCGAGCAGCCGCGCGCTCACGAGCGCGCTCCACGCGCGCGGATGCGCTCCACCAGTTCGCGGCTGGCGTGCGCCTTGGGATCGCCGGCGATCGCGGTCACGCCGCCGAGCGCCGCCACCGTCGCGCGCTCGGGCACCGTGTCGGGGCGATAGTCGGTGCCCTTCGCGTGCACCGCCGGACGCAGCTCCGCGAGCAGCGCGTCCACGGTCGGCTCGTCGAACGCCACCACGAGATCGACGGCGCGCAGCGCCGCGATCAGCGCGGTGCGATCGCGCACGCCCATCACCGGCCGGCCCGGCCCCTTGTGCGCGGCCGCGCTCGCGTCGCCGTTGACGGCCACGACGAGCCGGTCGCCGAGCGCGCGCGCCGCGTTCAGATAGCGGGCGTGGCCCACGTGCAGCAGGTCGAACACGCCGTTCGCGAGCACGACGCGCTGCCCGGCGGCGCGCCACGCGTCGACGATGGCGCGGGCCTCGGCGCGCGCGACGACGCGCTCTGCGGCGCGCATCAGCTCGCGGCCCCGCGCCGCGGGCGCAGCGCGCGCACCAAGTCCGCGGCGGCGACGGCGACCGCGCCGCGCCGGCCGACCGCGACGCTGCCCGCGACGTTGGCCAGCGCCGCGGCCTCGAGCGCGGGCGCGCCCGCGGCCAGGGCCAGCGTCGCCGCGGCCACGACCGCGTCGCCCGCACCCGTCACGTCCACGGCCTCGGCGCCGCCGTGGGCGGCCAGACTGACGGCGCGCGCGTTCCACAGCGTGAGGCCGTCGCGCCCGCGCGTGATCACGA
>Ga0310810_10007226_pt1 | contig 12648 bp, 6 predicted proteins | sample NCmetagenome_FD_207641 | JGI IMG/M metagenome (GOLD analysis project Ga0310810, IMG submission 207641) | Soil microbial communities from experimental microcosm in Duke University, North Carolina, United States - NC | ecosystem: Engineered > Artificial ecosystem > Soil microcosm > Unclassified ... | reverse complement strand
TCGCGTTTGAGCCACACCAGCCAATGCGACCGCTCACGATATGCGGCATCCAGGTACGAGAAGACGCGGTCGCGGTCGCCGAGGCCGGCGTAGATCACCGCGACGGCGTAGCTCGAGGCGTAACGGCTCTGCCGCCGCAGTTCATCGAACTCTGCGAGTACAGTCTTCGCCTCCTCCGGCCGTCCGGATTTCGCGTACAGATAGCCCTGGACGGCCATCGCGGGGGTCCACATGCGCAGCGGTCCGATGTTCTGGAGCGCTGCCTCCGCATCAGCGTAACGACCCTCTGACGTGTAGATGCGACCAAGCCAGAAGTAGCCGAACCCATACTTGGGATTCATTTCCAGCGCGAGCCTGACCGACCGCAGTGCGTCCTCGTTTCGGCCGTAGTAATGAAGGATGTATGCCCGATCGATATTGATGGGGACTGAAAGCGGGTCCAGACTTTTGGCGGTGGCAATTTCCGCCTCAGCGTCGCGCAATGGTCGTTCCATGGCCGTCAGCAGATATGCGTACCACTGGTGCGCGATGGCATAATTCTGATTCAGCTCGATGGCGCGCTTGAACTCCGCCTCTGCGTCCTGGAAGTTCCAGTCGTAGTACATCAGCGCATATCCGAGAGAAGCGTGTGCTTCGGCCAGGCTGGGGTCGAGATCGAGCGCCTTTCGTGCCGCCGCGCGTGCGCGCGGAAAGGCGTCCTCAGGCGAGATGTAGGATCCGTAGCCAAGTTGCGCGTAACAATCGGCGATGCCCGCGTAGGCAGGCGCGTAGGTCGGATCAGCGTCGATCGAATCCTGGAAGAAGCGGATGGCTTCATGGAGATCTGATTCAGCCCTCTTCTCCCAGGCATGTCGTCCCCGTACATACGCATCGTACGCCGCCGGAAGGACATTGCGGGTGGCCGCTGCGAGGCCGACATCGGCCTGCGGTGTCAGCTTGACATCGACCTCGCGCGCGACCGCGCGAGCCACATCGTTCTGAATCTCGAGCACGCTCGCTAATTCCCGTTCATAGGTATCGGCCCACAGATGCCGATCGGTGCGGCCGTCGATGAGCTGCGCCGTGATCTTCACGCGCGAGCCGTCGCGGATCACCGAACCCTCGAGGATCGCATCCACACCGAGCTCTTTGGCGATTTCCGGGATCTTTTTTTGGGTTCCCCGGTATCCCATCACCGATGTGCGTGAGGTCACGCGCCAGTTACCTAACTTGGCAAGACGTGTCGTGAGTTCCTCGGTCATCGCATCAGCGAAATACTCCTGCCCTGAATCGCCCGACAGATTCGAGAGGGGCAGCACCGCGAGGGAGCGGACTCGCCCACCGGCATTCGGCACCGCCAGCGATCGTGCGCGCGCGTCGAACCAGACGACGGCGAGGACGATGAGAAGGAAGACCGTAACCAGGACGGGCCCGCGACGAAACCGCACTCTGCGCGCCGTCGTGCTCGTCCTCGACGGCGGTGTCGGCGAGTCGTTGAGAATCTGACGCAACGCGAATCCGAGATCCCGCGCTGACTGGAATCGCTGATCCGGATTTTTCTCGAGGCAACGGCGGACGACTGCACTGACGCGGGGTGGCAGCCGACCGTCGGTGGTTGCAGCGTCCGACGGCTGATCTCTCAAAATGGCGGCCAGCGTTTCCGCCGGCGTGCCGTCGCCAAACGGTCTTCGGCCGGTCAGCAGTTCGTAGAGGACGCAGCCGAGCGAAAAGATGTCGCTTCGGTGATCCGCCCGCTCGCCCCTCACCTGTTCCGGAGCCATGTAGCCGACGGTCCCCAGGATCACGCCGGGCTCGGTGTCGGCCGCAGTCGCCGGACTGACGGCTGGCGACGTGGAACGAAACGGATCCTCCCTGGCGAGGCCGAAGTCCAGGAGCTTGACCAATCCATCTTCGGTGATGAAGATGTTCGCGGGCTTCAGATCTCGGTGCACCAGGCCTTTGCCGTGTGCCGAGGCGAGGCCGTCGGCAACTGACGCCGCGATTTCGAGCGCCCTTCTCCAGGGCAGGTGCTGCGTTGCCAGGGACCGCTGCAACGGCTCGCCCTCGAGGAGTTCCATAACCGCGAAGAGGACACCATCCTGGCGACCGACGTCGTACAGAGCGACGATATTCGGGTGGGACAGAGCCGCGACCGTCCGAGCCTCGCGTTCGAAACGGGCGAGCGCGTTGAGATCGTCCGTCAGGTGTCCTGAAATCACCTTCACCGCGACATCGCGCCCGAGTCGCGTGTCCATCGCACGATAGACCTCGCCCATCCCTCCGGCGCCGAGCGGCGCAAGGACCTGATAGGCGCCAAGCCGCGTACCTGCCGTCAACGGCATGAGCGAACGAAGTTGTTCCTTCGCATCGTCCCACGAAATCTCGTGGTCATCAATGGCATGGCGTGCAGGTGTGGAAGCCGAACCGCGGCGCGGGAGCCTATCATTTCCGCTTACGCGTCGCCGCTGAACCGTCGCCCATGGGCAGGGTCGAGGCAACCGCCGGCAGCACCACGAATGTCAGTGTGATCGGGCCCAATCCGATGATCGCGCCGTGTGGGACTTCGGTTGGCCGCTCAATCTGTCGTCCGTCGAGAAACGTTCCGTTCCGGCTCTGGAGATCCTCAAGGACTGCTCGCGTTGATTGGATCGAGATTCGCGCGTGACGTCGCGATACGGACGGGTGATCGATGTAGACGGTTGCCTCGGGGTCGCGTCCGAGCAGGTTCTCCCCTCGGTCCAGAACGAACTGTCGCTTTCCTCGCGTGACCAGGTAGTTGGGCCGCCGGGGGGCCACACGATCAGAAGACACATCGGTATCGTGAGTCTCGAGTGGCGCAATGAACCTGTAGCCCTTGCCCACCACGGTCTCGACGAACCGGGGATTTTCGGCAGCGTCGGCAAGCGCCCGCCTGATTTTACGGATGGCGGTATTGATCGCGGCATCCTGGTCGACGAACACATCCGAGCCCCAGAGCGCCGCCTGAATCTCACCGCGATTGACAAGCCTGCCGGCCTTCCGGACGAGGAGGACGAGGACCTCCATCGGAATCTTCTCGAGCTTGATCCGCTGATCCGCCCGGCGCAGCGCGTACGCCGCAACGTCGAGTTCGAACCCGCCAAAGCGGAAGCTGTCGCACATGTCCGACGGATCATACGACCCCGTCAGGAAATCTTCAGAGAAACTACACACGAGGTCGATGGCCGCCGGTGCGGTGGATCGAGAAGATGTGGGCACGCCCCTGAGCGAGCAGGGTCGCGACCTCGACCACTACCGGAGGATCACATGGCTTGCCCCAAGGTTCGGTTCGGATTTGCCATCGGCGTTTCTCTCTTCACCCTGGCCTGCGGGAGAACCGGGGCGCCGACGGCGCCCAGCTCCAGCGTGTCGCCGGTGCTTGCCGGATTGAACGGCTCCAGCCAGGCCGCATCGAGGACGCACGGCGAGCAGCTGACGGCCGTAATCGGTGTTGGATCAGGGATTGTCAACGTCACATCCACCGCCGCTGTCGACGGTAGCTTCAGCGCGCAAATCAACGTCAGCGTCCATGATGCGCCTCCCAATACGACGTTCTATGTGCAACGTGCGCCTGAAATCGGACGTGCAAACAGCGCCGACGGTATTTGCCAGCGCGCAGGCGGCCTGCCGCCGTGGGGCGCGCCGGCCCCTAACTTCGTCACATTTCCGCTGCCGGCGGACGGCCCGCTCGTCACACTGCAAACGTCGGAAGGTGGTGCCGGTGCGGTTCACATCGACTTCACCGCGCCAACGATTGCGGATGGCACGCAGTTCGATGTGATGTTCCGACTGGTGGACAGTCTGACGAGTCCCACCAATGAACTGCGCACCGGCTGCTTCACCGTGACGGTAAAGTGAGTGCGCGTATGGACGCATTGTGCCCCGAGAGCTGATGCGACGTGGCCCGTGGGGCACTCTCATGCGGCAACGTGCGCCGGGGCGGCCGTGGGCACAGGTTCGTTCCGCTCGTGCCGTCTCGCCATGTAATAAAGGACGGGCACCGCCATGCGCGAGAGCAGAAGCGACGCCACTTCGCCGGCCATGAGCGAGATCGCGAGCCCCTGGAAAATCGGGTCGAACAGAATCACCCAGGCGCCCACCACCATGGCCGCGGCCGTGAGCGCCATGGGCCGGAACCGCACCGCGCCGGCGTCGATCACGGCGTTCTCGAGCGAAAGCCCTTCGCGCAACCGCATCTCGATGAAGTCGACCAGGATGATCGAATTGCGCACCACGATGCCCGCGCCGGCGATGAACCCGATCATCGACGTGGCCGTGAAGAACGCACCCATCGCCGCATGCGCCGGCAGGATGCCGACCAGCGAGAACGGGATGGCCGCCATGATCAACAGCGGCGTCTTGAATGACTGGAACCAGCCGACGACCAGCAGATAGATGAGCACGAGCACGGCCGCGAAGGCGAGGCCGAGGTCGCGGAACATCTCGATCGTGAGTTGCCACTCGCCGTCCCACTTCATCGCGTAGCGCGAGGTATCGAACGGCTCGACCGCGTTGAAGATCTCGAGCCCATAACCTTCGGCCAGCGGCAGCCCGCGGATCGTCTGGTTCATCTGGAGGATGGCGTAGACAGGGCTCCCCTTTTCTCCAGCCAGATCGGCGGTGACGTAGGTCACGGGCTGCAGATTCTTATGCTGCACGCTTGTCGCTTCCGCCGTGGTCTCGGCGCTGGTGAGTTCGCCTACCGCAACCGGTCTGGTGCCGCGAATCCGGATCGACTGTACGGCCTCGAGCGTACGTTCGGCGCGCGGGAGGCGGATCATGATGGGGACGTCCTCACGCGCCAGCTCGTCGTGCAGCAGGCCCGCGGGTGCTCCCGAGCCCGCCATCCGTACGACCGCCTCGACGGCCGCCGGCGAGAGGCCCGCCGCGGCGGCTTTTTCGCCATCGACGGCCAGCGCGATCTTCGCGTGCGGGGCCTCCACCGACCAGTCGGTATCGACTACGCCGGCGGTCCGCTCGAAGATCGACTTGACTTGGGCGGCGACTTCTGTTCGCCGCGCCGGATCCGGCCCATAGATCTCCGCGACGAGGGTCTGCATGACGGGCGGACCCGGTGGCAACTCCGCCACCTGAATGGTCGCGCCCAGCCGTTTCGCGATGGGAGCCAGCCGCTCGCGGATGCGGCCGGCCACTTCGTGGCTCTGCGCCGATCGTTCACCCTTCGGTACGAGGTTCACCTGCAGATCGGCCAGGTGCGGAGCGTGCCTGAGAAAGTAGTGACGAACGAGCCCGTTGAAATTGTACGGGGCCGAGGCGCCGACGTAATGCTGAACGTTCACGACCGTGTCATCGTCGAGGGCGGCTGACGCGAGTGCCGCCGTGACGCGGGCCGTAGTCTCGAGCGCGGTGCCCTCGGGCATGTCGATCATGACCTGGAACTCGCTCTTGTTGTCGAAGGGCATCATCTTCACCTTCACCCATTCGAGCGGCATGAGCGCGACGGCCATCAGCAGCAGGATGGCGACGCCGGTCAGGAAGAGTGCGCGCCTCCTGCCGCTGGCGATGAGCGGGGCCATCACTCGACGGTAGAGCCGCGTGAGGAGATCTTCCTTTTTGGAAGCGTGAGTTGCGGAAGGCTTCAGCAGCCGGAGCGCGGCCCACGGCGTCACGATGAAAGCGACAGCCAGCGAGAAGGCCATGGCGGCCGACGCGCCGACCGGAATCGGCCGCATGTAAGGTCCCGACATTCCACGCACGAACGCCATCGGCAGGATCGCCGCCACCACCGCGAGGGTCGCGAGGATCGTCGGATTGCCGACTTCGTCAATGGCGCGAATCGCCACCGCGGTCAGCCCGCCTGGTCTTTCACCAGTCATCCGCGCGTGACGGACGATGTTCTCCACGACCACGATCGCATCGTCAACCAGGATGCCGACGGAGAAGATCAACGCGAAGAGCGTGATGCGGTTCAACGTGTAGCCATAGAGATAGAACATGAAGAGCGTCAGCGCGAGCGTGACGGGAATCGCGATCAGCACGACGGCCGCCTCGCGCCGCCCCAGGACCAGCCAGATCAGCGCTGAAACCGAAAGGATGGCGAGCAGCATGTGCCACAGCAACTCGTTGCTCTTGTCGGCGGCGGTCTCGCCATAGTCACGGGTGACGGTCAGATGCACGTCCGACGGCACGATCGTTCCCTTCAGGGTGTCGAGCTTCGCGGCAACGCGATGAGCAATGTCGGTGGCGTTGGTTCCCTTCCGCTTTGCGACAGCGACGGTGACCGCGGGGTGCGCACCGGACGCCTTCGACTCGAAGGTGACGTACGAAGTGGGCTCGGCGTCTCCGTCCACCACCTCTGCCACGTCGCGTACGAACACGGGGCGCTCGCGTGCGGAGCTCACGACGGTGTCGCGCAGTTCGTCGGCGGTGCGCAGGCGGTGTCCCGCCTCGAGGTTCCTCGTCACACCGCCCGCGACCGGCCCCGTCGCGGTGCTGCGCACGTTGCTGCGGGTAATCGCCTGCTGAACCGACAACGGATCGAGGCCATAGATCGACAGCCTCGCGGGGTCGATGTGCACGCGAACCTGCCGGGGACGTCCGCCGATGATGGTCACCTCCGACACGTCGTTGACTTCAGCGATGGCATCCCGCAGTTGGACGGCGAGCGATCGCAGTTGATCGTCCTCGTAACGCTCCGACCATATCGTTACGGCGAGGATCGGCACGTCGTCGATCGAGCGCGGCTTGACGAGAGGCCCGATGACTCCTGGCGGAATGCGGTCCGCATTCTCGGCGAGCTTCTGGTTGAGGCGAACGAGCGCTGGTTCCAGTGGCTCGTCGACCTTGAAGCGGACGACGACCATCGCCTGTCCAGGAGTCGAGGTCGAGTAGAGGTATTCGACGCCGGGCACTTCCCAGAGCAGTTGCTCGATCGGGCGCGTGATCCGTTGTTCCACTTCTGACGGTGTCGCGCCAGGCATCTCCAGGAAGACGTCGACCATCGGCACGACGATCTGCGGTTCCTCTTCGCGTGGGAGAGCCACGATCGCGACGGCGCCCAGCGCCATCGAGGCGATGATGAAGAGCGGCGTCAGCTTGGACTGGATGAACGCGGCGGCGATCCGGCCGGCGATACCGTAAGTCTTTGTCATCATCTGCCTCCCACGCTGACCCGGCGACCGTCGGTGAGCCCGGGCGGCGGCGTCAGAACCACGACCTCCGATTCGCTGAGGCCCGCCACCACTTCGGACTCGCTCAAGTTGACGAGACGCACGCGCGCCCGGCCGGTGTCGACCACGAACACCGAAGTGAGCTGCCCGCGACGGACGATCGCGGACGGTGGAATGGTCAACGCGCGTCGCGGCGACCCGCGGAATCGCGCCTTGCCGAATTGGCCCGAGCGAAGGCCAGGTACGTCGGGCAACGCGACCTTGACGAGAAAGGCGCGCGTGTCCGCGTCCACCGCTCGGCTGACTTCATCGATCGTCCCGGTCACCGGGGAATTCCCGGGCCCGATGACGATGGGGACGCGGTCGCCGTGTCGAATTCCTCCGAGGCGCGATTCGTCCACCCGGACCTCGAGGCGGAATCCGCGAAGACTTTCCAGGCGCAGGAGGGGGGCGCCCGGCGATGCCATGTTCCCCGGCTCGATCATCTTTTCGGTGATCGTGCCGTCGAACGGCGCGGTGATGGTGATGAACGACTCGGTCGCGCGCGCCTGGTCGGCGGCGGCCCTGGCACTTTCGACTGACGATCCGGATTGTGCCGCCCGCGCGGCCGCTCCCGCCACGCGCGCTTCCGCGCTGCGGAGCGTCGCCGTCACCTCATCGAGCTCCTGGGCCGTGGCAGACCGGCGGTCGTGCAATCCAACGATTCGATCGTGGGATACACGTGCCAGGGCGAATCCGGCTTCGGCGGCCTGGAGCTCGGCTGCCGCCGCCTTCGCGCCCTGTTCGGCGGCAGCTGCCGCCGAGCGCGTGGCACGGGCGCCGGCGGCGAGATCGGCGCCGTCAAGCACGATGAGCGTCTGGCCTTTTCGCACCTGATCGCCTGGCGACACGCGGACCTCGCGCACCGGCGCCAGAATGCGCGCCGCGATCGTGGCCGTCGTGCGAGCCTGTACCACGCCGCCCGAGTCGAGGGCACTGGCCACGTCGGTGATCGAAACCTGAGCGGTCGTCACGGCAATGGGCGCTGCCGCGTCGGCAGGCGCGGCGGCGGCCCGGCGGCCCAGGCATCCGGCCAGCGTCGTGCTTGCCAGAAGTCCTGCCGCAACGCCAGCGACGACGAGGTGATGACTGGCGGTGATCTTCTTCATCATGGCCTTCCTATCGCTCGTTGCAGGGTTGCGGTTGCAGTGAGCACGTTCACGCGCGCAGCGATCTGTTGGGCGTCGGCCTGCTGGACGGTGTCGGCCGAGCGCAGCAGCATGGCCACATCCGTGAGGCCGCTCTCGTAGCGGTCGCGAATGATGCGGCGGCTCTCTCGCGCCGATTCGGCGGCCGCCCGTCCAACCGCTTCGCTCGCCCGCGCGGCCTCGACTCGAGCGATCGCAATCCGCACGTCGAGCCGCGCCATGGTCTCGGCCTTGCCTGTTTCCATCGCGCGACGCGTCGCCTGCTCGCGCGCTTCAGCGAGCCGTGCCTTGTCGGCAAAACCATGGAACAGGTTGATCTGCGCGACGACGCCGGCGCCCCAGCTCGACGACCGCGAATTCCAGGCGGCGCCGTTCATTTCCCACACGCCCTGCGCCGACACCTGGGGCAGAAACGCCGCCTGCGCCGCGCTCACGCCGGCGGCCGCCAGCTGTTCCTGCTGCCTGGCGAGCGCGACTTCGGGCCGGTTCTTCACGGCCTCCTCTTCGAGCCCGGCCGGATTGGTGATGTCAATGGCGATCGCCGTTGCCGTGAGATCGAGCGAGAACATCGCAGCCAAAGGTTCGCCCATCAACTGATTCAGCCGTGCGCGCGCGACGCGTTCGTCCGAGATCGCCTGTACCTGATCTTCGAGCGCGCGTGCCAAGTGAACGTCGAGCTGCAGGACATCCGCGTCTGTCACCCGGCCCGCATCGCGGCGATTGCCGGCCAGCTCGCGGTCTGCACGCGCGGTCTCGACCGCCGCCGCTGCCGAACGCACAGTCGCGGAGGCGATGAGCACGCGTCCAAAGGCATCGGTCACCGCCGACGTCAAGTCGTGGTCGACGAGTCGTCTGCCGGTGGCCGCCATGTTCCGCCCGATCGAGGCGGCTCGGACGTTCGCCGGGATGGCGCGATCGAACAGTGATTGCTCGACGGAGAACACCGTGCGGAAGTTGTCGGCGGCGCCCGGGTGATTGAGCGCGCCCAGAGCCAGGTCGGCCGCGGTGATTCCACGCTGCGCGAGCCGCGAACTGAAGACAAAGGCCGGCTGGTTGCCGCGCTGCCAGGACTCCGCGAGGTCTACCTTGGGGAAGTAGCCGGCGCGAGCCTGCGTGACGCGTTCGGCCGCTTCCCGCTCGGCTGCCGCCGCCGATCCCACGTCAGGGTTGTGGGCCCTGGCCCGCAAAATCGCTTCCGAAAGGGAAAGCGACGCCTGCGCGGACGCCGGCGGCGCCGCAGACACCGTCCCGACAAGGAGGAAAACGACGACGGAGGCCGTCCGCTTGCTGGTCACAGGAACCTCCCGGTAACAGGAGGATTCTGCGAGACCGCTCACCGGCTGGCCATGCTCGCCAGGTCGAAGTTCTTGACCGCGAGTCCAGGAACGCTAGTATGTTTTGCGCGGGCGCCAGGAAACTTTGCCGGACGTCCGCAGGAAGACAGAAGGTCGATGGACGCGTTTTCAGAAGTCCTGAGCGGGGTACGGTTGAAGGGCGCGATGTTCTTCAGCGCAGAGTTCTCAGCCCCCTGGCGGCTCTCGACGCCTCACTGTCGCGTGCTGGCGCCGGTGCTGGCGCCTGGTGCGCCGCACATGGTGGTCTATCACTTCGTCGTGGAAGGGACGGCGCGGGCCCGCGTAGAACCCGGGCCCGACGTCGAGCTGTCGCCGGGCGACATCGTGGTATTTCCGCACGGTGATCCGCACCACTTGAGCGCGGGGTCCGGAACCAATGCTTTTGAGAGCGGGCCGTTCCTGCAGAGAATCGCGAGCGGGGACCTTTCGCCGATGCAGGCCGGCGGTGGCGGAGCGATCACACGGTTCGTGTGCGGCTACCTGACCGTTGACCCACTTCTCTGCGGCCCGATTCTCGAAAGCCTGCCAGCCATCCTGAAAGTCAATGTCAGGACGGATCACGCCGGCCAGTGGCTGGAGCAGTCGATCCTCCACGTGCTCGAGGAGGCCACCTCGAACCGTGCGGGGAGCGACGCGATGCTGGCCAAGCTGTCGGAAGCGCTGTTCGTGGATACGGTGAGGCGCTACGTTGCGAACCTCCCGGATCAGACGACGGGGTGGCTCGCGGGCGCACGAGATCCGGTTGTGGGCAAGAGCCTGGCGTTGCTTCACCGGCAGCCGGAACATCCATGGACCATCGCCGAGCTCGCCGGGGCAGTCGGCGTCTCGCGCTCTGCGCTGGTGGAGCGGTTTACGCGTTACGTTTCGGATCCACCAATGGCGTACTTGACCGGATGGCGATTGCGCCTGGCCGCCCAGGCCTTGACGTCGTCGTCGAAGGGGGTCGCGGATCTCGCGGCTGCGGTGGGCTACGAGTCCGAAGCGGCGTTCAATCGAGCCTTCAAGCGCGTCTTCGGAGTGCCGCCGGCGCGGTATCGACGCCAGACAAGGAAGGCGGCGAGCGCTCTTACGACACCCGCAATGCCACTATCGGATCGACCTTCATCGCGCGGCGCGCGGGGAAAAAGCACGCCGCAATCGCAACGGCCGTCAGCAGCAGCGAGACAGCCGTAAACGTCCACGGATCGCTCGCCGTCACGCCCAACAACAAGCTCGAGCCGGCGCGGCCCAGCCACCAGGCTCCTATGAGCCCGATTGCGACACCGATCAGGCTCAGCGTCAGCCCCTCACCGATGATCATGCGGAAGATGTCGCCGGCCTGTGCCCCGATGGCCAGGCGCAAGCCGATTTCCTGCGTGCGCGTCGCGATGGAGTACTGAATAAGCCCGTAGATCCCCACCGCGGCCATCAGTAGCGCCACGACCGAGAACCCGGACAGGAGCGACGTCTGGAAGCGACGCTGGGTGAGGTATGTGCCGAGCTGTTGTTCCAGCGGCGCCACCCCATAGATCGGCGCATTCTTGTCGACGCCACGCACGGCCGCCCGAAGCGCCCCGGCCATCGCCAGCGGGTCGTCCGCCGCGGTTCGGACGAACAGATCGACGTTACGAGAAGGAGGATTCTGCGCGAGCGACACGAAGATCTGCGGCAGCGGTTCGCGCTCCAGTCCCTGCCGGTGCATATCGGCGACTACGCCCACCACGGTGTACCACTGGCCGTCGGACTCCCGCGGGCCCACCTTGAACCTTCTGCCCACGGGATCGTGTCCCGGCCACGAGCGCCGCGCCATCGCGTCGTTGACGATCGCGACCGGCGGAGCCTCGGGCCGGTCCTCGATCGAAAAGAAGCGGCCGCGCCGCAACGGCGTTCCGAGGGTTCTGAAAAAATCCGCGCTGACCTCGTCCCGAGTCAGCCGCAAACGGTCAGAAACCGTTCCATCGTCGCGTTCGACAGTAAGAACGTGTTCCCTGGGATTATCGGTGAACAGATCGTCGGCGATCCCGGCGCTCTCCACACCTGGAACCGCCTGAATCTGTTCGAGGACGCGGCGGTACAGGTCGGCCCGCTGCGCGGGGACGCTGAAGGTCGGCGGGCTGGAGACGTTCATCACCAGAACCCGTTCGGGCGTGAATCCCGGATCGATGTTGGTCACGTACCACCAGCTTCGAACCAGCAGACCAGCGCCGACGAGCAGAACGATCGCCAAGGCAAACTCCGCCACCACCAGGGCGCGTCGGATTCGACGGCTGGATGTTCCGCCCGAGACACTTCTGCCGCCCTCCTCGGCGGACAGACGCAGGTTGCGGCGCACAGCCGTCATCGCTGGCGCCACACCCACCAGGATTCCCCCCAGAAGAGAGATGGCCAAGGCCCAGCCCAGGACACTGAGATCGAGGCTCACGTCAGTCAGACGCGGTATGGTCCCAGGGCCGAAGGCGCGGATCAGCCGAATGCCTCCAGAAGCGAGCAGTGTGCCGATCAATCCCGAGACGAGCGCCAGGAGGACGCTTTCGGTGAGCAGCTGCCGCACGATCCGTCCGGCATTCGCGCCAAGCGCGGCCCGAACCGCCATCTCGCGCGCGCGAGCGGTGCTGCGCGCCAGCGAGAGGCTGGTGACGTTGGCGGCGGCGATGAGGAACACGCAGAACACGGCGCCGCCGAGCATCCACAACGCCAATCGCGATTGGGGTCCGACCACGTCGAGACTCAGTGGGACAACGCTGATGCCCCGGTTTCTATCCGCCGCCGGCAATTGATCGTTCAGGCGTCTGGCGACGGCGCTCATTTCCGCCTGGGCTCGATCGAACGTCACGCCGGGCCGAAGCCGCGCGACGACGAACCAGGTCTGTCCGCCGCGCACGCTGCGGTGGGTCGTGTGCGCCTGCCACACGTCTGCATTGAGCCTCGCGATTTGGAAATCAGCAGGGAGAATGCCGATGATCCGGGAAGGCATGCCGTTAAGTTCGAGGGTCGTGCCGA
>Ga0310810_10007225_pt1 | contig 12650 bp, 9 predicted proteins | sample NCmetagenome_FD_207641 | JGI IMG/M metagenome (GOLD analysis project Ga0310810, IMG submission 207641) | Soil microbial communities from experimental microcosm in Duke University, North Carolina, United States - NC | ecosystem: Engineered > Artificial ecosystem > Soil microcosm > Unclassified ... | reverse complement strand
GAATCCCTCTCAATTCGCTCGATTTCAATTTCACGCACCAGGACATCAATCCACCAAGCGAAGGTAGCCCGGCCTTCGAAAACGAGTTCATCACGGTGCGTACGTCGCTCGAAGTGAACGTGCTCGCGACGATCGCATTCGCGACCTATGGCGTCACTGACCGGATCGATGTCAGTGTCGCTGTGCCCTACGTTTCGAACTCGATTGATGGTCACAGCTTCGGCCAGATCGTACCGTTTGGGCCGAACCCCGCCCACTACTTTGCCGGCACAGCCGACGCCCCGATTCTCTCGGCAACAACCGACGTCAACGGATCCGCATCGGGTATCGGCGACGTCGCGCTGAGAGCGAAGGTGAATCTTTCACCGGGCGGCTCGAAGGCGCGGGCCGGGTTCGCGCTCCTCGGTGACGTGCGTCTTCCGACCGGGAACGAGGATGACTTCCTCGGTTCGGGCAGCACATCCGCGCGCATTCTGGGAATAGTCTCGGCGCGTTATGGCGACTTTGCTCCGCACGCGAACGCGGGGGTCGCGCTCCGGAGTAGCGACGACCAGCAGGATGCGATTCTCGCCACCGCAGGCTTCGACCAGCTGCTCGTTCGGTGGGCCACGTTCGCATTCGACGTCATTTCCGAATGGCAGCTGGGCGACCAGAAGTTTTCGCTGCCGGGTCCTACGCAGATCACGATCCCGTTCGCGCGCACGATCTATCCAAGCAACATCCCCGATCGTCGCGACGATCTACTGAACGCGTCGATTGGCACGAAGCTGTCGACGAAGAAAGGCCTGACATTCATCGTGAACGCGCTGCTGCCGCTCAACCGTGGTGGGTTGAGGGCGAGCACGCTCTGGACGACGGGGCTGGAATACGGCTTTTGATCCTACCGGATGCTGGCGATATGCCAACCGCCGGCGTCCCGCTGCACGACCGCGATGAAGTTGACCGGGAAGGACTGATCCGACCTCGCGGCTTTCGACGAGAATCGCGCCGAATATCGCGCGCGCACCTGGACTTGTGAGCCGGCCGCATCTCGCGGCGGATCGAGGATCTCCACCGTGCCGCCGCTCATCGCTATCGGGCCGCGCGCGTCGTCGAACGTCGTCTGCCACCGGGTCATCAGCTGGCTGCCCGCGTTAGGAAACACGCGCCGGATGAGTGACGTATCCCGCTCTTCGATCGCGCGCGCATACACCGCCATCACGCCCTGGATCTCCGACCGGAGCTCGGCCTCGCTCTTCGGTGCTGGCGTCGGCGTCACCGAAGACGTCGACGGCAGATCGAGACGCGCGGGCGGCCGCGCGACCGAAGTATCGGGCGTCGTGACCACGTTAGGCTTCGGAGCCTCCGGCGGTATCGGTCCCGGCGGTGCTGGCTGTGTCACGATGGCAGAATCGGGACGCTGCCGCGTGGCGGAGCGCGCGTTGGCCGGCCGTGCCTGCGGTGGTCGGATCGCCGGCGTGTCGGCCCGGGGTGCCGGACTGGCGTCCGTGGTACGCGTCGTCACGGCGCCCGCCGGCGCGGCCGAATCCACTGGCGCGGAGACCGACACGTTAGGTGGTGGCGATGGGGGCGTGGCGGTGTCCTGCGTAGAGGCGGGCGAGGCCGGTGCCGACGGCGTTCGCGCAGGCTGCTTCATCACCACGTATCCGGCGATGGCCACCGCAATCGCGGCCGGCAAGGCCCAACGCAACACCCCGCGCTTCGGCGCTGGCGTCACTGCCGGTGCCGGTTCCGGCGACGGCGGCGCTAGCGGCGTCGCGGGCGCATGCACGACCGTTGGAGGCAACTCCGCTGGTCGTTCCGATTCCCTGGCTGCTGGAGCCGTTGCGGGCAAAGCTGTCGCGGGCAGAACAGCCGCGGGCAGTGCAGCCGCGGGCAGAGCAGCCGCAGGCGCGACGTTCGGCGCTTGTTTTGGCCGCTCCCGCGTTTTCGGCACAGGGCTCGGAGGTGTCCGCACCACGTCCGCGAGCTGATCGAGCCGCTCGGCTGCCGCCGCGAGCTTCTGGAGGTCGGCGTGCAACGGATCGTCGTGCGAGAGCGGCACGGCGCCTAACGATACGAGCGCGTCCGAGAGGCTCGGAAACCGCTCTTCGGGCGTCTTGGCCAGCATCCGCATCACCGCCGCCTCCATCGCCGGCGGGACGTCCGACCGCACCTCGTGCAGCGGTGGCGGCGGATTGTCGGTGTGTGACCGCATCAGCGCGAAGCTGGAGCCCGAGAAGGGCGGGCGACCCACGAGCATCTCGTAGGCAACCACACCCAGCGAATATTGATCGCTCGCGCCTGTCAGCTCCCGCGCGTAGCACTGCTCCGGGCTCATGTAGACCGGCGTGCCCACGACGGTCCCGGTCTGCGTTTGATTCGGACTCTCGGCCACCTTTGCAATGCCGAAGTCCGTGACGATCGCCTCGCCGTCGGCGTTCAGAAGAATGTTGCCGGGCTTGATGTCCCGATGGATGACACCCCGACGATGCGCGTACCCGAGCGCCGACCCAATCTGGAACAGCCAGGCGCGAACCACCGGAATCGGAAGTGCGCCGACGTCGCGCAGCACGCCCTCCAATGTCCGGCCGGGCACGAACTGCATGACGAAGAAATGCAGGTCGCCGATCTGGCGGACGCCGTAGATGGCAACGATGTGGACGTGCTGCAGGTTCGCGACGGTGACCGCTTCCTGCTTGAAGCGCTCCATCATACCGGGGCCGAGCAGCAGCCCGGGCGCCATCACCTTGATCGCAACGCGGCGATTGAGCGCGAGATCGCGAGCGAGGTAGACGGCGGCCATTCCGCCTCGGCCAAGCTCGGTGAAGATCTCGTACTCGCCTGCTGTGGCGGCTTGCAGCCGGGCTCCGACGACCGACCACGGCGAAGCTTCGGTCAACGCGTCCGCGGCCGTCGGAGCTGAAGGATCCACGCGCGCGTCCAGCGGAGTCGGATCCGATCCCGCCGGAGCAACTGGCGTCCCGCAAATGCCACAAAAACGGTCGCCGTATGAAACGGCGCCGCCACAGCTCTTACACGTCGTTGTTGTCGTTGGCGTCATCGAGTGAGGAAGCGCCGCCTTGACCATTGCGGGTCGCCTTAGCCCTCGGGCGGCTCGACCCGTAGCGCCTCCAATCTAGGGTGTTGTGCCCGAGAGTCGCTACGCGCGCGCGCGCAACGCGTGGCAACAACTGTAACGCGAGCGTGGCGGTCTTGCGGACATAAGGCGTGAGGATCACGCGAAAAGTGTCATTTCAACGGTACGCGGGTTTGATCGGCAATTAGTGCCGTCCGGCGGACCTCGTCGTCCAAACAGATGTGGCCGAGTCGTCAAACATCTGAAGTAACCGAAATGTTGCTTCGGACAACCTCGGCCGTGGTCGCGCATCTGTCGTTCCACCTTTAGATTGCGTCTCGTGCCAAGATCATCCGTCTCCAGAACGGAACGGTTGCGTCCGCCTACCGCTGCGCCCGATCAGTCTGTTCGGGAGCTAATGGCGGTACGCGAGGTGATCCACGCGTTCCTCACGGCAGACCGGCCGGAGGAGGTCTACCAGTTTGCGCTCGAGCGGGTGAGCCCTCTCGTCGGCGCCACCTTTGCCTCGGTGTACCTGGTTGACGGAGCGTCGGAGCTCATGCGGCTCGGCGCGGCGTACAACTGGCCGCAGCGTTTCAGGCCGTGGCTGGGCGAGGCTCGGGTGCGACTCGGGTTCGGACCGAGTGGTGAGGCTGCGAGCGAGCGCCGCACGATCGAGGTCCCGGATGTCTTCGCCGACGATGACCTCGAGGATTGGCAGGAGGTCGCGTCCGAGCTTGGATTCCGCTCGCTGATCGCGCTGCCGCTGCAGACCGGATCCAAGGTTCTTGGCGCACTGACCTTCTACTTCGCGGACGCGGAATCATTCTCGTCGGAGAAGCGCGGGCTGCTGCGAATCGTTGCCGACCAAATGGCGGCGACGGCCGAGAAGTCTCTGCTCATCGACCAGCTCCGTCGTTCCAATGCGGCGCTGGTGGAGGCGAACGCCGAGCTCGAGCGTCAATATGCCGCGGTACTTCAGGCTCGCCGGCTCAAGGACGAATTCCTCGCTAACATCTCGCACGAGCTGCGCACTCCGCTCACCGCCGTTCTGGGATACATCTCGATCCTTCAGGACGGCATCTCGGGTCCGCTCACCGACGGTCAGCGACACGACCTGACGCACGTGAAGCGCGCGAGCGAGCGTTTGCTCGACCTGATCGAGAGCCTGCTCGAGTTGACGACGCTAAAGCGCGGTGAATTGGACGTCTTCATCGAGGACGTGGACCCGCGGGCGCCGTTGCGCGACGCGGTCGCGTCGGCGCCAGCGCCGATGCCCGGCGTCACGATGCGCCTCGACGAGCCGACCACCATGTTGCCGCGGATCCGCAGCGACCGGAAGAAAATCTTCCGAATCCTGGTTAGCTTACTCGGCAACGCCGCAAAATTCACCGAGCGCGGCGAGATCGTTGCAAGCGTATCGCTCGCCAACGACCGGGTGGTGTATCGCGTACACGACACCGGGATCGGAATCGCGGCGGATGCGCAGCAGTACGTGTTCGACGAGTTCCGTCAGGCTGACGGCTCGCCAACACGCCGGTACGGAGGGTCGGGGCTTGGCCTGTCGCTCGCGCAGCGCCTCGCTCATTTGCTCGGCGGGACCATCGAGATGGCGTCCACGCTGGGTGAAGGCTCCACGTTCACCGTGGAGCTGCCGCTCGAGTACGAAGCTCCGGTCGCGCTACCCGGAGATACCTGACGACAGCCAGTCCAACACGCGGATGAACATTCAGGAAGACCGAACGCTGCAGGAAGCTCGCACGACGCTCAGCGTGCCCGAAGTGATCGAGGCCGCCAAACGATTCTTCGCCAGGCGCAACAGCCTGTACGCGGCGTTCATCGACCGGGAGGGCCCGACGTTCGTCAGTCTCCGCGGGCAGGGCGGTGAAGAGGTGGTGATCGGCGCGACGCCAGCCAAGGACAACGCGGGAACGCTGGTGACCGGCTCGACGTACCTGTTCGACCAGCAGGTCGCGAGGTTCTTCACGACACTGCCACCGTGGGACGGTGTATCGTGACCGCTCCCTTCGTCGCGCAGCTTCGATCTCGCCCCGGCGTCATTCGTCTTGGCGCGGACGGGCAACCTCGGATCACGATTCGCGTGCAGCTGGCCGAGGCCTGGGATACCGTTCGTATCGAGACAGCGCCGACGGAACCGGTTGGCGTGGTCAAGGCGGAGGCGCTGGCTGCGTTGCGCCCGAACCAGGAGCCGGCGGATGCGTTCGTGGTCAAGTTGAACGGGTTCGAAGTCCTCGATGAGAATGTCTCGGTCGCCGACAGCGGCGCGACGAACGGGTCGACATTCCTGCTCAGCTATCGCCGTCGCCGTCCGGTCCGCTGAGCACGACCTTTCCGACGCCTAACGCGGTCACCTCGGCCGCGGAGCGCGACGCGTTGCGCGCCGCCGCCGTCAGGCTGCGTGACGAGGTCTCGCGGCGAATCGTGGGGCAGCGCGACGTCCTCGACGAGATCCTCATGGCCGTTCTCGCCGGCGGCCACGCGCTGCTGGTGGGCGTCCCGGGCCTCGCCAAGACGCTGATGGTTCGCTCGGTCGCCGAATCCATGCGACTCGACTTTCGGCGAATCCAGTTCACGCCGGACCTCGTGCCGAGCGACATCACCGGCACGGAGCTGCTGGAGGAAAATGCAGCAACGGGCGCTCGCAGCTTTCGCTTCGTGCGTGGGCCGGTGTTCGCCAACATCGTGCTCGCGGATGAGATCAACCGGGCGCCGCCGCGGACGCAGGCGGCGTTGCTCGAGGCCATGCAGGAGCACCGGGTGACGGCCGCGGGCGAAACCATGCGGCTGCCCGAGCCCTTCTTCGTTCTCGCCACGCAGAATCCCATCGAACAGGAAGGCACGTACCCGCTCCCGGAAGCACAGCTCGACCGGTTTCTGTTCGATATTCGGATTGGCTACCCTAACGAGGAAGAAGAGGTCGGCATTCTGCGGGCGACCACGGGCGCGACCGAGGTCTCGCTCGCGCCAGTCATGGATTCCGCGCAGACCGTGGCGCTGCAGCGTTTGACGCGAGAGCTCCCCGCGGCCGACCCCATTCTGCGGTATGCCGCTGCGTTGGCTCGCGCGACGCGCCCACCCGCCGACAACGGGGCATCCAATGGAGTGTCGGCGCCGGCGCCGGACCTCGTGAAGCGATACGTTCGCTGGGGTGCTGGTCCGCGCGCGGGGCAGGCGCTCGTGTTGGGCGCCAAGGCGCATGCACTGCTCTCCGGTCGCGTTGCCGTCACGCCCGACGACGTTCGGCGCGTAACGCAGCCCGTATTGCGGCATCGCGTGCTGCCCAATTTCGCAGCCGACGCCGACGGCATCACCGCCGAACAGATCGTCGCCGCGGTGATTCGTCACGTGCCAGCTCCGGAGAGCGGCATCCGTATTTAGCGGCGGCAACATGCGCGAACGACGCACGGCCCGGGAAACAGAGCGCCACCAGCGTGTGGACGACGAGACATCTCGCCCGGAGTCCCGCAGCGCGCTTCTCGACGCGGTTCGGGGCGTAAAATGGCCGGCCCTGCGGCCGGTGGCCGGCGCTCTCCCAGGTGCGCACCACTCGCGCCTTCGCGGCGCTGCCCCCGAGCTCAGCGAGTACCGCGTCTATCGTCAGGGCGACGATCCGAAGCGCATCGATTGGAGACTCCTTGCTCGAAGCGATCGCGCATACATCCGACTTGCTGAGGACCGCTCCACCGTGTCCACGGTGCTCATCGTGGATGCGACCGCGTCGATGGCGTATCCCGAGGGGTCGTTGGGGAAATGGCGAGCGGCGTGCGATGTGGCGATCGGACTCGCCGCGGTCGCACACACGAGCCGAGACCCGGTTGGCCTGGTCGTCGTCAACGGAGACGGGATGCGGCAGATGCCGCCTCGGACTCGACGTGGCATCGTCGGAGAGATCGCTCGCGCGCTCGACGATGTAGCGCCTCGTGGCAGCCGCTCGCTTGCGCCGGCGATGGGCGGGATACGATCGCGCGTTCGCGTCGCGATCGTGAGCGATTTTCTTGGCGATGCCGACCACGTGCGGCGCCGGGCGGGCGAAGTCGCCGCGGCGGGTGGTGAGGTCCATGCCATTCACATCGTCGCCGATGAGGAGCTCGATCCACCCGCGCGCTCTATCCTGGCCGTGGACCCTGAAGACGCGTCGCTGATGCGGCCGTTGGTTGCTGATTCGCGGGCAGCGTATCTCGAGCGGTTCGCCGCGTGGCGCACCGAGCTGTCGGCGTCGTGGCGTGCGGAGGGGTTGTCGTATACGCTCGCGCGCGTTTCGGAGCCGGCATCGCGTGTGGTGCGCCGCGTTGCGGGGGCGGCGTTAGGCACCGGCCGAGCCGTCGCGCCCGACGTCCGACGTGAGATCCGATGAGCTTCGCCGCGCCGCTGTTTGCCTGGGTGGGCGGTGGGCTCGCGCTCGGAGTCGTCGCGCTCCATTTGTTGGCGTGGCGGCGGCCGCCGGCGTCGCCGCTGCCCACGGCGCGGTTTGCTCCCGACGCTCCGGTGCGCACGGTGTCTCGGGCGATGAGACCCGTCGACCTTGGACTGCTGGCGGTCCGCGTCCTGGTGATCGTCCTCGTCAGCACCGCCCTTGCGGGGCCGAGGTTTGCTTCGCGCGTTCAGGGACTGGGTCGAGTGATCGTCGTCGACCGCTCGCACGGTCCCGAGGCCTGGGCGCCAATCGATCGGGTGGCGCGATCCGTGTTTCGGTCGGGTGACGCGCTGGTCGTGGTCGACTCGACGGTGCACAAGGTCAGGAACCCAACCGTCGATTCGATCGTTGCGACCTCCCCGACGACGGAATCGGGGGGTATCTCCGCGGCACTGGTCGTCGGAATCCGTGCCGCGAATGAATTGCAGCGCGTGCGCGATTCCGTGGAGATCGTCGTGGTGTCGCCGTTCGGAAGCGACGCACTCGACGCCGCGACGGCGTCGATCCGTCGGATGTGGCCGGGAACGGTGCGTACGATGCGCGCTGGCACGCCACCTAACGACACGGCACGCGCCCGTCCGCCCGACATTCGTGCGGGGTCCGGCGACCCGGTGTCCGCGGCGCTCGCGCTCGCAGGCGCCGCGCCCCGAGGTGCGGTCCGGGTGGTGCGGGACTCGACCACGGCAGCAGATACCGCATGGGCTCGAAACGGAGGTGCCGTCGTTGTCTGGCCCACTAGCGCTGCTCAGCGGGGCTGGAACGTCCGAGCGACGGCCGACACGGCGTTCGGCGTCACTGTGACCTCCTTGGGATCTGGTTCTTCCGCGTCCCCCGCACTGTCGGCAACGGTCGTCGCTCCATTCGTTCGACGCCTGGCACCGCCGCCAGGGCGGGTCGTGGCTCGTTGGGACGATGGAGAACCGGCGGCGACCGAGATCTCGTTAGGCGCCGGGTGCATGCGCTCGGTGGCTGTCCGCGTGTCGGCAGCCGGCGATCTTGCCCTGACTCCGGCGTTTCGCCGCTTCGCCGAGCAGATCGCCCGGCCGTGCGTCGGTAGCCGCGGCTGGGCGGCGGCCACCGACAGCGTCGTGTCGGCGGTCCTGCCCGCGACTGGCGCGCGCGGTGCCGCGCAAACGTTCTCCGCGGTGGATACCACGCGATCCCATTCGCCGATCGCGGTGTGGTTGCTGGGCGCAGCGATGGTGGCGGCTCTAGCAGAGTTGCTCGTGCGACGAGGCGCTGCGAATGCAACCGCTTGACCGCGTCATTCGAACGCGCCGCGCACTTGCCGCGACGATCGCGGCACGGGCTGTACTCGGTGGCGTTGCGACGGTCCTCCTCACCGCCGCGGTTCTGACGGCCGCGCTCCGTCGAAGTGGCGTAACGACATCTTCGGTGGTATGGCTGGTTGCCGGCCTGGCGGGAGCGACTGCGCTCGCGTTACTCGTCAGGGCGTGGTCGCGCCTAACGGTGCCAGGTGTCGCGCTCTGGATCGAGGAACGCGTACCAGCATTGCAGTACGCGCTAGTCACCGCGGTGGATCCCGCGGGAGCCGGGCCTGGGGCGCCGTTCCTGGAACGCGAGATCGAACGCGTCGTGTGGGACCGCGAGGCGAGTCGTGCGATGGTTCGCGGGCTGCGTTGGCCGGTGCTCGCTGCCCTGGGAGGACTGACGGCATTTCTGATGTCGTTGCGCGTTGGCGTGGGGGCGGCGGTCGAGCGCGATCGCGCGACGCCAAGCGTTACCGCGAGCGCTGCGCGCGACGTGCCTGCCCCGTTCGCACGCCTCGTTGCGACAGTTCGATCCCCGGCGTACGCTGGTGGGCAGGAGGTTCGAGTCGAGTCTCCTGCCTCGATCGCCGCGCTGGTCGGGAGCACGGTAGTCCTCGAGGCGCCCGGTAGCAGCGACGGCGTCACCGCATATGTGGGCGACCGTTCGATCACCGTGCAGCACGTCGGCACAACGTGGCGCACGACGGTCACGGTCGAGAGCCGGCCGACGGTCGTGAGACTCCGACACGCCTCGGCGGAGCGACTCGTAGCGCTCGAGCCACGGTCCGACTCGGTCCCCGTCGTTCGCCTGCTGGCCCCGGCCCGCGATACGGTCGTGCGCACGCCCCGTGGCGAGCTCCGACTGTCGGCCGAGGCACACGACGACATTGGCCTCGCGACGGTGGCGTTCGAGTATATCGTGAGCTCTGGAGAGGGGGAGAGCTTCCACTTCAGGTCCGGGACGTTAGGCATGCGGCGAGTCGACTCGGGCCGGGAATTGAGGATCGACGCGTCGCTGAGCCTGGATCGGCTAGGACTCAAGCCGGGCGACATGGTTCATCTGCGCGCGGTGGCACACGACAGAAACAACGTGTCGGGCCCGGGCGCTGGCGCGTCGGAGACCCGCGTGCTGCGCGTCGCGCGCGCCGGGGAGTACGACTCCATCGCGGTGGAGGGCGCGCCGCCGCCTGAAGCGGACAAGTCGTTGATCAGCCAACGTATGCTGATCATGCTCACCGAGGCCCTCGAGAAGCGACGTCCGACACTCGCGCACGAAACGCTGCTGTCGGAGTCGCGCCAGATCGCTCGTGACGAGACGCGGCTCCGAAAGCGGGTGAGCGACATCATCTTCCAGCGCCTGGGCGACAATCCGACCGGCGAGGAAGGTCGTGAGCCGGACGAGGTGCTGCCAGCGGATTCGGCGTCTCCGGTCGTCGACTCGACTCGTCGCGACTCCGTTCGACGCGCCGCCGCGCGCGCTGGTCGCACGCCGCGCGAGATCGCGGCCACCGATTCCGCCGACTCGGCCAGGGCGGCCCTCCTTCGAGCCGCGAGCACCGCAACGGGCCGCGGCGACGAGATACTCGACTTCGCGGGTGACGAGACACCGGTCGTCGCGATCAATCGGCCGCTGCTCGAGGCCTACAACGCCATGTGGGAAGCGAGTCGGGAGCTTGACCAGGGGGAAACGGGGCGTGCGCTGCCACCGATGCGCCGCGCACTCGCGGCGATCCAGCGAGCGCGTCAGGCGGAGCGCATCTACCTTCGCGGCAAGGCCCCTGCGGTCGTCGTGGACCTCGCGCGCGTGCGCCTAACGGGGAAGGAGCACGGCGCGGCGAGCACCCGCCTCCCTCGCCCGCCGACGGATCCTGCGGCCGCACGCCGAGCCGCGCGCCTCGCCGCCGCAATCGAGCTGGCGTCTCGCAGCCCGGCCGCCGCCATCGATTCGATGGTGCTGTTGCGGGTCGAATCGGCCGACGCGGCGCCACAGCTTGCTGCAGCGCTCGGGGACGCACTCGCCGCGATGAGAAGCGGTCGCGAGGCCACCGGTCTGCTGGTGCGTGCGCGCCGGATCGCGGAGGGAACGCTGCGAGCGTCGGGGCAGCTGAGCGGGTGGAGCGGAGTGTGGTGACGTGAACGTCCGCGCGCGATTCCCGATTCCCGATTCCCTATTCCCGATGTCGGGTGAATTCGTGTTCGCGACCGCGCAGTACGAGTCGGGCGACTGGGACAGCGCTCCCCTGGTGCCGGCGAATCTCATCGACTCGGTCGCCAGGTACACGAGCCTTCCGATTGCGCCAACCGGCGCGATCGTGGCGCTCGCGAGCGACGACCTGTTTCGGTTCCCGTTGGTGTACCTGACGGGGCATCTTCCGGTTCGTTTCACCGACGCGGAGCGTACGAACGTCCGGCGGTTCGCCGACCGCGGGGGGATGCTGTTCGTCGATGACCACAACCACGATATCGACGGCGCGTTCCACAAAACGGCCGTCGAAGAGCTGACTCGCGCGGTAGGCCCGTTATCGCAACTACCGAATACGCATCCGATCTACTCCGCGTTCTTCAAGTTCCCGGACGGCCCGCCTAACACGTCCCACGAGCTGAACGGGTGGGGCGACAACCTCGTTCACTCGCACCTGCTTGCGGCAATGCGCGGGGATCGGGTGGCCGTGCTGTACAGCAACAAGGACTACAGCTCCGAGTGGGGCTATCACCCAGACAACAAGCGCTTCCTGTCTATCGACAACACGAAGTTCGGGGTCAACATCATCGTGTATGCTCTCACGCGCTGAGCGGGTGCGTCGGGTGGGCGAGCACGCCCTGCGTGTGATCGCGCTGGCGGCGATTGCGACGCTGCTGTGGCGCGCGGTTCGGCCGCCGGTCGCATCTGGCGTGGACGTCGTGCGTGGCGATCTACAGCGCGCGCTGACCCGGTGGACACTTTCGCCCGCAACGGATATGCGGGTCGTCCTCGATGCCGCCCCGGATCCGCCCACGCGCGATTGGCTCCGTGCGCTCGCGCGCGCAGGCGGGGCGTTCCGATGGTCGTCATCGCGTCCCATCGGCGCCGCGGCAGTGGTCGCGGAACCGGCGGCCGAGCCGAATGGGGTCACGCGTGTGCGGTTGGCGTCGGCGAATGGTGAGGCGGTCTCCGTCGGAGACGATGCCGGTACGATCGATACGCTCCCGCGCGGTGGCGCGCGTGAGATGGAGCTCGGTGCCATCGCTGGCGCTGTTCGCGCATCGGGTGCCACGTTCACCGCGACGTCCGATCCGCGTGACTCCGTCCTGCTTCGACCCGTGCTCGTGCTTGGCGCCGCCGGATGGGAATCGAAGTTCACGATCGCCGCGCTCGAGGAACGCGGATGGCGCGTGGCGTCTCGTGTTCGCGTCGCTCCCAAGATCGATGTCACACAGGGTCTTCTGGGCTCGATCGACACCGCTCGATACGCCGCGGTAATCGTGCTCGACAGCACCGCCGGACCATCATCGCAGGAGATCATTCGTTATGCACGAGCGGGCGGTGGCGTGATCCTCGGCGGCAGCGCATCCCGCGGCGGTGCGTTCGTCGGGATCGCCCCCGGCCGAGTGGGCGCACGCATCGCCGGTGTGGCCGGTGCCGTCGCGAGCGCTGCCCCACGCACTGGGCTCGGTGGGTTTCCGGTGTCATCGCCGGGTGCGGACGCCGTGGTGCTGGAGTCACGCGACGGCGTGGCCATGATCGCCGCACGACGTCTCGACGCCGGCCGCGTTATGCAGATCGGCTACGACGAGACGTGGCGGTGGCGTATGGCGGGAGGCGACGAGTCCGCAGCGGCACACCGCGAGTGGTGGTCGCGTCTGGTCGGTGCGGTGGCGTACGCCCCACTCGTACCTCGTGGCCCCG
>Ga0310810_10007224_pt1 | contig 12650 bp, 8 predicted proteins | sample NCmetagenome_FD_207641 | JGI IMG/M metagenome (GOLD analysis project Ga0310810, IMG submission 207641) | Soil microbial communities from experimental microcosm in Duke University, North Carolina, United States - NC | ecosystem: Engineered > Artificial ecosystem > Soil microcosm > Unclassified ... | reverse complement strand
GGATCCCCACGTCGATGTTGGTGCGGAGCCCCGGGAACGTGATCTCGCCGTCGGGGACGGCGAGCAAATCCGTAGCGGTGACGCGCACGTCGGCGCGCGTCACCTGCAGTTGGTGGGAAGCCGCCATCTGGGCGTCGAACACGCCCCTGGCCACCGGCACCAGCCCTGGATGCGCAACCCAGGTGCCGTCATGCCCGGCATTGACCTCCCGTAGCTTGTCCTGCGTGACTTTGGCGAGAGCGGCCGCATTGGCCGCCGCATCGTGCTTGATCGGGATCTGCGCCGCCATGCCGCCCATCGCGTGAATGCGCCGGCGGTGGCAGGTCTGAATCAGCAGATCGACGTATGCCTTGAGGAACGCCTTGTCCATCGTGACCGCGGAGCGGTCGGGGAGCAGAAACCCTGGATCGTTCCGGAATTTCTTGATGAAGCTGAAGATGTAGTCCCAGCGGCCGCAGTTCAGCCCCGCCGAATGCTCCCGCAGCTCCCACAGGATCTCGTGCATCTCGAAGCCGGCGAGAATCGTCTCGATCAGCGCCGTCGCCCGGACGGTGCCCCGCGGCAAGCCCAGCGCCTGCTGCGCCGCGACGAAGACGTCGTTCCACAGCCGCGCCTCGAGATGGCTCTCCATCTTGGGGAGGTAGAAGTACGGGCCCGATCCCTTGCGGCACTGTGCCAGAGCATTGTGAAAGAAGAACAGGCCGAAATCGAAGAGCGATGCCGAGATGGGACGGCCGTCCACCAGCACGTGCTTTTCCACGAGGTGCCAGCCACGCGGCCGCACCATCAGGGTCGCGGCGCCGGGGGCGACCGCGTAATGCTTCCCGTCCGGACTGTCGTAGGTGATCGTCCCACGCACTGCGTCGTACAGGTTCATCTGGCCGTCGATCGTCCCCGCCCAGGTGGGCGAATGGGAGTCCTCGAAATCGGCCATGAACACGCGCGCGCCCGAGTTGAGCGCGTTGATGATCATCTTGCGATCGACGGGGCCGGTGATCTCCACCCGCCGGTCCATGAGATCCTGGGGGATCGGGGCGACCACCCAGTCCGATTCACGGATCGAGCGGGTTTCCGGGAGGAAGTCGGGGCGCTCGCCGTCGAGGATGCGCTGCTGTCGCTCGCCCCGAGCGGCGAGCAGCTCGCGACGCCGGTCTTCGAACGCACGCGCGAGCTGCGCGATGAAACCAATTGCTTCGGTCGTGAGGATCCGGCTCGCGGATGGAGCGTCGAGGGGATATATCTCCACCCCTGTCGCTCCTGACTGCGCCACGGGACGGGCCGTGGGTTGCGCCGACGCGCTGGTCATGGATGGTGGGGTAGGTGGCAAATGTCGTGCCTCTTGGAGCGGACCTGCGACAGTGTCGTTTCGCCGACGCACATGGCGATAGGTACCCGTGGCAGGATATAAGTCCCGTAGCGGGCACGCCACATGAAGGCGACGAAACCGGTTGTCGCTCGCGCTCGGCACATCGTCGCGGGCGGGCCATGTGGGAGTGGATGTGTGACGCGTGACCAGCGCGAGTAAGTGACTGGTGCCGAGCGAGCTAGGCTCCGTCGCACGGTGCGACGGTAGGGCATAGCTCTTGCGAAAGGCTGGCGTAGGCCCGGGTGGGCCATTCGTTTCCCTGATAGTTCGGAGCAACTCGCGATGGGGTCGGGTCGACGCAGTAGCGGTGAGCGGCGGCGCCTCGAGCGTCGGGAAAGTGCTGAGCGCCGCCAGCAGGTGATCGAAGTGGCCGTAGAGCGTCGCAGCGGGATCGATCGCCGCATGGTGCTCGACCGCCGTTCCGGCCTCGACCGCCGGCTCATGGGTGATCGACGCCAGAGCGTCCGACCCCCCGCACGTCAGGAAACGCAAGTCTAGCCAAGGATTTTCGGGACGAGCGCCGGGCCCTCAACGCAAGCGGATGCGGAGAGGGCCCGTTGTTTGGTAGCTTGTACCCGTTATGTCCGTACTCACCGGCGTCTCGCTCGTCGCCGCCTTAGCTGGCGTGTTGCTCGTGGCCCTGGCCGTCTGGGCCGGTCGGCGGCGCCGGCTACTCCACAGCTTCGCCAGCGTGTTGACGGCACTGGTCTTCCTGGCGCTCGCCGCCCTGTTTGGCAGCGTCACGATCGGGATCCATGGCTATCGCGCCTTGACCGCCGAGGAGGTCGCGGCCGTCGTCCAGACCGATCCATTGGGACCGCAGCATTTCCGTGCGACCGTGACGATGCCCGATGGCCGGGTCGGTCAGTTCGACATCCTGGGCGACGCACTCTACGTCGACGCCCGGATCCTCAAGTGGAAGCCGATCGTCAACATCCTCGGCCTGCAAACCGCGTACGAGCTGGACCGGGTCGGCGGCCGCTACAACGCGATTCCCGACGAGCGGCACCGGCCGCACACCGTCTTCCCGCTGGGCCAGGATCACATGGTGAACGTCTTCGGATTCGTGCACCGGCACCCGCGGTTCCTGGCTCCGCTGGTGGATGCCACCTATGGCTCGGGGACGTTCGTCAGCGTCGCGCGCCCGGCGCGCTACGAGGTCCGGGTGTCCACGACAGGCCTGTTGATCCGGCCGGTGTCGGACTCGACTGCCGCCGCGCCATGAGGAGCCCCCCTCCGGCACATCGATGCTGATCCTCAAGCTGCTGCAATCGCTCGTGCAGGCGCTGCACAGCGAAGGCACGCCGGGTCAGGTAGCCGCCGGGCTCGCATTGGGCACGATCCTCGGGCTGACGCCGTTCTTCAGCCTGCACAATCTCGTCGTCGCGATGCTGATTCTGCTGCTGAACGTCTCGGTTCCGGGAGCGATGCTCGGATGGGCGCTCGCCATCCCCTTCGGCTTCGCGCTCGATCCGGTGTTCGATGCGCTGGGACGGGAGTTGTTGCTGGGGATACCCGCGCTGACGCCGCTCTGGACGGCGCTCGCCAATCTGCCGGTCGTGCCGCTCACCAACTTCAACAACACGGTCGTGCTGGGCAGCCTGGTGAGCGCGCTCGTCCTGTTCGCTCCGATCTTCTACGGTGGGCGCTGGGCGGTCCGCCGCTATCGGGAGACGATCGGCGAGCGGGTGCGGAGCTCGGCGTTGTATCGAGCCGTGACCGCGTCGCGTCTCTACGGGATCTACCGCCTGTTCCGGCCGGAGGCGTGAGGTGACGGTCGCACTGTTTCGTTGGAAGGCGATCGTGCCTCTGGCGCTGTTCCTGGCCGTGCTCGTCGCCCTGTGGCTGCTGTTCGCCGACCGGCTGGGGCGTCTCGCGGTCGAGCGGGGCGGCACGTCCATCCTCGGCGCCCGTGTGGATGTCCGCTCGTTCCACCTCTCGCTCGGCCGTGGCAGCGCGACCCTCCGCGGGTTGGTGGTGGCATCGCCCTTCGACTCGCTCGAGAACCTGTTCGAGGCGGACGAGCTGACGAGCGATATCGATCCGCTGCCGCTGCTCGAGAAGAAAGTCGCGATCGATCGCCTCGCCGCGACCGGGTTGCGCTTCGGGACGGCGCGCACCACCAGCGGCTTCGTGTCATCCTCGGGGCCGGGCGCGACCTCGCAGATCATGGCCAACGTGAAGTCCTGGGCGGCGCAGCCGGCGCTGCAGGTCCCGGTGCTGCAGCTCGCGGAGGGAAAACTGAAGGTGGACAGCCTCGACCCCCGCAAGCTGCAGACGGTGCAGGCGGCGGAGTCGCTGGCGGCGCGGGCCGACTCGAGTCGCCGGGCCTGGACGACGGCCTTCGACAGCCTCGACGTCCGGGCCACGACCGATTCGGCCACGGCGTTCGCCCAGCGGCTGCAGGGCGCGCACGCCACCGACCTCGCCCTGCTGCGCGACGCGCGTCGCATGCTGGATCGCGTGAAGCAGACGCGCGACCGGCTGGCGGCGCTCGATCGGGGGGTGAAGCGCGGTGTCGACGTCCTCGACCAGGGGATGGCGGCGCTGCAAACCGCGCGGCAGCAGGATTACGCGTTCGCGAAGAATCTCATCCGGCTGCCGCCGATCGACGCGACGGCGATCGCCTGGGTGCTGTTCGGTCCCGAGGCCGTGCGAAAATTCCAGCGTGCGCTCTATTACACGCAGCTGGCGCGCACGTACATGCCGCCCGGTCTCTTGCCGCGCGCCCACCCCGGTCCCAGGCGGTTACGCCGCGCCGGAACGACGGTCGAGTTCCCCAGGGCGAACCGTCCGCCCGGCTTCCTGCTGCGAGACGCTGAGTTGTCCTTCATTCTCGGGACCGATTCCGCAGGGGCGCGGAGCTACGCCGGCCGCCTGCAGGGCCTCACCAGCGCGCCCGCGCTCTACGGGCGGCCCACGACGTTCGAGGTGCGGGCGCCGGCCGTGTCGGCGGATGGGCAGCTCGATCACGTGCACGCGACTGCTCGCGATTTCGTCGGCGGGTCGGTGCACGGCGTCGCGTTGCCAGCCATCGCGCTTCCCGGGCTGCTCCTGCGGGTAACCCCGGGGCGCGGCGACGTGACGCTCGCGTTCGGTTTGTACGGGGATTCGCTGCGCGGACGCTGGACTGTCAGCGCGCCCGCCGCCACCTGGCAGAAGGACAGTGGGTCGGCGCCGGGGCTCGCCGCCGATCTCGTGTGGCGGGCGGTATCGGAAATCACGAATCTCGATCTGACCGCGGAGCTCGGCGGCACGCTCAGCCATCCCGAGCTGCACGTGCGATCCAATCTCGACCAGGCCGTCTCCGACCGCATCCGCTCGATGATCGGCGCCGAAGTGGACGCCGCGCAGTCACGGCTGCGAGTCGACGTCGACCGGTTCGCCGACGAGCGCATCACACCCCTCAAAGCGCAAGTCGCCCAGGTCACGACCGAGGCGAATGCCAGAGTCCAACAGGGCCGTCAGGCCCTCGACGCGGCGCAACAGCGCCTCGAGCAGCAGCTGCGCCGCCTGACCGGCGGAATCCGGCTGCCGTAGGAGCAAACCATCAGCCTGCCACGGGCGTCCTAGCAGTGTGTCGCTTCCCGCCTTTGCCGTGGCGCCGGCCGACCCGCCGCCGTTAGACGACCGGCTCGCCCGCGCGTGCGCGGGCGACGAAGCCGCCTTCGAGGCGCTCTACCGGGAGCACGCGGGACGCGTCTATGCCCTGTGCCTCCGGTTGAGCGGCGACGGCGCCCGGGCGTCGGAGCTGACCCAGGATGTGTTCGTCCGCTGCTGGCAGAAGATGGGGACGTTTCGCGGAGAGAGCGCGTTCGGCTCGTGGCTCTATCGACTGGCGGTCAACGTCGTGTGGATGGCGAACCGCGGGGACCGGCGGCGGGAAGATCGCGTGCTGCCGGTGGCCGAGCCCGATATCCACGAGCGCGGCAACACGGCCGGCACACAGGGTTTGGGCATCGATCTCGAGCGGGCCATCGCGTCGTTGCCGGAGGGCGCGCGGGAGGTGTTCGTGCTGTACGATGTCGAAGGCTATCGCCATGAGGATATCGCCAGGATGACGGGAATCGCGGTCGGGACGTCGAAGGCGCAGCTGTTCCGAGCGCGGCGCCTCCTCAGGGAGCGGTTGGAGCGATGAACGAGAAGGATTTGCGGGACGTCGTGGAGCGGCTGCCGCGGAACATCGAGCCGCCGGAGGACCTCTGGCCGGGGATCCGGGAGCGGATCAGGCGGGAGAGGCCGGGGAAGGGGGTGCAAGGGCGGAAATGGGGTCGTCCGCTCGTCTGGGTTTCGCTGGCCGCGGCGGCAGTTGTCGCGGGAATCCTCCTGCTGCGGCCGCGTGCGGAGACGTGGGCGGTGCAGCGCATCGCCGGTGTGCCGCGCGTCGATGACGCCCCGCTCGGCGCTGCGGGAGCGATGCACGTCGGTCAATGGCTCGAGACCGATGACTCCTCGCGCGCCACGATCGCGGTTGGTGCGATCGGTCGCGTCGACGTACAGCCGGGCACGCGGGTCCGGCTGGTGCGCGCTGAGGCGACCGATCACCGCCTGGCGCTGGCCTTCGGCGCGATTCATGCCAAGGTCGACGCCCCGCCGCGACTCTTCTTCGTCGATACCCCGGTCGGTACGGCGATTGACCTGGGATGCGAGTACACTCTCGAGACCGACGCGAGCGGGCACGGCCTGCTGCACGTCACCGGCGGGTTCGTCGAGTTCGCCTGGAGCGGCGTGCACTCTATCGTTCCGGTCGCTGCCTACGCCGCCACGCAGCCCGGGCATCCCCCCGGCGTTCCCTACGTATCCGATGCCCCAGCAGCCCTGCGGCAGGCGCTCGATTCCTTCGCGTTCGCATCGGGTGGCGGAGACGCCGTGCGCGCGGCGCTCGCCGCGGCGCGCTCCGAGGATGCAATTTCGCTGTGGCATCTCCTGTCGCGCGTCGACGAGCCGCAGCGGGGCGCGGTGTACGACCGGCTGGCGGCGCTCGTGTCGCCGCCCGCGGAGGTGACACGGGCGCAGGCCGTCGCCCTCGATCCACAGACGCTCGATCGCTACTGGACGCTGATCAAGCAGATTCACTTTCGGATTGAGGTGTTGCGGGGGATACGAGACGTAGATCCGCGTACGGGGAGTAGACGGTAGGGGACGGTAGGGGACGGTAGAAGTGAATGCAAAACGCCCGGGGCTCATCGCCTCGGCCGTCTTGTTTACCCCTACCGTCTCCTACCGTCTTCTACCGTCCCCTACCGTCACTAGGTTAGAAACCAGTCTCCTGCCGCCTCCTACCGTCAGAATCCAGGCGACAGACTCAACTCCCAGTACCACCCCTTCACCGGTCGCTGGAACGGCTTCACGTAGTCCAGCTCGGCCACGGCGAAGCCGAACAGGTTCATCCGGAGCACGGCGCCGGCGCTGGTCACCGCTTGCCGGTGGGCGAGCGAGGTGGCTTGGTCGCTGTTCCACGCGACTCCGGCGTCGGCGAAGACACCGGCTTCGAGCGGGAAAGCACCATAGTACCCGCTCCCCAAGCCGAGCACCCCGAGCAGCGGGAAGCGGGCCTCGACGTTGCCGAGCAGCAGGCGGCTGCCGAACAGCCGGTCGAACGCGGGGCACGTGCCGCCGGTCGAGGGGCACTCGGCCGCGCTGAACGAGTTGTAGTCGTAGCCGCGCACCAGCTGCTGATAGCCGAGGAAGAGCGGGAACAGCACTGAGCTCTCCGCGTCCGGTCCATAACGGCCGGCGTGCGCGACCCGGGCGGCGAGCGTCAACCGGCGCACCGGCATGATGTATTTGCGGTAATCGGCGGTCACGCTCACGATCTTGAGCGAGCCGAACCACGGATCGGCTTCGAGCCGATAGCGGCTGCCGAGAATCGGACTGGTCGCCCCGAAGAAGGAGTTGTCGTAGACCAGCGCCGCCGAGGCGATCCCGAGGTTCAGGGCGTTCGGGGCCGGTAGCTGTGCCGTCGAGTCGAAGATGAGCTGCGAGCCGCTGACGTCGAACGCGCGGATCTGCAGCTCGTTCGAGAACGAGATGTTCTCGTATCCGGCCGAGAATTCGACGCGCTGCACGCGGCTCAAGGGATAGGTTGTGAACGCCGCCGCCGAGCGCTCGGTCTGCCGTACCAATTGGGCCTCTTCGATGTAGGCCGGCTGGCCGTTCACCGTTCCGAAGCCCGCCTGGAACCCGCCCGTCAGGTAGGGGACCTGCTGCACCGCCAAGCCCCAATTGAGGCGGCGACGCTGGTTCATATAGGCGACCACAGCGCCGACGTCCTTGAACCCGCCGTTCACCTGCACACCCGTGATCAGCGTGTGATCGCTCAGCATGTCGCTCCACACGAGCGTCGCCCCACCCCCGATGAACGTGCCGAACGTGCTGGCGCCGACGGCGAGGTAGGGCTGCGACACGTAATCGAGCGACAGGCCGGGGTTGTAGTTGGTCACCCGGGTCTCGCTCAGATTGGGGAGACCGGTATGCGCGTCAGCGAGCTTCGCCTCGAGCGAGTCCGGTTGGCGGGTGACGAGCGGGAGCACGTCGGCGCCGGGCGCGGGGAGGGCCGCGAGCGGCTTGCCGGCGAGCACCGCGGGGTCTTTGATCGCAAACAGGCGGTACCCGGTCGAATCGTACGCGGTGAAGACGAGCTCCCCGGTCCGCTGCGCCACGGAAATCACGGGGCTGAGCGAAGTGATGCCGCTCGCCCCGACGAAGAGGTTCGTGACCTGTGACTCGTCTCCCGACGCGACGTCCATGCGGTAGACGTTGTCGATCCCGCCGCGGTCCGACACGAAGTAGAGACTCTTCCCGTCGGGGCTCCATTGCGGGTTGATGTGCTTCGCCCCCTGGAACCCCGGCAGCCGGCGGATGTTGCCGGTCGAAAGGTCGAACAGGGCGAGCTGGTACGTCCCGGCCTTCAGATCGGCGGTGTCGGTGTCGAAGCGGTCTGTGACGAACGCGAGGGTGCGCCCGTCGGGCGACCAGACCGGCTGCAGGTCGGCGTAGAGATCGTTGGTCAACCGGCGCTGCGCGCCCGTCCCCACGTCGTACAGGAAGAGATCGGTCCACCCGTCGGCCTGCGCCGAAAATGCCACGCTCTTGCCGTCGGGCGACCAGGTGGTGCTGAAGATCTGGCCGAGCGTCGGAAAGCGGATTTCCTTCGCCGGCTTGCCCGACTTCACGTCGAGAATCGACAGCACGGGCCGGCCGCGCTCCACCACGCCGAACGCGAAGCGGTCCCCGGCGTTGTCCCAGGCCCCGGCCGAGCTGATGAATCCGACGCTCTCGTAGTGGGGGTCCAGGGCGGTGTTCGTGAGCGTGCGCTCGATGCGTCCGCTCGCGACGTCGGCAAGGAACAGGTCGATCGCGAACAGTCCGCGCTCGGAGAAGAAGGCGATGCGGCTCCCGTCGGGGCTCAGCGCCGGCGCGACATTGAGCCGCCCGCCGCTCTTTTCCGAGGCGACCGGCTTGCCGTACGCCTCGGGACCGGAGGTGAGACTCTGGAGCGGCGTGTAGGCGGACCGCACGGCGTCCTGCCACTGGTGCGACAGGGAGTCGAGCTTTTCACCCGAGAGCTTCTCCAGCTCGAACTGCACGTTACCGCTTCTGCCGGCGGACTTGAGCAGCATCGGCACGACCGCCTCGCCGTAGCGGCTCGTCAGGTACGACCAGAACGCCTGGCCCCAGCGATAGGGGAAGTAGCGGGGATCGTCGAGCTGCTTGATCGAGGGGATCTTGTTGTGTTGCACAGCGTCGCGGAGCCACATCGCCGTGTTGGGGTCTGTGCTCCCGAGCGACAGGTACTCCGCCATTCCCTCGATGAACCAGAGCGGCAGCCGGGTGGCCGATGGTAGCGATCCCGAGCGGCCGGTGCCGGTGATGTCGTACTGGAACGCGTGCACCAGCTCGTGGCCGATCACGTGATCGGTCTCGGAGAGCGGGCCGGCGATGGGCAGCACGATGCGGCGTTTCAGGGCCTCGGTGACGCCGCCGGTGCTCTCGTCGAGGTCACCGCCCACGACATTGGTCTGCTCGAAGTGGGGATGACTGGCATACAGCACGAGCGGCTGGGTGCCGCGCAGCTGGTGGCCGAGCAGGGCGGTGTAGCGCGCATACCAGCGCTCCGCCATCCGTCCCGCCTCGAGCGCCGCCGCGCGCTCCTCGGGATAGAAGAAGACTCGGAAATGCAGCGTGTTGAGGACCTGGAACTGCAGCGTCTCGTACTGCACCTTGTTGCGACCGAATCCCTGCGCCTGGCCCACCACCGGGATCGACAGTCCCAGGGCGGCGGCCACCAGCACCATCCGACCCGCGTTCACAGTTTTCACCTCGTTGTACGCCGCTTGGAGGGTGGCGAATTCCCCCCCGTGATACCACCGAGGACCACTTCCGTTCGAAGGTTCCACGAGCTGGGGCTTGACGGGCCCCACCGAATCATGACCTTACTCGACGACTTTGACCACCTACGCCCGCCGCCTCGGCCTCTTTTCCGCCACGATGGCCGTCATCGGGGGCATCATCGGCGGCGGCATCTTCCGCACACCGGCCTCGGTCGCCGAGCGCGTCGGAACGGCGCCGCTCTTCCTCATTGCCTGGGTCCTGGGAGGGCTGGTCGCGCTCGCCGGGGCGTTCTGCTACGGCGAGCTCGGCAGCCGCCGGCCCAAGGCCGGTGGCGGTTACGTCTACTTGAAAGAAACGCTCGGCCCTCTACCCGCGTTCCTCTACGGCTGGGCGTTGCTGTTCGTCATCGGGTCGGGCGCGATCGCCGCCGTCGCCAAGACGTTCGCCGGATACTTCCTCGCCCTCACCGGAGGCCCGGAGTCCCTGACCGTTCCGGTCGCCGTCGCCGCGATCGTCCTCCTCGCCGGCATCAACTATGTCGGCGTGAAGCCCGCCGCCATCACGCAAAACATCTTCACCGTCCTAAAGCTCAGCGCTTTGGCGACGCTGATCGCCGTCGGCCTCACCCTTACCGTCTCCTACCGTCCCCTACCGCGACCGTTAGGGAGTCCTTTAGGGTCTCCTACCGTCTATCATGTGGGACCGGGAGGGGTGATCGTGACAATCGGCGCCGCCCTCGTCCCGATCCTCTTTACGTACGGCGGCTGGCAGCAGACCAATTTCATCGCCGAAGAAATCATCGAGCCGGAGCGCAACCTCCCGCGCGCACTCGTGCTGGGCGTGATCGGCGTGGTCACAGTCTACCTGCTCGCCAACCTCGCCTACCTGCGGGCGCTCGGATCCGCGGGGCTGGCGCAGAGTACCGCGCCCGCCGCGGACGTCATGCGCGGGCTGCTCGGGCCCGTCGGAGCGACGATCATTTCGGCCGGCATCGCGGCCTCGACGTTCGGCTTCCTGAACCTCGTGATCCTCGTCACGCCGCGCGTCTTCCAGGCGATGGCGGCCGATGGCGTGTTCTTCCCGCAGCTCGCGCGGCTGCATCCGGTATATCGGACTCCCACCGCGGCGATCCTGGTGCAGGGGATCTGGTCGATCGCCCTGACGTTGAATCGCAGCTTCACGGCGCTCGTCGATTACGTCGCCTTCGGCGACTGGATCTTCTTCGGGCTGACGGTGGTGGGCCTCTTCATCTATCGGGCACGCGCCGAGTCGCCGCCGCCGTTCCGCGCCCCGGGGGGGATCTGGACGCCGGCGTTCTTCGTCGTCGCGGCCGCATACGTCGTCGCGAGCTCAGTGGGAGCCAACCCAGGAAATGCAGTTATCGGGACAGGGCTGATAATGCTTGGGGTGCCGGTGTACGTCTACTGGCGAATGCACTCTACCAAGGACCTGCACGACTAGACGCACAGACGCACCGGGGAGAACACTACTAGACGCACTAGACGCACAGGGGAGAACAGATTGAAGAGAACGGGTATACCTGTTCCCTCATCACTGTTTTCCCCGGTGCGTCTGTACGTCTAGTAGTGCGGTTCCTATGTTCCCGGTGCGTCTGCTGCGTCTAGTCGTGCGGGTTCTACTCGAAGGTCAGGAGCTGGTCCTTGACTCCGCCATCCAGTCTCAAGTTTGCCGTGACGATTCTCCTCGCCGCCTGCAGCGGCAACTCCACCGGCCCCGGCGGCGGCCTGACCGCCAAGGCCACCGACCCGTCGGGCGACACCTACGGCGTCCTGGCGGTGCAATGGGATCTCACGGCCCTGACCATCACGCGCGACTCGGGCGGCATCGACTTCGCGATCGATTTCACATCGAATGTGCTGTCGCCGATGTCGGGTGACTCGGACGCCGTCTACGGGGAGATCGACTTCGACACCGACCAGAATATCGCGACCGGGACCACGTCGTACGTCGATTTCTTCGGTCCGGGGTCGACGGGGATGGGCGTGGACTACGTGCTCGACCTGTTCGATTACAAGGCCGATTCGATGGTGCCGGTGTTGCGGTACAACCCGAGCGACTCGACCTACTCCACCATCGATTCGTTGCGCCCGGTGTTTGCCGGGAAGCGCATCTCGGGACGCATCCCGCGCAGCGCGCTCGGGAACGACGACGGATTCCTCAATGCGGCGGTCATCGTTGGGACACTGAAGGAGGCGACGGATATCGCGCCGAACAGCGGACATCTGAAAGTCGGAGGAACAGGAACTGCTGATACCAAGGCAGGGACAATCACTACTAGACGCACAAACGAACAGAGGAGAACAGGAGCCGGATGGTAGGTAGACCTATTCACCACCACCTATTCTCCCCGGTGCGTCTGTGCGTCTAGTAGTGCAGTTTCCCGTTTTTCGTCGGTGCGTCTGTGCGTCTAGGGGTGATTGTCCTGAGTTAGGTACTCCTCTCGGTACATCCTGATTAGCTCGAAGAAGTACGACAGCGCTAGCGGTCCAATAAGCAGCCCTAACAGCCCGAAGTACGGCACCCCCGCCAGCGCGCCTACGAGCGTGACGAGCGGGTGGATGTTCGCCCAGCGGCGGAAGATGATCGGCCGCACGATGTAATCCACGTTTCCCACGACCACCACTCCCCAGATCGCGAGACCCACGCCCCAGCCCCAGTGGCCGCCGAGCCCCAGGGCGATAGCGCCCGGTCCCCACACGAGACCGCTCCCCACGACCGGCAGGATGGCGAACACCATCGTGACGACGCCCCAGAACACCGCGTTCGAGAGTCCGGTGATCCAGAATCCCAGCCCTACCGCGGCGCCCTGAATCGCCGCGACAACGCCCGTGCCGATGATGGTCGAGACCGTCACGTTGCGAAAGCGCTGGCGCAACAGCTCGGTGTTGTCGCTCGAGAACGGGATGTAGGGTCGCAGCGACGTCCAGGC
>Ga0310810_10007223_pt1 | contig 12651 bp, 9 predicted proteins | sample NCmetagenome_FD_207641 | JGI IMG/M metagenome (GOLD analysis project Ga0310810, IMG submission 207641) | Soil microbial communities from experimental microcosm in Duke University, North Carolina, United States - NC | ecosystem: Engineered > Artificial ecosystem > Soil microcosm > Unclassified ... | reverse complement strand
GCCACTGGCAAAGCGCCTGCACCCTCGGCAATGACACGTGCTTTTTCAGCCAACAGTCGCATCGCATTTCTTGTCTCCTCGAGAGTGACAACGAGGTAGCCATCTACAATTGGTTTCATGCGTTCCCACATCCGAGGGAACATGCTTTGACCTCCGGCGCCATCCACAAATGACGATTTCCAGTCTGGAAATGCTTGCGGCGAACCTTTTTCGAATGAGAGCGCAGCCGGCGCTGCGGTCTCCGGTTCAACACCGAAAATTTTTACTTCCGGTCGTAGCGCCTTGATCGCGCTCGCCACGCCAGTGATTAACCCGCCGCCGCCAATACTGGCGATAACCGCGGCCACGTTTGGGGCGTCTTCGAGAATTTCCAATCCCATCGTGCCATGACCGGCAATGAAGTCGTCGTCATCGAAAGGATGAATGAATGTTCCACCAACTCCGGGAAAGGATCTTTCATCGAGCGCTTTCCAGGCAATCTCGTAGGGGACTGGAATGAGTGTCGCCCCGAGCGCTTTCATTCGCTCCAATTTTGATTTCGGCGCGGTCTCGACAACCACGACTGTGCACGGCACGCCTGCCGCCCTCGCCGCGTAAGCAACGCCCTGGCCGGCGTTGCCGGCGCTTATTGTCCACACCCCGCGCTTGCGTTGCTCCTCGGATAGCGACGCCACGGCATTGGCTGCGCCACGCAATTTGTAAGCATTGATCGGTTGCAGGTTCTCCAGTTTCAGCCGGATCTCGGGAAATTCTGGTCCAAGTTCGAGATGAATCAACGGTGTGCGAACAATCGTCTTCGCGATGCGCTCTCGCGCTCTTTTTATGTCTGACAACTGGATCGGACGAATCGGTTCGAGTATCATCGGGTCACTGTAGAGGCAGCCGTGCCGGCTGCAATTATTGCGCAATTCACGGTGGCCAGTTGTTCGTGGTTTGGTAGCCTCGCAAACTGACATGGGGAAACGAACCGGGCAAAAGAGAAAGGCTCGTAGCTCTACTTCAGCGAGCGCGCGAAGGGCCGTACCGCAAAGCAATGCTGCGACACTCGCGCGATCTGACCTCCTAATCCTGCTCGGCTTGGCGGTAATGACGTTCGCGATTTATGCGCAAGTGATCGGCCATCAGTTCATCACCCTGGATGACCCCACGTATATCCAGGAAAATCCAATGGTGAACCGCGGTATTACCGGCGCAGGAATCGCGTGGGCGTTCACCACGTTTGATGCGACCAACTGGCATCCGCTCACTTGGATTTCACACATGATCGATTGCCAGCTCTTTGGCACGAACGCAGGGCGCCATTTGCTCGTCAACGCACTGATTCACCTGGCTAACACACTACTTATCTTCTGGTTGCTGTTCCGAACAACACACGCTCGCTGGCCGAGCGCGATGGTCGCCGCGCTTTTTGCGCTGCATCCGTTGCACGTGGAATCGGTGGCGTGGGCGTCTGAACGCAAAGATACCCTGTCCACATTTTTTGGATTGCTGTCTCTGATCGCTTACGTGCGTTACACGGAAGCGCCTTCGATTAGGCGCTACGCATGGGTTGCCATAACGTTTGCACTTGGACTACTCGCCAAGCCGATGCTGGTGACCTGGCCCTTTGTAATGTTGCTGCTCGATTACTGGCCGTTGGACAGAATGAGCGGTCTGAGGTCGGACGTCAAAGGCCGGAAACCAAACATCAGTGGGCAGCCTGCCCGCCGTAGCGTCGGCGGAAGCAGGTGGTCAGTAGTCCTTGGTCTTGTTGTCGAAAAGATACCGTTGTTTGCACTCGCAGCGGCGTCGGCCATGATGACTTTGATAGCGCAATCGCGGGGAGGGGCGGTACGTACGCTCGCCCATGAGCCTGTTACGCTGCGGCTCTCTAACGCGCTTGTTTCATATGCGAAATACCTACTGCTCACATTCTGGCCGAACGATCTGGCGGTCTATTATCCGTTTGCGGGCATTGCAGCTTGGCAGATCATCGGTGCAGCGTTCCTGCTGATTGGAATTACAGCGCTTTGTTTTTTCCAATCCCGAAAGCATTCGGGATACCTCATCGTGGGTTGGCTTTGGTTTCTGGGAACACTGGTACCGGTTATAGGACTCGTGCAGGTTGGCGGTCAAATTATGGCGGACCGCTACTTCTATATTCCGTCGATCGGTTTGTTCATTGCGCTCGTGTTCGGATTAGCGGACATCGCCCGGCGATGGCGGGTTGCGCCAGCGCTCAGCGCCGGAATAGCCGGCGCGATTCTGCTGGTTCTTGCTACTCTTACGAACACGCAAATTCAGCGCTGGCGTGATAGCTTCACTTTGTTTGAGCACACGCTCGCAGTCACGCCACCTAATCTCCGCATAGAATACAATCTCGGCGTAGCCTTTGGCGCGAGCGACCGATACGATGAGGCTGCGGCGCATTTTGCGAAGGCGTTGCAGATTGATCCTAATTTCTACGACGGCTTGGTTCTCATGGGCGTTACTCGTGCGCACCAGGGCCGACTGCCGGAAGCGATCGAATATTTTCAAGCTGCAATCCGGTCGCAGCCGGACACGCCGAAAGCACACGTGCAGCTGGCGCACGCATGGTGGACGCAGAATCGCGATCAAGAAGCGCTTGAGGAGATGCGCCGCGCGTTACAGTTCGCGCCCAAAGACGCGGACATTCTCGCTGACTTTGGGCTCGCGCTAGCGTTGGCGGGTCGAGTACCAGAGGCTATCGACCAACTTCACGAAGCGCTGCAGCTGAATCCCAACAGCGCCGAGGCTCACAGCAATCTAGGGTTAGCCTTGCTCGCGTCGGGCAAAGCGCGGGAAAGTATTCCAGAATTTGAAACCGCGCTGCGCTTAAAGCCGGAGCTGAGCGGCGCAGCTGACAATCTCCGGCGCGCACAGGCGCAGTTAGGCTCCGAAAGATAGCGGTGGGGACAAGGTCTTTATCCAGACGGGATCATTGCGAAAAACAAGTTGAACGTTTTACGCGTTACGCCTATCTCACTGTTCACAATGAGTAAAATTACCACTACCGCTTTGATTGCCGCTGCGATGCTTACCGCATCGAGCGCATTTGCCGGAGATGGCGCTTGCTGCACAAAAGGCGCAGCCAATCCGCACTCGATGGCCTGCGTGAATTTGGCGTCGCTAAATCTCACGCCCGATCAAAAGACAAAGATCGAGGCATGGCAGGCCGAATGCACGAAGGCCGGATGCACGAAGGAAAGCCGCCAGACATTTCTGACTCGCGCCAAAGAAATTCTTTCCCCGAAGCAGTTCACTCAGCTGAAAGAGCAGTGCAAAAAGGTGAGTGGCGCGAAGCAGACTCAAACCTGAGTTGTTGCAATCAGCGAGAGCGCCGACGCTTTAGAAATCCAGAGATTCTTCGCTCCGCTCAGAATGACAATTGAAGAGCGAAAGCTGTGCTTCGTTAGGCAATACCGTTATTTAGAACGTCTTGTCAGAATCCAAAAGGATTGTGACTGGGCCTTCATTCACTAATTCGACAGACATCATCGCCTGAAAAACTCCTGTCGCGACAGCGACTCCCAACCTGCGCAGCGCTTCCGCAAATTCTTCATAGAGCTTCTTCGCTTGCTCTGGCGGCGCGGCAGCAACAAAGCTCGGCCTGCGTTGCCCGCGGGCATCGCCGTAGAGTGTAAACTGCGACACGACGAGCGCGCTGCCTTTTGCATCCAGCACTGAGCGGTTCATTTTTCGCTGGTCGTCCTCAAAGATCCTCAGGTTCGAAATTTTCTCGGCCATACCGGTCGCTACCGCGGATGTATCATCGCGGCCGATGCCAAGTAACACCACCACGCCGTCTGCGATTTCTCCCGTGACGCTCCCATCTACGATTACGCACGCGCGGCTTACACGCTGAACAACGGCTCGCATATTAGCTACAGAATTTTTTCCAATAAATCGGCGAGACGCCATCCGGCTTTGTGTAGCTCGTCGCGCACCACATCGCTTGCCCATGTGCGATACAGCGTTTGGCCGGGTGCCCATTTTTCGATTGCCTCGCCCGCCGCGACCACGCGGTCGTTATCTGGGAATGGCTTCACGTTTCGAAATTCCAAACGCGCATGCGCCTCGCGTGCGATCGGCAGGATTTCGTCCGCCCAAACTTCGGCGTAACTGTCGAGCGAGACGTTCGAGGGCATCTGCCAATTGCGGGGTTCATGTGTCGCCATCTCGTGCACGAGTTGCCGTTTGAATGGAGCGATTTGCGCTTCGAGTTCCTTTTTTGGCAACCTGGCCGGCACCTGAGGGAAAAGCGCGTTTACCGAATCGTTATCCCAAAAACCGTGGAACTTCTTCTTGCGAATGCCTCGGCGGCGCGGCGGCTCATCGCTCAGATCCAGCGTAAAAGTGTTTCCGCCTTCATCAGCCAACGCTGATTTGTTTCTTCCGGGATCAGTCATGCGGCCTTGTTCGTCGAAGTAGGCCGCACCCACGTGCAACGGCTGATGAATATCTGCTACGTAATGGGCCAGGAGAATGATGGCAACAGGCTTCGTGATCTTCCGCTCGTTTTGTTCGGGAATTCGGCCTTGCAGCACACCGATGCAGAACGGAATCATGTGCACAACGTCCCATCTGCTGCGACCAATGACGCCGTCGCGGTACCGTTGCGCGGGCATCACCGGGACATCGGTGTAGTGAAACCAATGGTGTGAAGGCGCGGGCGAATTGGGATCCTGCATTGGCTGATTCGCGCGCCAGAAATCACGCAGTTGCCTGTCGAGATTGCGACGAGCGGAGTAATGAAACGATCTCGGATCATCGACGCCTTTTTTATCCCAGCCCTTGATTTCGTCTGCAATTAATGCGGCTTTTTCCAGTCTTATCCCATCGAGCGACGCGTAGACCTTTGCGGCTATGGGCGTGCTAGCCAGGCGCTCGTCTGCAATCGCCCCGACGATCTCATGTCCCAACGGCCCGTAAGCAAGAATCGAAGCGCGGAACGCGACGACAGAAAAAACAATGAGAATTCCTCGGTAAGCGAAGTTCATCAATGTCCTGTGACGATCAAAACTTCAGAGACGTATCGAGAAAATGGTATTGCCAAGCAAACAACCCGAATGCGATCCCGCCAATGGCTAAAAAAATTGCGTGCGCGCGAAACCACAGCCCGTGCCTCGGCAATCTGGCAAAGCGAACCGCGACCATAATCAAAAGAACGACACCTGCAATTAAGACCCAGCCAACGACGTGGAACGCCTGCAACCAGGGATTGATGGCGTCCCCGAGAATCACGATGTGTTCTAATCCCTGACTGAGCGCAAGAATTGGTGCGAGAACGAAAAGTATTTCTCCGAGGCAAACAATTCGTGAGAGAAAATATAGAACGCGATCGCTTTTCGTACTGAAGAGCGGGCGCTGATATCGTTTGCGGATCATGACGGCAACGGGCCAGAGCAACACGGTCAGGAGCGCGAGCAGCAAGCTTCCACCAATCACCAAACCGACAAGAATTTTGCTCGCGTACCACGGAACGCGCTGTCCTTCATAGATCGCAGGGAAGGGGAGCATTTCGCCGACAGCGCCGGACGTGTCCCGTCGAAAGCCAATTCTTTCCAAGCCGTCTATCTCTCGATAAATGAGCGGAGCGATCTCGCGCCATCGCTTTAGTTCCCCGCTCTGGTTCTTCATTCCTTCAATTTGAAGGACGCCGTCCTTATCGCTGCTGACGCTAAACTGGCCAACCAACGCGAGAATTTTCAGCAACGTTGTCTCTGCCCGGCGCGTTCCATCATAAAGGCCACTGACTGCACGGCCGTCTGATTTCGCCGTGTCTGGATTAACATCGAGCTTGGGTTGGCCGAAATAGCGATTCACGAGGGTGCGAAAGACTTCGCCCCGGCCACCGCCAACATCCTTTCCGAGGGTGTTGTAGGATAGGAAATAGCCGAGGTGCGCTTCAGGAACGAGGATCATGTCGCTATGGAAGTAAACGGTGTCACCGCCGTGAGCGATGATGCGAACAGGATCGGTCAGGTATTCCATAAACGTGATGCCGAGCCCAGGGAGCATTGGATGAAATTCAAATTGCCGAGTCTCCATTTGCCGCACGGTCTCCGGTTTTAGAATCGAGACACCGTCAACCGCGCCATCCTGCAGAAAGGTGAGCATGAATCGCGTCATATCAGCTGCCGTCGTGCTGAGTGCTCCCGCCGGCGCCGCTTGCACGAATTCGAAGTCGCGCGGTTTTTTGGAAGCGCTGAGATAACCCTTCGACATTTGCGACGTGAGCTGCGGCGGCAGCGGTTGATCGAATGTCGAATTGTTCATCCCAAGCGGCTTCAAAATGTGGTCTTCGATGTAACGCTCGAACTTTTCACCGCTCACACGCTCGACGATGTATCCGGCGAGCGTAAATCCGTAATTGGAATAAGACGGAATTTTACCCGGCGGGAAAATGCGAGCGGGCATTTCGTTCACGAGATACGTGCGCAACGGCTTGATATCGCTTTCATGCGCAACGAAGAGATTCTTCAATGTTTCCTCGAATCCGCCCGTGTGGGTAAGCAATTGCCGAAGCGTAACAGGCTCCGGATAAGTTTTGGGGATTGGAAAATCGAGGTAGTCATTGACGTCGCGGTCAAGGTCGAGCTTGCCTTGTTCGACCAGCTGCATCACGGCTGTGGCAGTGAATAGTTTCGAGATTGAACCCGGACGAAACAAAGTCTGATCAGGAAGCACCGGTTTCTGTTCTTCGACATCAGCGTAGCCGTAACCCTTTTGAAATAACACCTGACCGTCTTTCACCACTGATATGACAGCGCCCGCGATGTTCCGATTTCGCAATTGCGAGGGAATCAGCGCGTCAAGAAAAGTTTCGAAATCGGCTTTGGTTAGTTCGGGCGCCGGATCCCGCTGCGCCGCGACCACAGCAACATTCGCAGGCGCCGGCGATGGCGCTGATATCAACGGAGATGGCGCTGGGCCCTGGGCGTTTGCGACGCTAATTGCAAACCCGCTCGCGAAAGCTAACGCTGCAAATTGCGCGTGCCGCGAAAATGCAAGCTGCATATGGCAGCGCAGTCTGCCAGTTTCGCGGAGCCGGTGGCAAGCCTACGCTTTGCCTCAAATCCGCGAGCGAATTTCTTCGATTCGCTTTTGCAGTTTAGAAAAATGCGACCCCGACCAATAGATCTGTTTGCAGTCAGGACAGCGGCGGAACTGGTCGTAATAGATTTTGGTAAGCGGCTCTAGTTTTTCGATTACTTCAGCCTTGGCTGCCTCTTCCAACAGTGCGTTACATCGCAGGCATCGAGTAAAAGGGGTGATCAAATCCAAAAGCTTAAAACGGCGAACAACTTCGATCGTTTGTTCGTCGGCATTTTGGGAGCGCGGGTAATATCCGTGTTGAACGATCCCGTGCATGAGCAGACGCCGATCGCGCGTCAAGAGCGCCCGATTTTCGCGGACCATCACCTCGAGCAACTGCCGGTCATCAGCGTTCTTGGGGTAGGCGACATCAAATCCCAGCAGACGAAGATTGCGGGTGAGTCCTCCCAGATGTCCGTCAGCAACAAAGCTTGTAATGCCAATAGTTTGTAATTGTTTTTCCGTTCGATCCGTGCCTCGATTCTCTACCGGAAAAATCTCTACTTTTGCGGCACTGGCCAGCGTGTGATCAAAACCAACTGTCTGGTCATCCACCAGGATCAGATCAACCTCCGGATGCGGAACGCCACACGATTCGATGACGTCTTTTATCGACGTCTTTTCCGCTAGCGGCCGCTCGATAACTGGGTCGCCGACTTTTGACCCGAGAAAGATATTGAGGTCACCGTGAAAGCGAAGCCGGACCTTGAACGGCTTCACATCAATCTACGATTCGCGCGCTGGCATATGCGTACTCAAAGGTAGTCGCACGCGGACGACCTTGGAGCTTGCCGGGCCCGAGCGGTTCATCTTCGCCGAAATAACAATCGATTTGCCATCGCCGCAGGCCGCCCCCGGTATCCATAATTTTCCACCGGTTGCTCCCGAAGATTTTCTGAAGTTCTGGGGACGTTGTCTCTATAACCGCTCCGCGACGCAACCCACCGTGTCCTCCCTTCAGCGCCGCCGAATAACGCGGCACCAAAACACCGCCCCCACCCGTCACATCTGAAGCAAACGCGTACGAACCGCCGTCGTTGTAGCGAATGTAATTTCGCCCGTTAACGGGCGTAGCAATTCGACCGAAGCCTTCCTTTTTTACGGAGCGCAGAAAATCGCGTGGATATTTTCGGCCGTGAAGCCCGGGTTTCGTAATCGGCGTCGCGTCAAAGCCACGCTCGAAAGTAAAACCCGATTCTTTCGGTGTGTAATAGAGCGTGCACACGATGAAGTATTCGCCGTTATGTCCCTGAGGACGCCGGTCCAGCTTATCGTTCTCGGACGCAAGCCGCTGCACAACTTCCGGCCACGGGATGTCGGCGCGCAGCTGGAGCGAGATCAATAGCAAGGACAACGCGACCAATGGCATTGGTGTTGCCCGGCCTTCAAGCGAGTTCATGCTCGAAGCAAATTGTATCTTGATCAGTCGGTCTGGCGAACGCGCATTCTCATTAACACCGTGCTTAGCGGTGCATCCTGTGCTGGATACGTCGTAACCGCTTTAGCGGTTTTTCACCCTTTCCATCAGAAAACCGCTAAAGCGGTTTCTTTGCCCCATTCTGCTAGGCACCTCGCTAAAGCGAGGTGTTAATTAGAGCAGGAGGACCGACGTGCATTAATCAGCGAAGAATTCACTTACTGGGCCGCCTAACAAGACTTCAATGGGCAATTTTTCTGTTTCGTATTCATATGGCGGTTGCTTCCATGCGAATTGGTCTGGATACAAGCTTCGGATGGCCCGGATGATTTCGATGCCTGTTTTAAACGGCTGGAAATCCTCGCGATTAATCACATGAATTTGTGCACCGCCGCAAAGTTGACCGGCAAATTTTTGGAAGGTTGGCTGAAAATAGTTTTGGCGAAAAAAAACGCCTGGCAACTTTAGGCTGTTTAGTTCGGTGCAAAGTTTCTCCGCATCGACAAATGACGCGCCAAAAATTTCGAATGGTCGCGTCGTGCCGCGTCCCTCCGAAATGTTCGTGCCTTCGAACAGACACATGCCGGGATAAACCGCGGCGGTGTTGAGCGTTGGCATATTGGGTGATGGCATAACCCAAGGCAGTTCGGTTTGGTTAAACCACATCGCGCGCTCCCAGTGTTTCATCGGCAGGACAGTCAGCCCACACTTTGGAAATGCTTCGTCGCGAAACTGCTGCGCCAGTTCACCAATTGTGCGGCCATGCCGGACCGGAATCGAATGCATGCCCACAAACGATTTGTAATTGAGATCGAGCATCGGGCCTTCGGTCGTTACGCCATTAATTGGGTTTGGCCGATCCAACACAACGACTGTCGTGCCGCACTTCGCGCACGCGCGGATACAAAGGTATAGCGTCCATATGAAAGTGTAGTAACGCGAGCCGATGTCCTGAAGATCGACCAGCAAAACATCCAGGCCCTGCAGCATTTCTGCCGTCGGTTCGCGATGCTCACCGTAAAGACTGTAGACCGGGATGTGCAAACGAGGATGCTCGTAACTCTTCCATTCCACCATGTTGTCCTGCGTCTGGCCGAGAAATCCGTGTTGCGGGCCGAAAAAGGCGGCAAGGCGAAACAAATCGCCACTGTGTCGCTCCAGGATTCGGGACGCATGCTCAAGCTTTGAGGAAACCGAAGCGGGATGAACCAGCGCGCCGATACGCGCGCCGCGAAACTTGTTAGGCCAAAGTTCTGGCAAATGATCAAGTGGGAGTCGGACCGGCACATAGCTTTTTTATCACGATACAGAACGTCTTGCGATCTCGTTGTAGCGGCGGCTGTGTCAGCCACCAACGCCTCTACGTTCGTTTCCAATGACGTATGCCGAAAAGTACGAGAATGGAGATTACTGTGATTACTGCACAAGTTTTCGCGAATAGCTCGCCATGTCGGACATAGAACGTCAGCTCTTGCTCGGTGGGCACTTTGATTTCGCCGTCCAGCACGCCCTCAGTAAACGTGCTGCCCGTGTCATCTCGGAGCATCTGAGTGACGCGACCAAATTGGTTGACGAAACAGGTCACGCCAGTATTTGCTGCGCGGATCATCGGCCGACGCGTTTCCACGCAGCGAAAGGTTGCGTTCGCCAGGTGCTGGTGCGATCCAGCGGACCGCTCAAACCAGCCATCGTTCGTCACGTCTACGAGCAGGTTCGCTCCAGGACTTGTCTCGTTTGGAAGTACAAATTTTCTGGTAAGCTCGCCAATCGTGTCTTCGAAACAGATCAATGGCGCCACATGAACATCGCTATTGGTCAGAGTGAACACGGTGTAATCTGTTCCTTCTTTGAAATCGCCGGGGACTTGATCGCCTACAATCTGCGCAAGCAACGGCACCGTGTGTCGACCCGGGACATACTCTCCAAAAGGCACCAGGTGGACCTTTCGATAGACCTGCACGCGTTCGCCCCCATCGGAAACGAGCAGCGCCGCGTTATAAACCTCCCGCTTGTCTACGTCGATCGTTCCCAACAGAAGGTCGGTCTCCGCCGACGCAGCCAGGTCCATGACAAATTTGTGGCTCTCCTGATCCGCGAGGACTGGGCCGGGCATTGAGCTTTCCGGCCAAACCAACAAATCAGGAGGCGGATTTGAGCGCAGCGCAATTTCACTCAATCGCCGGAATTGATCGAAAATTCTCCTGGTGAACTGCGGATCGAACTTCTGGTTTTGCGGAACGTTCGATTGCACCGCGGCGACGCGGAGCGGTTTGGTGGGCGGTGAAACTTGCGTCGCACGGAGTCCAAAGACTAAAACGCCCACGATGGCCGCCATTGTGACGGTGAAATCAAAATGTGGTCGCATCACGCGTGTGCGCGCTTCGACAACCAGGCGATACGCGGTCGTGATCAGAATCACGTTGGCAAAAGCAACCATGAACGACAATCCGGCAACACCGGTGAGCTCTGTGATTTGAATCAGTGGCCACTTATCGTGGAGCGCGACACCGAGGCCATTCCAGCCAAAGCCTGAAAAAACCCAGCCGCGCAACCATTCAAGCGTGGTCCATGCCGCGGCGAGGATGAAAGCAAGTCGCAGGTTGCTCGTCGATTTTGTCCATGGCGATTGTGCGGGGGCTGCGGTGCTGCGGGCGTGGGCGAGCATCTGCCCCCATTTGCTTGGGGCAAATGATTGTTTCTTGCCGGCTCGTGGCCGCAGCAGACCGCAAAACCACGCCCAGATCCCGAAATAAATCGCCATGTAAAACTCAAGGACAAACCAACCGAGAAGGGTGACCGTCGTGAGCCAGGAGAATACGATCCAGAAGAAAGTCAGGCCGGCGACATAACCGAGAAGCAGATTTCGAAGCCACGCATGACGTGACTGCGTACCGGAAAACCAAATTGCGACGATAAGCGGGGTCAGCGCGATCCAGCAGAACCACGTCAGGTTGAAGGGCGCAAAGCAAGCCGCGTAAAGAAACCCGCTACAGATTGCAGCCAACCATGGCCAAAACTTTGTGATCTTTTTCATGGACGCGGCACAAAAGCGACGCGAGGACGCGTGGGCACTCCAAAAGCTGCCGCGAAATTAAGGACGCGTTCGTGGTGAATTTCGCACGAAGTGCTTTGGAGTGCGATGCGTTCTCGCATCGCTTTCATTTTTTGATTTCTTGCGATTCTGCTGCCAGCCGCGACTCGGCATCCTTTCGCAGCCAATTCCAGAGGTCATCCAGTTGTTTTTCAACTGTCGCCTTGATTCGGTCGAGATCGGCGCTTGTGAATCGGTCGCTGTCAGGCTGCCTGTGCGCAAAAAGATAATATTTTATTTTCGGCTCTGTGCCGGACGGGCGCACAGCGACACGTCCCGCGCCTGAGGGATCTTCCAGGTCAAACATCAACATTTTCGTTTTTGGAATCAGATCGCCTTCGACGTCCCTGATCGCATCTGTCTCAAAATTTCTACTGTTCGCCGCTTTTAAACCGAGTATTTCGCGAACCGGATCGGTTGCGTACGATTTCATCAGACTGGCGATCTTGTTCGCTCCTTCTGCGCCCTCGAAGACGAGAGAACTGGTTTTCTCCGCAAAATAACCGAACTGCGAATAGATTTCGTCGAGCAACTCATCGACCGTTTGTCCACGCGATTTCGCGTATGCCGCCGCTTCACAAAACATGATGACGGCGCCGTTGCCGTCCTTGTCGCGAACAAAATCAGCGCCGCTGTAACCGTAGCTTTCTTCGCCGCCGAAAACGCAAAATGAAGAGTATGCGAGCCGAAGCCGCCGCGTTTCGCTCTCAGCAAGATCGGCATAACTCTGTCGTAGTTGTTCGGGAATCGCACGCTCGTAGTTTGCGAGTTTCGCGCCGATGTACTTGAAACCAGTCAACGTCTCCACGCAGCGCACGCCGTAACGATCGGCGATCGCGTTTTGCAGATCGGTAGTGACGAAAGTCTTGACGATCACAGCGCGCATTGCGTTTTGCTTGTTCAGCACACGTTTGTCGAACAGCGTCTTGATTCTATACCACGCCAGCAGCGAACCGATTTGGTTTCCGGTCAGCAATTTCATCTTGCCATCGCTGGTTCGAACCGCGACTCCCATGCGATCGCAGTCCGGATCAGTGGCCGCCAC
>Ga0310810_10007222_pt1 | contig 12652 bp, 10 predicted proteins | sample NCmetagenome_FD_207641 | JGI IMG/M metagenome (GOLD analysis project Ga0310810, IMG submission 207641) | Soil microbial communities from experimental microcosm in Duke University, North Carolina, United States - NC | ecosystem: Engineered > Artificial ecosystem > Soil microcosm > Unclassified ... | reverse complement strand
GGCGATTCCTGGCTGATCCCGGGCTTTGTGCCGCATGCTTTTTATTCTCCGGACGCAGCGAATCCCGGACGCATCCTGGCGCTCACCATGGGCCAGCACCTCACCGGCGACGCGGCGCAGGAGCTTTCGCTGCTCGGTAAAGACAATGTCGGCCGCATCGTCCATGACGCCGCGGACTATTATCCCAAAGGGAGCGCGAATCCCCAGTGACCGAAAAAGCGCGCCTTTTCCGCCAGCAGCTGGATTCCAAACCCATTCTCCGCATCATGGGCGCCCACAACGGCCTCGGCGCCCAGCTCATCGAACGCAACCGTTTTGACGGCGTGTGGGCGAGCGGCCTGGAGATTTCCACGGCGCATGTCGTCCCGGACGCCAACATCCTCACCATGACCGAGAACCTCGACGTGGCCAGCGCGATTAACGAGGCCACGAACCTTCCGGTCGTCTGCGACTGCGACACGGGCTACGGTAACGCGGCGAACGTCATGCACATGGTCAAGAAGTACGAGGCCGCGGGCCTTGCAGTCGCTGTCATCGAAGACAAACAGTTTCCGAAAGTAAACAGCTTCATTCCCGGACGCCAGGAACTCGCGCCCATCCAGGAATTCATGGGCAAGATCGCGGCCGCGAAAAGCGCGCAGCGCACGCCGGACTTCATGGTGATCGCGCGCATCGAGGCGCTCATCGCGGGCTGGGGCATGGATGAAGCCCTGAAGCGCGCCTACGCCTACGAAGAAGCGGGCGCGGACGGCCTCGTGATTCATTCCAAAGCCGAAACGCCGGCCGAGATTTTCGAATTCGCGCGGCGTTTCAAAGGCAAAATCCCGCTCGTTTCGATCCCGACGACGTACTACAACGTCTCGGCCGACGAGCTCGCGCAGAACGGCTTCAAAGTGGTGATCTACGCCAATCAGGGGCTGCGCGCTTCCATCAAGGCGCTTGACGAAACCTTCCGCGAAATCCGCGAGACCGGTTCCACGGCGTCGGTGGAAAAGAAAATCGTCTCCATGAAAACCGTTTTCGAAATCCAGGGCATGATGCGGTTGAAAGAAGTCGAAGAAAAATTTCTGAAAGGCGACGGCGTGAAGGTCGTGGTCCCGGCCGCGGGCGAACCCAAGCCCGATCCGGAATTGCAGCGCCTGCTCGACCAAAAGCCGCTTTGCATGCTGCCCGTCGGGGGGAAGCCGCTCCTCCAGCACCAGACCGAAATCTTCCTTGCCGTGGGCGCGTCCGACATTTACGTGATCGGCGGCTATGAGCATCAGAAAATCCGGGCCGAAGGCGCAAAAGTGATTCCGAATCCGGACTACCAGAGCTCGCACATCATGCAGTCCATCATGACGGCGCGCCCGAAATTGCAGGGCCGCTGCCTGGTCGCCTACGCGGACATCCTGTTCGACAAGCAGATCCTGGACCAGCTGCTGACCAGCCCGCACGCCATCACGCTCGTCATCGACCGCGCTTATCAGAGCCTGCCGCACCGCGACAAAGAGCTCGACCTCGTGCAGGTGGAAGATCCCGCCGAAGGGGAAAAGAACCGCCGCATGAATCTGAATACGCTCAAACCCATCCGCCGGATCGGCAAGAAGATCGAGCGCGGCGCCGCGCAATGCGAATTCGTGGGCATTGCGTATTTCCAGGAAGAAGGCCTGCGGGCTTTGTGTGAGGCCTGGGACCGCGGCCGGCGCGAATTCGCTGGCAAGCGTTTCTACGAAGCCGCGTCGCCGGAACAGGCAAGCTTGAACGACCTGCTGCAGTACATGATCGACGCCGGAGTGCCGGTTTACGGTCTCGAAGTCGAGCATGGCTGGTCCGAAGTGCACTCGGCCGAGGATGTTTACCGCCTCAACGAATATTTCAAAAATGCCGCCGCTCCCGTCGGCAAAGAACGATGATCCCTGCCTTAGATTTCGTTTCACTTCTAAAAAAAAATAAAATCCGGTTCTTCACGGGCGTGCCCTGTTCTTTTTTTCAGTCCGCCATCAACTGCGTGATCGCGGACAAACAGCTGCGATACACCATGGTGCCCAACGAGGGCGCGGCCCTTGCCGCGGCCGCCGGCGCTTATCTTGCGGGGGAGATGCCCGCGGTCATGATCCAGAATTCCGGGTTCGGCAATCTGGTCAATCCGCTCACGTCGCTGCACATGATTTACAAAATTCCCGCGCTCCTTTTCATCAGCGGCCGCGCCTACGGCGTCTCGGACGAGCCCCAGCACGAAATCGTCGGGAAGACCCTGCCTTCGGTTCTGGACGCGCTGGGCGTGCGGCATCAGGACCTGCCGGATGCGGCGGCGGACTTCGACAAAGCGCTCGGCGAGGCCGTCACGTGGATGGAAAAGGAAAAGAAGCCATTTGTTTTTCTCGTGCGCAAAGGCTGCGTCGGGAGCGAGGACGCGGCCGCGGTCCCGTCTTCGCCGTATCCTCTGAAGCGCGTGGACGCCATCAAGATCATTTCCGAGTTTTTGACCGGGGACGAATTCGTCATTGCCACGACCGGCATGCCGTCGCGCGAGCTTTTCAGCATCTCTGACCGCGCCAAGAATTTTTACATGCAGGGGTCCATGGGGCACGCGCCTTCCATTGCGCTGGGGCTGGCGCTTGCGAACCCGCAAAAGAAAGTAATCGTGCTGGACGGCGACGGCGCGCTGCTCATGCATCTGGGGTCGCTGTCTTCGATCGGCCATTACGCGCCGAAACGGTTTTGCCATCTGGTCCTGGATAACGAAGCCTACGAAACCACCGGCAATCAAGACACCACGTCCCGCACCACGGATTTTGCCAAGATCGCGCTGGCCTGCGGCTATGCGCGCGCGGCGGATGCCGTGGATGAAAAGCAGCTCCGCGCCGCGCTGAAAAGCGTGCTCGCGGCCGAAGGTCCGTCGCTGGTCCGCATCAAGATCAACCGCGAGCCCGCCGCCGGCATCCCGCGCATCACCACCAAATACAATTCCGAGCAGATCGCGGCGCATTTCAAGGAAGAGGTCCTGAAGTCATGATCCGCGCCTACTGGAATCCCACGCGCAATATCGTGGAAAACGGGGCGTTCGAAAAGCTTCCCGCGCTCCTGGAATCGTTCAAGCCGAAGAAAATCCTGCTCGCGCTCGGGCAGAAATCCTTCCGCGTTTCGCCGTATTTCCGCCGCCTCCAGGAAATGCTGCGGCCGTATGAAGTGCTCGAAGCCGCCTCGATTCCGCAGAACCCGGCTCAGGATTTCGTCCAAAAGGAAATCGACCGCCTGAAAAAGGAATCCTACGACCTCGTTCTCGCCATCGGCGGAGGAAGCGTGCTCGACGTGAGCAAGATTCTGGCGGTGATCCCGCGTCAGGACAAGACGGACCTCGCGGATTATCTCGACAAAAATTTCGACGTGCCGCAGCCGGGCGCGCCTCTTGTCGCCGTGCCCACCACCGCCGGAACAGGCAGCGAAGTCACGCCGTTTTCGTCGCTCGAGACCCGCGAGAAAAAGAAATTTTCCATCGGCCATGCCGCGTTTTATCCGGCCGTGGCTTTGGTCGACCCCGAGCTTTGTCTTTCCATGCCCGCTTATGTCACGGCGTCCACGGGTTTTGACGCGCTGAGCCAGGCGATCGAGTCGTTCTGGTCCGTCAACGCGACGCCGCTGTCACAGACACATTCGCTGCGCGCACTGGAGCTTATCCTTTCCGGTTTCGAACAGGTCATGAAAAATCCGGCGGACAAAGACGCGCGGTTTGCCATGTCGCTCGGAAGCTGCGAAGCCGGGCTCGGCATCGCGCAGGCCAAAACGACCGCCGTGCATTCGGTTTCGTATCCGATCACCGCGCATTTCGGCGTGGCGCACGGCCATGCGTGCGCGCTGACGCTGCCGTCTTTCGTGCGTTTCAACGCGCCCGCGCTTCAGGCCGGCGGCAAGCCTTTGCTCCAGCGGTTTCAAACCCCGGACTATGACGCCATGGCGCGTAAGATCGAAGCGCTCATGGAATTCGTCGGGCTCGAGCGCTCGCTGTCCAAGCTCGGCATTGCCGATAAAGAAAGGGAAGTGATCCTCCGCGACGGTTTCCGTCCGGACCGGATCAAGAACAACCCGAGGCCCGTGGAAGCGGGAGATTTGCGCAAAATCCTGGAGTCGATCCGCTGAGCCCGGTTTGACCCGGCTTGCGGCCCATGACATAATGACAAACTCTCAAAACATCATGCAGAAAACAGACTGGAAAACAATCGGATTGCTCGGAGTCATGTACGTTCTCTTCCTCGGGAACTTCGGGCTCTATTTCTGCGCGCGCCTGCCGCTTGTCCTGCACGTCCTCATCGGCATCGCCGCCATTCACTGCTCGTTCACGATCTGGCACGAAGCCATCCACGGCACCGTGTCGGAAAACGCCGCGGTCAACGACGCCGCCGGCATCCTGGGCATGTTCCCGTACATGCTGACGCCTTATTACACCGGCAAATGGATTCACCTCATGCACCACAAGAACCTCAACCTGCCGGAAGATCCGAACACGCTGTACACCGACGGCCCGTTCCGCACGCTGTACCAGCGGTACCCGCGCGCGGCCACGGCGCTGAAGCGTATCATCAAAAACCGGGAATTCCCGGCGCATGAAGTCCTGGCCGACCGCATTTTCCGGATTGGGGTGGCGGGCGTTTTTCTCGCCCTGATTTTCACCGGCAACTTTGCCGCGTTGTTCTGGCTGTGGCTCGTGCCGCTGGGCTTCGCGAAGATCATCATGGACTGGTACATCAATTACATCCCGCATGTGGGGCTGCCGGCGGACCGCTATAAAGGCACGCGTATCCTGGACATCGCCTGGCTTACGCCGCTCGTCTTCTTCCATAATTATCACGCGATCCACCACCTGTGGCCGACGCGGCCCTGGCATACGTACAAGTCCATCTTCGACGAAAAGCGGACCATGCTCAAAGAACACGGAGTCCCGATTGAAACCTCTCTTGCCGGCCTCAGCTACGACCCGCAGTTCCAAGCCGTCTGAGGCGGCGCCCCGCGTGCATCTGGTGCGCGTGGCCTGCGCCGTGTGCGGTTCGCGTGAAGCGGACACCGTGGCCGCGGGCTATGACTACGAGTATGCGACCGTGCCCGACCGCTTCGAGTTTCAAAAGTGCCGTTCCTGCGGCCATCTTTTCCTGAACCCCCGTCCTTCGGCCCAGGACCTTTCCGTGATTTACCCGCCGACTTACTATTCGTTTTCCGAAGCGCAGTCGGGAAGCAGCCTCATCGGTTACTTCCGCGGGCTCTGGGAGGCGCAGAAAGTAAAATCGTTCCGCGCTCTGCTCGGCCCGGGAAAGAAAAAGATTCTCGACGTGGGCTGCGGCGAGGGACGCTTTCTTTCCATCCTGAAGCAGCATGGCGATCCCGCATGGGAGCTCATGGGCGTGGATTTTGACGCCAAGGCCGTGGCCGAATGCCGGAAGCGGGGATTCCGCGCCGAGGCGCAGCGTATCGAGGATTTTAAACCCGAGGAAAAATTCGACGCCATCATCATGTTTCAGCTGATCGAGCACGTGGAAGACCCGCGCGAGGTGGTGCGCCAGGTGCGCGCGCGTCTCAACCCCGGCGGTTTTTTCATCATCGAAACGCCCAATCCCGCGGGCCGCGATTATCACTGGTTCAAAAAATCTTATTGGTCGCATTATCATATTCCCCGTCACTGGAATATTTTTACGCCGGAGCATCTGCGCCGCCTTTTGGTCGGAGAAGGCTTCGAAATCGTCGAACAAAAGCCCCTGCTCGCCGCCGCGAGCTGGATCATCTCGCTTCATAATCTCTTCCTCGACAAAGGCTATCCCGCGTGGCTCGTGCGCTTTTTCACGTTCCGGAATCCTTTGCTGCTCGCGGTCTTTGTCCCATTCGATCTTTTTCTGTCCAAAATTCTGGGATTTCCCACGTCCAACCAGCGCATGACGGGCCGGGCCGGCCTTCCTTCATGAACCCGTTCCAGAAAAAACTGACGATCCTCGTTGTCCTGGCCGGCGTGCTCCTGCCGCAGACGCTCGCGATCCGCCGCCCTCTTGCCGGGCATTTCGGCAGTTACCAGCAGGTCATGGCCGGCATGGCCCGCGGTTTTGAGCGCGGGCATTTCAAAAATCTCCTCCTGCCGGAAACCGACATCATCGTCGGGGGAGAACGGTCGCTGCATTTGAACCAGTATCCGTTTCCCTCGCTCTTTGCGGCGTTCGGCGACCGGTTTCTCGGGCTGGGCCTGGAATTTTGGGGAAGGCTGCAGGCCATCCTGTTCAATCTCGCGAGCATTGTCCTCATCGGCCTGATCGCGGGGGCTTTGTTCGACCGCGCCGCCGGATGGATGACCGCCGCGATTTACGCGTTCTCCCCCTATGCCCTCATCAACGGGCAGTTGTTTTTCTCGGAGCCCATGGCCATGGCCTGCCTGCTGCTGGCGGTTTATTTGCTGGTCCGCTCCGAAGAGATCGGCATGGCGGAGATCGTGGGATCGGCCCTTGCTCTGGGCCTGGCCATCACCGGACGCATTCATCTCGTGCTTTTTTATCCGCTGCTCGCCTGGCAGTCCCTGCGCCGGTCGCGGCAGCCTGTATCCGGCTTTCTTGTCTATTCCGTTTTCGCGGCGGCATTGCCGCTGGCATGGTACGGCTTCACGTACTTCGCGTCGCTGAACTCCGAACACATTCTCACGAACATCTTTTTCCAGGCCGCGGCCCGGAAAGTCGGGGACCAAAACTACCTGCGGAGTCTCGAGTATTACCGCCATATCTTCGACATCCTGGCGCAGACCATGCTGACGCCGCTGGTGTTCCCGTTTCTTTTTGCGGGACTGGCCGCGCTTTACTTGAAAAAACACAAGGCCGCGCCGTTCCTTCTCGGAGGTCTTGCCGCGGGCGGCGCCATTGCCGTGCTTTCCCCGCAAAAAGTCATGGCGCATGATTTTTATCTCTACGGCCTTTTCCCGTTCGTCTGCCTTTGCGCGGGATGGGGACTTCGGACCACGGCGGGCGCTTTTCCCGCGGCGGCAGCTTCCCGCGCGGCCTTTGCCGGCCTTGCTTTATATTTTCTGGTTTCGGCCCGCTATTTCGCGCACCCGATTTTCACGGTCCCGCCGGAAACCGCGGACGACCTGGCGGCCGCGCGCGCGGTGCGGTCTCTCACGCAGCCGGACGACAAAATCATCGTCGGAGGTGACAGCCCGGCCACGCTGCTTTATTATGCGGACAGGCCGGCCTGGACCATGCAGTTCACGGAATTCGGCAAGGGCCTTCCTTATTATTTGAACAACCCGAAATTTTCCAAACGCTCGGCGCAAATCATTCAGGAAGAAGAAGAAGCCATGAAGGACCCGGTGACCTGGCTCGAATATTTGAAAGGGCAGGGCGCGCATTACTTCGCCGTGCCGCGGCGCGCGGAACTCGACAAAGAGACCCCGCTTGCAGGCTACCTCAAAGGCCATTACGCGGAACTGTCCAAGCCCAAAGACCCGTTCTACCTTTTTGACCTGCATGGCATGCCTGAAGAAGCGGAAATGAGCCCTGCCGTATGAAAACAAAAACAAAGCGCGCGCCCAAGATGATTCCTTATTCGCGCCAGACTCTCGAGGCTTCCGACGTCGCGGCGGTCGTCAAGACGTTGAAATCCGACTGGCTCACGCAGGGCCCGAAGGTCGCGGAATTCGAAAAAAAACTCGCGGAGACCTGCGGCGCGCGTTTTGCCGTCGCGGTTTCGAGCGGCACCGCGGCGCTGCACCTGGCCTGCCTCGCGCTCGGCGTGCAGTCCGGCGATGAAGTCATCACGACGCCCAACACCTTTGCAGCGAGCGCGAACTGCGTGGTTTATTGCGGCGGCAAGCCCGTCTTTGCCGACATTGATCCGCACACCTTCAATCTTTCTCCCCAGGCCTTCGAAGAAGCGATTTCTCCAAAGACCAAAGGCGTGATTCCCGTTCATTTCGCGGGACTGCCTTGTGAAATGAAAAAGATTCATGAAACCGCCAAGAAGCGCGGGCTCTTCGTGCTTGAAGACGGCTCACATGCGCTCGGCGCGCGCTATTGGTCCGAAGGCCGGTGGGTCCAGGTGGGAAGCTGCGCGCATGCGGACGCGTGCGTGTTCAGCTTTCATCCGGTCAAAGGCATCACGACGGGCGAGGGCGGCGCGATCACGACGAACAATGCCGCGCTTTACGAGCGGCTTGTCCTGCTGCGCACGCACGGCATTACCAAGTCGCCGGCGCAGTTTCATCATCGCGAGCTGGCCTTCTGGGGCGACGGGCTGGTCTCGGGCTGGTATTACGAAATGCAGGAGCTGGGTTTCAATTACCGGATTCCCGACGTGCTTTGCGCGCTGGGCCTCAATCAATTAAAGCGTCTCGGAAAATTCATCCGTGCGCGGCGTGCGATCGCGGCCTATTACGACAAAACGCTGGCCGGTGAGCGCGCTCTCGAACTGCCGAAAGAGCCGAAAGGCTATGAGTCCGCCTATCACCTCTACGTGATTCGGCTCCGTCTCGAACGGTTGACCGCGGGGCGCGCCCAGATTTTCGACGCGCTGCGCCATGAAGGGCTGGGCGTGCAGGTGCATTACATCCCGGTCCACTATCAGCCTTACTATCGCCATCGCGGCTACAAGCCCGGCCTTTGCCCGAACGCGGAGGCGTATTACGAGCGCGTGATTTCGATTCCGGTTTTCCCGGGCCTGACTCCCGCCCTGCGAAAGCAAGTGGTCGCGCGCCTTTGCCGCGTGCTCCGCCGTTATGAAGCCTGAAGTCGTTTTCCGCGTGGACGCGGGCGAGGGGATCGGTCTCGGTCATCTGCGCCGCTGCCTCGCGCTGGCGCAAGCCTTGAAGCGTGAAGGTGCGGAAATTACCCTGGCCACGCAAAGGCCCCGGGAAATTTCAGGTTTCGTCAAAGGCCGCTACCCGGTCGTCACCATTCCCAAACAGGGGCTTGGCCGTGAACCCGCCTGGTTCCAGAAAAAATGGAAGCATCGCGCGCCCGGGCTTTTGATCACGGACCGCTATGAGCTCACGCCGGCTTATTTCAAAGCCCTGCGACGTTTTATTCCCGCCGTGGTCATGATCGACGATGAGGCCCGGCTCGCGTCTTTTCCGGTGGACGGCATCATCAATTACAATGTCCACGCGCTGACGCTGCCGTACCAGAAAGCGCATGCCCGGCTTTGGCTGGGGCCGCGTTACGCGCTGATCCATGACGATTTTCTCAAATGGCGGAGAAAAAAAACGAGCGCCAAAGCGTGCCGCAAGCTGCTGGTAAGTCTGGGAGGTTTTGCTCCCCAAAAGGCCTCGGATAAGGTAGAATGTGCCCTTCATTTTCTGCGGCAATCCCGGCGTCTGGACCTTGTCCGGCTGGCCGGGAAAAAAGGCTCGGTCGCCGGCCTGATGGCCGCCGCGGACATGGCGCTCAGCGCCGGCGGTGTCACGAGTTACGAGCTGGCCTGCCTGGGAATTCCGTCGGTCCTCGTGATCCGGGCCCGGAATCAGGAACCGATCGCGCGGAAGTTCGCGGCCTACGGCGCCGCGGTGAACGCGGGATGGCTTGACCGGCTCAGCGCGGCGCGGTTGTCCTCGGAAATCGAAAAGCTCATGGCGGATGGGAAAAAACGCGCGCGCCTGGCCAGAAAAGCGCGGTTTCTCGTGGACGGAAAAGGCGCGCAGCGGCTGGCCCGTGAACTCATGACCACTTATTTCAGGAGGAAGAAATGAAAATCGTTTCCACGATCGAGGCGCGCATGGCCTCTTCGCGTTTACCCGGAAAAATTCTCAAAGACGTGCTCGGCAAGCCCATGCTCGAGCGCATGATCGAGCGCGTGCGGCGTTCGAAGCTCGTGAACCAGGTGGTCGTGGCCACGACGGTCGATCCGAGCGATCAGGCCACCGAAGACGCGTGCAAGGCCATGGGCGTCGCTTGTTTCCGCGGCAGCTCCGACGACGTGCTGCTGCGCGTGCTCGAAGCGGCCAAGGCGCACAAGGCCGACCTCATTGTCGAGCTCACGGGCGACTGCCCGGTTATCGATCATGGCCTCATCGACCAGGTTATCCGTTTTTATCTCGACAATGATTTCGATTACGCGAGCAATGTCCTGCACCGCGATTTTCCGCGCGGCACCGAAGTCCAGGTGTTTTCCGTGAAGGTGCTCGACGAAGTCAACCGCATCACGCAGGACCCGGCCGACCACGAGCATGTTTCGCTTTACATCTACGAGCATCCGGAAAAATTCAAGCTCGGCACGCTTTCCGCGCCGCCGGAGCTCAAGCGTCCCGACCTGCGCCTCACCGTCGACCTGCCGCAGGACCTGGAACTCGTCCGCGCGGTTTACGGGCGGCTGCATCCGCAGAAGCCGGATTTCGATATCCATGACGTCGTGCGGCTGTTGAGCCGCGAGCCGGAGCTCGGCCGTCTCAATGCGACGATCCAGCAAAAACCCGTCCGCTAGCATGAGCGCCAAAGCCTCTTCCTCTCGCGGTAAGCTGCGCGCGGCGATTGCCGGCTGCGGCCGCATTGCCGGGGGATTCGACAAAGACCCCAAACGCAAATATGTGGCCACGCACGCGGGCGCCTACACGCGCTCCAAAGATTTCGAGCTGGTCGCGGTCTGCGACAACGACGCGGAAAAACTCAAAGAATTCGGCAAGACCTGGAGTGTCGGGAATCTCTACGGTGATTTCGGGGAAATGCTGCGCAAGGAAAAGCCGGACCTCGTCAGCATCTGCACGTGGCCGGAATCGCATTTCGATCTCTGCGTGCAGGCCATCCGCGCGGGCGTGAAAGGGATTTTCTGCGAGAAGCCCGTCACGGATCGCTTGGATAAGGCCGACGAACTCCTCGACCTTTGCCGCAAGACCGGCACCGTGCTTGCGGTGAACCACTCTCGGCGCTGGGACACGGGACTGCAGAAGCTCAAGCGTGTCATCACCGGCGGCAAGCTCGGCAAGATCCATCAGGTCCAGTGTTTTTACACCGCCGGGATTTCCAATACCGGCACGCATCTCTTTGACCTCCTGCGGGATTTTCTCGGTGACGTGGATTCCGTGATGGCCAGCCCCGCACCCGTTTTCGGCGATAAGGATTTGACGCTGAGCGGCGAACTGATTTTCAAAAACGGGACGCGCGTCTCGCTTTGCGGGCTGAACGTCCAGGATTACCTGATTTTCGAGATGGATTTTTACGGCTCCAAAGGGCGCCTGCGCATCAAGCACAGCGGTTTCGGCATGGAAGCCTGGAAAGTCGGGCCCAGCAAGTTTTTCTCCGGCTACAAGGAGCTCACGCCCGTGAAACTGGCAGTCCCTCTGGAAAAGAAAAATATGATGATGAACGCGGTCAAGGATCTGGCCGCGTGCGTCAGGTCGGGAAAGCAGCCGCTCAGCACCGCGGAAGACGGGCTGAAGGCGCTCGAACTCATTTGCGCGTTCCATGAATCCTTCAAACGCGGCGGGGAGCGGCTCAAGCTGCCTCTGGCCGGAAGAAAGGCGGGTCTTTAAATGAAGAAGCAGGCGCTGGCTTTGCACGGCGGCCCCAAAGTCCGGAGAAAACCTTTTCCCGTGCATCCCGTGATGGGCGCCGAAGAGCGCAGCGGCGTGCTCGGCGTCCTGAAGACCGGGAAATTGTCCGGCTTCATTGCAAAAGCGGGCGATGCTTTCCTCGGCGGCCCCAAAGTCCGCGAGCTGGAAAAACTTTTCGAGAAGAAATTCGGCGCTCGCTACGCCATGGCCGTGAACTCAGCGACGGCCGGACTGCATTGCGCGCTTGCCGCCTGCGGCGTGGGTCCGGGCGACGAAGTCATCGTGCCGCCGTACACCATGGCGGCTTCGGCGTCGGCGGTGCTCATGTGCTCGGCCGTGCCGCGCTTTGTGGACATCTCGGAAGACATCTTTTCGCTCGATCCGGAGCTCCTCGAAAAGGCGATCACGCCGCGCACCAAAGCGATTGTGGTCGTGCATCTCTTCGGCCATCCCGCGCGCATGGATGAAATCCTGCAAATCGCGCGCAGGCATAAACTCAAAGTCGTGGAAGACTGCGCGCAGTCGCCCGGCGCGAAATACAAAGGCAAGTACGCGGGCACGCTCGGCGATGCGGGCGTTTACAGCTTCAACCAGCACAAGACCATCACGACGGGCGAAGGCGGCGTGGTCGTGACGAATGACGATACGATCGCGCTGAAAGTCCGGCTTGTGCGCAATCACGGTGAAGCGGTTGTGGAAGACATGCAGGTCGAGGACATCTCCAACACACTCGGCTGGAATTACCGCATGACCGAACTCGAGGCCGCGGTGGGCTGCGCGCAATTCCGCAAGCTCGACCGCCTGACCGCGCATCGGGTGAAGCTCGTGAACGCGCTGATCAAAGGGCTCCGCAAATTTCCCGGGCTGACCATGCCGGCCACGCTGCAGGGGGCCACGCACACCTATTTCGTGGTGCCGATCCGCTACGATGCCGCGATCGCGGGAATTCCGCGCGATCTGTTGATCAAGGCGCTCGCCGCGGAAGGTATTCCGTTCGGCCAGGGTTACGTGAAGCCGATTTACCTCATGCCGCATTACCGCCAGCTCCTCTGCCACGGCAGCCACGGGTGGCCCTTCGCGGCCATTCCGGCCTCCGAACGGCAGCAATACAAGAAGGGGCTTTGCCCGGTCACGGAAAAGCTGCACGAGGAAACGCTGATCCATACGAAC
>Ga0310810_10007221_pt1 | contig 12652 bp, 16 predicted proteins | sample NCmetagenome_FD_207641 | JGI IMG/M metagenome (GOLD analysis project Ga0310810, IMG submission 207641) | Soil microbial communities from experimental microcosm in Duke University, North Carolina, United States - NC | ecosystem: Engineered > Artificial ecosystem > Soil microcosm > Unclassified ... | reverse complement strand
ACTGCGAAGTGCAGTTGTTGAAGCTGTCATCGGCCTGAGGAAGTCTCCACAAGTCGTGGTCCGCAATGGTCTGGGCATTTCCTTCGCCGATTCCCACCTGGTAATAGAAAGTGGAAGAGGAGTCGTCCCACATCTTTAAGAGCCAGTCCATCCCAAACCGAACCTCATTGGTGAAATTCGAGTTTGTGGATCCGGCGCCCATCTGATTGGGGAAATCGCGAACCCCAGCGGCCATCAGAGCGACAGTGTAGCTGGTGGTCTGGACGAACTTCAGATAGTCGCCTGCGTCCCACCAGCCGCCTGACGCATCGAGGGTGACGCCGGTGGGCGTGAGATCGCCCGAAAAGCGACCGCTGCCCGCGTTGTAGTTGGGAGTCAGATACGCTTTCGCGGTCTGATCTTTCAAGTGGGCGGCAGCAGTTCGCAGAGAATTGCCGATGAAGTTGGGGCCGTCGCGCTCGCTCTCATAGTAAAAAAGCGAGTTGGCGAGGGCGGATGAGTAAACATTCGCGCCCGTGTCGATTTTGAACGAAGGCGAAGCAGCAGCTATGGGGCCGCTCACGGTAATGGTGTAAGTTCCAACGCTGGTGGCGCTATCGAAATCGAGCGCATAAACGTTGGGATAAGTCTTGCTCCAGGAGCCAAGGTTCGCGCCGATGGGGCCGGAGAAAACGGTTGTGCCTGAGGAATTTTTTACGCTGAAGGTAGCGCCGGTTTCTGATGCCGACGACATCAGGTAAGCGCGTTTGGTTTGTGTGGGCAGGTATCCGACCTGGTTGACGCGCACGAAAGCAGTTTGTGCAAGAGCCAGGGGGCAGAGGAAGGCAAATACCAGAATCGTTTTATTGAATCGTTTCATGCTCGGCGAGCAGGAATTCTTCGGCATTGAAGCTCCTTTTGTGGAAGCGACGAAGAGGCTAGGTCCGGAGTTGCAGCCCTGCTGGGGCAGGAAGAAGTTCCTGGCACAAGAACAAGGCCCGAGTACACCGAACTGGGACATTCTGGACGCGTGAGGGGCAAGTGTCAAGGGTTACGCAATTCACCCACGTAGAGGCGGGTCTCTGGCCGGCTCAGCCGGGCACAGCTCGGCACAGTCAGGCTGACTCCCTCAGTACTCGGGGATTCGCTGTATGGTAAAAAGTCCTGGAATGCGGCTTAATCAAGATTAGTTCGGCTGGCTTCCATCCTCACAGCGATCAAGAACTGCTGTCCTGACCCAGTCGCCGTCGGACGGGCGAAGGAAAGTGCCGCCTGTATTGTTCACAGGAGGACGCGCATGTCAGTTCGAATCTTGGTCGTTGACGATGATCCCACCATAAGAATGCTGGTCGGGAGATTGCTGCGGAAGCAATCTGGCTGGGAGCCCTGCGGCGAAGCCAGCAACGGTGCGGAGGCAATCGAAAAAGTAGAGGAACTGTCCCCTGACGTGGTGGTGATGGACCTGGGTATGCCGATCATGACCGGCCTACAGGCAGCACGAACCATCGCGCACAATCATCCGCGCTTGCCGATGCTGATGATGAGCGTGCAGGAGGTTTCAAATGCTCTCGCATTCGAAGCGCGCCATGCCGGCTATCGCGGTGCCGTGACCAAGAACAGCGGCAACGAAATTGTTAGAGGCATAAAGGCATTGCTTCAGCACAACACCTTCTTTTACGCCGAGGACGAAATTGCGGGCCTCCATGGGCAGAGCCGTTGAGCCGCCCCTTTCCGCAACCAACCCCAGGCGAACAGCTCTCATCAGAACAGCGGGTTGACAGGGACATCTGCGTTTTTCAGGAGGAAATAAGATGAGAGTTACAGGTTTGTTCTTGTTCCTGATGCTTGGACTATGCAGTGTGTTGGTGGTGGCGCAGGATGCGACCAGCGACACAAAAGGCAAAGCGGCGACTCGCACCATCACCGGGTGCTTGCAGAAAGGTGACAGCTCGGATGAGTTCAATCTGGTCGCCAATGATGGCAGCACGTGGGAAGTTAAGAGCACCCAGGCAAATCTGGCGGACCATGTTGGGCACACCGTGAATGTGACAGGCGTGGTGGAAAATAACAAGATGCACAATCTGAAAGAGGACGCGAAAGATACGGCTCACGACACCGGCATGAAAAAAGACAATCGCGAGCACGGGCATTTGACCGTGACCGACGTTCAGATGGTAAGCAGTTCCTGCTCGCAATAAGGTAAGGCGAATATTCAAAAGGTGGACGGAAACGCTCACCTTTTTTATTTTTTAATCAGATTGGTGTGGGTGGCCACGCACTGCCATTTGCCGTTGTTGAATATCCAGGAGTCGGTGAAGCGTCCCCAATGGTCGAAGGGCTGCCGCTTGTAGGTGCCTTTACTGTGGTAAGTGCCGATAACGATGGCGGCATTCTGATACGCGAACACTTTCATGTTCTCATTGGTTACCAGCGTTGCTTTGTACTCGGGGTCCTTAAGGTCGGCCAGGAACTGGGCCTTGGTCATTACCGTGCCGTCATAGTCTGTGTAGACGTACTCGTCGGAGATCAGAGAGCGAAGGGCTTTGTCGTCGCGATGGATCTGAGCCAGATTCCAGGCGTTCTCGAGCGCCAGCAGTCTGCTTTGCTCAGCAATGTTATCAGCGCGCAGAAGCATGGCCGAAAGCAGTGCGAGAGTGCATGCGGCGGTAAGGCGATGGGGCATGTTAGAAGTCTGGATTTCCGGTTGCGGGAAGTCAATTTGAAAGTGCCCAAAAGGGGCAGGAGGGGGTTACCAAAGGAACCTATCGAGTGATCTTGCTGGTGAGTCACCCAGTGCCTAACTATTGAAACACTGGGTGAAATGGCCCTGTTTTCGTCAACTACGATCCAGCCAAGCCAGGAACGGCCCAAGCACATACGCAACAAAGAAGCCGAGTGCATATATCGCCGCTGAAATCCACACCAATATTTTACTGGCCCGGCTCGCATCCTCACATGCCGTCGGGTTGTCAGGAGAGCATTGTTGTGCTCTCAATCGTGGGGCGATGTAGTACATATTCACGAAGCTCAGCGTGATGAGAACTCCTGATACCAGGAATGTCACTCGGTTGTAATGCGAGAGTGTGACCAGCCACGGCAAAAATGAGAGCATCGACGCGACCGATGCTCCCAAGCCAAAAAGCACAAGGAGAGATGGCAATGCGCAGCACAAGAGCGTGCTCACCGATGTAAATAGTGAGAAGTAGCTGAGCAATGCCGAACGCTTGCTGGGTTTTACTGCAATTGTGTTCATCTCCCTTCCTTAATTGAGCGATAGTCGATTGTGTCAGGCACTTTACCCTTGCTCGCTTCGGGAATCGTGCCCTCCACCAGGATGGATTTCCCCGCGAAGGAAGCCGCGTCGACGAGACTGCTCGACCCAGGAACAAGGGTCAATACGTCGTTCGAGCCGGACACTTGTACGGCTGCTTTGCCATTGGTGGTGACGACTGTTCCCGCCACGATCGCCGTTGAATCCTTCATCGTGAAGCCGTTCTTGGCTATGGCTTCGTTCAGTTGTTTCAGGGTCGTCATGTTTCCCGGCTTCATTTGCACCTTAGCCAAACCCTTCTCAAGACTGACCTCGACTGTGTCCACTCCGGGTACAGCTTTCAATGACACGCGCACGGCGTGTGCACAGACTTCTCAATCCATCCCGAAGATGGTGATGTTGGCGCTCTTGATTTCTGCAACCGAGGAAGTTGCCATCAAGAGGAACAGGAACAGTGATGCTACGAGGTTTCTCATTTGATCTCCTTAGTGTGAATGCCCATGCTGGAAGAGCAGGTAGCTGAAGTTCACCGCGAACCGAACTCGCTCCTTCGGAAATGCCGAGCCAACGTCCTGATAGATCGGAAACAGCGCGCCGAAGCTCACGGTGTAGTTGTGAAAGATTCCGAGTGCTGTGGGTCCGATCAACAGTTGGTGTGCTGGCGTGTTCGCGACCGGAATGCTCGCCTGCAAGAACCTGTTGGAACGCTCTCCGATGAGCTCGCCGAACAGGCGCCAATCCCATTTGTCCGGCGGCCTGCGCCATTTCGGGGGACGGTAGCCATAGACCAGGCTATAGTCGAGCACGTCGGCCCGGCGGTCTCCGTTGTGCTCGTAGAATTTCGTGAACGTACTGCCGAGCCACAGGTAGTGGCTGCGCGACGCCAGTCCGGTGACCGCTCCGAACATCGTACCGGGCGCGTTCGTCGTATGCACGACTCCGTTGAAGCCCGACTGAGAACCGGGAACTACCAGACCCGCGAGGGCTGTGCTCTCGATGCGAGTACCAACCTTGGTGGCGCGGTGCTGGAATCGCCACGCCAGGGTGGAGTCGAAGTCTGCGCCAGGCTGGATTCGTGTGGGTGGCAGCGGGGTATCTCCGACAACCGCTGGCAGCGTGAATGAGAGGGTTAGGTGCGGCGTGAAGCCATAGGCCACCAGGCCCCGGATGGATGCTTGCGTTCCAACACTCGTGTTCCGTCCGAATATGCCTTCGTCAAAGCTCCACTCGCCTTGGGAGTTTGTTGGTGTCGCAAGCCCAAACACCGGCCCATGGCCTGCCGCAATGGAAAGGACAGGCAGTCCGACAACTGCAAACAGGACTACAGCAAATTTCATGAATTTCCTCCGCGATGTGCTGACACGCATACATTGCCGTGCGAGAGCGAACGGTCGCGGAGTCTAGATTCGGAGAATGGAGCTTGGACCGGGTGGTGCGGGCGGCGGTATCCCCAACTGCGCGGGAGTCTGATCAACTTGCGAGATAGATGTCAGTTCGAGAGGAGTGACAACACCAACCAGTCCGGGTAGAGGTTGAAAATGAATCTTTGACTGCAGACCCGCGATGGGCGAAGGTGAACTCGATACAGTCTTGCAGCAAGCATGCTGCTCCGCACCCATTCTGCAGTCACCAGCCATCTTCTTGCAGCAGGCCATCTCGACCTGCGTCATCTGTGGGTTCGGCAGACAGGCAAATGCGGTCGGAGCGGCACACGCAAAGACAACCACAAATGCGAGCATCCGCCGCAACTTACCCATGCCAGAATGTTATCCGGTTCCTGCCGATGTCTGCAAGCAACTCCAGGTCATCGGTATTTAAGTATCTCGATTTCACCAACTACTCCCCAGCCGGTGTACAATCCTCCGATTCGTGTCGGTTATTTCGCAGTGACCTCATCATGAAACGAATTATCGCTTTCAGCCTTGTTTCGCTCGTGCCCGTTTTGTTGTTACGAATTTCGAAACCTGTGATGGCAGCACAGCAGGCCACATCTGAACAAAGGCCCAGCCATCCCAGGCGTATCCGAGTGTCGGAAGGTGTTTCTAACAGACTCCTCATCACCAAAGTCAATCCCAGCTATCCAGATCAGGCGCGTAAAAAACATGTTCAAGGCGCAGTAGTGTTACGGGTTCTGATTGGAGACACAGGAACTGTCACAGACCTGAGCGCGATCAGCGGAGATGCACTACTCGTGCCCTCTGCGCTTGATGCTGTCAGACAGTGGCTCTACAAACCGTATTTGTTGAACGGGGACGCCGTCGAGGTCGAAACACAGGTCACAATTAACTTCGCTTTACCTGACTGATGTACTGCTGGAGCCAAGGTCCAGTTAGTTTGACTCCCTCATAGTGCTCATCCCATCATTCCCGCTTTGATAGTTGGTGAAAATCTCGATTTCACCACCAACCACGACTGGCGCCAGGCCCTGTTTATCGCGCCTCTTCAACTCTGAAGGTTGTCGTCCTCTCACCTGTTATCTAAACCGGGGCGAGCTACTCGCCTGCGTTCGATCGGCCATTTCGTTCGGTTGCAATCTGGTCTGCATGGTTAAGCATCTTCGGATCGCGGACGCCGACTGACATAGCAGCGTCGATCTGTTTGCGGGCTTCGGCCTCGCGACCATTCAGGTGCAGCGCCCAGGCATAAGCATCCAGCGTGAATACGTCGTGCCGGCGAGCAAATTCCTGCTGGGCAACAGCCAGCGCTTTTGCAGGCTGGTGGGCGTGATCGGCATAGTAGAAGATCAGCTCGCGATTGGAGTTGTCTGCACGGACAGATTCGGCGAGAGATTTGGCCTCAAACTCGGCGAATGCGCGCTGGGCTTCTTGGTGGCGTCCCGCAAGTTCCAGGGCTTCCGCGACGTCGTAAAGATTTTCCGCGTGGGGCGCAGCTTTGTAGCGCTGTTGCAGCAAGTCGACCGCTTCTGAATAGCGTTTCTGCTGGATGCGCACTTTGGCGAGGTTGCCGAGTGCGTAGTGGTATCCGGGAAACTTGATGAGTGCGGTTTGCAGAACCTGTTCGGCAGGGTTGAGCTGACCGCAGGCGAGATACAGGTGACCCATTTGCGAGAGAATCCAGGCGCCGTCTTCTGCTTCGCTGGGCGGAGTGGCCTGGTATGCCATATTCATGAGTTCGAGCGCGCCTTCGCTGTCGCCGAACAGTTCGCGAAGGTAGGCGGCACGGGTGAGCGCAGGCAGGTTGCCGGGGCGCAGGTCCAACATCCATTGCGCGGATTTTTCGGCAGCGTCGTAATTGCCGAGCTCCACGTTGGCGTCGGTGAGAAAGCCGTAGACCAGGATGTCATCCGGAACCTGGCGGTTAAGAGCAGTGGCTTCGTTCAGGGCGGCCGCGAATTCATGGCGACCCAGCAGTAGCCAGATTTTGATTTTTTCGCCTTCGATGTTTGCGGGTGAGAGTTCGAAAGATTTTTTCAGGGCGTCTTCGGCCTGGGCATAGTAGGTGACGTCGGAAGTTTCGCGAGCGCGTCGTGCAAGCGCAACAGCGAGCTGGTTATAACCCGAGAATTGCGCGGGCTTTTTAGAAGTGACCTCTTTGGCGGCGGAAATGGCGTGCTCGGCGGGAGATTGCGCCAGAACAGAAGTGGCAAGCAGGAGCAGTGTGATTAAGCTTTTCATCTTTTCCTTCTTTCGCCCTTTCGGGGCTGGTCTCATCTTTTGGAGCGGGTGGGCACGGCTAAAGCCGTGCCCTTCCCCTTCTCGGTTATCCAGCGCTGAAGCGCTGAGTTATCCAAAGAATGTGGCCGTGAGTTTTCCTAACGGCCACATCGCTTTTATTGCACCGGGCAGATGCCATTGGGCTGGCCGGTGCAGCCTTCCTGCCCGGGCCCGATGTGATGGCTGTCGCGTCCGCTGTTGGCGGGGATCAGGTAGGGGAAGGAATTGTTGATGCCTTCCGGATTAATGTTGACGCCATCACCGATCGGCGTGCCGAATTTTTTCGAGTCAGCCAGAATTCCGGCCACCGCACGGGACGCGATATCGACCACATCGTCGACCGGACGGCGGCCGTTGGGGAATCCGCCGAAGTCGCCGGCCAGAACGGCCAAACGCTTCTGCTGAGCAACCGGCGTAGGCGGAATACCGGTGTTGAGCCGCATCAGGTCAGCAATCGGACCGCGATTATCCGGACCGCATCCCGGGCAGATCGGAGCCATGTACTGAACCAGCGGAAGCAGATCGGTTCGCGGCGCAGGCGGCACCGGAATTCCGATCGTGCTGAACACGGTCGCCAGCAAGGGATTCAGGAAGAAGTGTGCGAACTGCTTGTCGTTCTCCGGCTCATCCATGCTGAAGCGATCTTTCGAGCCGGTACCGATGATCAATTCATTGATCAGCGGGTTCCCTTCCCTTTGCACCTGCTGGAACGGGCCCGCATTGAGGGCTGAGAGCGGAGCGCGCCGCACCGAAATCTGCGGGCGCGAGGTGGAACCATAGGTTCCGATGACCGCGCGCTTGTCAGTGGCTGGGTGGCGCTTGCCATCCACCGTGAGCATGGCGGTCGGCACTTCGAGCACGATCGAGTTCACGTTGAAGCCGGCGACCGCATCGGGCGCGTAGTTGTGAGTGTCATCGCCCTCCACCTGCGGGGTGAGAACACCTCCCACTCCCATGCGGAAGTTGAGCGAGTCAAACGTCGCGCCCAAATCGATGAAGAATGGATCGTCGGCGCTGCCGGCGAACACGCGCACACCGTTGCCCAGGCTATAGATTCCCTGGTTGAAGAGCGATTGATAATCGGGCATGGTCTTCGGCCCAACGTTCGAAGGAACGGCAAAAAGGGTTTTGCCGCTGGTAAGCTCGGTAGACTTGCCGTTCTTTACCATGTTGACGGTGTAAGTCTGGCGCAGGCTCAGGCCTTCTGATCCGGGACCATCCAGCGCGGTGATGGGCGAAATGCCGGCAAGATTTCCCACAAAGCCGGTGAACAGGCCGGGCTGGCGGATCTGGGTGCGGAAGCGAAACTGGAAAGTGATGTCCTCTTTGCCGTCCTGATCGTTGTCAACTTTCATCTGATACAGAACATTGGGATCGAAGGGAAAGTAGTTAGGGCCGTTCGAAGGCTCGAGAAAAGGGTCGACGTTCAGAATCATGGTGACGCGATCGGGGTGGTCGTAGCTGACGAAGGCGTACCAATCGGTAACGTCGGCCGTGCGATCAAGCGCGGTGATGGGCGCCTCGCGATGGCTAGACGCAAACAGTGCAGGGGCCAGCCCCAGCGCCACAATGAGAATGGCCAATTGTCGGATCATAGATTCCTCTGGGAGTGAATTAGCAGCCGCATGGGGCAACTGCAGTTCAGGTACGCAGCCGCGGCGGAATCGGATTTAGGTCTCTATCAATTCGAAGTGGCGCATCCCGAGCGCAGCGTTCTTTATCGCGGAAAGAGGGATCTCGCGCTCATCGGGACGATCGTCGTCTCCCGGATCGTGCTAACAACGTCCTCCCAGTGCTCCGCAACATCGTGCCACTGAGGACTTCTTGCCGCGTCGCCATCCCTTAATCTCTTTTTCACCGACAATCGCCTCATCTGGATGCGAGTACACTTCGTAATACCTAGGATTGTAGGTCGAGCGGCAATGCTGTATGTTTCGTGCGCAATCCGCTGCGCATCCTGAGACGTACTGAAGGGGAAAAGGAATTGCTTGTCCGGCGCTGAGCCACAAACTGTCACTGCCGACCTGGCCTTGGTGTCGGGTATCCGCTCAGGGAAGGAGAGCGCGATGGCGCAGCTTTACGATCGTTACTCCTCGATCGTGTACTCGGTTGCGTTGCGCGTGCTGGGCGATACCGGAGCAGCGGAAGATGTGCTGCAGGAGGTTTTCATACAATTGTGGAGAAATCCCGGACTGTTTGATTCCAGCCGCGGAAACTTGGCAGCGTGGTTGAGCGTGATTGCCCGTAACCGCGCGATCGACGCATTGCGCAAGCGACGCCCGGAATCAGAGATTGACGATATTGTGATCTCGGTCGAGCCCGACCTGGCGGGTGATGCCGAGCGTGCACGCGCCATGGAAAAAGTACGTGGAACCATGGGCGTGATGCCGTCCGCGCAGCGTAGCGCGCTCGAAATGGCGTACTTCGAAGGTCTGACCCATACAGAAATCGCGGCCAAAACCGGCGAGCCGCTGGGAACGGTCAAGACCAGGATCCGCGCGGGATTGTTGCAGTTGCGTAAGGCATTTCAAACATGAGCGTGCACGACCAATTCGGGGAGGATCTCGCTTTACTGGCCCTGGGGAGCTTGCAGGGCGATGAGCGTGCCGCAGTCGAGCAGCATCTCGCAGGCTGCCCCTCGTGCCGGCGCGAACTGGAACAGCTCCGCGGAGACATGTCTTTACTGGCACTCTCAACTGCCGGACCGAAGCCGCCGGCGCGCGCGAAAGAAAGATTGATGTCGGCAATCGCGAACCAGCCGCGGGCGCAGCGCTCTGAGTCGCCGCCAGTCCCCTGGTGGGCGGTTCTGGGCTGGGCGGCGGCAGCAGCCATGATCATTATGGTTGCGCTGCTATGGCAGCAGAATCAAACCCTGGAGCAACACGTCGCAAATCTATCGGCAGAACTGAAGCAGCAACAGGCGGAGCTGGCCAATGCACGCGAAGTCGTTGCGACTCTCACCAGGCCCGATGCGGTGGTCACGGTCGTGACCGCCAACACCAGGCCGCAGCCGCAAGGCAAAGCATTTTACCTGCGCGATCAGGCAAGGCTGGTGTTCATCGCCAGCAACCTGCCGCAGCTGCCGCCACAAAAGGCCTACGAACTGTGGCTGATTCCAGCCAACGGAAAGGCGCCAGTTCCTGCCGGCGTGTTCAAACCCGATGTGCGCGGAAGCGCGGCCGTTATCAATCCTCCGCTGCCTGTGGGTGTGGAACCGAAGGCGTTTGCCATGACCATTGAGCCGGAGCAGGGATCGTCGACCCCGACCATGCCAATTGTGATGGTGGGAGCTGGAGAGTAGCGCCGTTCCGACTCGGTTGCAATCGTGTTTGCCGGCAACGAGATTGCTCGTTGCCGCCCGACAAACGTTCGGCCATTATTCCGGAGCTGACAACCGCCGCTGCCAGCAGACAGGCGCCAGCCGCTTCGGCCACGGCCCGTTTCTGAATGCCGGCCTTCGTCATGCGCTTCGCGTAGCCGCATCGTTCAGGAATTCGTGATCGATCCTGGTCACTATCTCATCCCGCACGCGACGGAACACCGCCAACTTTTCCTCCTGTCCACCTTCTGCGCCGGCGGGATCCTGCAAATCCCAATGCACAGATTTGAAGCTGCCGGGAAATAGCGGGCACTTCTCCTTTGCGTTGTCGCAGACCGTGACCACATAAGCCGGGTTGGTGCCCAGCAACTCTTCAACCTCTTTCGATTTCTGCTGCGAAATATCGATCCCAATCTCACGCATTGCCTCTACCGCCAGCGGATTCAGTCCCTTCGGTTCGATTCCCGCGCTCATGGCCTCATACCTGTCCCCTGCCGCGCGCCGCAAATAACCTTCCGCCATCTGGCTTCGCGCCGAGTTCCCGGTGCACAGAAACAGCACTCTCGTCTTCATAAAGCCACAATCTCGGCAGCCGGCATGCAACAGTTGGGGCCACAGCAAGCCGAAGCCTGCGTGTCACTCTTCTCCGGCAGGTTGTCCTGCAGCACCACAAAGGCTTCCCACTCGTTGCCATCCGGATCGTGCACCCAGGTTTTGTCTTGTACGGCGTAGCAGCAATCGGTCTGCATCTCGTCGCGCGTGATCAGGCCGGCATCAGCCCATTTTTGCCGCATTGCCAGTACGTCATCCGTGGACGCCACTTGAATGCCCATGTGCGATAGCGCGCCGGCATTGGTGAACGGAACTTCGTTGAGGGTGAAATTCAGAGGCGGGTTTTGCACGTCGAACTTGGCATATCCCTTCCGTACTTTCGAAGGCGCAATGCCAAACATCTTCTGATAAAACTCGATGCTGCTCTCCACATTCCTCACATTAATTGCAAGATGTGCCTTCAGAGTTGCGATTCCTGCTGTGCTCATAGTTTCCCCCGATTGTCGGATTTTAAACACATTCGCCTTGGCGTATGCATCCCAGCTTACAGATGATCCACACATTCGTCAAGACGCATTTGTTTTGGTATCATTCCGCCATGAGGCAGAAGTCCCGGTTACAGGCTCTTTTCCGCGCCCTTGCCGATCCCACTCGGCTGCGGCTCATCAACCTCATGGCCGGAGGGGAGCTCTGTGTTTGCTACTTTGTTGAAGTCATCGACGCCCCGCAGCCGAAAATCTCGCGCCATCTTGCCTATTTGCGCAGGGCTGGCATCGTCGCGACCCGGCGCGAAGGCAAGTGGATGCACTACCGGCTGGTTACGCCGGCCGACCCGCACGCTGCCGCCATCCTGAAAAAGACCCTGGAAGCATTGAAGGATGATAAGGAGCTGCAACGCGACTCTCACCGGCTTACCAGGGCCTGTTGTGGACCGGCTAGCCTGGTGGAGCTTTTAGGAGCGCCAGTTCCGGCTTTTTCCTGAGTTAATGTCTCCCCGGCGTAGCCGGCCAGCGCCGGTCAATCTCGTACATGATCTGTTCAGCCCAGCGAATGGCATCTGAAATCGCGCTCACTGTCGCCGGAACTCTCGCTGTAGCCACGCCGTCATACTGAGTCAGCTTTCTTGCCGCCAGAATGCTGGCTGCAATCAGCAACACTCGTTTGCGCCCTTCGTCCACATTTTAGAGTCTACCATCTTCTCCTTTTGTTCGCCTTTACTTTCGGGCCACTGGAACCCGGACCACACAAACCTTGACGCCTCGTGTTGTAAAATGCACCGGGCGACTCGGGCTATGGTTGCGTACTCTCAGGGCGAGAACGAGGTTTATGAATTCATTCGTGAACGCATCGAGAGTGTTCCTCACCTTGAGGCGTTGCTGCTGCTTTGGAACAGCCGGCCTCAGCCCTGGTCGGTAGAAAACCTGGCAAAGCGCCTCTACGTTGCCAAAGAGCGAGCCCATGCCCTGCTGACGGACCTGGTCCGCGAGCACTTGATCACAGCTGTTGCCGGCCCCCCCGCCGGTTATGAGTACAACTCGAAATCAGTTGCGCAGGACCAGATGATTGCGGCGGTGGACGCCACCTATCGGCGTGAAGTTGTTCGGGTTGCCACTTTGATCCATTCCCGGACGCCGTCATCATTGCGGGATTTTGCTCGTGCCTTTCGCTTTAAGTCGGACAAGGACTGAACTTTGGGAGCTGCGGTCTACATACTGGGCATGCTTACCAGTGCGGCTTGTTCCGTGCTTCTGTGGCGCGGGTACAAGCGCGGCGAAAAAAAGCTATTGCTATGGAGCAGCCTGTGCTTTGCTGGATTTGCAATATCAAACCTGCTGGTTTTCGTAGACCTGATTCTGG
>Ga0310810_10007220_pt1 | contig 12652 bp, 11 predicted proteins | sample NCmetagenome_FD_207641 | JGI IMG/M metagenome (GOLD analysis project Ga0310810, IMG submission 207641) | Soil microbial communities from experimental microcosm in Duke University, North Carolina, United States - NC | ecosystem: Engineered > Artificial ecosystem > Soil microcosm > Unclassified ... | reverse complement strand
GGTGGCGGCCTGCAATCAAGGGCTGCGCACGGCGCCCGCGGACCGGGTTATCTGAAATTTGAGATCAGGAACGCGTCCCGTATCTGCGTGCCCCGCACGATGATCAACTGCTTGCCGTCGGGTGACAGGGCAAAGCGGAAGATCGATTCGTCGGAATACGACGTGACCTTCTCCGGCGCGCCGCCCGACAGGCGCTGCCGCCAGATGTTCTGCCGTTCCACGGTGGTGTAGAGCACGCTGGCGCCATCGGGCGCCCACGCCATCGCCGACACACCAGTGGGCACGGCCAGTCCGGGAAACACGTGCACGGGCGGACCGCCGGCCACCGGCAGGATCCCGAGCGCCTGCCCGGCGCCGACCGCCTGGTAGACCCCGGCCAGCAGCGTCCCGTCCGGCGACACGACGCCGCGATCGAGCCGCTCGGCCACCAGGGCCGGTTCGCCTCCCGACGCCGACACGCGGTAGCTCGACGGCGTGCCGGTCTTCCAGGACGAGAAGTACAGCCACTTGCTGTCCGGCGAGATGCTCAACACGCCGGGATCCGATACCGGCGTGAGCGGACGCGCGCTGCTGCCATCCAGGTTGGCGCGCCACAGACCGAGGTGGCCGCCCCGCTGGCTGTAGAACGCGAGGAAGGAGCCGTCGGGCGCCGGGCACGGCCACAGCGCCTCACCCTCGGTAATGAGCTCCCGCCGATCCGAACCGTCCGGCGCCATCGTCCAGATTTCGCGGCGATCGCGCACGTAGGCGCCGAACAGCACGCGTTTGGCGTCGGGCGTCCACGCGATGCCGAAGAAGCCGTCACGCCGCTCGGACGGCACCTTCTTGATGGCCGCGGGATTCTCGAACGGCGCGGTCCACAAGCTGACCGTAGCGTCGAAGCCGATGGTGATCAGCGAGCGTCCGTCGGCGGTGACCCGGGCGATGCGATAGTCGACGAGGTCGTTGGTGACCCGCCGTACTGGTCCGGACGGGAACGGCTGGAGAAAGATCTGGCCGCCAAACCCCGGAGCCGTCGCGCCGATCGCGCGGGCGACGAACAGAATCCCGCTGCCGTCGGGCAGCCACTGCGTGAACGTCGCATCGCCGTAGCGCCCCGGCAACTCGGTCGTGGTCCCGTCCGCGGCGTTGATGACCAGCAGCCCGGCGTCGCGAGTGACGCCGTTGCGCAGGGTGGCGGAAATGCGCGACCCGTCCGGCGACCACGAAGGGTTGGCAAAAAATCCCGGGGCGAACAGCTCCGGCGCGTTACGAATGGCGAGCGGCTTCGCATCGGATCCATCGGCGTTCGCCACCATCACCGCACTCGAACCCACCGCGGGATACGCGGAGCGGAGATAGACGAAGCGGCGGCCGTCGGGCGAGAACGCGGCAGCGCTGTCGGCGCCCGTCAGCACCACGCGCGGCGTGCCGCCGAGCACCGGGATTTGGAACATCGTCCCGTTGGGAAAGTCGCGGCCTTTCAGCGTGTAGTACACCGAGGTCCCGTCGTTCGAGAACCCGATTCCGAATGTACCGAACTCACCGGCCGGCAGCAGCTCGATGGCCCGGCTGCCTGTCACCTGACGCAGCCACAGGCCTTGCCGTCCGCCGGCCGACTCTGCGTAGAGCAGGTACTTGCCGTCGGGTGAGAGCGCGGCGTCGATGACGTTGCCGCTGCTCGTCAGCGTCTGGAACGACAGCTGCGGCACGCCGTTCGAGGAGCCCGCGCCGTGCGATCGCCACCAGACCACCGCGGCCGCGCCGAGGATCAGCAGGAGCACCACGGCGAGCCCGACCGGTGCGGCTTTCGACGGCCGCGGCGGCGGCGCGGCCGCGACGACCGGACCCGAATCGAGCTGACGGCGAAGGTCGCGGAGATCGATCGCCAGTTCCTTCATCGACTGGTAGCGCTCGTCCGGATCCTTGGCGAGGCATTTGCGGACGATGCGCTGCAGGTCGGGCGGCGCCGACGGCAGGCGCGATGCAAGCGGCGCCGGATCGGCGTGAATGATCTGGTGCAGCGTGTCGACGACGGAGAGTCCGGAGAAGGGGCGGACGCCTGTCACCCCTTCATAAATGATGCAGCCGAAGGAGAACACATCCGAGCGGTGATCGGCGGGACGCCCCTGCGCCTGCTCGGGCGACATGTAGCCCGCGGTTCCCATCACGACGCCAGGCGCGGTGCCGGCGCTGACGGTCGGCGCGCCGCCGACGTCCTCGAGCAGCGCCGCATCGCCGCGCAGCTTGGCGAGCCCGAAGTCGAGGATCTTGACGTAGCCGCCGTCGGCAATCATCAGATTCTCCGGCTTGAGATCGCGGTGAACGATACCCGCGGCGTGGGCCGCGGCCAGCGCTTCGGCGGCCTGACCGAGGTGGTCCAGAATCTTTTTCAGATCGAGGCGCCGTCCGTCGAGCACCGATCGCAGCGTCGCGCCGGCGACCAGTTCCATCGCGATGTACTGGACCGGGGGCGCGTCCGCGGCCGGGCCGCCGTGGCGCTGCGGAACCGCACGGCCGATATCGAAGATGGCGACGATGTGGGGATGGTTGAGCGCCGACGCCGTCCGCGCTTCCTGAATGAACCGCGCCAGTCGATCGGGGTCGCCGACCAGCGCCGCGGGCAGCACCTTGAGCGCGACGCCGCGCCGGAGCTCGACGTCCTCGGCTCTGTAGACCTCGCCCATTCCGCCGCGGCCGAGCAGCGGTCCCACACGATAGCGGCCCAGGGTTGTGCCCGAGAGGTACCCGGTCGGCTCTGTCATCCGGCGCCGCTATCATAGCCGGTTGCGGCGGCTGAGCCGCCGCCGCGCGCGGTTCGTCACATCACCCTTCAAAGCGTGCGCACGGTGTGGTGAAATAGTGGGCTGCGAAATCGAAGGAGGCACCATGACTACTGCAGCACCCTCGACCATCCTGGGCCGCCACGTCTGGTCCGAATTGATGACGACGGATACCAAGGCCGCCGAATCGTTCTACGACAAGATCGTCGGCTGGACGTCTGAGCCGTTCGCCAACTCGCCGATGCCCTACACGCGGTTCAAGCGCGCCGGCGGCGCCGGCGTGGCCGGGCTGATGGAGCGGCCGAAGGACATGAAGATGCCGCCGTTCTGGTCCATGTACATCGCAGTGCCGAAGCTCGAAGATGCGGTGGCTCAGATCAAGCGGCGTGGTGGCAGCGCCCTATCCGAGGTGATCGACATCCCGACCGTCGGGCGCCTGCAGATGCTGAAGGACCCGCAGGGGGCGGCGTTCTACATCATTCAGCCCGAGCCGCGCGACAACCCGCCGGACCGCGATCCGGAAGTCGGCGAGCCGTCGTGGCTCGAGCTGATGACGACGGACGCGCCGGCGGCGATGACTTTCTATGAGGAGGTCTTCGGCTGGCATCCGACCGAGGCGATGGACATGGGCCCGATGGGCAAGTACCAGATGTTCAACCGGGGCGACCGGATGATCGGCGGGATGATGAACACGCCGCCTGAGCTCGCGCAGGTGCCGCCCCACTGGCGGATCTACTTCCTCGTCCCCGACATCCAGGCGGCCACGGAACGCATCAAGGCGAACGGCGGCACGATCCAGCAGGGTCCGATGGAGGTCCCCGGCGGCGACTGGGTGGTGAACGGGATCGACCCGCAGGGAGCGGCGTTCGCGCTGCACGCCAAAAAGCCCGCGTAGCAACCAAACAAAGGGGTCAGACCCCGGAGGGTCAGGTCACGGGGTCAGACCCCGGAAAACCAGGCGCCGGGGTCAGACCCCTGGACCTTCGCTTTCCCCATCGTCAGACTACTTGACCTTTTTCAGTTCGCGTTGGGGACGGCCCGCCTGATCCATCACCAGGCCGGTGACGGTGCCCTTCGCGTCCCTCTGAAACGTGATCTGCGCGTCGAGGTCCTTGAGGAAGAATTTCGTTGCCGACTCGGGAAAGAGCTGCCGCTTGCTCTGGCCGGTCGGCTGGCCCCACAGGCTGCCGTCCTCCAGCGTGACCGCGAGGATCCGGCCTGGCTGGAACTCGTAGTCGCCGACGTAAACCCGCAGGGCTTTTTCCGGCAGCTTGATCTCCTTGCGTCCGGCGGCGGGCGCCGCGGGCTTGCTGGCGGATGGAGCGGGGACCTGCGGTGTTGCTGGCGCGGCGGCAAGCGCCGGCGGCAGCAGGCAGACACCGGCAAGAAACAGAACGGCAGTACGCATGGCGATCGCGATCCTTTCAGAGGGCCGGGGGACTGTGGAGCGGCCGTAATACATACGACGCTGCTATAATACGCGCCGCGCACCCCGCCGGTTCCTGACGCCGCATCGGCACCAAGGAACGTTCGTGGTTTTGCTAGCGTAGTGTGTATAACACGATGCCGCGCGACAGCCTCGGCCAGTTCGAACAGCTCGTCCTCCTCGCCATCCTCCACCTCGCCGCCGGCGACGACGACGTCTACGGCGTCCCGATCGCCGAAGAGATCGAGCGGCGCACCGCACGCGACGTGTCCCGCGCCGCGGTCTACATCGCGCTGCGCCGCCTCGAACAGAAGGGACTCGTCACCACGTGGATGGGCGACCCCATCGCCGAGCGCGGCGGCAAGTCGCGGCGGCTGGTCCGCGTCTCGCGCGCGGGCCTGCAGGCGGTGCGCGACTCGCGGCGGGCCATGGAACAGATGTGGCGCGGATTGGATCCCCGGCTGGAGAAGAACCGGTGAGCGGCGCACCACCGCAGCTTGCCCGGCGACTCCTGATCGCCGCGCTTCCCGCCGATGCCCGCGACGACATCGCGGACGATCTCGACGAACTCTACCGCCGGCGCTGCCACGAAATCGGCCGCGCGGCCGCGCGCCGCGGCTACTGGCGCGACGCGCTCGCGTTCTCCGGCCGCTTCGTCCTCGAACGGATCCGCGAACACGCCACAGGCGGCGACCCGATCGCCACACCCCCATCTGCCCGGAGAGGACCCATGCGCGGACTACTCGAGAACTGGACGAGCGACTTCACACAGGCGGGCCGGCGGCTGCTGCGCGCGCCGGGCTTCGCGCTGATCACCATCGCCACGCTCGCGCTCGCCATCGGCGCGAACACCGCGATCTTCAGTGTCGTCGACGCGGTCCTCATCGATCCGCTGTCCTATCCGAATCCCGATCGTCTCGTGATCATCCGCGGCACGGCGCCAGGGTCGGACCTGCCCGGCGAGTTCGCGACCGGCCCGGAATTCTTCGTCGGCTATCGCGACGAGGCCGACCTCCTGGACGACATTGCCATGTTCCAGATGGTCCAGACCACCGCCCGCAGCGACGATCGCGTCGATCGTCTGTTCGTCGTCAACGGCACCTCGTCGCTGTTCACCACGCTCGGCGTGAAGCCGATCCTCGGGCGGCTCCCCGGCAAGGAGGACGACGCGCAGCGGCTGCCGGTCATGGTGATCAGCCACTGGCTGTGGACGACGTGGTTCGCATCCGACCCCGGCATCATCGGCCGCACCGTCGAGGTCACCGGTGCAAAACGGACCGTCATCGGCGTGATGCCCGCCGGCTTCCGGTTCCCGGACAGCCGGACCGCGGTATGGCTGCGGGCATCGATCGCGGACGAGAAACGCATCCAGCCCGGCCGCCTCGGCTTCCAGCTCGTGGCGCGGATGAAGCCGGGCGTCAAGACGTCCGACCTCCTCGCGCAACTCGGCATCGTGGCGAAGCGTCTCCCCGCGCGCTTTGGCGGCGACGCGAGATACGCGCGGCTGATCGAGGTGTTCCGGCCCGTCGTGCGCTCGCTGAAGGACGTTCTCGTCGGCGACGTGGCGCGGCCGCTGTGGATTCTGCTCGGGACGGTGGCGATCGTGTTCCTGATCGCGTGCGCGAACGTCGCGAACCTGTTCATCGTGCGATCGGAGAGCCGCCGGCGCGATCTGGCGGTGCGGAGCGCCCTCGGAGCCGGACGCGGAGGACTGATCCGATCGCAGATGGCCGAGGCGCTGCTGCTGGCGCTGCTCGGCGGCGCCGGCGGCGCGCTGCTGGCGTGGTTCGGCATACCGCTGCTGGTCCGCGCCGCGCCCGAGGGGGTCCCGAATCTCGATCTCGTGTCGGTGAACACCACGTCGGTGCTGTTTACCGCCGGTCTGGCGGTGCTGTCCGCCTGCGTGTTCGGCCTCGCGCCGGCGATCCGGTTCTCGCGCCCGCAGGCGCTGGGCGATCTGCGGCAGACCGGCCGCATCGGATCGCCGCAGGGGCGCGTGGTGCGGAACGTGCTCGTCGTGCTGCAGACCGCGTCGGCGCTCGTCCTGCTGGTGGCAGCCGGCCTGCTGGCGCGGAGCTTCTGGCAGTTGAGCCGGGTTCCACTCGGCTACGAGACGAGAAATATCTTCACGTTCCAGGTGGCGCCGCAGCGGCCGCAGCTGAACGACGGGCCGTCCTTGGCCCAGTTCCATCAGGGCCTGATGGAGCGGATCGCGGCGCTGCCGGGGATCGAGTCCGTCGGCCTCGTGAACGAACTGCCGCTGGATGAAGGATCCGGCATGAGCCGATTCGCGACCGAAGCCACAGACGCCGCGGGGGGCAATCCGCCGCTCATCCCGTTCAGCACGACCGGCGGCGACTATTTCAAGACGATGGGCATCCCGCTCGTGAGCGGACGCCTCTTCGAACGCGCCGATCACGCCGTGGGGATGTCGAACGCGCTCGTCAGCCGCTCGACGGCGCAGCGCTTCTGGCCGAACCAGGATCCGATCGGCAAGCGCTTCCGCTTCGGCGCGGATCCGGGAACCGGGACGTGGCACACGGTGATCGGCGTCGTCGGCGACGTCCGGCTGACCAATTTCCGGCAGCCGACGCCCGATCCGATGATCTACCTGCCGATGGTCGGCCCGACCGCGAGAAGCTGGGGGGTGGGTTCGCCGGCTTACGTCGTGAAATCGGCGCGCGCCGCGTCGCTGGCCCCCGAGATCCGCGCGCTCATTCGGGACTACGCGCCTGAGGCGCCGATGTATCGCATCTTCACCATGGACGCGCTGGCCAACCGCGCGCTGGCGCAGTTGTCGTTCACCACGCTCATGCTGGCGATTGCGTCCGGCCTGGCGCTGGCGCTCGGCGCTGTGGGACTTTACGGCGTCCTGTCGTACGTGGTGTCGCAGCGCACGCGCGAGATCGCGGTGCGCATGGCACTCGGCGCCGAGACGGCCGCGCTGCGAAGGATGGTCGTCCTGCAGGGTGGCCGCGTCGCGCTGCTCGGCGTCGTGCTCGGAGTTCTCGCCGCGCTCGGCCTCACGGGCGTGCTCAAGTCGCTCCTCTTCGGGGTGGCGGCGTTCGACGCGCCGACGTTCGCCGCGATGTCCGGGGTGATGCTGGCGGTGGCGATGCTGGCCAGCTACATTCCGGCCCACCGCGCGTCGTCGGTCGATCCGATGCAGGCGCTGCGAGGCGATTAGCGCTCAGGCCGCGAGGCGCTGCGCGAAGAAGATCACGTAGCCGTCCGGATCCTCGATGCCGAACTCGCGCATGCCGTAGAACTGATCCTTCAGCGCCATGATTACGCGCGCGCGTGATCCGATGGACGCAAACATCGCGTCCACGCCGTCGGCACAGGTGTCCGCTTCGAGAATCAGGAACAGCGTGCCGGTGCCGCCGAGCGGCCGGGCCGCGAGCTCGGGGAGATGCTCGCGGACGCTCTCGACGCTGTTCAGGAAGACGCTGACGCCGTCGCGCTGCACCCACGCGAACGCAAACGGCGCGGCATCCGGGACCGTGGTGACGAGCGAGAAGCCGAGCACGTCGCGGTAGAACGCGAGGCTGCGCTCCACGTTCGCGACGACGAGGTTCGGCGTGACATCAGAGAATCTCATGACAATCGCTCCTGCTGCGGAACGTGGGAACGATTTTCCGGGGGCGGCGGATCCGGAGAAATCGAGCACACGTCCACTGGTGCTCGCATTTCCTCCATCCGCCGGCGCGCGAGTCGCGGGCAGGTAGGGTCTCTGGTTACATGACGGGCGAGACCCGCGAGGTACGGCGGCTACTGTAGCACACGCGCCCTGGAAAAGAGCACTCGGGCGACCACCGCGATCGTGAACAGCCCGACGCCGGCGACGACGAAGGCGGCGCCGTAGCCGCGGGCCTTGACGATGGCGCCGAGCAGCTGCGGACCCGTCGCCTGGCCGAGGAAGAAGAAGAAGGCGAACAGCGAAATCGCCGTCCCGCGAGCGTGCGGCGCCAGCTCCGTCGCGCGCGTCTGCAGGGTGCCGTGCATCGTGTAGTAGCCCATCCCGAGGATGACGATCATCGGGATGAACCAGCCCCACGACGGCATCACGCCAATCGCGACGAAGCCGAAGCCGAGGAGCGTTCCGCCAAGCAGCAGCACGCCGAGCTCGCCCGCCCGCGTCACGAGTTTCTTCACCGACGCACTGTAGATCAGGCCGCCGCAGCCGAACCCCGCGACCATCAAGCCGGCGTACGCGTAATTGATGCCGAAGCGATCGGTCAGCGACGACGCGAGGTACGAGAGTCCGCCGAACACGAACAGCCCTTCCATCAGCACGGTCCCGAGCACGAGCGGCGCCCCGGGTCGCGTCAGCATGCTGCCGTATTGCGTCGCGAGCGCATAGACGAGCAGGCCGGCGCCCGCCGTCTCGAACGCGGCGGCCGCGGCGAGGGGGACCACACCCAGCAGGCCGAAGAAGACGAACAGGCCGCCGAGCGGGACGATGAGCAGGGCGCGTCCGAGCGGCCGCGATGGGTTGAGGCTCTCGGGAAACCGCGCGCCTTCGCGCGCCAGCGTCACGGACACAATCAGCGCGACGCCACCGAGCGCGATAAAGACGTAGCGCCAGCCGAGATACTGCCCGAAGAGTCCGCCCAGCGTGCTCCCGACGATCTGGCCGATCATCAGCGCGCTCATGAACCGCCCCAGCGCGATCTGGCGATCCGCGTACGGGAACTTGTCGCCGATGTAGCCGAGCGACATCGGAATGACCGCGGCTGCCGCCACGCCGGTCAGGAAGCGCAGCAGCGCGAACATGGGAATGCTCGTGACGAACGCGCAGGCAAACGTCCCGAACGAGAACACCGTCAGGCATGCCGCCATCACGCGCAGCTTGCCGACGCGGTCGCCGATCGGTCCATACAGCAGCTGGAACAATCCGTAGGGCAGCGCGTACGACGAGATGACGACGGCCGCCGCCGGCGGTGTGATTCCGAAGTCGCGCGCGATGACGTGCAGCAGCGGATCGATCACGCGCGCATCCGCCTGGACCATGAACGCCGCCAGGCCCAGCACCAGCAGCGAGGCGCGGTCGCCGCGGGCCACGCCTACTCCCATCGGAACACCCGCGCCGACACGGCCGTCAAGACGACGAACATCACGGCGAGCGCCACTGCATCGCCGGTGTGTGCGGCCCAGCCCTCCCCCCGCCAGATGCCGCGCAGCAGCGACACGGCGTAGGTGAGCGGCAGCACGCGCGCAACCGCCTGCAGCGCCGCCGGCAGCGCGGCGACGGGCACGAAGAGTCCGGACAGCCCGAACATCGGATACACGATCAGCGTGCCGATCGGCTGGGCGAATCGCGCCGTCGGCACGACGCTGGCGATCAGAAAGCCGAGCGACAGAATGCTGAGGCTGCAGTAGAGCAGCGCCAGCGTGAACGACAGCAGCGGCACGTGCGGATCCACCGGGTAGTAGCGCCGCCCCGCGAGGAGCATCACCGCAAGTGTCACCGCCGTGAACAGCAGCTTGACGAGCACCTGCGCGGTGAGAATCGTGTAGGGGCGGAGCGGCGTCGCGCGCAGCCGCCGCAGGATGCCGCCCTCGCGATAGATCGCGACGATCGCGATCAGCGAGAGCAGCGTACTGATGGTGATGAGCAGCGACGCCATGATCGGCAGGTCGGCGCCGATCGCGCTGGGGACGTCCGGGTTGAAGGACGACACCCGCGCCCGCGAACTGATTCGGCCGAACGTGATGAAGATCACGACCGGGATGCCGATGCTGCCGATCAGGCCGAGCGGCTCGCGCGCGAAGATCTTCACTTCGAGCCAGGTCAGGGTCCAGAGTCCGCGCAGCACGGTACCTTGCAGCCTCAGTCCCGGATGGCGTGGCCGGTGAGCTTCAGGAACACGTCTTCGAGCGTGGGCAGCTCGGTGCGGAAGTCGATCACCCGGATGCCGCGTTCGGCGACGCACGCGATCACCCGCGTCACGAGATCCGCGCCGGCCCCGCGGATCGTCAGCAGCGATCCGTCCGCCTCCACGGAATCGACCGACGGGATCGCGCGGAACCAGCCGGCCGCCGCGGCATCGTCGGTCGCGATGTGGACGGTGCGCTCGGGGCAGTGCCGCTGCACGAGCTCCGCCGGCGTGCCGGCGTCGATGACCCGGCCGTGATCGATGATCGCCACGCGATCGCAGAGACGCTCCGCCTCCTCCATCAGATGGGTCGTCAGAAACACGGTCTTGCCGCGATGGCGGATGCCGCGTACCAGATCCCAGATCGCGCGGCGGGCCTGCGGGTCGAGGCCGGTCGTCAGCTCGTCGAGGAACACCAGCTCGGGATCGTTGATCAGCGCCAGCGCGATGAACAGGCGCTGCTTCTGCCCGCCCGACAGCGTCATGAACCAGGCGTTGCGCTTGTCGGCGAGACCGAGCTGTTCGATCAGCCGGCTGCCGTCAACCGGTTTCCTGTAGAGCGCGGCCCAGAGTCCGACGGCTTCGCGTACGGTGATTCGCTTCTGCAGTTGCGCCTGCTGCAGCTGCACGCCGATGCGCTCCTGCAGCGCGTAGACATCGCGCCGCGGATCGAGGCCCAGCACCGAAATGCGCCCGCGATCCGCGGTCCGCAATCCGTCCAGACACTCCATCGTGGTCGTCTTGCCGGCCCCATTGGGACCGATGAGGCCGAAGATTTCTCCTTCGAGCACGTCGAACGAGACCTCGTCGACGGCGACGGTCCGCCCGTAGGTTTTCCGGAGCCCGGCTACCTGGATGACAGCCTGGCGCATTGTCGCGACGCTCGATCCACGGATTCAATATTTCACACATCGGCGGCGGGCGGTAAGATCGATGGCTTCATGACCACCGATCCCTGGGGGGCCACGACGCGGACGGCCGCGGCGCGCGTCTGGCCGGCGCCGCAGCTGCTGGCGCCGGAGCAGGTCATCGTGAGCCCCGAAACGAACCTGCAGTACCGCGTCGAACGGCTGATCGGCGAAGGCGGGTTCGGCCAGGCGTATCTGGCGCGGCGGCTGGGTCGGTCCGCGACAGTCCCGCCCGTCGTCGTGATCAAGGTCAGCACGCGCATCGACGGCTGGGTGCGCGAAGCCTACTTCGGCCAGGTGCTCGACGGGCACGAGCGCGCCATCCGCGTGTTCGACGTCTTTCCGCTGGTCCGCGCCGGCGTTGTCCTCTACGTCCTGGTGCTCGAGTACGCGGAACACGGCGATCTGCGTATGTTCCTTCGACGGACGGGAAAGGGCTGGCCGGAGACGCGGGCGCGGCGGGAGATCGCCGGTGTTCTCGACGTGCTGCGAAAGCTCCACCGCGGGCAGACGCTGCACCGCGACCTGACACCGGTCAACGTCTTCGTCTGTGAAGGCCCGCGCCTGAAGCTCGGCGACTTCGGCATCGTCCGCCAGCAGAGCGACACGCGCGGCATTACCGCGCGGACGATGAACCGCATGACGGCGCCGAGCGACCTGTTCGACCGCGCCGCGCCGAAGTGGCAGGCGAGAGACGACGTGTATCAGGTCGGGCAGCTGCTCGGGATGCTGGTGATCGGGGACACGACGCGGCGCCTGCGGCCGGGCGACGTGCGCGGCCTGCGCTGCAGCGATCATTTGAAAGAGATCCTGCACCGCTGCATCGGCGAGCGGCGCAAGCGGTATCAGAGCGCCGACGAGCTCGTGGACGCGCTGAAGACGACGCCCGCGCCGATCAAGCCCGGTGTGCTCCGGTCGCTCGAGGGCGTGCACGTCACGTTCACCGGAATCTTCTCGAAGACGCGCAAGAAGGTCGCGGCGGCGGCGAAGCGCGCCGGCGCGATCGTCCACTCGGGCCCGTCGACGCTGACGACGGTGATCGTGCGCGGCCGGCCGAACGCACTGCAGGCGGCGGGTCGCGACGGCGGCCTCAAGCTGATGGAAATGAAGCGGCTCCGCGCCAAGGGACACCGCATCGCGGTGATGACCGAGGCGCAGTTCTGGCGCCTCGCCGCCGCGCGGCGCAAACGCCGCGGCTGACGCCGCAGTCCGCGCGACTCACGGACGGCGCCGCGCCGTGAGCGATCGCAGCGTCGCAATCAGGTCGCGGAGCGACGGTTCGGTGACCGGGTCGGCGACGTCGATGGTGTGTTTCCGCCCTTCGTCCGCCACCGTGATGCGATAGACGCGCTGGTCCGCCGATCCGGGCACCGCCGCGGCCGGCGGGTGCTCGAACACGCCCGCGACGCGCACCAGGCGGAGCACGGCGTCCCTCTCAATCGGGATCAGCTGATCCACGTCGATCGTGTGTGGAGCGGCGCGGTTGGGGAAGTACCCGATCCCGCCGCTCACCTCGAATGTAATGCGCATGCCGAACGTGTTCGCCGTCTTCAAACCAGAACCACGGCCGGGGCGCCGACGGGAATGCCGACCTGCCGCCAGGCCTCGTGCACGACGGTGTGCTCGGTGCTGCCCGTGCCATACAGCCGCGCGGCGGTGTCGACGGTCAGCTTCGCA
>Ga0310810_10007219_pt1 | contig 12652 bp, 12 predicted proteins | sample NCmetagenome_FD_207641 | JGI IMG/M metagenome (GOLD analysis project Ga0310810, IMG submission 207641) | Soil microbial communities from experimental microcosm in Duke University, North Carolina, United States - NC | ecosystem: Engineered > Artificial ecosystem > Soil microcosm > Unclassified ... | reverse complement strand
GACGCTGTTCACGCAGATCCGCCAGTATGAGATGACGCTGCCGGCGGCGAAGGACTGGTCGAAGTACTCGCGCGAACAGTTCATGAAGGGGCAGCTGATCGTCGAGAAGGCGGACATCGGGTACTCGGGCCTCAGGAACGACTTCTCCACCGCGCTCGTGGTGCTGATGTGCATGGTGGGCCTCGTGCTGCTCATCGCGTGCGCCAACGTGGCGAACCTGCTGATCGCGCGCGGCTTCATGCGTCAGCGTGAGATCGCCGTACGGCTCTCGCTTGGCGCCTCCCGCGGACGGCTCGTCAAGCAGCTCCTGGTCGAAAGCCTGGTGCTCTCCTTCGTGGGCGGCGCTGTCGGCGTGGCCGTGGCCGTAGGCCTGACGCAGTTGCTCCTGGCATTCGTGCCGACGGAAGGCCGGCCGCTGCTGATTCACGCGACGCCCGACCTGCGCATCCTGGCGTTCACCTTCCTGCTGACGCTCGTCACCGGCATTGTCTTCGGCCTCATCCCGGCGCTGCGCGCGAGTCGCCCGGATCCCTGGACGACGCTGAAGGACACGATGGGATCGATCGCGGGCGCGGGCGGATCGCTGTTCCTGCGCAAGGGCCTGGTGGCTGCGCAGGTGGCGCTCAGCTTCCTGCTGCTCTTCGGCGCGGGGCTGTTCGTGCGAAGCCTGCAGAACCTGAAAGGCACCAACACGGGCGTCGAGCTGGACAACCTCGTGACGTTCCAGCTCTCGCCCGCCTACAGCGGCTACAGCGTCGAACGCGCGGCGATCTTCAACCAGCAGCTCGTGGATCGCCTGCGCGCGTCGGTCGGCGTCAAGTCGGCCGGCTATTCCGCGGTGTCCATTCTCAGCGGCGACGAGTGGGACAGCTCGACGTCGGTCGAGGGGCACAAGGCGGCCGACGGCGAGGACATGCAGGCGTTCATGAACGCCGTGTCACCGGGCTACTTCGAGGCCATGAAGATTCCGCTCCTCGAGGGGCGCGACTTCACGCGCAGCGACGAGACTCCCCTCGACGACGACCACCCGTGGCGCGTCTGCATCGTCAACAAGCGGTTTGCCGATCATTTCTTCAAGGGCAAGAGCCCGGTCGGCCGGCATGTCGGACAGGGCACCGGACCGGACACGAAGCTCGACGTCGAGATCATCGGCGTCGTGGCAGATGCGCTCTACGAAGGCCCGCGCGAGGGTGTGCACCGCCAGGTGTTCGTGCCGAACCACGGCAACACGAGCGTGACCTACTACGTGCGCGGCAAGATGGCGTCCTCGGCGATCTACTCGCTGATCCGGAACGAGGTGCGCGGGCTCGACTCCGGCATGCCCGTCTACGCGATGAAGTCGGTGGAGTCGCAGCTCGACGAGACGCTGCTGTCCGATCACCTCGTCGCGATGCTGTCCGCCGGTTTCGGCCTGGTGGCGACCGTGCTCGCCTCGATTGGCCTCTACGGCGTGATGGCGTTCGTCGTCGCGCGGCGCCGCAAGGAGCTGGGCATCCGCCTGGCGCTCGGCGCGCAGCGGACCGACGTCGTCTGGATGGTGATGAAGGAAGTGCTCCTTCTGCTCGGGATTGGACTGGTCATCGGAATCCCCACGGCGCTCGGCGCCGGCCGCTTCGTCTCCGATCAGCTCTACGGGATCCAGCCCTACGATCCGACGATCGCCGTCGCCACGCTGGTGCTCCTGACGGCGATTTCCGTGCTGGCGGGATTGATCCCCGCGCATCGCGCAAGCCGGATTGATCCGATCATGGCGCTGCGGTACGAATAGATCGGACTTCGGGCTACGGGCTCCAGGCTACGGGCCACGGGCTCCGAACCACGGGCTGCGACTCCGGGCCGAGATTGCGACTCCGGCCGACAGTACGTAGGGCCGAACTTTAGTTCGGCCTGCCGAGGCGCCCTGGTCTCCCCGGGTCCGCCGGTGCTAGTATCCCGCCTTCAAGTGCGGCGGCATATGGCAATCCTCCCAACTGTCCGCTGCAGGAACATGAAAGCCTCGCTGGCCTTCTACACCGGCGTCCTAGATTTCGAGCGTGTGGACGGCGATGACGATATCGCAGACCCTTCCTTCTGCGTGCTGTCGCGCCACGGGGATCGACTGCTCCTATCCAGCCACCGTGGCGACGGGGAATTTGGTCAGGCGATTGTCGTGACGACCGATGACGTTGACGCAGTCGTCCGCAAGTTTCGGAAACGAGGGCTGCTCACGCCAGGGAATCCCGACGCTCCCGAGAAAGTCCATGAAGGCCCGCTTGATCAGAGTTGGGGCACGCGCGAGTTTTACGTGGATGATCCCGATGGCAACCACGCTCCGGTTCATCCAGCATGGCCAATGGTAGTGCCGCCTCGGCTAGAATCCCGCGAACCCTTTCGCAGGAGTCGAGCGCGATAAATGGAACCTGCCAGCCCCTCCGCCGCACTCATCGAGCTGACCCTCACGCCGGCGACCGATTCCGATCGCGAACGGCTCGAGGATGCGCTACGCGTGCTGACGGCGGAGGACCCGACGCTCCACGCGAGGATGGATCCCGCGTCAGGTATCAGCACGATTGGCGCGCAGGGCGAGATCCACCTCGAGATCGTCCTCGACCGGTTGAACCGCGAATTCCACGTGTCGGCCAGCCTCACGAGTCCGCGCGTAGTCTACAAGGAGGCGCGGTTCGCGCAGATGACCGTGCTGCTCGAGCCGGTGATGCGCGTTGAGGTCGTCGTCCATGGCCAGCATCTCGACGCCACCGTCGCGGATCTGGTCGAGCGCCGCGGTTGGATCGGTTCAACGGAGGAGCGAGGTGGAATGCACCTGGTCAGTGCGTTCGTGCCGTTGGCCAACTTGTACGGCTACGCGTCATACCTTCGCGACTCCACCCGCGGACGAGGCTCGTTTACGATGAAGCTCGATCGCTACGAACCAGTCGACGATGAGGTGAAGTGAAATGCAGCCCTGGTTCATCGCCACCGAGCCGTTCCGGCCAGGGCACCCGGAGTGGGCCAGGTTCATCGAGTGGTCGGGCCTCAGCCAGCTGAAAGAAGTGGTCTTTGACCCAATCCTCTGCCCGACGGTGCTGCCCGAGATCAAGGCCGAGTACTGGCCGCACATCGTCAACGAAGACTTCATGCTGCAGTTCTTCGTGAACTACGACTTCTTCCGCGAGCAGATTGCCGGGATTCCCGCGAAGAACGTGCTGTGTGTCGTCCGCAACCCGGAAGGCCAGCCTGCGCTGCCGGCCTCGCTCGGCTCGTTCACGTTCCTGGGGTTCGACCTGGTGGACGTGCAGTCGAGTGCCAGCGCGCTCACCAACTGCGGTGGTTTTCCCGACGTGTTCGACAACACGGAGCTGTCGCCGCACGGCCTGCTGATGTCGCACGCGCGGGTTCTCGAGGTGAAAGCACGGCTGCACGAGAAGCATCCGCACGAGCCGCATGGCGAGTGTCACGTGTGGGCGATCTTCCGGGCGGACGATCGCAAAGGGGGTGCGTCGTGAGCCGACGGCTCCGCTACGGCGTTGCGGTGAGCCTGGATGGTTTCATCGCCGGACCAACGGGCGAATACGACTGGATCGTGATGGATCCGTCCATCGATTTCGCCGCGATGTACCGCGACTACGACACGGCGGTGATGGGACGGAAGACCTACGAGGTGATGGCGGCCATGGGCGGTGAGCAGGCCGGGTCGATGCCTGGCATCGAGGTCGTGGTCTTCTCGAAGTCGCTCGAGCCGGTAAAGCGCCCGGGGTTCCGAATTGTGCCGGACGATCCCGTGAAGGTCGTGAAGGCGCTCAAGAAGAAACCGGGAAAGGACATCTGGCTTTTCGGCGGCGGCGCGCTCTTCCGCACGCTGCTCGACGCGAGACTCGTGGACACCGTCGAGGTCGCCGTGAGCCCGGTGCTGCTCGGCGAAGGCATTCCGCTGCTTCCGCCGGGCGCTCGTGCCACGCTGACACTGTCGGATTACAAAGTACTCCCAAAGAGCGGCACCGTCGCGCTGGCGTATTCGGTGAAGGGCGGCGTCGGCCCTGCTCCGCGCATCACATACCTCAAGGAGTCGAAGAAGCGCAGCAAGGGGAAAGCCAAGGCGTGACCGAGATCCGAGCCGCGGGACCAGACGACGTGCCGATCCTCGTCGAGCTGATGGCTGCCTTCTATGACGAGGGTGGCTATCCTCTTCCACGTGCCGCCGCGGCGAACGCATTTCAATCGCTGCTCGCCGATCCCGCGCTCGGCCGCGTGTGGATCATCGAGCGCGACGGCGAACCGGTCGGACACATCGTGCTGACGCTCGGGTTCAGCATGGAGTACGGCGGGCTACGCGGCTTCGTGGACGACTTCTTCGTCCGCGCGGAGCACCGCAATAAGGGCCTGGGCGCCATGGCCCTCGCCACCGTCCGACAGGTCTGCCAGCAACTCGGCGTGCGCGCGCTGCTGGTCGAGACTGGATCGGAGGGCCATCCCGCGCGGCGGCTTTACGAACGGGCCGGCTTTGCGGAGAACGGGCGCGTGTTCTTGTCGCAGGCCCTTGCAAGGTCTGTGCACGAGTCGGAGCAGGGCTAGAGCAGTGACACGGTTCGATCGGTTCGAGCCGACTAGTTGCGACACGTTGGCGCACGTTGGAGTTCGTTGGGGAACGTTGGGGCAGGGTTGGGCACGTTGGTGCAGCTCGGAGGCTTACCATGGCGGCCATCGAAAGCTCGATGAGAGATCACCCGGTCGTGTCGCACGAGGAGTGGCTCGCCGCGCGACGCAAGCTGCTGGAGAAGGAGAAGGCCTTCACTCGCCAGGGCGATGAGCTGAGCCTCCTGCAACGCAGCCTCCCGTGGGAGCATGTCGTCAAGGAGTACATCTTTGAAGGCCCCGGAGGCCGGGAGACACTCGCCGACCTGTTTGCAGGGCGCAGCCAGTTGATCGTCTATCACTTCATGTTCCATCCCGACGATGTGGTGGGGTGCCCGCACTGCTCGCTGCGCGCCGACGGCTTCGCGCGCCTGGGTGTGCACTTGAATCATCGGGACGTGACGATGGTCGTCGTCTCCAGGGCATCCTATGCGAAGCTTGCGGCGTATCAGAAGCGTATGGGATGGCCGTTCAAGTGGGTCTCTTCAGGAGGCTCGGACTTCAGCTTCGACTACCAGGTGTCGTTCACTGCCGAGGAGATGGCGGCCAAACGCGCCGTGTACAACTACGCGCTGCGCGACCCGCAGGCCCGCGAGCGCGAGGGGCACAGCATCTTCTACAAAGACGAGAGCGGCACCGTGTTTCATACCTACTCGTGCTACGACCGCGGCAACGACAAGTTGAACCTCCACTATCACTATCTCGATCTCGTGCCGAAGGGACGCGATGAAGACGGGCGCGGGCCGTACTGGGTCCGCCGCCGCGACGAGTACGATCGGTAGCAGGACATGACCGCGCCTTCGTCAAACGTCACGCAGGCGGTCCCATTCTTCTGGGTCCGCGACATCGAGGCCTCGATCCGGTTCTACAAAGAGGGCCTTGGCTTCGTACTCACGAACGCGTGGATCGACGACGGCAAACGTCGCTGGTGCTGGCTCGAGCTGGGCGGCGCCGCCGTCATGCTGCAGGAGTTCTGGATGGACGGGCCGCACCGCAACATTCCCGACAACGCCCTCGGCGTGGGAGTTGGCATCTATTTCACCTGCCAGGACGCGATCGCGATCTACCACGAGCTGAAACGCCGTGGCCTCACGCCGCAGCGCCCGTTCGTCGGCAACGGCATGTGGGTCACCCACATCGCCGACCCGGACGGATACGCCCTGTACTTCGAGAGCAAGACCGATGCGCCTGAAGAGAGTGAGTTAGGGGAGGACTAGAGCACCGACATCGTGGCGGTCGTGCCCATGAACTGTGCGTGCCGCGCGACGGCAACGTCCAGCGCGGCGCGCTCCGTGCGCGCCAGCGTCCGGTACGCCACCACTTCGATCTCTACGCCGCGCCTGTTCTGGGTGCGCCGCCAGCTGCCGACCATTCGTCCGTCAACCAGCATCTGGTGGGCGAAGACGCCGAGCCGCTTCAGCCGCGGATCGGGTGGCGCAGGCACGTGAGCCACGTTGTTCCGGTCCTTGTAGGCGATCAGGCACTCGTCGTAGTTCGGCAGCAGGTGGACGACGGGCGAGGGAACGCGCACACGCGCGCGCTCGTGCGGCGACGACCAGTACGTGAGGCTGTCGCCGGTCTCCTGCGACAGGGCTTTGCCGGCCATCTCGATGCCGGACCGGGCGTCCTTCACTGTGAGTCCGGACCACCAGACGAAGTCGCGCACCGTCGCCGGGCCGTGGCTCGTGAAATAGCGCACCGTCAGTGCCGTCAATGCCTCGTCGCGCGAGAGCGCCGGCGCCGCCGGAACGCGCTCATCCAGCAGCGCGTAGGTGAACTGCTTGCCTCGCCGCGGGCCGCTGCAGATGATGCCGTCCAGTTCCTCGTGCATCACCAGCAGTCCCAGGCGCACGCCGAGTGCATCGATGCCCGCTTTCTTCAGGGCCGCCGCGAGCTCGTCGCGCGTCAGGTGCGCGCCACCCTTCAGCGCGCGCTGGATCGCTGGCCGCGCGCGCGCGAAGGTCGTCGCGTCGAGGCCGTTCTGGCGGCAGTAGTACGACATCGCCCGGTGCACTCGCGGCCCGGTCAGCGCGAGCATCCAGCGGATGTCGGCTGGCGCGACGAAGTGCCAGGTGGGCCGCAGGACGTGCGTGCGCAGGATCTCGCCGGCGTCGAATGCTCGATCCAGCGCGGCGTCGCTCACGCCCTGCATGCGCTGGCCGAGCGCCCACTTCGCTCCCGGGTAGTCCTGCGACTGGACGGCGCCGAACCAGGAAACGGCCTCGACTGGCGTACTGAATCCCCCGCCGACGAGACGTTGATTGATGAGCCGCCGCCGCGCCAGATCGCGTGTGCTGCTGGGGGTCACGGGAAAGTGCGCGGATTCTACCAGAGTGATCGGGCCGGCCGGCTGGTGCTACCGTACGACGATGGAGGTTGCGCCGGGAGCCTTTCACCTGCAGGGCGCGCTGGACGTCGACGCGCAGCGCGAGCTCTTCGCTCGCTGCCGCTTCCTGATGGATGGTCCCGTCGCCGCGTACGTCCCTGTCGTCCGCGGCGGTGGCAAGATGCACGTCCGCATGCTGTGCCTGGGACGGCACTGGAACGGCAAGACGTACCGCTACGAGGCGATCCGCTCGGATTTCGACGGCCAGCCTGCGCCGCCCATTCCCGACGAGTTCCGCGCGCTCGCGCGACGCCTCGCCGAGTCGGTCGGCATGACGCTCGATCCGGACGTCTGCATCATGAACTACTACGACAACGAGGGCCGGATGGGCCTGCACCAGGACAAGGACGAGTCCGAGCGATCGCTTGTCGCCGGGTTGCCGGTCGTATCGGTGTCGCTCGGCGACACCGCGCGATTCCTCTTCGGCGGCACGAAGCGCCGCGACGCGGTGCAGACGATCTCGCTGGCGTCAGGCGATGCGTTCGTCTTCGGCGGCCCCGCGCGTCTCTGCTATCACGGCGTATCTCGCATCCTGCCCGGCACTGCGCCCCCGGCGCTCGGATTTGATGGGCGATTCAATCTCACGTTCAGGCAGTACGACGTGTAGTCTAAGGCCGCACGAATCCAGAAACACAAAACGAAGACCACGAAGAACACGAAGACAAGGATGGGCGAAGTTGCGCCCTACGACTTCGCATCAAACAACGATTCGATCGCCTTCCCCTTCCCGTCACGAGTGACGTAGAAGGGCCGCTCCTCGATTGTGTACGCCAGCGTCGGCGCGATGCCGAGTGCGCGGAAGATGGTGGCGTGCAGGTCTTCGATGACGACGCGATCCTCGAGCGTGCGGCAGGGACGCTCGGCTGCCGTGACGCCGTGCAAATGGCCACGGCGGATACCGCCCCCAAACATCAGCACGCAGCCGGCGTCGGTGAAGTGGCGGTGCATACCATAGTGCTTCGGCTCGGTGATGACATCAGGCACGTCGACCTGGTCCTTCACCTTGCGATCGGGCTTCCCTTCGATCAGCAGATCGCGGCTGAACTCGCTGGCGAGCACGATCAGCGTCCGATTGAGCAGGCCGCGCTCCTCGAGATCGAGCACCAGCTGCGCCACTGGCGCATCGATCTGACGCTTCATCTCCACCGCACGCATGTGTCCGTTCTCGTGCGTGTCCCAGTTCAGGAACGGGATGTACTCCGTCGTCACCTCGACGTAGCGCGCGCCTGATTCCACAAGGCGCCGCGCGAGCAGGCACCCGAGGCCGAAACGGCCCACCATCTGCTGCTCGTACCTGGCGCCGAAGCGATCCTGCTCGGCGCGGAACTGCTGGCCGGGCTCGTACCCAGGCACGTACTTGCGGACGTGATCGAGCGGCTCGAGCAACAGGTCGAATGCCTTCGCTGCCGGCGAGCTCAGGAGTCGGTGTGCGTTGTCGTACGCGCGGAGCAGCGAGTCCTTCTGGTAGCCGCTGCCCTCCTGCCCGATGGGACTGGCGTCGAGCAGCTTCCGGTAGAAGCGGTCGCGCTGCTCGAAGCGGCCGGGCGTCATCCCGCCGGGCGGACGTACTACGTCGGCGGCGGCGTCGGGGAATGGCACGCCGAACGGCCCGAACTCCGATCCCAGGAAGCCAGCCGTCGTGAACGCCTTCAGCTCCTCGCCCTCTCCCACGTCGAGCCGCTGGCCGATGTTGATGAAGGGCGGCATCGCGGCGTCCTTCGGGCCCAGCGTGCGCGCGATGATGGCGCCAAGGTGCGGCGCGGCCACGGTCTGCGGCGGCGCGTAGCCTGTGTGCCACTGGTACTGGTGCCGCGAGTGCAGGATGAAGCCCAGGTCGCCGGCAGTGTAAGTACGAATCAGCGTCCCGCGATCCATGACGCCGGCAATGCGCTCCAGGCCTTGCGAGATCTTGATCTGATCGACCGCCGTGTCGATCGCTGGAAACGTGCTCAGCACCTGATCGGGCTTGAGCCCGGCCGCGTATGGCGTATAGCGCTTGGGATCGAACGTCTCCGTGTGCGCCATGCCGCCGGCCATCCACAGCACGATGACGGCATCAGCCGTTGGCACGAGCGTCTCGGCCGCGTCCACACGGCGCGGAAATCCCGCGGCCAGAGCGGACAACGTCGCCGCGCTCGCGGTCGCCAGGAAATCCCGTCTGGTCAGCGCGCTCACTCAGTTCACCATCTGGAACTCCGGCAGCATCGCGATGCTCCAGAGGAGGTCTTCGACCGCGGCTGCCGTGGGACGCACACCGAGCAGCTCGGTGCACAGCGCACGCTCCGTGCGAGTCGGCGGACGCGAGAACCCGCGCTCGAACACGCGGTCGATGATGGCGTTGGTCGTGAGCGGCCGCATCTGCGTCAGGCGTTCGGCGCCGCGGTGCAGTGCAGCCGCGAGCGTCGAACCGTTCTCCAGCTCGAGCGCCTGCAATGTCGTGGCCGCGGAGGTCCGCACCGTCACGACCTGCTCGCGATTCGGACGGCCGAGGGCGGTCATCAGCGGATCGGCATTGGCGAGCGCGGCGCGCGTGCGACTCGCCACGGGCGCAGCATGCGCGCTCACCAGCGTCACATCCACCTTCGCCGCCTGCTTCTCCTGCCAGACACCGGTGATGGCGCTGATGCCATCCACGAACTGCTCCGCGGTAAGCCGCCTGATGGCCGGGCCGCGGAAGACGTACGCCTCGGGCCGCTCAGGCACATCGACGGCCTGACGGCTGTACGCCTGCGACGCCAGCACGACGCTCATCGTGTGCCTCAGGTCGTAGCCGTGCGCCACGAGGTCCTCGGCGAGCCAGTCGAGCAGGTCCTGATCCCATGCCGAACGGTCCATGTCGTCCAGGGGCTCGACCAGTCCGCGTCCCATGAACCGCGCCCAGAGGCGATTGACAATGGTCCGCGCGAGGCGGCCGTTCTTCGGCCCCGTCAGGACGTGCGAGAGCTGCTCGAGCCGCACGTCCCGGTTCGCGGATGGATCGACGGTGCCGAGCTCGTCGTACAGGAACTTCATGCGCGCGGTCTTGCCGGTCGGCCGATCGCACTCCACCATCTCGAGCGGCGAGCTGGCGTAAATACTGGCGAGCCCATAGGCATCCGACAGTTGCCAGTCGTTGATGAAGCTGTCGTGGCACGACGCGCACTTCAGGTTCACGCCCATGAACACCTGCGAGATGTTCTGCGCCGCCTGCATCTCCGGCGTCTGGCTCGCGTTCACCACGCCGCGCCAGACGATGCCCTTGGCGAAGCCTTCGCTGGCCGGCGTCGGGTTCACCAGCGCGGCGACGAAACGGTCGTACGGCAGGTTGTTCGCGAGCGCCGCGTAGAGCCACGCCGTGATGTTCTCGCGGCCGCCATCGATGTATCCCGTGCCGCGGTAGTCGTTGCGCAGGAGGTCGTTCCAGAAGGTCAGCCAGTGCTCGGCGTAGCGGCGGTCGTCGGCCAGCAGGCGGGCCACGAGCCGCGCACGCTTGCCGGCCCGACGGTCCGCCACGAAGGCGCGGACCTCTCCTGGTGTTGGCAACTCGCCGACGATGTCGAGCGTGGCGCGGCGGACGAACTGCCGGTCGGCACTGAGGCGAGCCGGCGTGGCGTCCTGTTGCGCGAAGTACGACGCCAGCAGTCGATCGACGGGGTTGGCACGGAGCGACGCGCCAGCCGGCAGATCGGGCGAGCGCGGTCCGAGGTTCTGAGGCGCCGGCCGCGCGAAGCTCACCCCGGGGTCCCAGGCGGCGCCCTGATCGATCCACGCGCGCAGCAGGCCGATCTGCTCGCTCGTCAGCCGCGAGCCTTTCTTCGGCATCACCTCGTCGGGGTCGAGGCCGGCCACCAGAGCAATCAGGTGGCTCGACGAGCTGTCGCCCGGCACCAGCGCCGGCCCGTCGTCACCCCCTTTCAGCATCCGCTCTCGCGTCTCGATGCTGAAGCCGCCACGGTCGCGCCCGCGCGCGTGGCACCGGACGCAGCTGACCTGCAGGATGGGCTTGATGTCGCGCGTGAAGTCGATCGGTCGCGCCGCGGAGGGCGGGAGCTGCGCGATCACCGCCACGGAGAAGACTAGCCACGGAGCCACGGAGATCACGGAGGAATTATCGCCACGGAGCCACGCAGATCACAGAGAAGATTGTGCGCCTGCTGAGGCTCGACCGGCCCCTGCGCGGCCGGGCCGGTCGGGCCGTGACATCGGGCAGGTTGATGCATTCAGAATCTGAGTAATCTGTGCAATCTGTGGACAGTCTTTCTCCGCGCTCTCCGAGTCTCCGCGGCGAAATCCTCCGTGGCTCCGTGGCGATCAGGACGACATCGGCGCGTCGGTGATCTGCTCGTTCTTCGAGTCCCAGTAGAGGCGCTTCCCCTGCCAGTACGACTTCGCGGCCATCATGCAGGCCACCGAGTGTGCGAAGCCTTCGTTCACCGTGGCGTGCGGCTGCTGGCGGCTGCGCAGGCACTCGAGCCAGTTGGTCATGTGGCTCAGATCCTCGTCGCCAATGCCTGTCGGCGGCAGGCCCGACTGCCCCGGCAGGTTGACGTCGGTGGCCTTGCGCTTCTCGTAGACGCTCGAATCGTCCTCGTGCGTCCCGCCCTCTTCGACGACCTGGTAGCGCGGGCTGCCCTCGCCGCCGATGTTCAGCAGCGTCGCCTTGCTGCCCATGTAGCGCGTGAAGCTCGGCGAGTCGTTGCCGAAGCTGGTGGAGTAGCTGACGAGGAACCCCTTCGGGTACTCGAGCAATGCCTGGAACGTGTCGGGGTTCTCGCGTCCATCGTGCCACGCGTACACGCCGCCGTGCGCCATGACCGACTTCGGGAACGGATCCTCCATCATCCAGTGCACCAGGTCGATCCCGTGGCTCATCCACTGGTCCGAGATTCCGCTGGAGAACTCCTTGTAGAGCCGGAACTCGAAGTACAGCTGCGGATCGAACGGGCGCGCGTCGTGCGTCATCAGCCAGGACTTCCAATCCGTGTCCTGCTCGCGGATTTCCTTCACTTCCTTGCGCCCGCGCCAGCGCGGCCCGTGGTAGTTCCACACCACTTCGACTTTGCTGACGTCGCCGAGGACGCCCGTGGCCACCAGGTCCTTCGCCGCCCGCGGATACGGCTCGCTGCGATGCTGCGTCCCGATCTGGACGATGCGCTTTCCGGCGATGACGGCATCACGCGCCGCCTTCACTTCCTCCAGGCGGTTGCCCATCGGCTTCTCGCAGTACGCGTCCTTGCCGCCCTCGACCACCATGCGCAGCACCGGCGAATGCGAGTGCTCTGGCGTCGAGACGATCACGGCGTCCACGTCCTTCAATGCGACGAGCTCCGCCGGGTGGCGGAAATCGCGCGGCGCGCGCCCGTAGTACTTCGTGTTCGCGTCGATCGCCTTCTGCCGGTTGACGCTCCACAGATCGCACACCGCCGTCATCTCGACGTTGTGCTTGTCCTTGAGCTGCGACGCAATCCAGTCCAGCTCGCGGCCGCGGTTGCCAATCCCGATGTGGCCAAGCGAGATGCGATCGTTGGCGCCGAGGATGCGGCTGTAGGAAAGCGCTGTCGTCGCCATGGCGGCGCCCACCGCCATCTTCGTGCTCTGACTCAGGAACGAACGGCGGTCGATGGACGTCGATGGCGTGTCGTGCTGGCTCATGGCGGCCTCCGCGAAACGAGGGCCCGA
>Ga0310810_10007218_pt1 | contig 12654 bp, 11 predicted proteins | sample NCmetagenome_FD_207641 | JGI IMG/M metagenome (GOLD analysis project Ga0310810, IMG submission 207641) | Soil microbial communities from experimental microcosm in Duke University, North Carolina, United States - NC | ecosystem: Engineered > Artificial ecosystem > Soil microcosm > Unclassified ... | reverse complement strand
CGCCCGCCACACCAGGCGATCGACCAGCGGGTCTTCTAGGCTTTCCAGCGCGGCCATTCCGCCGGGGGCCATCGCAACCAGCCAGGCGGGATAGTCGCGGCCCGAATGCGGCACCGACAAGAGTACGGGCAGGCCGCCGCGCGGGCGGTGGATGAGTGGGCTGGACAGCTGGGTCACACGGTTAACTTCCGTACCAGATTAGGACTCGCACAGAGGCGCTGCAACGCACGAAGCGCTCATTCGCTTCTGGCAAATCGCAAGCGTTCAGCGCATAGTCGGAGGCGATGGCGAGAATCCTGCTAGCTGAAGACGACACGTCGATGCGTGAGTATTTGCAGCGCGCATTGCAGCGTGTCGGGTACGAAGTCGAGGCCGTCGGTTGCGGCACCGAGGCAATGCCCCTGCTCGAGGCGGAGCGCTTCGACCTGCTTCTGACCGACATCGTCATGCCCGAAATGGACGGGATCGAGCTGGCCCAGAAGGCGAGCGCGATCGACCCCGCGATCCGTGTGATGTTCATCACCGGATTCGCCGCCGTCGCGCTTCAGGGCGGACGCACCGCGCCGGAAGCCAAGCTCCTTTCCAAGCCGTTCCATCTCAAGGACCTGGTGATGGAGGTGGACCGCATCTTCCAGACCGAGGATCAGCACGGCCGCCTCTAGCTCGTCGCTTCGGCCAATGCCTTGGCCGCGCTCGATTTCCTGCCTAGACTGAGCCCCTAACCCGGGGGTCGTTCATGAGATTTCGAGTCATGGTTGCGGGCTTGTTCCTCGCGTTCGCGGCGCCGGCCGCCGCGGCGAGCCCGCCGCCGGTGGCAATCACCGAAATCGACAAGATCTACGCCGACTGGGCGAGCGCATCGCACGTTCCCGGCCTGGTGTACGGGATCGTCGCCGATGGGCACCTCGTCTACGTCAAGGGCCTTGGCGTGCAGGACGTGGCGACTGGCGCCCGGGTCACTCCGGACAGCCTGTTCCGGATCGCCTCGATGTCCAAGGCATTCACCGCGCTCGCCATCCTCAAGCTGCGCGACGAGGGCAAGCTGTCGCTCGACGCGCCGGCCGAAACCTATGTGCCGGAGATGCGCGGCTGGCGTTACCCGACGAGCGACAGCCCGAAGATCACCGTCCGCAACCTGCTGACCCACAGCGCGGGCTTCGTCGAGGACAATCCCTGGGGCGACCGCCAGCAGGTAATGCCCGAGCCGGAGTTCACCGCGATGCTCGCCGCGGGCGTGCCCTTCGCGCGCGCTCCGGGCCTCGGAATGGAATACTCCAACTTCGGTTATGCGACCCTGGGGCGGATCGTCAGCAACGTCTCGGGCATGCGCTACCAGGACTATATCAAGCGCGAGCTGATGACGCCGCTGGGCATGGGCTCGACCGGCTATGATGTGCTCGCTTCGCCGCCGCAGCGCCGGGCGATCGGCTATCGCTGGGAGGACGACGGCTGGGTGCGCGAGCCGGACATGCGCGACGGCGCCTTCGGTGCGATGGGCGGGGTCGAAACCAGCGCCAGCGATTACTCCAAATGGGTCGCCTTCCTGCTTTCGGCCTGGCCGGCGCGCGACGGGCCCGAGGCCGGTCCGGTCAGGCGCTCGACAGTGCGCGAGATCGTCACCGGCAGCAATTTCGTTTCGGGCAGCGTGCGCAACCCGGCTGCGGGCGGGCCGCCGTGCCGCGACGCGATTGCCTATGGGATGGCCTGGCGGGTGGTTGACGATTGCGATCTCGGCCGCATCGTCACGCATACCGGCGGCTATCCCGGCTACGGATCGGTCGTGTTGCTGCTGCCCGACAAGGGCGTCGGATTATTCGCGTTCAGCACCAAGACCTATGGCGGCGCATCGCTGCCGACGCTTCGGGCCGCACTCGCGCTGAACAAGGCGGGTTTTTTGAGCGACCGGCCGGTTCCGCTCAGCTCCGGGCTCGCCAAGGCGTATGATTCGGCCCGGGCGGTGTGGGCTAGGGGCGACATCGCCGCAGCTCCGCTAGCCAACAACATGCTGATGGACCGCGATGCGGCCAGGTGGAAGACGATGCTCGCCGAGCTCAGGGAGGAGGTCGGCGAATGCCGCGGCTCCGAGCCGGTGAGGCCCGTATCCGCGATGGAGGGCAAGTTCGAGTGGACCTGCAGCCACGGCCGGATCAGCGGCCGGGTCCAACGCGCGCCGACCAATGCGCTCAGCCTCCAGGCCCTGGAATTCAAGCCTGCCGAGCCCTGATCGGACGGGTTGCGCGCTCCCGATCAGGCCCCTAAATGCCTCGCTTCTGCCTCCGGGCGGTGGGCGTGTAGCTCAGTGGTAGAGCACTGTGTTGACATCGCAGGGGTCGCAAGTTCAATCCTTGCCACGCCCACCATTTTTCCTAGGTCAACCAGTGATTTAGCGCATGGCTGCGGCTGGACCGCGCCGGCCGGCGTTTAGAGGCAAGCCTCCAGATACGGCTGGTCGAAGCCGTACTGCTTGGCCTTCTCGAGCGTGTAGGGCCTGAGACCCATCGAACGGTACTCGCCGAGGATCTTGCCGTCCGAAGTCTCGTCCAGATATTCGAACTTGAACAGCTCCTGGGTGACGATCACGTCGCCCTCCATCCCGATCACCTCGGTGACGTTGGTCGTCCGGCGCGAGCCGTCGCGGAGGCGCTTCACCTGAACGATGAGGTCAACCGAATCGGCGATTTGGCGGCTGATCGCCTCCTTGGGGATCTTGATGTCCGACATCATCACCATGTTCTCCATACGCGCGAGGCATTCGCGCGGGGAGTTGGAGTGAAGCGTCGCCATCGAGCCGTCGTGGCCTGTGTTCATCGCCGCCAGAAGGTCGAAACACTCCTGGCCGCGAATTTCGCCCAGGATGATGCGGTCGGGGCGCATACGCAAAGCGTTGATGACGAGGTCGCGGATCGAGATCGCGCCCTGCCCCTCGAGGTTGGCGGGGCGGGTTTCGAGCGGCAGCCAGTGCGGCTGCTGCAACCGAAGCTCGGCAGCGTCTTCGATGGTGATTACGCGCTCACCCGGGTCGATCATCTTCGACAAGGCGTTGAGCATGGTCGTCTTACCCGAACCGGTACCGCCCGAGATGATCACGTTCATCCGGCTTGCGCCCGCGATCTTGAGCACCGTCGCCATCTTTTCGGACATCGAGCCGAAGCTCTTCATCATGTCGATGGTGATCGGCTTTTCGGAGAATTTACGGATCGAGATGGCGGTGCCGCGAAGCGACAGCGGGGGGACGATGACGTTGACGCGGCTGCCGTCCTGGAGGCGGGCGTCGCACAGCGGGGTGGTCTGGTCGATCCGGCGGCCGACCTTGTTCACGATGCGCTGGGCGATCTGGAACAGATGCTCCTCGTCGCGGAACTGAATCTGGGCGATCTCGAGCTTGCCCTTGCGCTCGACGTAGGTCTGGTCGGGGCCGTTGACCATGATGTCGCTGATGGCCGGATCGGCCAGTAGCTCCTCGAGCGGCCCGAGGCCGAGCAGCTCGTCGACTAGCACCTTTTCCAGCGCGAACTGTTCGCGGCGGTTGAGGTTGATTTTGAGCTCGGTCAGCACCTCGCCGATGATCGGCCGGAATTCCTCGGCCAGCTCGTCCTTGCTGAGCGTCGCTGCGGCTTCAGGATCGACCCGCTCGAGCAGGCGCGGGAGTACCTGCTCCTTGATCCGGTGAACCGAAGCCTCGAAGCCTTCGGCCTTGCTGCTGCCTTGTTCGCCGCTCGCGTTTTGCCGGGCGGTCAATTTGTCCATCGCGCCCATCGACGACGGGTCGCCGATCGGCGCGTCGACCGTTGGGGTCAGCTCGTCGAGCGGCGGAAACTGGTCTCCGCCCTCGGTGGCCGCGAGGTCGACCGGGGTCTTGGACCCACCGGGTGCGCCCTTCATCGGCTTCGCAACGCCGAAATTGGGGCGTCCACCGCCCATGCCACCACGCTTGCCGAATGCGCTCATGCCACCCATTCCGATGCGGTTTCCGCTAATCGGAAGGTGAATAAGTGCGAAACTTTTAGAAAAGACTAACTGCGTTAATCGCCAAAGCGGCGGTTATTCCCCGGCGCTTTCCGCGAGTACGGTGAGGCCGCGCTCGCTGACCTCGGCGAAGCCGCCGGTCACCGTGATCTTCTCCGGCTGGGCGCCGGCGCTGCGATAGACTGCGATCTCGCCGTTCTTCAGCGTCGTCATGTAGGGCGCGTGGCCCGCGAGGATGCCGGATTCGCCCTCGGTGCCCGGGACGACGACCATGTAGACATCGTCGGACATCACCAGCCGATCCGGAGTCACCAGCTCGAAGTGCAGGTCGGCCATCAGCGGGTCTCGATCGCCGTGTCGAACGCGCGCGCCGCGGCGTCGAACTTGTCCCGGCAGCCGGGGTTGCAGAAGCCGACGACCTGGCCGCGGTAGAGCGTCAGGCTGTCTTCACTGACCGGCTTGCCCGACCATGGGCAGGTGCGGTTCACGCAATCTTCGAGGCGGAGCTCGTCGGCCATCAGGCGTCCTGGGCCAGCTTCTCGGCCTTGGCGACCGCCTCGTCGATCCCGCCGACCATGTAGAAGGCGCTTTCGGGCAGATGGTCGTACTCGCCCTCGACCACCGCCTTGAACGAGCGGACCGTGTCCTCGACCTGGACGAACTTGCCCGGGATGCCGGTGAACACCTCGGCGACGTGGAACGGCTGCGACAGGAAGCGCTGGATCTTGCGGGCGCGGCCGACGATCAGCTTATCCTCTTCGCTAAGCTCGTCCATGCCGAGGATGGCGATGATGTCCTGAAGGCTTTTGTAGCGCTGAAGCGTCTCCTGGACCGCGCGGGCGACTTCGTAATGCTCCTGGCCGACGACCGCGGGTGTGAGCACGCGGCTGGTCGAATCGAGCGGATCGACCGCCGGGTAGATGCCGAGCTCGGAGATCGCGCGCGACAGCGTCGTGGTCGCGTCGAGGTGGGCGAAGCTTGTCGCGGGGGCCGGGTCGGTCAAGTCGTCGGCCGGAACGTAGATCGCTTGCACCGAGGTGATCGAGCCCTTGTTGGTCGAGGTGATCCGCTCCTGCAGCTGGCCCATGTCGGTCGCCAGCGTCGGCTGGTAGCCCACCGCCGAGGGGATTCGGCCCAGCAGCGCGGACACTTCCGAGCCCGCCTGGGTGAAGCGGAAGATGTTGTCGATGAAGAACAGGACGTCCTGGCCTTCCTGGTCGCGGAAATATTCCGCCTGGGTGAGGCCCGACAGAGCGACCCGGGCGCGCGCTCCCGGCGGCTCGTTCATCTGGCCGAACACAAGGGCGACCTTGGAGCCCTCGGTGATCGGGTTGCCGTCCTTGTCCTTGGCGATGACTCCGGCGTCGAGGAACTCGTGGTAGAGGTCGTTGCCCTCGCGGGTCCGCTCGCCGACTCCGGCGAACACCGACACGCCGCCGTGGCCCTTGGCGATATTGTTGATCAGCTCCTGTATCAGCACGGTCTTGCCGACTCCGGCGCCACCGAACAGGCCGATCTTGCCGCCGCGCGCATAAGGCGCGAGCAGGTCGATGACCTTGATCCCGGTGACGAGGATCGAGGCTTCGGTCGACTGGTCGACGAAGGCCGGCGCCTCGGCATGGATCGGGGCGGTCATGTCGCTTCCGATCGGCCCAAGCTCGTCGATCGGCTCGCCGATCACGTTCATGATCCGGCCGAGGGTCTTGGGTCCTACGGGCACGCGGATCTCGGAGCCGGTCGCATTGACCGTCTGGCCGCGGGTCAGGCCCTCGGTCGAGTCCATCGCGATTGTCCGAACGACGTTCTCGCCGAGGTGCTGGGCGACCTCGAGCACCAAGCGGTTGCCCTGGTTGTCGGTTTCGAGCGCGGAAAGGATCGGCGGCAGGTCGCCCTCGAAGGCGACGTCGACGACCGCGCCGATTACCTGCGCGACGCGGCCGACGAGGTTGCTCGTCGGGGCCGGGGCCTTTGGCTTATCGGCCGCAGCCGCCTTCTTCGGCGCGGCTTTCTTGCGGGGCTTGGTTTCGGCGGCGGTGGCCATGTGTCTCTTCCTTGTCCTCAAATGTCGCTAGAGCGCCTCGGCGCCCGAGATAATTTCGATAAGCTCGGTGGTGATCACCGCCTGGCGCGTCCGGTTGTACTGGATCGACAGGCGGTTGATCATGTCCCCGGCATTGCGGGTCGCATTGTCCATCGCCGTCATTTGCGAGCCGTAGAAGCCGGCCTGGTTCTCGAGCAAGGCGTGATAGACCTGCACCGCGATGTTGCGCGGGATCAGGTCGTTCAGGATCGCTTCCTCGTCGGGCTCAAATTCGATCGCCGCCAGCGACGCCGGGCCCTTGGCCTCTTCCTCGTCCTCGCGGGGCGGCACCGGGATGATCTGGTCGACGGTCGGCTCCTGCACCAGTGTGGAGCGGAACTTGGCGTAGGCGAGGTGGACGACGTCGATGCCGTCGGTGGTGTAGCGGTCGATGATGTCCTTGGCGATCTTCTGGGCCTCCGCGTAGCTCGGGGCCTTCATCTCGCTGGTGTCGAACTGGGCGATGATCTGCTTTGGGAACAGCCGCTGGATCACTGGGCGGCCCTTGCGCCCGACGATGTAGAAAAACACCGTCTTGCCCTCGGCGATCAGCTCGTCGGCCTTGCGCCGGGCGGAACGGACGATGTTGCTGTTGAACGCCCCTGCAAGGCCGCGGTCGCCGGTCGCGACGATGATCAGATGGGTATCGTCCTTGCCCGTGCCAGTCATCAGCTTGGGGCTCTGCGGGCCCGGGATGACCCGCGCCGCCAGCGAGGTGACGACTTCGGTCATGCGTTCGGCATAGGGCCGCGCCGCGGTCGCATTCTGCTGCGCGCGGCGAAGCTTGGACGCCGCCACCATGTTCAGCGCCTTGGTGATCTTCTGCGTCGACTTGACCGAGCCGATGCGGATCTTGAGGGCCTTCAAGGAGGCCATTTAGGCGAACGTCTTCCCGAACTCGGTGAGCGCGTCCTTGAGGGCCTTGGCGGTGTCGTCGTTCAGGTCCTTTGAGTCCCGGATCGCCTTCAGGATCTTGGGCTTTTCCGAGCGCAGGAAGCTGAGCATCGCCGCCTCGTAGCGAACGACGTCCTTCACATCGACGCTGTCGAGGAAACCCTGGGTGCCGGCGAAGATCGAGGCGACCTGTTCCTCGACCGGCATCGGATGGAACTGCGGCTGCTTGAGCAATTCGGTGAGACGCGCACCGCGCGCGAGCAGGCGCTGGGTCGCGGCGTCGAGGTCCGAACCGAACTGCGCGAAGGCGGCCATCTCGCGATACTGGGCGAGCTCGAGCTTGATCGAGCCGGCGACCTTCTTCATCGCCTTGGTCTGCGCTGCGGAGCCGACGCGACTGACCGACAGGCCGACGTTAATCGCCGGGCGGACGCCCTGGTAGAAGAGATCGGTTTCGAGGAAGATTTGGCCGTCGGTGATCGAAATCACGTTGGTCGGAATGTAAGCCGAGACGTCGCCGGCCTGGGTCTCGATGATGGGGAGGGCGGTCAGCGACCCGGCGCCATGATCCTCGTTCATCTTCGCGGCGCGCTCAAGCAGCCGGCTGTGGAGGTAGAAGACGTCGCCGGGATAGGCTTCGCGGCCTGGCGGGCGGCGCAGCAGCAGCGACATCTGGCGGTAGGCGACGGCCTGCTTGGACAGATCGTCATAGACGATCACCGCATGCATGCCGTTGTCGCGGAAATATTCGCCCATCGCGCAGCCGGTGTAGGGCGCGAGGAACTGCAGCGGCGCCGGCTCCGACGCGGTCGCGGCGACGACGATGGAATATTCCATCGCGCCATTCTCCTCGAGCGCGCGGACGATCTGCGCGACCGTCGAGCGCTTCTGCCCGACGGCGACGTAGATGCAGTAGAGCTTCTCGCTCTCCTTGTCCGACTTGTTGATGTCCTTCTGGTTGATGAAGGTGTCGAGCGCGACTGCGGTCTTGCCGGTTTGGCGATCGCCGATGATCAGCTCGCGTTGGCCGCGGCCGATCGGGACCAGCGCGTCGAGCGCCTTGAGGCCCGTCTGGACCGGCTCATGCACCGACTTGCGCGGGATGATGCCCGGCGCCTTGACCTCGACTCGGCGGCGCTCCGTTGACTCGATCGGGCCCTTGCCGTCGATCGGGTTGCCAAGCGCATCGACCACGCGGCCGAGCAGGCCCTTGCCGATCGGCACGTCGACGATTGTGCCGGTGCGCCTGGCGATCGAGCCCTCCTGGATCGCGGCGTCCGAGCCGAAGATGACGACGCCGACATTGTCAGCCTCGAGGTTGAGGGCCATGCCCTTCACACCATTGTCGAACTCGACCATCTCGCCCGCCTCGACATTGTCGAGGCCGTAGATGCGGGCGATGCCGTCGCCGACCGACAGCACGGTGCCGACCTCGGAGACCTCGGCATCGGCGTCGAAATTCGCGATCTGATCACGGATGACGCGGGAGATTTCAGCGGCGCGGATGTCCATGGTTCTTGCTTAGCCTTTCATCGCGGCGGCGAGCCGGTTGAGTTTGGTGCGGATCGAGGCGTCGATGCGCTGGCTGCCCAGCTTGACGACAAGTCCGCCGAGGATGTTGGGATCGACCGCAGGTTCGAGGATGACGTCGCGGCCGGCGCGGCTACGAAGCTGCGCTTTGAGGGCGGCGACCTGGTCGTCGTTGAGCGGGCGCGCGGTGACCACCTCGGCAACCGTCTCGCCCCTGTGCTCGGCGGCGATCCGCTTGAGCGCGCGGATGATCTTGCGAAGCTCGCGCTTGCGGCCGTTCTTCGCGAGCACGCCGACGAAATTGGTGGTGATCGGGTCGAGGCCGAACTCCGCGGCCAGAGCAGTGAGCGTCCTGGCGGCCTCGTCGCGGCGGATCAGGGGGCTTTCGACGAACTCGGCGAATTCCCTCGAATCGAGCAGCGCCTGGTCCAGCGCGTCGAGGCCGCGGACGACGCTGTCGATCTGCCGCTCGTCGCGCGCTAGGGCGAACAAAGCAGTCGCGTAGCGCCCTGCTAAGCTGGCCTGAATGCCGCCGGATGTCTCCACGCGCTGTAAGCTCCAGAACTGGAATGGCCCCCATGCGAAAAACGGGGCGTGGACCGTGGCTTAGCCCCGCACGCCCCCATGGGTTGCCGGGCCACTAGCAAGCGGTTCAGGGCGATGCAAGGCGAGCAATTGGTTTGATCGCAAGCTGACGGAAGCGTTAGGTTTCGGCGGCCGGTAAACCACCTCCATGGACCTATCGAATCACAGGGCTGGATCAATCCAGGCCGACAACCGACCTGTGGCTGCTTTGCTGCGAAAATCGAAAGGAATTGACCATGGCAACGCTTGCCAGCGCTCTTCACGCGCGTAGACCGGAGGATGTGACGAACGTCGCGCGCCTCAATGCCGATACCGCCTGGGCGGCCTTCATGCGCCGTGACCGACGCTGGGATGGCCGGGTGATCGGCGCGGTCAGCACCACCGGCATCTATTGCAAGCCGAGCTGCCCGGCCAGGCGGCCCAGGCGCGAGCATGTGACCTTTTTCGCGACGATCGAGGAGGCACGTTCCGCCGGATACCGCGCCTGCCTGCGCTGCCGGCCGGACGAGGTCGGGCGCGACCGCGAAGCGGTGGCCAAGGCCGTGAAGCTGATCGAGGCGGCCGAAGAGCCGCTGACGCTCCACCAGTTGGCCGAAGCCGTCGGTTATGCGCCGCACCATTTCCAGCGGCTGTTCAAGCGCGACCTCGGGGTCTCGCCGGCGGACTATGCGCGCGGGCTCAGGACCAAGCGGGCGCAGAGCGCGCTCAAGGAGAATGGCAACGTGACCGACGCGATTTACGACGCGGGCTATTCGGGCCCGAGCGGCTTCTACAGTGACGCGAAGGAGAGGCTCGGAATGACTCCCTCGGCGTGGCGCGATGGCGGGCGCGGGCAGACCATCCGCTGGACGACCTTCGACAGCCCGATCGGCCCGATGTTCATCGCCGCGACCTCCAGGGGCATCTGCCGCCTTACCTTCGACGACAGCGAAAAATCGCTGACGCGGCTGTTTCCCCATGCGACCATCGTCAAGGACGATGGCGGCCTCAAGGAGCTGGTCGAGGGCGCGCTTGAAGCCATCGAGCATCCCGGGGCGATGCCGGACCTGCCGATCGATGTCGCCGGGACGGCCTTCCAGGAAGCGGTCTGGCGCGAGCTGAGGAAGATCCCGCCTGGCGAGACTCGCAGCTACGCCGAGATCGCCGCGGCCATCGGCCAACCCAAAGCGGTCCGGGCGGTTGGCACGGCCAATGGCGACAACCATGTCGCGGTGCTGATCCCGTGCCACCGGGTGATCCGAAGCGACGGGACTCTGGGCGGCTATGCCGGCGGGCTCGACAAGAAGCGCAAGCTGCTGGCGGCGGAGGGCCACCACTCCGCTGCCCCGGAACTGCCATTGGTCGAATAAGCGCTTGCCCGCTTCCTCCCGTTCGGCTCAACAGCAGCCAAACGGGAGGGGGCCTCTTCATGGCAGAAGTCGTAACCACAGGCGCGCAGCGTCCGCTGTGGCGGCGGATCGTGGATTTCCCACTGGTCGCGATGGTGATCGGCGTTGCAGTCTACTTCGTCGGAATCATCGTTGCGGGGATCCTGGCCCAGTTCGTGATTCCGACAATTCCTGGCGTCTCGCGCGAGATGAAGTTTTACCCGCTCGCGGTGCTGTGCCTGGTCCCGCTCTACATATTCGTAATTGCCAAGTTGGGTGATCCCAAGCGGAACGATTTCCGCGACACGAACTGGTTGCGCCACCTCCTCCTGGGCCTGGTTGGCGGAACCGTCATTTTCTCCGTCGCGGTCGCCATTGCGGGGGCACTCGGGGTCTACCGGATCATCGGAGTGGGCAGTTTGAACGGCTTGCTTACGGCACTGATTGTGCCGACCGTCGGTGCCGCCGTCACCGAGGAGATGCTGTTTCGCGGAGTCCTTTTCCGTTGGCTGGAGCAATTCGGCGGCAGCTGGTTCGCCCTCCTCCTCACCTCCGCATTTTTCGGCGCGGCGCACCTTAATAATCCGAATTCCAGTTGGATCGCCGCAGTCGGAATCGCATTCGAAGCGGGCGTCATGCTCGGCGCCGCTTACATGCTGACCCGCAGCCTGTGGCTGCCGATGGGCCTGCATGCGGCATGGAACTTCACCCAGGGCGAGATTTTCGACATTCCGGTGTCCGGTACGAAGGCCGACGGAATGGTCGACGCCCAGCTTAGCGGCAATCCGTTGCTCACTGGGAACGGGTTCGGGCTCGAGGCATCGCTGATCGCCATCGTGATCGCGACCCTGTTCGGCTTGTGGCTGTTGTGGCTGGCAATCCGGAAGGGCGAGGTGAAACAGCCCTGGTGGGTGACGCGGCGGCAACGGCGGATCGAACCGGTCGCTGAAACCTTCGCTTAGAGAAAAGAGTAAGGGTCAACATCGACGCTGACCCGGACCTTCGAGCTCCATTCGACGCCGGCCAGCCAGTCGCGGATCACGTCCTGCACGTCGAGGCTACGGCGGGCGTGGACCAGCAGGCGCTGGCGGTGGCGGCCGCGCAGCATTGCCAGCGGCGCCGGCGCGGGCCCGAACACCGCCATTCCTTCGACTTCGGGCGCGGCATTGCCGATGCGCCGGGCAACAGCCTCAGCTTCCGATGAGTCCTCGGCGGAGACGACGATCGCCGCGAGCCGGCCGAACGGCGGCATCGCAGCTTCGCGGCGGGCGTCGGTCTCGGCCGCATAGAAGCCCGGCACGTCGCCCGAAACGAGCGCCGCGATCACCGGCGCATCGGGATCATGGGTCTGGACCAGCACCCGCCCGGGCTTGTCGCCGCGGCCGGCGCGGCCCGCGACCTGCTGGATCTGCTGGAAGCTGCGCTCGGCTGCGCGCAGGTCCCCGCCGGTCAGGCCGAGGTCGGCATCGACCACCCCGACCAGAGTGAGATTGGGGAAGTGATAACCCTTGGTCACCAGCTGGGTGCCGATGACCACGTCGATCGCGCCTTGCTCCATCGCCCCGACGAACTCGGCGGCGCGCAGCGGCGACCAGATGGTGTCGGAGGTGACAATCGCGGTTCGAGCTTCGGGGAACAGCTCGGCGACCTCGTCGGCGATCCGCTCCACTCCGGGGCCGCAGGCGACCAGGCTGTCCTCCTCTCCGCATTCGGGACAGGCCTTGGGCGGCGGCATGACATGGCCGCAATGGTGGCAGGCCAGGCGGTGCATCAGCCGGTGCTCGACCATCCACGCGGTGCAATTGGGGCATTGGAAGCGGTGGCCGCAGTGGCGGCACAGGGTGAGCGGGGCGAAGCCGCGGCGGTTAAGGAAGAGCAGCGACTGTTCCTGTCGCTCGAGAGTGGCCTCGAGCTCGGCAACCAGGCTCGGCGCTAGCCAGCGGCCGCGCGGCGGCGGGTCCTGGGTGAGGTCGATCGCGCGCATCTCGGGCAGGCTCGCGCCGGCGAACCGCTCGGGCAAAGTGACCTCGCGGTAGCGCCCGGCCTCGACCATGTGCCGGCTCTCGATCGCCGGGGTCGCCGACGACAGGATCACGGGTACATCCTCGAACTTGCCGCGCATCACGGCCGTGTCGCGCGCGTGATACTGGACGCCGTCCTCCTGCTTGAAGCTGGGCTCGTGGGCCTCGTCGACCACGATCAGGCCGAGCTTGGGATAGGGCAGGAACAGGG
>Ga0310810_10007217_pt1 | contig 12654 bp, 9 predicted proteins | sample NCmetagenome_FD_207641 | JGI IMG/M metagenome (GOLD analysis project Ga0310810, IMG submission 207641) | Soil microbial communities from experimental microcosm in Duke University, North Carolina, United States - NC | ecosystem: Engineered > Artificial ecosystem > Soil microcosm > Unclassified ... | reverse complement strand
GGCCGGCCTCCGCTCCGAGGTCTCCATCTCCCGCTCCCGGCTCCACTCCCTCTCCCCCCTGGGGAGAGGGCAGGGTGAGGGGAGCTGGACTCTCGACTGGACGCTGAATCAATGACCCGTATCGCGTGTCTCCTGCTGACGAATGCGCCGCCGCTTCCCGGAGCCCTCCTTCAGGTCGCGCTCGCCCATTCGCCCCGCGTGGAGGAGACCGGCGCCGGCTGCGTCTACCTCGATGCATCGGGTCTCCAGGGTCTCTTCGGTGACGAGCCCCGCCTGGCCGAGCGACTCCGTGACGCCGCCGCGGCGAGGGGGCTCGCGATCCGGGTGGGCATCGCGGCAAGTCGGATGGCCGCGCTGGCCGCCGCTCGCCTGGGGTCGGGGGCGACCGTCGTCGAGCCGGGCGGCGACGCCGCCGCCCTGGCCGCGGCGCCGCTGTCGCTGCTGGCCCTCTCCGAGGACCTGACGGCCCGGCTCGCGCGCTGGGGGCTGCGCACGCTCGGAGAGCTGGCGGCCCTGCCCACCGCGGGGTTGTTCGAGCGGGCCGGGGCCGAGGGCGTGCAGGCTCAGCGGCTGGCCCGCGGCGAGGACCCTCGCCCGCTCGCCTCCGGGCGGCCCGCCCCGGCGTTCGAGGAGTCGCTGGAATGCGAGGGGGGCCTGGAGACGCTCGAGCCGGTGGTGGAGCGCCTGGGCGAGATGGCGGCCCATGTCTGCCACCGCCTCGCCGCGCGCGGGCTCGCAACCGATGGCCTCGAGTGGGTCTGCCGCCTCGCCGCCGGCCGCGGGCACGAGGGCGCGCTCACCCCCGCCGTGCCGTTGACCGAGGCCACCGCGGTGACGGGCCTGCTTCGCCTGGCGCTGGAAGCCCGTCCTCCCCGCGGCATCGTCCTGGGGCTCACGCTGCGCGCCCGGCCGGTCCGGATGGCGCCGGCCCAGGAATCCCTCACCGATCCTTCACGCCCGAGCCCGCGATTCCTCGCGGCCACCATGAATCGCCTGGTCGCGCTGGTGGGCTCGGATCGCATAGGCGCTCCGGCGCTGCTCGACAGCCATCGCCCCGACGCCGTGGGCCTGGGCGCCTATGCTTTTCCCCCTCCCGTCGGGGGAGAGGGCAGGGTGAGGGATGCCGCCCCCGTCCTCGCCCTGCGCCGTCTCCGCCCTCCGGCTCCCGCCGCGGTCACCCTCGCCTCCGGTCGCCCGGTCGCCATGCGCTCGAGCCGACTCGCCGGGCGTATCGTGGCCGGTGTCGGACCGTGGCGGTCGTCGGGAGAATGGTGGACTCCGCATCCGTGGCTGCAGGACGAGTGGGACGTCGAGCTGGCCGACGGCACGCTCTGCCGCCTGGCCCACGACGGCTCCGCCTGGCATCTCGCCGGCATCTACGACTGATGGGCGCCTCGCCCGCTCGCCCCAGCGTGAGGGTCCTCGTCACCGACATGGACAACACCCTCTTCGACTGGCTCGGGATGTGGCAGGCCGCGTTCGGAGCGATGCTCGAGCGGCTCGTCGCCGACAGCGGGGTGCCGCGCGCGACGCTGGAGGAGGAGTTCTTCGCCCTCCACCAGCGCCACGGCACCACCGAGTACGCCTTCGCGATCCAGGAGCTGCCGTCGCTCCGCGCCCGGCACCCTCCGGAGACGCTCCCGACCCGGTACGCCGCGGCCATCGAGGCCTACCGCACGATGCGCCGCCGGACCCTCGCGCTCTACCCCGGCGTGCTCGACACCCTGCGGGCGGTCCGGGCCACGGGCGCGCTGGTCGTGGCCTACACCGAGTCCCGTGCGTACTACGCCGACTACCGGGTGCGGACGCTCGGTCTCGACGGCGCGCTCGACTATCTCTACTCGCTGCCGGACCACGCGCTCCCCGAGGGCACGACGGTGTCGCAGATCCGGCGCTACCCGCCCGAGCACTATCGCCTCCGCTCGACGGTGCACCGCCACACGCGCGAGGGCGCGTGGAAGCCCGACGCCTCCGTCCTCCTCGAGATCCTGCGCGACGTCGGCGCCGACCCCGCCCGGGCGGTCTACGTGGGAGATAGCCTGGTGAAGGACGTGGCGATGGCCCAGGCCGCTTCGGTCGTGGACGTCTTCGCCCGATACGGGGACGTCCGGAGCCGCCCGGGCTACGGCCTCCTGCGCCGGGTCACGCACTGGTCGCCCGCGATGGTGGCCCGCTCCGAGGCGCTGCGCGAGGCCGACGTCCACCCGACGCACGTCCTCGTCGACGACTTCGCCGAGCTCCTCGCGCTCGTGGACTTCCGCCGCTTCACGGTCTGAGCCGTGTTCGTCGAGCTGCACGCCCGAAGCGCCTTCAGCTTTCTCGAGGCGGCCGCGCTGCCGGAGGCGCTGGCCGAGCGGGCGGCGGCCCTCGGCCAGTCCGGCGTCGCTCTCCTCGACGCCGACGGCGTCTACGGCGCGCCCCGGCTCTACCGGGCCTGCACCCGGCTCGGGCTCTCGGCGCTGGTGGGCGCGGAGGTCACGCTGGCCGACGGCAGCCGGCTGCCGCTGCTGGTGGAGGACCGCGAAGGCTACCAGAATCTCTGCCGCCTGCTCACCCGCGTCAAGATGCGGGCCCCGAAGGGCGAGGGCGCGGCCACCCTCGACGAGCTCTCCGAGTACGCGGGCGGGCTGGTCTGCCTCACCGGCGGGGGGCGCGGGCCGGTGGCCGCCGCCCTGGAGCGCGAGGGCGCGCCGGCGGGGCGGCGCCTCCTCGATCGGCTCGTCTCGATCTACGGCCGCTTCAACGTCTTCGCGGAGCTGCAGCGCCACCTGAGCCGTCCCGAGGAAGCCCGCAACGAGTGGCTGCGCGCCGAGGCCCAGCGCCTGCGCCTGACCCCGCTCGCCACCAACGAGCCCCGGCTGATCGCGCGGCGCGACCGGCCGCTGCTCGACGCGCTCACGTGCATCCGCGAGCACGTCACGCTCGAGGCCGCGGGCCGGCGGCTCGCGCGCAACAGCGAGCACTTCATGAAGAGCGGGGCCACCATGGAGCGGCTCTTCGCCGACTGTCCCGAGGCGGTGGCGAACACCGGCGAGCTCGCCCTGCGGCTCGGGTTCACCTTGAAGGACCTGGGTTACCGCTTCCCGGATTACCCGCTGCCGCGCGGGGAGACCCCGATCGGCTTCCTGCGCGAGCTGGCCCACGCGGGGGCGCGCACCCGCTACCGCTCTGGCCCGCTCGCGGAGAAGGCGCGGCGGCAGATCGAGCACGAGCTGGCCCTGATCGGGCGCCTCGACCTGGCCGGCTACTTCCTCATCGTCTGGGACCTGGTGCAGTACTGCGGGGCCCACGGGGTGCTGGTGCAGGGACGAGGCTCCGCGGCCAACAGCGCGGTGTGCTACGCCCTCGGCCTCACCGCGGTGGACCCGGTCGGCATGGAGCTGCTCTTCGAGCGCTTCCTCTCCGAGGAGCGTGGGGAGTGGCCCGACATCGACCTCGACCTGCCGAGCGGCGACCGCCGCGAGCAGGTGATCCAGTACGTCTACGAGCGCTACGGCCGGCTGGGCGCGGCGATGACCGCCAACGTGATCACCTATCGCGGGCGCAGCGCGGCCCGCGAGGTCGGCAAGGTGCTGGGCCTGCCCGCCGACGTGATCGAGCGCCTCTCCCAGCTCGTGAGCAACTGGGAGTACAACGATCCGGGCGACAGCCTGCTCGCGCATCTCGGCGAGGCGGGCTGCGATCCGGCCGAGCCCCGCGTCCAGCACTTCGCGCGGCTCTGGAGCGCCATCCAGGACCTGCCGCGGCATCTCGGCCAGCACTCGGGCGGCATGGTGATCGCCCAGGGCCGGCTCGACGGGGTGGTGCCGCTCGAGCCCGCCACCATGCCCGGGCGCAGCGTGGTGCAGTGGGACAAGGACGACTGCGCCGCGCTCGGCATCGTCAAGGTGGACCTGCTGGGGCTCGGCATGATGTCGCTGCTCCAGGACGCGCTCGAGATGATTCGCCGTCGCGGGAGTGCGGTCGATCTCGCCCATCTGCCCCAGGACCCGGCGGTCTACCGCATGCTCCAGCAGGCCGACACCATCGGCGTCTTCCAGGTGGAGAGCCGCGCCCAGATGGCCACCCTGCCGCGCCTGCGGCCCACGTGCTTCTACGACCTGGTGGTGCAGGTCGCCATCATCCGCCCGGGCCCCATCGTGGGCGACATGGTGCATCCCTACCTGCGCCGCCGCGCGGGGCGCGAGGAGATCACGGTGCCCCATCCCGACCTCGAGCCGATCCTGCGCCGCACCCTCGGGGTGCCGCTCTTCCAGGAGCAGCTGCTGCGCATGGCGATGGCCACCGCCGGCTTCACCGGGGGCGAGGCCGAGGAGCTGCGGCGGGCCTTCGGCTTCAAGCGGTCGGAGCGCGCCATGAAGGAGGTGGAGCTGAAGCTCCGGGCCGGGATGGCCCGCCAGGGCATCTCGGGCGACGCGGCCGAGGCCATCATCCACTCCATCACCGCGTTCGCGCTCTACGGCTTCCCGGAGTGCGTGGTGGGCGACACCCGGGTCGTCGACGCGGAGAGCGGGCGCCGGGTCCGCATCGAGGACGTGGTGGAGGGCCGCGCGTCGCTCACCCATACCCTGGCCTGTGATCCGGATCTGAAGATTCGACCGCGCCGAGTCCTCTCCGCGACCGCGAGCGGATCGCGGATGGTGTATCGGCTGCGCACCTTCCTCGGCCGGGAGGTGGTGGCCACCCCGGAGCACCTGCTCCTCACCGAGGACGGCTGGCGGCCCCTGGGGAGTCTCCGGTTCGACGATCACGTGGCGACCGCGGAGTCGGATGCGTCGTGCGTCGGCTGGGATTGCGTGATGAGCGTGGAGCCCGCCGGCATGAGCCCGACGTACGACCTCGCGGTGGAGGAGGATCACAACTTCGTCGCCGACGATCTGATCGTGCACAACTCGCACGCGGCGAGCTTCGCGCTGCTCGCCTACGCGAGCGCGTACCTCAAGGCGCATCACCCGGCCGCGTTCTACGCCGCGCTGCTCAACAACCAGCCGATGGGCTTCTACGATCCGGCCACCATCGTGGGGGACGCGGGTCGGCACGGGCAGGTGATCCACCCTGCCGACGTCAACTACTCGGGCTGGCTCTGTACCATTGAACCCACGGGCTCGCCGGCCGGCGCGGTGCGCCTGGGGCTGCGCTACGTGCGCGGGCTACGGAAGGAGGCGGGCTCGCGCCTCGAGGCGGAGCGCGCGCGGCGGCCCTTCGCCTCGGTGGAGGACCTGGTCAAGCGCGGAGGACTGCGTCGCGACGAGGTGGCCCAGCTGGCCCGGGTGGGCGCGCTCGCCAGCCTCGAGCCGGAGCGCCGGGCCGCGCTGTGGGAGGCCGAGCGCGCGGGGCGGCCCGCCGGCGCGCTCTACGAGAATCTGGTGCCGCTCCGGGAGGACTCGCCGCTCCGGCCGATGACCGCCGAGGAGCGGCTGGTCGCGGACTACGACGGCACCGGCCTCACCCTCGGCCCCCATCCGATGGCGTTCCGCCGCGGGCGGCTGTTACGAATGGGGGTCTCGCGCGCGGCGGATCTCGCCGCTTTCCGTCACGGGGCGTGGGTGAAGGTGGCGGGCGCGGTGGTGGTGCGCCAGCGTCCCGGCACCGCCAAGGGCTTCGTCTTCCTCAACCTCGAGGACGAGACCGGCCTGGTCAACGTGATCGTGCGCCCCGCGCTCTTCCACCGGCACCGGCTGGCGCTGGTCAACGAGTCGTTCCTGCTGGTCGAGGGCACGCTGCAACGCCAGGACAACGTCACCTCGGTGCGCGCCGAGCGGCTCGCGCCCCTGCGCCATCGACTGGCGAGCGTGCCCTCGCACGACTTTCACTGAGGCTCTCCACCGCGGCCAGGAATACGCGCAGGGCCGGCGTCTCCGCCTTGTCGCGCCGGCGCACCAGCCCGAGGCGCCGCACCAGCGCGGGGGACAGCGGACGCATCCGGAGCGCGCCCGCCCGCACCTCGTCCCGCACCGCCATCGCCGGGCTCACCGAGATGCCGAGCCCGGCGCCGACGAGCTTCTTGATGGCCTCCTCGTTGCCGAGCTCCATCACGATCCGCGGCCGCGCCCCGCCGCGCCGGAACCAGCCGTCGATCACTCGCCGGATGGTGCCGCCGCGCTCGTAGAGGATCAGGGGCTGGCGCGCCAGCTCGACCGCGGTCAGCGCCCCGGGGCCCGGCCACGCGTGGCCGGGCGGACCCACCGCCACCAGCGGGTCGAGGCGGAACGGCGTCACCGCGAGCTGACGCCCGGTGACCGGCAGGGTCACGAGCCCCACGTCGAGCTCGTTGGCCGCCACCGCGGCCGCGATCTCGGACGCGTTGCCGGTGACCACGATGAGCTCCAGCTCGGGATACCGGGCCCGCATCCGACGCAGCAGTGGGGGCAGCAGGTGGATGCTCGCGGTGGCGCCGGTGCCGAGGCGAAGTCGGCCCGCTACCACCCCGCGGAGCTGGCCCAGCGCTTCCTGGGCGCGGTCGAGCTCGGCGAAGGCCCGCCCGGCGTGCTCGAGCAGGATGGTGCCGGCCGGGGTGGGGAAGGCGCGCTTGCCCACCCGCTCGAGCAGGGCGGTGCCGCAGCGGGCCTCGAGCTGGCGCATGTGCAGGCTGACCGCGGGCTGGCTCAGGTGCAGGCTCTCGGCCGCGCGCGAGAAGCTGCCGTGGCGGGCGATCTCCCGGAGCGTCCGCACGTGGACGGGGTTCAGGTCCATCACCTGAAAGTATTCCTGATCGTTTGCATGAGGACAATCTATTTCCCTTATCGGATGTGCACCCGGCACACTGCGGGGAGGAGGGCATCCATGGGGGACGTCTCGATCCGCCCCGCGACGCCGGACGACGCCGCGGCGATCTGCACCATCTACAACCAGGGCATCGAGGATCGCATCGCCACGCTCGAGACCGAGCTGCGCACGCCCGAGGAGCGACGGCAATGGATGGCCGCCCGCGCGGCGCGCCATCCGGTGGTGGTGGCGGTGACGGGCGGCCAGGTGGTCGGCTGGGGCAGCCTCAACTCGTTCAACCCCCGACCCGCCTACGACAACGTGGTCGACCTCTCCGTCTACGTCGAGCGCGCGTGGCGCGGTCGCGGGGTGGGACGCGCCCTCCTGCAGCGCCTGCTGCCGCTCGCGAAGTCGCTCGGCTACCACAAGATGGTGCTGGCCACGTTCCCCTACAACGAGGCCGGCGTGGCCCTCTACCGGAAGATGGGCTTCGCGCCGGTCGGGGTGTACCACGAGCAGGGCCGGCTCGACGGCCGCTGGGTCGACGTGCTGATCATGGAGCGCCTGCTCTGAGCTACGGCTGGACCGTCGTCGGCACCCTGTGCGTCACCGAGATCGTCTCGTGGGGCATCATGTACTACGGCTTCCCGGTGTTCCTGGGCGCGATGGAGGCCGACCTCGGAGCCTCCCGGGTCGCGATCACCGGCGCCTTCACCGTCGGCATGGCGGTGGCCGCGCTCGCCGCGCTGCCCGTGGGCCGCTGGCTCGACCGTCGGGGGCCGTGGGGCCTCATGACGGTCGGCTCGTGCCTCGGCGCCGCGCTGATGGTCGCGTGGTCGCAGGTGCACGGCGTGGTCGGGCTCTACCTGGTGTGGACGCTGATGGGGCTCGCGCTGGCCGCCACGCTCTACGAGCCCGCCTTCGGGGCGGTGGTCCGCTGGTTCCCGACCGACCACCGCGACCGCGCGCTCACCGTCGTCACCCTCGCCGGCGCGCTGGCCAGCACCATCTTCATGCCGATCAGCGCGGGATTCCTCCAGCACTGGGGTTGGCGTCCGGCGCTCCTGGGGCTCGCCGCGATCCTCGCGGTCCTGACCATTCCGCTCCACGCCCTCGTGCTGCGGCGCCAGCCGCCGCACTTCGTCAAGGGCGCCTCGCGCCGGGCCCGCGACGCGGGGCGGGGACCGGGCGTGCCGCTCGGGGTCGCCGCCCGCGCGCCCATCTTCTGGGCCCTCTCGGTGGCGTTCTCGATCGGCAGCTTCTCCACCGCCGCGGTCACCCTGCACCTGATCCCCTACATGGTCGAGAACGGCCGCGCCGCGACCGCGGTGGCCATCGCCATCGGCTGGATGGGGGCGATGCAGATCGCGGGCCGCCTCCTCTTCGTCGCGGTGGCCGGGCGCTTCGGGGCGCTCGGCGTGACCATGGCGGTGTTCCTCGCGCAGGCCGTGGGCCTCGGCCTCGTCGCGCTCGCGCCCTCGCTGCCCGGCGGCCTGTTCCTGGTGATCGCGGTGCTGGGCGCGGCCAACGGCATGGCCACGCTCGCGCGGGCCACCACGCTCGCCGACGTGTTCGGCCCGGCCCACTACGCGACGATCAGCGGCGCGGTGGCGCTCGGCGCCAACGGGGCCCGGGCGCTCGGGCCGGTGGGGGCCGCGGTGCTCTACACGCTGCTCGGCGGCTATCGCCCGGTGTTCTGGTCCCTGGCCGGCGCGCTGGTGGTGGTCGGCGCGATCGTGGCCGCGAGCGGGCGCGGGGTGTCGGTGGAGGAGATCGCGGGTCGCGCGTAGACCGCAGGTCCGGTCGCGGTTTGTGGGTTACGATAGGCTTCTATGCTCGCGGGCTGGGGTCGGTTCGTCCATCGCTTTCGATTCGCGGTCATCGCCCTCTCGCTCGCGAGCCTGGCTCCGTCACTCTGGCTCATCGCCCACGGCGGCCGTCTCGCCACCACCGACGTCCCCACCACGACCGAGTCGGGGCGCGCGCTCGACCTGATCGGGCGCGAGCTGCCCGGGCGCCCGCCGTCCTTCAGCTTCATCTTCAGCAGCCCCACCCGCTCCGCGAAGGACCCCGCGTTCCGGCGAGAGGTCGAGGCCGCGCTCGCGCCGCTCCGGAGCGACGAGCGCGTGGCCCGGGTGGTGACCGCCTACGACCCGCCGGTCTACGACGCCTCGGTGCCGGCGGCGGAGATGATCTCGCGAGACGGGCGGCGCGCGCTCGCGGTGGTGGAGCTGAAGGGAGAGTCGGCCGCGTTCTCGTCGCTCGAGTTCTCGGTGCTGCCGCCCGACGTGTATCCGTCGCTGCGGGCCAAGGTGAAGACCGAGACGCTCGAGATGCTGCCGGTCGGCAACATCCCGCTCAACCACGACTTCACCGAGGTGACCCGCACCGACCTGCAGCGGGCCGAGCTGGTGATCCTGCCCCTGGTCGTCATCCTGCTCCTGCTCGTGTTCGGCTCGGTGGTGGCCGCGCTCCTGCCGCTCCTGGTGGGCGCGCTCTCGATGGCGGGCGCCATCGCGGGCACGCTGCTCATGGCCCGCTACACGTCGGTGTCGGTCTACGCGCCCAACATCGTGACCATGATCGGCCTCGGGGTCGCGATCGACTACTCGCTCTTCATCGTGAGCCGCTTTCGCGAGGAGATCCGCGTCCACCCCACGCCGGAGGCCCTCGCGCGGACCATGGCCACCGCGGGCCGGGCCATCCTCTTCTCCGGGCTCACGGTGGCCATCGGGCTCCTCGGCATGGTCTTCCTCGGGCTCGGCAACATCGGCTCGATCGGCTGGGCCGGCACCGTGGTCGTGTCGCTGGCGGTGCTCTACGCCCTGACCCTGCTGCCGGCGATGCTCGCGGTCCTCGGTCCCCGCGTGAACTCGCTGCGGCTGCCGTTCGTCCACCCGGAGCGGTCACGAACCGGGCGCGGGCTCTGGCACACGGTGGCGGTCACGGTGATGACGCATCCCTGGGCGGTCTTCCTCTCGGTCTCCGCGCTGCTCCTGATCCTGGGCCTGCCGTTCCTGCACCTGCGCGTGGGCTCGGGCGACGTCAACGCGCTGCCGCCGGAGGCGGTCTCGCGCCGCGGCGACGAGGTGCTTCGCGAGCACTTCCCGGGCGGCGACAGCAACCGGGTCCTGGTGGTGGTGCGCTACCCGGACGGCTCGCCGCTCACCGCCGAGCGGATCGGCGGGCTCTACGACCTGAGCCGGTGGCTCGCCAAGCGGTCCCACGTCGGCCGGGTCGAGAGCCTGGTCGACCTCGACCCGAGCGTGACCCGCGAGCAGTACCAGCAGCTCGCCACCGCGCCCGCCGCGATGCGGCCGCCGGGGGTGCAGCAGCTGCTGCGGCAGACCGTCGGCGGCCGGCTCGCCCTGCTCGTGGTCGCGACCCCGCTCAAGCCGTCGAGCGAGGAGGCGCGCGCGCTGGTCCAGGAGATCCGGGCCTCCCATCCCGCGGTGGGAGGCGACGTGCTGGTGACCGGACAGACCGCGTTCGACCTCGACATCATCAACCTGGTCACCCGGCACGCGCCGCTCACGGTGGGGCTGGTCATGCTCGCCACCTACGTGGTGCTGTTCCTGCTCCTGGGCTCCGTGCTGCTGCCGCTCAAGGCGGTGATCATGAATCTGCTGTCGATCAGCGCCTCCTATGGGGCGCTGGTGTGGATCTTCCAGGAGGGCCACCTCTCCCGCTGGCTCGACTTCACGCCCGGTCCCATCCAGACCGCGACGCCGCTCATCATGTTCTGCTTCGTGTTCGGGCTCTCCATGGACTACGAGGTCCTGCTGCTGAGCCGGGTGCGGGAAGAGTACGAGCGCGGTGGCGACACCGCCCACGCGGTGGCCCAGGCGCTCGAGTCGACCGGTCGGCTCATCACCGGCGCCGCCGCGATCATGGCCGCGGTGTTCTTCGGGTTCGCCACCGCGCGCTCGGTGATCATCCAGGCGGTGGGCATCGGCATCGGCCTGGCGGTGGTGATCGACGCCACCATCGTGCGCGCGCTCCTGGTGCCGGCCACCATGCGCCTGATGGGGCGGTGGAACTGGTGGGCGCCCGCGCCGCTGGCGGCTCTCTACCGCCGCCTGGGGCTGGCCGAGCGCAGCGCCAATGCCGAAGTCGTCCCCCGATAGCGCGCCGCCCCCGCTGATCCGGTACCACCCCGAGGGCCCGGTCACCACCGAGTACCGGGTGGGTCTCTGCGCCTGGCAGGACAAGTCCATGGTGCAGGAGGGGTCGTTCTATCCCATCAAGAGCATGAAGGCGGAGGAGCGGCTCTGGTGGTACAGCCGGTTCTTCGACTGCGTCGAGGTCAACTCCACGTTCTACGCGCCGCTCTCCGCCCAGAACGCGATGCTCTGGGCCCGGCGCACCCCGCCCGGCTTCCTGTTCAGCGTGAAGGCCTACGCGCTGCTCACCGGGCACCACCTCGACGCCCTGCGCCTGCCGCACGCGCGCGGCCGCCTCGACAACGCGGTCTTCGGCGAGGAGGCGCGGGAGTGGGCGTTCGCCGCGTTCCGCGAGGCGCTCCGGCCGCTCGCCGACGCCGGCAAGCTCGGCTACGTGCTGTTCCAGATGGCGCCCTGGGTGAAGTACAGCGAGCGCGCGGTCGAGTACCTGGCGGGCCTCCCCGCGCGGCTGCCCGGCGTGACCATCGCGATGGAGTTCCGCGACGCCTCCTGGCTGCCCGGCCACGCCGAGGAGACTCTCGCCCTGCTCCGTGACCGGGGCCTCACCTACGTCTCGGTGGACGCCCCGCGCACCCCCGCCGCGGTCGACCCCACGGTGGCCCTCACGTCGCCCACCGCGATCCTGCGCCTGCACGGGCGAAACCGGGAGGGCTTCATGAAGCAGCTCCGCGGCCAGGAGCCGAGCGTGGCCGAGAAGTACGGCTACCTCTACGACCGGGAGGAGCTGGCCGGGATCGTGGCGCGGGGGCGGGCCCTCGAGGGTCACGCCCGGCGCGTCTTCTTCAAGCTCAACAACAACGTCGGAGACGCGCCGGCCCTCAACGGCGAGGACATCAAGGAGCTCCTGGGGCAGGAGACGGCCGATCGCGCGGCGGTGGAGCGGGAGTGGCGGAGCCGGCGCCGAGCGCGCCCGGAGGTGCCCTGAACCCCCCGGAATCCGCGTGCTAGAATGGCGCATCTAAAGCGGGCGAGGGAGCGCGCAGGGTGCCGATCTACGAGTACGAGTGCCAGGGCTGCCGACGTCGGCTCAGCCTGCTCATCCGCACCTTCAAGGCGGCCGAGGCGCCGCGATGTCCGCGATGTGGCAGCGCCGAGCTCTCCCGCCTGATGTCCCGTTTCGCCACCGTGAAGTCCGAAGACGCCCGCCTCGATTCCCTGTCCGATCCCTCCAGCTTCGGCGATCTCGACGAGAACGACCCCCGCAGCGTGGCCCAGTTCGTCAAGAAGATGGGCTCGGAGATGGGGGAGGACCTGGGCCCGGACCTCGACGCCGCGATGGACGAGGCGATGAGCGAGGGCGAGACCGGGGGCGACGGCGAGGGGAGCCTGATGGACGCGGCGGGCGGCGGCGACGACGCGGGAGACCTCTGAGCCATGAAGATCGAGGTCCACCCGGATCTCCACGCCCTCGACGAGACCCGCTGGAACGGCCTGCTCGACCGGGCCCGACTGCCGTCCGTGTTCCTGACCTGGCAGTGGCAGACCGAATGGGTCCAGGCGTTCGCGACGGACCGTCCGAAGCAGATCCTGGCCGTCGTGGACGGGGCCGGCGAGCTGGCGGGGCTGCTGCCGCTCTACGAGGACGCGCCCGGTCGGCAGCGCATCGTCGGAGGGGTCGACGTCTCGGACTACCTCGACGTCATCGCCCCGGACGGCCGCGAGGAGGAGATCTGGGCCGCGCTGCTCCAGCACTGCGCGACCCAGCCCGCGGAGTGGGACCTCCACGGTATCCGAGCGGCCTCGGCGACCGCGACGCTGGTGCCCG
>Ga0310810_10007216_pt1 | contig 12655 bp, 16 predicted proteins | sample NCmetagenome_FD_207641 | JGI IMG/M metagenome (GOLD analysis project Ga0310810, IMG submission 207641) | Soil microbial communities from experimental microcosm in Duke University, North Carolina, United States - NC | ecosystem: Engineered > Artificial ecosystem > Soil microcosm > Unclassified ... | reverse complement strand
ACTAGTGCGGATCAGCTCAACAGACCGGCCTGACCGTTGATCGGAAACTTAAAAATGCACGACATGTTACAACCAGTTATATCTGTTATGTTAGCAGTTCCTGATGCACCCCAGGCACTCGAATGGTATAAGAGGGCTCTCGGTGCTACCGAATTGTGGAACTTTGGATCTGTTGCTGGTTTGGAAATCGCCGGTGCTGTGTTCTTCCTGGGTGAGCCGGCAAACAATGGATGGGAAAGTCCTCTTAAGCTAGGTATGACGTCAGCAAGGGTTGAAGTTTTTTGCGATGATCCGGACACATTCATCACACAAGCTGTTCATGCGGGTGCAAATGGCAGCATTGATAAGATAAAGAACCATGAAACACCTTGGGGAATTCACAGGCAAGGCGGTTTCGTTGATCCGTTCGGACATATCTGGCTAGTTGGTGACAGGTCTCCATTACGCCATTTCCCATTATAATTATTCCCGGACTTTTATTATTGGATTCGCTTTGATGGGCGGCACTAACTTAAAGCCTCGATCAACCAACGGCTTTCTTTAATGCTGGTTTCAGAATATATCCTGATCCGATTTATTTCTCGCCGATAGCTATCGGGGCAACCGTTGTAAATTGGCCAGGGGACATTTAGCTGCTACGCGATTGCGAAACTTCGGCCGGGCAATACCGGCAGCGGTTTAACACGGACGATCACCAATGCGCCACGACATGAGACGGCAGCGACAGCATTCAATACGGCGGGATTTAATTACGACAAAAATATAAGCTTACTTTCGGGCAAGGCGGCAAGCAATTCTGATATAAAAAATCGAAAAAATGAGACAGAAGCTGAATCTTATTACCTTGGGCGTTGACAACCTAAATAAAGCAATTAATTTTTACGAGACAGGCCTTGGTTGGAAAAAATCTTCGGCAAGCCAGGCCGACATTGCCTTTTTCCAGCTAGGGGGAATCGTGCTATCCCTTTATCCAAGAAACCTTTTAGCAAAGGATGCGACAGTAGATGACAAGGGGAGTGGCTTCTCAGGCATTACTATATCTTTCAACGCAAAATCGGAACACGAGGTAGATGAGGTTCTGAAAGAAGTTGAAAAACTTGGGGCAACAATTATTAAACCGGCTGAAAAAGTTTTTTGGGGCGGTTATAGTGGTTACTTTAAAGATCTTGATGGGCATTTATTTGAAGTCGCGCACAATCCGTTCTGGAACTTTGATGATAACGACAATTTGATTCTGCCAGAATGAATTCAAGAATACCATGTCTGCCCAGATAAGCACGGACGACTGCGACCGCGTCAACACCTGGGACGTTGGCTGTAATGCCGGGGGGGTCAAACCAACTCAGCAAAGTATGCAACCAGTAATTTATATTCAATATGAACATACAGGAACAAATCAAAAACTATATTAACAGCCAGCCTGAACCAAAACGAAGCGACATGCAAACGTTGCACCGCAACATCCTGGAATTAATGCCAGCATGTAAACTGTGGTTTTTAGATGGTAAAGACAGCGAAAATAAGATTGTTTCTAATCCTAATATTGGATATGGACTTCACACGATACAATATGCTGATGGAAAAACAAGAGAGTTTTATCAAATTGGGTTGAGCGCTAACAAAAGCGGAATCTCAGTCTATATCATGGGTATTAAAGACAAAACATACTTAGCTCAGACGTTTGGAAAAAAAATCGGAAAGGCAAGTGTGAGCGGGTATTGCATTAAGTTCAAATCCCTAAAAGATATAAACATTGATATACTTGAAGCTGCAATACGACATGGGCTTGGACCAGCAGCGCATTAAATATAATCGTTCTTGCTTTCCTTCCGCTGAATAATAGTTCAATGCCCGCGACAGGCAGCAATCAGCATAGTTCGATCGTACCGTGACACTCTGTATCTAACGTAAAAAAACATCCTATACTGCGAGCGACGACATTTTTCAAACAACATGGACTAAATTTGCGGCGATGTCCGGACGTACGTTTTGGCAAACTGTAGAGTTGACCGGCCAGATAAAATAATTAACGATTGACTTTTATTTTAATTATCAGTTATGACAACGACACCCGAGCACGATGAGCGATTTGCAAAAATGACTTTTTCATCGGTTTATCCGCATTATGTTAAAAAAGTGGAGAGTAAGGGCAGGACAAAAAAGGAATTGCATCAGGTGATAAAGTGGTTGACCGGATTTGGTGACAAGAAACTGCAGGAACTGATTGATGAGAAAGTGAATTTTGAAACATTCTTTAAGAGGGCAAAAATAAACCCCAATGCTCATCTGATTACAGGGGTAATTTGCGGCTATCGGATTGAAGAAATCACAACTCCTTTAACAAAACAAGCAAGATACCTAGACAAGCTGGTCGACGAATTGGCGAAAGGTAGGAAGATGGAGAAGATTTTGCGTCAATCGTAAGACGAATGACTGAAAGCTTGCTGCAAAAACACGGTTGCCCAAAGAGGTATTGCAACTGACGGTCCTTTGTGTATGACGGCGCAGCCAGTCGGGGCTGCCGCCACCCAAGAAGAGGTATGTTATTGATATCATATCAAAGTCATACCTGAAGGTGCCAAAGTACAGAGCTGGCAGACAAGAGTTTCACAATGCCTGCTACTGGCAGCTAGAATAAGCTTTAATTTTTTATTCAGTTGCAGTTTACTCATAGGAAATCTCCAGCCAGAGGCCGCGTGCTCATGGCCGCGTCAAAACATATCCAGATCGATAGCAATCCATGATGGTTATCGGATCAACGTGTCAAGCCTCCGTTCAAAATTGGACCTTTTTGACAAAAAACTTGCTGTGCGTCCCTGTCCTCAGTATATTGTCTGAGCAACATTTGCGTGCTTCGCTTTTGCCGTAAAAAGTGCGATCCCGCAGTTACCTATATAGTTTGATTAAGAACCATGCAGATACCAAAATATTGGGGAATCACCAGGAAAGACAATAATGCACCAAACAAGCTTACAAGTGGCTTATTTATAATTTACCTGATCGTAGTATTTTGGATATTACTTTTTAAGCTGGGTGTACGATTTTCTTATATGGAAAACAGGGACATAAACTTAATCCCGTTTGGTGAACTTTTAATCCCAAATGGTAAGGCGGACGTTGCTGAAATTATTTTGAATGTAACAATCTTTGTGCCGCTTGGTATCTATACAGGAGTTTTATTTAAAAAATGGACTTTTCGAAACAAACTTTTATTCTTTTTCTTACTTAGTTTAATGTTTGAAGGTCTTCAGTTTATCCTGAGAGCGGGCGCCTTTGACATTACAGATATCATTACTAATACTTCGGGCGGCGTAATTGGTTTTCTAATCTTGAAGACAATTGAAAAATTATTCAACGATAACGGTAAGGTGCAAAGATTCATAAACGTAATTGCAGCAATAGGAACTATACTAATGATTTCACTGTTATTATTACTAAAATTGAATAAGCTGCCCATAAGGTATCAATAATAGAAAGGTATCAGTTAGTACGAATAATCCCCCGGCGGAGGCGGCAACAAAAGCCAACAGGGGTTTCGGATATGCTGGTTTCATAATGGAACCTCGCAGAGACCCTGCCAGTCGGTTTGTACCGCACCCAACATACCATTTTGGAAATGCTCGTCAACTCATAGCAAAATAATTTAAAAAAAAATTTGCGCAACCAAATAATTGCATTTATATTTGCAACCACATAATTGCAAATAATCCAAAATGGAAATACGAAGAGACATATTTCAGGCTATCGCCGATCCCACAAGAAGAGCCATTATCGGGCTTATCGCATTACAGGCAATGACGCCCAATGCCCTTGCCGAACATTTTAACACAAGCAGGCAGGCTGTATCAAAACATATTAAAATATTGACCCAATGCGAGCTGTTAAAGCAAGAACAACAAGGCAGGGAAATTTATTACTCTCTTGAAATTGAAAAAATGAAAGAGATTGACCAATGGTTAAACCAATTCAGAAAAATCTGGGAAACCCGTTTCAACCAACTTGACAAAGTATTATCAACAATAAAAAAACAGAAAAAATGACACACGATTTGCTATTTGATTTTACCGTCGACAAAACATCAAAAACGGTAATCGTAAACAGGGAATTTGCTGCGGGACTCTCGCTGGTATGGGATGCCTTTACCAAAAAGGAAATTCTTGACCAATGGTGGGCGCCCAAACCCTGGGCATCGAAAACCAAGTTCATGAATTTCGAAGTCGGTGGCCGAAGATTTTATGCTATGGTAAGCCCCGAAGGAGACGAGCGTTGGTCTATTCAGAAATATACTTCTATTAGTCCCAAAACAAATTTTAAAATGTTAAATGCTTTTGCGGACAAAGATGAAAACCCTGAATTGCCGGGTTCTGAATGGGATTTGAATTTCACCGAACAAAACGGAACAACAAAGGTCAGTATTGCTATTTATAATGAATCCCTTGCCCGCATGGAGAAGATGATTGAAATGGGCTTTACGGAAGGATTTAAGATGACGTTGAATAACCTGGAAGACCTATTGACAGAATTATCGCAGTGATTAAATGGAAATAAACCAGGCGTTGACTTATGTTGAGAAAAAATAAAAACTGTTTACCGGTTCTCTATAAGGAGGCGGGGTTTTAAATTCAGGTTTTTTATGGTGGAGGTCTTTAAAACAAATGTTCAAAGTACTCGTGAAGCAAAACGAATTATTCAAAAACTTGCTGAAGAATTTCCCAAACACAAAATTAATTTTGATTTATCTGACTGCGACAGAATTTTAAGGGTCCAGGGCAATACTATTTTGGAAAGAAAAATAATCAGTATCGTAGCCTCTTTAAATTATAATTGTGAGATTTTGCAATGAACACGACTTTGTTGGCAAGTTTTAATACAAGGCCAATTTGGAGGGGAAAATAATCGCGATCTCATTTATTACAGAGAAGGGACAGTGGATGCATTTTCGCCAGGATTATCACCTGCCTGCATGAATGCGGGGCAGATTCGAAAATGTTTTTCCCTGCCCGGCCACGCTCGCCTTTAGATACAGTTAACAATGACATCAACGTTGAACGAACACAGCGCAAAGCCCTGATCGTTCTTCGTCATGCTTCACGGTGGCATTAGGCTTTAAGGAGAAATAAAACAAATTACCTTTGTATCCTAATTTGGATTATGAAGCAGTATCAATTTCCGGATGACATCAGGTTTAACAGGGGACTTATTGATGATCCGCAAGATTATATAAAGGGTGCCGGTTGCAAATCCTGGCTTTACCTGGTTGGTGAAGAATTCTCAAAAATGAAAGGTGGAATGTCTTTTGCCCAGGTTCAGGCCGCCACACCTTTTGCGATCAATATCGTCAGCGACCCGCCAAGAGATCTTGACTTAAACTTAGCCCGGCAACACGTCAATGCCCTGGATATACTTCCACGGCCAACCTTAATCTCCTGCCGAACTGGTCCAAGGGCTTCTGCCGTTGCATACATGTATTCCGGATTAAAAGCCGGTGCAGACCCCGACGAAGTTTTGGCGGCTGCTGAAATGAATAACGCGCCCTTTATCCAAACCAAAGAATATAAGGACTGGGTTCGTTCTTCAATAGAATCTCTACGCAAGGAGTCGGTTGAAACCAATGAAAAATCTTAAACTTTAAGTCTTCTGCCTACACAGATGCACTGGACTATGACAGCGCTTGTCTCCATGACAGCTTCACAACATGTAATGATCTATTGTATATTTAACGCCAAATGCCTTTGTAATTATTAAGTACTTTGACAATGAAATTGAATAGCGGGACTAAGGCTTTGCTCATCTTACTCTGTCTTAGCCTGGCCGTTATTGGCTTTTTGGTCAAACTTCCCTCAAATTTCAGACAGATAGACAAAGAATTACATTCAGTTTTTTATTTTTTAGCGGCAGCTTTCATAAACTTATTATTTGCGAATAAGAATTTCATTAGACACATTGTAATTTTTATTTCGTTATACTTATTTGGAATGGCTATTGAATATGCGCAGGGATATTCAAATAAGTTTTTTCATAAAAAAATCCACGGTCGTTATGACCCCGAAGACATACAGGCCAATCTCCATGGATTAGTTTTATTCTCCATTTTTTGGATGTTGCTTATCATTATTTTGTTTGTTTATCAAAAATTTAAGTTCGCCAAAGTCGACGATTCTTCAGATTGACCCAGGAAGACTTGTAGAGTTTCAGCGGGCGCATCAACTACATTACCTTTACCGGCAACAATGCCGGCTGAAGGAACACTAAATATCATCACAATGCTTGTCCCTGGATGTTGACTTCCGGGCGTTGACCCTTCGTTAAGTTGAAAAATATTCTATACGGTATGAAGATATTTAAGCCCATTTCAATTATTATCCTGGCGATTGCCTTATTGGCTTTTGCTTGCACAACGGCGAAAAAAACTGGTAAAAGCAATCAGTCTCAGAATTATTCACCGGTATCAAAGGAACTATACGACACTATTGCTCATTGGGATTCCGTCTTTTTTAACACATTTAATTCACGCAACCTGGATAAGCTTAAAACATTACTTTCTGAAAATCTTGAATTCTACCATGATTTAGGAGGCGTAACCAACTATGATCAGAACGTAGAGGCTTTTAAGAAGACTTTTGGTGGCGATCGAAAAGTAAGACGGGAACTTGTCGAAAGTACTTTAGAAGTTTACCCAATTAAAGATTATGGTGCTGTGGAAACTGGTACTCATCGCTTTTATGCAACTGAGAAGGGCCAGGAGGAGAAGTTGAGCAGCGAAGCAAAATTTGTCCATGTTTGGCAAAAAAAAGATGGAGAATGGAAAATCAGCCGCATCATTAGTTATGGACATCAGGAATATTTAAAGTAAGAAGTTGACAGCTGTTGTCAACACGATTCGTTGGCAAAATTGTAATCAACCTGGATCAAAATTTTCAAATAAACCCAGGCTAACGATCCTTGTTTTAAAGGGTGGATTATTTTTCGTTTTAGTTTCCGACAAACTAGGGCCGGGTTCAAAATGAACCGATGAGTTCGCAGTTTTCCACGCCCTTGCTATATTTGTTAAAACTATCGCAATGAAAACAGTTATAACTTGCTTGCTTGCCTTTTGCGTCACCATTTTTGTTTGCCTTCACGTAACCGCTCAAAAATTGCCACAACGCTGGGATGAAATAACAGCCGCGGACTGGGATAAGGCTTTAACCAAAAGCAATAAAACCTGTATTCTTCCTATTGGAATATTGGAAAAACATGGTCCCCATGTGCCGATGGGCAGCGACCTGATTCGTGTGCGTGAATATGCTGCCCGTGCCACGCAAAAAGAATACGCTGTCGTGTTTCCCGATTATTTCTATGGGCAGATAAACGAAGCGAAGCACCAGCCGGGTGTATTTGCTTTACCGGAAAGGGTAGTATGGGATCTGCTGGAAAATACCTGTGACGAAATTGCGAGGAATGGGTTTAATAAGATCGTTATCATAAACGGGCACGGTGGCAATCCCGAACTGATAAAGTATTTTATACAAACGAGGCTTGAAAAGGAAAGAAATTACGCCGTATATTTTTTCCAGCCATCATCAGATTCGGTTTTTAATAAACAAGTTAACGCCTTGCGTCACTCCGATGCCCGGGGCGACCAGCATGCCGGGGAAAGAGAAACGTCGGAAGTGTTGTATTTCCGCCCGGAATTGGTGCAATTAGACAGCGCGAAAAATGAATCCGGTAAAAACCTGAACCGGTTATCCATACCAAATATCTACACTGCGATATGGTGGTACGCCGATTATCCAAACCATTATGCTGGTGAAGGCGATAAAGCAACATCAGCACTTGGTAAACTGGTTGCTGATCATACCATCACCCAGTTAATTGATGCTATTAAAGCGGTGAAGAGCGATGATAAAACACTGATGCTGCAAAAAGAGTTTTTTGACCGGGTGAGAAAGTAAAAAGAAATGACTTAAAATTCCCCGCTTAACTACCTGGACAGTCTATTGAAAGCATTATCGGAGGCGCAGTAGAAAACGAATCTCCTGCCTCCATGGGATCCTTTGCAAACTCGGCGGAAGGGAGGTCGACGTTACATCCTTTCTCAAATTCAACACGAACAAAATAAAAATGAAACAATGAGAAAAATAATCGTTTTATCAATGATTTCGTTAGATGGGGTCATGCAGGCGCCCGGTGGCCCAAAAGAAGATACATCAGGTGGTTTCAAATATGGCGGTTGGACTGCATCGTATGGTGACGAGGATTATGATAAGGCCGTGCAAAAAGAGTTAAAGCCCGCAGATTACCTTTTGGGTAGAAAAACATTTGAGATTTGGGAAAACTACTGGCCTGAACACGCAGACTTTTGGCCGGGTATCAATGATGGAACAAAATACGTCTTGTCCCGGACCAGGAAAAAGTCAGATTGGAAAAACTCAGTATTCGTCAAAGGCCTGGCGGATATCCGGAAGCTTAAAAATACAAAAGGTGGCGACATTCAAGTCTGGGGCAGCAGCGAGCTTATTCATTTGCTTTTAAAGAATGACCTGGTAGACGAAATCAGGCTCAAAATTCACCCGCTGACACTTGGTAAAGGAAAAAAGCTGTTTGACAATGGCGCTCACCCTGCAGCATTTACATTAACAGAAAGTACCGTTACTTCCACTGGAGTGATTCTGGCAAATTACAACCGTGCTGGAAAAGTGAAGACAGGTACTGTGGGAGTTTGAGAAGAAGTAACCCCGAAGATAGCCAACTTCGTTTCAAATGACGGCCGACCAAACGAAGCGACTCGACCTGGCTAGGTTAAGTTTTGGTAAAGTATCGTATCACGCCGGAATTTAGCCGAGTAACTGAATTTTGTGTCTTCCGTCGTCCCTATCGAGGGTTGAAAAGGCCACGAATGCAGTATCATCGACCATTTGCAACCCTTGTGGGACAAAATTTTCATTTCTTTGATTGGCGACGCTTACATAACATTAATCAGTTAAGATAAACTTTGAACTTCTGCACTTGTTCATCAATAATTACCGGGTTTAAGGAATGTAAATACAACATCAGTTTAGGCAAATAACTATCGAAATCAGGCTGCTGTATCCCGTTGTTTTCATATTCCTGAATTTTGTTTTCTAATAAAGGAAGCAAAACACATTTGTATTCACCAATGTGCGTACTTCTAAGTCTTTGCGCCTCCGTGATATTCTTTATCATTACTGCCGATCGTATCTCACCAAGTCTTACCAGGTGTTCGATAACACAAACGAACCAATCATTGATATAGTGAGGCGATAAAACTTCTTTTAGACCCGGCGTATATAAGCCCGAATCTGCTTCAAGTTGCAACCGATATTTTTCCAACAATGGGTTTATAAAAGAATGTCCCATTTCATGCTTTGTTAACATTCGTGTGACTCTGGGATTATCGAATCCGAACTTCCTATAGTCTGACAAACTGCTTTGCCGCGCAACCATCGTTTCTGAACTGATCATCATAGCGGGAATTAATCCACCCGGTGAATGAATTTGCGTCCCGATACCGCGGTAATTATCTTCTCCTGCAGTAATGGGCATAGAAGGGACGAGAAAGATAATATAATGGGGAAATGTTTTTCCGTACCATGATTCCATGGCGGTATAAGCCAAAACGTCAATATCCTTCACTTCTTCTTTTAATGCACCCTGGTAAAACGCTGCGTTATCCTTCAAAAATTTACCAACATTTGCCTGTATGTAAAACCTTCTTAAACTATCCGCAATCTCCTTTAGCACCGAATTGATTTGAGTTGAGGTTGTATCTATGTTTTGTATCTCGTAACGACTACCTATTGCCGGGAATTCTTTTAAAGTAATTAAATAATTAGTAATGGGAGCATTATCGTAATAGGTATCCCTTATCTGTTTTAATAGTTCAGCAATACGTGTTATAGAAGGTAAGTCCTTAAATTTTCTAAAATGTTGAAAGCCAAAATATACGATCGGCTGATGTGAATAATCTTCACCAGAATGGTCGAAAACAAAATTATCTATTTTTTCTACCGCAAGTTTTTCAGCGAAAAAATAAGTCTCAAGATTAGCATTTACTTCTATGGAAACTTTGGAAGATAGATCAATTCTATACTGTGCATTACAATGTACAGCCCATACTAAAATGATAACCCCAAAAAGACTTTTCAATAGCAAAAGCGGCTTTCAACAAAAGTATATTTAATATTGCAAGTATAAAAATTGACAACATGACAAGTAAAAATATCAGGAATTTGCTTTTTATATTGTTTAATGTGCTAGTCTCTTGCCTGTATGCTCAGTCTTCAATCAAGGTTACTTTGCTGGGAACTGGTTCTCCGGTTCCATCTATTGAGCGGTTCGGACCCAGTATACTGGTTGAAGCAGGTGGACAAAAACTTTTATTCGATTGTGGAAGAGGGGCTGCTCAAAGACTTTGGCAGTTAAAGATTCCGTTGAGCCAGGTGGATGCGTTGTTCCTCACACATCTTCATTCGGACCATATAGTTGGTATTCCGGATGTATGGCTTACCGGCTGGATACCTGCCGCTTTCGGAAGAAGGTTGTATCCGTTTGTTGTATTTGGACCTGGCGGCACCAGGGATATGATGGAAAATCTTGCAAAGGCATTTTCCTGGGATATAAATACCCGAGGCAAAGAGAAAAATAAAGCAGACAGCGGCTCCTTGGTAATTGCCGCTGATGTTAAAGAAAAATTTGTGTGGGAAAAAAATGGAATTAAAGTAACGCCCTTCACTGTTCGCCACGCGGAATTCATTGATTCAGCCCTTGGTTATCGAATAGACTATGCGGGTCATTCGGTAATTCTTTCCGGCGATACACGCTACAGTGAAAACTTAATCCGTTATGCAAAAGGAGCAGACGTTGTCGTCCATGAAGTAGCAGCTGCCAACGAAAATTCAATGCAAACATCTCCACTAATTAATCAAATTCTTGGGTTTCATTCATCTCCGGAAGACGCAGCGAAGGTATTTGAACAAATAAAACCTAAACTCGCCGTTTATTCTCATATTGTTCTGCTGACGGCCGACGCTTCCATTCCTCCTCCGACAATTAATGAGCTGGTAGATCGTACACAAAAAGTGTATGGCGGCACTTTGCAGGTCGGCGAAGATCTTCTAAGCATTGTAATTGATGATAACGTAAAAGTTTTTAAGTTCGCGACTCCGCAAAATAAAGCGACCGAGGTGATCAAATGATAAGATACATATTAACGAAATAGAACCGTTGGCGATATAGCGCAGCAAGAAATAGCAACAAAAACCTATTTCTTCATACCCAAATAAACACCCACAATCATCAAAACTATCCCTATTGAGCGGGATAAATTAATAGAACGCACAGCTACGTGAAAGAGACCAAAATGATCTATGATCACCGCACAAATAATTTGTCCTGTCACAATAAGCCCAATGGCTGTTCCAACTCCAATTTTGGGAACCAGAATGGTTATCATTATAACATAGGTGGCGACGATTAACCCACCCAAATAACCGTATAGCGGAGCTGCAGCTAATGCTTGTTTTGACGGGAAAGATGCTCTCGTGAAAAGTATAAAAAGAAACATGCCAATTAACCCAACTATAAAAACCATTAATCCGGTAATGTAAGGATTTCCAATGCTTTTGCTAAAAGCTGCGTTGGTAGCCGCCTGGATTGGAATCAAAGCACCGGTAATTAATGCAAGGATAAAAAAGAATATCTCATTTTTCATAGAAACACTTTTAATCAAATTTAATTTAGAATTCTGAAAAGAACGGACACCACCTAACTACCGAATATCTGAATGAAAGGTTTAGAAATAGTCTTCTCAACGTTTTGAAATGGCAATTATGGCGAAAAACTGCAAAGCTGCAGCCAGAACAGTATATTAGCCAAAGCAACCCGGTTGCGACGAGATACGGTTGATTTTTTTAAACTCGTCTTATCGTAAATAATTAATGCGACCGCTACTATGTAGATAATGTTGTATTGGATATTTCGGGTGAAGATTGAATTCCACCCTAACTACCTTGACCCGGTCCGGGATTCGGCCATAGGCGTTTGCGGTCGTCGTAAAAGATACACAGTACAATCAGCAGACGAAAAGGATGACTACTTTTACAACACAAAATTTTAAGCTTTTTCATTGTCGTAATGTTATACACCTAAATAAATGGAAAATCGAACCAGTATTGCATTGCAATCCAAAGCTGCTAGAATTGCAGGACTCTTGCTCCTGATAGCAATGGCGACCGGCCTCTTTGCAGAATTTTTTGTGCACTTCCCATCCGCCCTTATTATAAGCGGTGATGCTGCAAAAACAGTCAATAATATTATCGAAAATGAACGACTATATCGAATCGGCATTGCGAACAACATAATCACCTTTGCTATTGATGTGGTACTAATATGGGCTCTTTACGTATTGCTACGTCCGGTAAACAGAAATCTTTCATTGCTTGCAGTATTCTTTAGGCTGGTGGAGACAACGCTTGCCTGTTTTGCCATCATACATTCCTATGTCGCTATGCAGTTCATGACTGATGTTGATCAACCAAAGGCATTCGATCCAAATCAAATACAGGCATTGTCAGTAATGCATTATACATACGGGCTGACCTTTAATGTTGTCGCAATATTTTTGGGGTTAGGATCGGCAATATTCAATTATTTA